>Ga0116107_1001032_pt1 | contig 17970 bp, 12 predicted proteins | sample June2015DPH_6_10_FD_88969 | JGI IMG/M metagenome (GOLD analysis project Ga0116107, IMG submission 88969) | Peatland microbial communities from SPRUCE experiment site at the Marcell Experimental Forest, Minnesota, USA - June2015DPH_6_100 | ecosystem: Environmental > Terrestrial > Soil > Wetlands... | reverse complement strand
GCAATCCTGAGCAGCTCGGCCAGCGGGGCCACGTGGAGTGGCATCACGACGTTCTCGACGCCGAGCGCCTCGGCGGTGCGGCGGGCGACCGGGGCCTCGTCGAGATCTTCGTCGGCGACGGAAACGGTGAAAGTCCGCAGCATCCCGCCCAGATGGCGTGCCGCCTCGAAGGCGACCACGGAGGAGTCGACGCCTCCGGAGAGGAAGACCCCCACCGGGACATCGCTCCGGAGGCGAAGCCGGACCGCCTCGGAGAGCCTGTCCCGAAGATGCTCCTGCGCTTCGTGGTACGAGAGCGACGCCTTCGGCCCGAACTCCGGTTGCCAGTAGGAAACCTCGCGCAGACCGCCGTCGCGGAAGCTCAGCCAGTGCCCGGGCAGGATGGCGCGGACGCCGTCGTAGACCGTGTCCGGCTGGGGGACCACCCCGAGAGACAGGTAGTCGTAGATCGCCTGCTCGCGAAGGCGGGGAGGAGTCCCCGCCCCGCGCAATATCGGGAGGAGCCCCTTCAGCTCCGAGGCGAACGCAAGGCCGTGGCCCGGCAGTTGGGAGAAGTACAGCGGCTTCTTGCCGAAACGGTCGCGCGCCAACAGCAACGTACGGGCCTTCCGGTCCCAGATCGCGAACGCGAACATCCCCCGGAGCTTCGCGCACAAGGCGGCGCCTTCGTCCTCCCAGAGGTGGACGAGCACCTCGGTGTCGGTCCTGGTGGCGAGGGTGTGGCCGCGCCGCCGCAGGCCGTCCCGCAGCTCGAGGTAGTTGTAGATCTCGCCGTTGAGAATGGCGACGACGTTGCGGTCCTCGCTGAATACCGGCTGATCACCGGTGACCAGGTCGATGACCGCGAGGCGCCGCATCCCCAGGACCGCGGCCGGCTCGACGAACGTTCCCCGCCCATCCGGCCCACGGTGTTCGAGATTGCGCAGGGCCTCCGCGAGACACGAAGCGGACGCCTCCACGTCGCGAGGCATGCAGACGCCGGCTATGCCGCACACGTCGCAACCCCGGTAGGCCAGTGGCCGGTCACGGGTGTGCACCTCGAACCAGGTGGACAGGCCATGCCGACACTGTACCGCGTTTGAACCGGCCGCCAAACGATCCACCGCGTCGACCGGCCGGACACGCCAAGGGCTGGGGCCGGCGTCCTGCGCTCAGTCCTGATAACGCCGGGGCTGCTGGTTGCGCTTCGGGCCGGCGCCCGGAGTGGGCTGGTTGCCTTGCGCGTTCTCTTCGCGCCTCTCGCGCACCAACTCCTGGAGCCGGCCCCACTGGTCGGGTGTGAGGATCGCGCGCACCTTGACCAACATCTCGAATCGCTCCGCCTCGAGCCTCTGACGCGCCTGCTGGAGCACGCCGAACGCAACGCGGGCTCTCTCGGCCTCGAAGGGCTCAGTTTCGGACGCCGCCTGGACGTCGAGCGTGGCCTTGTCCACGGTCGCCTTGAGATCGATCATCGCCTTGGCGTGCGGGTACGTCGCGGCGTTGAGCTTGCTCACCTGTTCGGAGGTGATGCCGAGCCGGGCCGCGATTCGCGGCCGTTCCCACCACTTCCCCACGGGCACGCTGAAAGGCTGGGCGGACGCGACCCCGCCGGCAAGCACCAGAACCGAACCAACCAACCACTTCGCAGCACGGCCACTCATGACCAGCTCCCTTCTCCGTCCACATCGGGGGCCGGGACAATGGCTTCCACGACTTCCTCGGATGCCACTGCGCTCAGGGGGTCCCGTGACAGGATGTCGTCCACCTCGGTAAGAACGGCATCGGTGTTGAATTCCGGACGCGACACGAACTCGCTGCGCACGAGCGGAAGCAGGCTGAGTACCACGACCGCGGCGGCCGCCGCGAGCCACCGCACCCAGTGAGGCTTCCGGCTCGTGCCGCTCCACGCCGTGAGCGCCTGCTCGCGAACACGGGTCCGAGTCGCTTCGTCCGGATCCTCGCCGAGCGCGCCGTCCACGGCCGCCAGGAACGAGTCGCGCCGGCGGCGGCAGACGAGGCAGGAGGAAAGGTGCTCTGCCGCTCCGGCGGATAGCTCCTCGCCGATCAACGCGAGATCCATCTCGTCGTCAGTGAGATGCTCGATGCTCATGGGTTCGCCTCCTCGACCGCCGCCCGCACGCGCTGGACCGCCCGGTGCAGGTGCGTCTTGACCGTGCCGACATCCACGGCCAGTGCTTCCGCAATCCCTGCGAGGTCAAGTCCGACGAAGAACCGCAGGGCAAACACCTCTTGTTGGCGCCTCGGCAGCCGCGCCACCTCGCGGCGCAACCGCTCCACGGCCTGCCGCGCCATGGCCACCCGCTCCGGGCTGGGCTCCGACGACGACAACACGGCGATAGGGTCCGCCGCATCGTCGTCGCCGACTTCAAGCGGCTGGAACGGGACCAGTCGCCGCCGCCGCAGCCTGTCCCGGCATAGATTCACCGCGATTGCGATGAGCCAGCCGCCGAAGCTCCCCTGACCGGAGAACCGGGTGAGGCTCCGGAGGGCCCGCAGCAACGTCTCCTGCACCGCGCCCTCGACGTCCTCGCCCTGCGGGAGCAGCCTCCGGCAAGCCCGGAAGACCGCCAGCTCATGGCGTTCCAGCAGGGCTCCAGCGGCGTCGCGGTCGCCCCGCTGTGCTGACTCGACCAGCTCGAGCTCCTCCTCGGGCTCCAACGGCATCTCCCGCCGCGCAACGCTCGCCATACCCCAGATGACGCACGCGGCCCGTCAAGGTTGACAATACCGCAACCGGGCAGGCACTCTCATCCACATGCGGCAAATCCGCCTCGCAACGTCCTGGGGGGAGCTGCGGGTGGCAGGCGGCTCCCGGGCGGGCGAGGCCTCGCTCATCCTCCTCCCCCAGCTCCGGCTGGCGCTCGACGCGGGCCGGCCGGCGCGGGCGCTGGTTCCCCTCGGACACGTCGTCGTCTCGCACGGCCACATGGACCACGTCATCGGGCTGCCCGCGTGGGCCAGCCAACGACAGCTCAACGGGATGCCGAGCGGCAAGGTCTACGTGCCCTCATCCCTGGCCGACGGCGTGCGCGAGCTGCTCGCCACCTGCGCCAGGCTCGAGGGCGGCAAGCCGTACGACGCCGAGGTGATCCCGGTCCGGGCAGGTCAGACCGTGGCTCTGCGCCCCGGCTTCGACCTGCGCTTCTTCGCGACGTCCCACTGGGTGGAGACGCTCGGGTGCTGCGTCGAGTGGGTGCGGCGCCGCCTGCGGCCCGATCTCGCCGGCATCGACGCCGCCGAGCTGCGCCAGCGCCACGACGGCGGCGAGACCATCACCGAGGAGGTCCGCACATCGCTCCTTGCCTACCTCGCGGACACCGGCCCGGAGGTGTTCGCCGACCAGCCCTTCCTCGCGGTGGTCGAGGTGCTGGTGGTCGAGTGCACGTTCCTGCGCCCCTCGGACCGGGAGCGGGCGCGCCGCTTCGGCCACATGCACCTCGACGACCTGGCGGAACTCACGCCGAGACTCCGCAACCGTCACCTCGTCCTGACACACCTCTCGCGCAGGCACCGCCTCGGCCCCGGCGCGCGAACCATTCGGAAGGCGCTGTCCGCCGGTCTCTCGCCGGAGCTGCACCTGTTCAACGTGGAGTGGGAGTGATGGGGTTCCGGAAGTTCGAACGTTCGGAGGCCCGCACGGTTCAAAGGTCGGGCGAGGGCATGAGCAGAGGAGCGGCGGGGCTGAGGAGCAGAGGGGAAAAGGCAACGACCTGACAGCCATGTCTCTCGCTCCTCTGCTCCCACGCTCCTCTGCTCCTCTGCTGTTGTCGAACGTATGGACCTCCGAACGCCAGATCACCAGAGCGGAAAGCCCGCCACCTCGAACTCGCGGCCCGCACCGGTGAAGCGGTTGCCGGCAACGGCGTGCGCGCTGCGGACCACCCCCAGGCCGACGCCGCCGTAGTCGGGGTGCCGGCCCCAGCTCGTGAGCGTTCCGCAGGCTTTGTCTTCCCCTTGTGGCGCAAGCGGCAGCGGTAGCCCCGGCGGAGCGGCCTCGCCGCGCAGCTGGCGAACTCCCACAAGGGTCCGTGTGGGATGCCCGTACGTCTTCATCCGGGCGATGGTTTCCTGCCCGATGTAGCACCCCTTGGAGTACGAGACCGTCTCGGCGTCGATTCCGACCTCGGGGGGAAGCACGGTTTCCGTCAGCTCTGCCCCCCACGCCGGCGAACCGCGCCTGATCCGGTCGAGTTCTACCGTTTGCGCGAGCACCGGCTCGACACCCTGGGCGCGGAGCGCCTCAAGGACGGCCTCATCCGCACCCGCCAGCACCGCTCCCGGGACTCCCAGCATCAAGCGTCCGAACCAGGTCACCGAGCGCGCGTCGAACGTGCCCGAGTGCCACCCGCCGGCAGTCAGAACACCAGGATCCGCCCCTAGGGCGGCCGCGATTTCCGCCCACCTCGCCCCCACGAGCGCCGTCGCCCCCTCATTGTCCGGAACGGGCTCCGAAATGCACCGCGAAAGGAGGAGATATTTACGGAGGGCTTCGGCCAGCTCGCCCGCTCGGTCCGGCGGCGCCATCAAGAGCGTTTCGGCGGCGCCACCGAAGACGGCCATGATCGCTCGGAACTGCCCCTTGGGCGCCAGGAGCAGCGCGAGGCAACCCCCGCCCGGAACGAGCGTCCGGAGGTCTTGACTCAACACCCGCTGCAAGGTGTCGCGATGCCCCGCTCCAGTCACGCGCACGAGACCCGTCTCGGCGAGATGCAGGAATCCCGCCCCGGTCTCGAGTTGGTCCAGTTCCTTCGCGATCCTCGCCTCCTGGTCCATGACGCATCCCAGAACCCGGGTTGCGGTCGGCACCTTCCCGAGCTTTTCTGCGACTGCGTCTTGACGGGAGGAAACCCGCTGCCGCACACTCCGCGGGGGGTTCCGTTGGATAGATCGGCGCCAAGTCGATGGCGGATGGCCGGCACCTTTCTCCGGATCGGCGCGACGTCCTACGGCGGTCCGGCGATCGTGGCGCAGATCCGCAAGGTCACGGTGCACGACAAGCGGTGGCTCACCGAGGACGAGTTCCGCGAGTCGCTCGCGTTTGCCCAGATGCTCCCCGGGCCGATCGCGACGCAGACCGCCGCCCACATCGGCTGGCGTCTCCACCGCGGCATCGGGGTTCTCCTCGCGATGCTTGGGTACAACTCGCCGGCGTTTCTGCTCATGCTCGGCCTCTCCGCCGCCTATTTCCACTTCGAGGGGCTCCCGATCGTCCACTCGGCGTTCCGCGGGCTCGGGGCCGCCGTGGTAGGCATCGTCGTCCAGTCCATCCTCTCGATGGCGCAACCGGCACTTAAGAACTGGCGAGGCCTCGTCATCGCGGGGCTCGCGGCGTGGGGGTTCTTCGGCGGCGCCGATACCCTGCTCGTCCTGCTCGGCGCCGCGGCCTGCGGGGTCGTGGCGGGTGTCGTGCGGCCGGACCAGCCCCAGGCAAGCGGAAGCCACAACGGCGTGGAGCGTGTTGCGCCGCCCGCCGGGAGCTACCGCCGGACCGTCCTCGCGGTTTGTGCGGTGGCGCTCGCCTACGCGGCGGCCATCATCGCCTCGCGCGCCGTCTCGCCCAGCTTGCCCACGCTCGGCCTCTCGATGACGAAGATCAACCTGGTGGCGTTCGGCGGCGGCTACACCGCCGTCGCGTTCATGTTCCAGGAGGCCGTCCACAACGCCGCCCACGCCTGGCTCACCCCCAAGGAGTTCATCGACGGGCTCGCGCTCGGGCAGATCACGCCCGGCCCCGTAATCATCACCGCGACCTTCATCGGCTACAAGGTCGGCGGCGTTCTCGGCTCGATTTTCGCCACCGTCTGCATCTTCCTGCCCTCGTCCCTCCTCCTCACCCTGATCGCGCCGCACTTCGCGCGCTTCCGCCACCTGCGGGTCGTTCAGAGCGCGGTGGGCGGTTTGCTGGCGGCCTTCATCGCCATGCTCCTCCACGTCCTCGCCCAGGTCGCGAAGAGCGCCTTCATCGGCCCGTTCGAGGTCGCTCTCGCGCTCGCCGCCGCCGTTGCTCTCCGGCTCCGCGTCGACGTGATCTGGGTCGTCCTCGGCGCGACTGCGCTTTCCCTCCTCCTTGTGCGGTAGCTCCCTCAGCTGCCGCCGGCGGTGACATCGGGTCGCGCGATTCTCAGGAGGAGTGACCAGGGCAGGTGACCGGCGGCGGGCCACGACTATCGTCCGTGACCCGTGATCTGTCGCCAGAAAGGGACGAGAGCCCGCGACCCGATGGCATTGGGGTATTCTGACCGTGCGGTCTAGGCGAGAGCGTCGAGGCCTACGGGAGGAACCAATGCCGCGGTCCGGTGCGATGCAGGTTTCCGTCGCCGTGCTGGTTTCTCTCGCAGGGATCGTCCGGGCCCAGACTCAGACGCCGTGGCCGCAGGAGCCGACAGGCTTCCGGGGCGTCCCGTTCGGCGCCTCTGCGAAAGACCTCAGTGCCAAGGTCCCGGTTGAGGGCTGCCACGACGGGAGACTGTGCTCGATCTGGTGTTCGTCGAAGTTCACCATCGCCGGCCAGACCGGCCGGGCGGAGGTGATCTTCATCTGGTGGGAGTTTGCCGGGGTGGCCTTTCACTTCGCACCGGATGCTCTTGAGTCGCTCAAGAAGTTCGCAGTTGCAAACTACGGTCCTCCCCACGCAAGTGGGTCCACCCTCGGGCTCGGCCTGCAGCTGACGGCGCAGGAGGTGCTGAGATGGGACGGGAAGAAGGTCACCGTTATGCTGACGGATTCAAGAACGAAACCCAGAGAAGGGTTGTTCTTGCTGGAAACCAAAGCCCTCGATGAGTGCCTCAGGAAGGAGTTTCAGGACTGGCAGAAGTCGCTCCCACGCTTGTAACGGAACCCCGCGGGCCGTGGCCCGGTCACTGCCAGCAACGCGACTCCAGTTGACCCAGTTCCTGCTTTGCCCGAACTCAGCTGTTCTGGCGGCGGGCGGCCGGTCAGAGGGGCCCTGAGAAGGACTTGCGGCAGGGCGGCGCGCCCGAGGCGGGTAGCCGCGCCGCCGAGAGTGGGCCAGATGCAAGGAAGGCGAGCGGCGAGCAGCGGAGCCTAGCCGGAGGCTAGGTGAGCATGCGAGGCGCGAGCCTGACGCCGCAGAAGGTCCGACGCCAGCGGCGCCCCGCCGAGCGAAGCGTTTTCGTGCCGGCAGGGCGACGGCAGCGGGCGTGCAGCCGCGCCGCCGAGAGTGGGCCGGATGCTAGGCGCGCGAGCCCGCCGCACCGGAGTGTGGCCGGAGGCCACATGAGGATGCGAGCGGGCGAGCGCAACAACGCAGACGGTCCGCTATCGGCGGCGCCATCGGGCGACCGCAGGTCTTCCGATCGTCAGTATTCTTCCAGGTACTGCTCGCGCTCCCACTCGTGCACCGTGCAGATGTACCTGTGCCACTCCTCGCGCTTGTTGCGCAGGAAGTTCGACATGATGTGCTCGCCCAGGGCGGTCCGCACGACACTGTCGCGCTCGAGGTTGTCGAGCGCTTCGTTGAGGTTGGCGGGCAGTTCCTTGATCTTCAGGCGGCGCTTTTCCCGCTCCGACATCTCGAAGATGTTGCGGTTCACCGGCTCGCCGCAGTCGAGCCCGCGCTCGATCCCGTCGAGGCCGCACGCCAGCATCAACGCGAGCGCGAGGTAGGGGTTGCACGACGGGTCGGGCACGCGCACCTCGCAGCGGGTCCCGGTGCCTCGCCTCGCCGGGACGCGAACCAGCGGCGAGCGGTTCTTCTCCGACCACGCGACGTTGATCGGCGCTTCGTGGCCCGGCACCAGGCGCTTGAAGGAGTTGACGAGAGGGTTCGTCACCGCCACGAACGCCCGGGCGTGGTCGAGGATGCCGCCGATGTAGCCGCGCGCGATCTTCGAGAGCTGGTAGGGCCCTTTCGGCTCGTAGAAGACGTTGTTGCCCTTGCGGTCGAACAGACTCTGGTGCGTGTGCATCCCCGAGCCGTTGACGCCGTAAAGCGGCTTGGGCATGAACGTCGCGTGCAGCCCGTGGTCCATCGCCACCTTCTTGACCACGAAGCGGAAGGTCACGATGTTGTCCGCCGTGCTGACGGCGTCGGCGTACTTGAAGTCGATCTCGTGCTGGCCGGGCGCGACCTCGTGGTGCGCCGCCTCGACCTCGAATCCCATCCGCTCGAGCACCTCGACGACATCGCGGCGCGCCTCTTCGCCGAGGTCCACCGGCGTCAAGTCGAAGTACCCGCCCACGTCGTGCACCTCGTGGTTGGGCTTGCCGTTCTCGTCGCGGCGGAAGAGGAAGAACTCCGCCTCGGGCCCGGCCATCATCGTCCAGCCGCGCTTCGCGGCGCGCTCTACGACGCGCTTGAGCGCCAGACGGGGGCAGCCGGCGAACGGCGTCTCGTCGGTGTTGTAGACGTCGCAGACGAGGCGGGCGACTCGGCCGTATGGGGTCGGCCACGGGTAGATGGCGAGCGTCGATGGGTCCGGCTTGAGCAGCATGTCGGACTCCTCGATGCGGGTGAAACCCTCGATCGAGGACCCGTCGAACATGATCTGCCCGTCGAGCGCCTTGTCGAACTGCGAGGCCGGGACCTCGACGTTCTTGATGATGCCGTCGATGTCGGTGAAGGCGAGCCTCAGGAACCGCACGCCCTCCTTCTTGCACAGCTCGAGCACCTGTTTCTTGTCCATTCGACTCCCTCCAGTGGCGTCCGGCGGAGTGTGTCCGCCGCGTAGTCTCAAGTCAAGGGATCGTTTCGGAGCACACGAGCGTCAATCGCGGACCGCTCAGCCAGCCTTGCGCACCCAGGCCTCCTCGGGCTGCAGGGCCTCGTGCCCGGCCGGCCGGATCTTACGGTAGACCCGCTCCGGCGCGAGCTGCCGGCCGTCCACCGCGAGGAGGCGCTCCACGGGGATTCCGAACAGGCGGGCGTTCTCCTCGAGGCACGGTGCGATCAGGGCCCAGTCCGCCGCCGAGAGGCCGCCAAACGCGCCCCCGTTGAGCTGGTCCTCCGTGAGGCGCGCGTACGGATCGCGGACGTAGATCGCGCCACCGGAGGCCAGGGAGAACAGGTTGCCGCCCGGGTACGGCGTCGGGAGGTCCACGATCGTCCCGTCCTCGTCGAACGCGACCCCGTTCAGCACCACGAAGCCGCCGCCGGCGAGCGGATCGCCGGCCATGAACGACTCCGCCAGGTAGTCGAGGCACGTCCCGTTGATCACGACCTGCGGCTTCCCGACGGCGTTGATGAGCGGCCGCCCGGCGGCGTTGCCGAGGACGAAGGCTCGCCCTCCCTTGGCGGCGTAGCCGAACGTCTGCCCGACGTCGCCGTGCACCACGAGGGTGCCGTCCTTCATGATCTGAGCGAGCTGATCCTGCGCCGAGCCATGCACGATGATCTCGGCTCCGTCGATCCCCGAGCCGAGGTAGTCGCCCGGCGAGCCGTACACGTCGATCCTCACGCCGGAGGTGCCGGGGCCGAGGCCGCAGCCGATGAAGCGGTGGCCGCGTGCGTGGGCGACGAGCACGCGCCGGAAGCCGCGCTCTGCGGCGACCACGATCGCTCTGGCAAGGGAGTCCGGTCCCTCCTGGGGGAAATCGCGGGCGTCCACCACCAGCGTGGTCGCGCTGTCGCCGGCAGCCGGCAGCGGCGTCCGGGCGTCCGCCCAGGCGAACCCCCGCAACGCGCGATGGCCGTCGCGTATCCGTTCGATCACGCGCGCGAAGCTCTCGTCCACCAGCGAGATCGCCGCGCTTCGCTTGAGCCGGCCGGTCGGGATACGGCGGTCGATGAGCAACGTGAGAGTGGCGAGCGCCCGGCGCACCCCGTCGCCGTCGGTCGCGAGCCCCTCGACCGCGGCCAGGTACCGCCGCAGGTCGCCGTACCCCCATCCCGGCAGGTGCCGGACAGCGTGCGCGAAGAGGGCTTCGGGCTCCCCGTCCGCCGGGAGCGGCACCGGCTGGGCCACCGCCGCCCGGCCGCCCGCCGAAGGGATCAGTTTCCCTGGGTCGGGTTGGATGGCGCGGCCGAACTTGTCGGTGCACACGAGGTCCGGCCGGCCCCCTGTCTCGCTGACGGTGAAGATGAACGCCCCGCCGTCCGTGTGGGAGCCGCCGCGGGCGTTCCAGTACATGTCGGCGCGCGGCCAGAACCGCGCGTCCTCGGAGGCCAGGCTCGCGAGCGCGGCGTCGATCCCCTGCTTCTCCGAGGCCGCGAACCCGATCGCTTCCTCGCCCCGCTGCAGCGCGAACACCTGCGGCCGCAGCATCGAGGTGTCGGTGATGCCGATGAGCCGGTGGGCGCGCTCGCGCTGCTGCGACTGCGCGATGAGGAAGAACCACGGCCCGTCGGGAGACCCGTGCATGTGGACCGCCTGCAGCATCCTGTACAGCCGCTGCTTGTCAGGCGGGAGCAGCGTAAAGTCGCGCTCCGTGGTGGGCGCCATCGCCTCGATCACGTGTTCGAGAGGGTAGCCGTACTGCCGGCTCAGCAGGTCGAACACCAGCACTGCCACCTCCGTGTCGGTGAGAAAAAGGGGGTGGAGCCGCCGTTGCGCCAGGTAGCTCGAGATCGAGGCGTAGTTGGCGAAGTCGCCGTTGTGCACGAGCGCCTCGTGCATGCCGATGAAGGGGTGCGCCCCGCCGGGGTGCCAGACGCGGCCCTTGGTCGGGTAGCGGTGGTGCCCGATCCAGACGTGGGCGGTGAAATCCTCGAGGCCGTACGCGCGGATGACGTCGTCCCCGTACCCGACCAGCTTGAGGACGATGAGGTCCCTCGCGTGCGAGAGAACGAACGCGCGCTTGTCCCCGGTCGAGGCGTAGAGCGCCTTGTTCAGCGCGAAGCTGTTCCGGTAGACGATCTCGTCCTCGACGTCGCCCGGTTCGGCGTTCGCGAGGCCGTGCGCTCGGGCAAACGTCTCGCGCACCTCGGGGCGCACGCGGACGAGGTAGCACGCCACCTCGGGCGGGGGCACCTCCAGGCCGACGGCCCGGTGGTCGGCCGGCGCGGGGATCGTGACCGCCCGGTCCACGATGAACACCGGCTCCACGAACTCGCGCTCGACCTGCTCGCGCGCCCCGGCTTCGAGCAGCGCGACCGCGAGCAGATAGTCGCGCTCGAGCGTCCCCCGGTCCACGCCGAAGAACCGCGGGTCCAGGCCGACGGCCGCGATGCCGCCCCCCTTGCCGTTGCCGCGGTTGCGCATCTGCGCGAGCGCCTGCAGCAGGTGGCGACCCGCGACCGGCACGCTGGCGGCCATCCCGATCACGCCGCACCCGCCTTCGGCGTCCGCCTTGCGGGCTCCCGGCGGGAGCGGCTCGCCCAGGTCGCGCCGCGACTCGATCAGCGCCCTGACGAGATCTTCGCGGTTCATGGTGCCGCCTCCCTTCCGCGGTAGAGCAGGAGATCGGTCCGCCCGCGCAGCTCGCGCACGCTGCCGAGCCCGAGCCGCCGCAGGATCTCCTCGAGCTGGAGCTGGTACGAGCGATAGAGGTTGCCGAGCCGCTCCGCGCCCCACTCCGGGTCCACGAACTGCGACAGCTCCGGGTCGGTGGTCGTGAGGCCGAACGTGCAACCGCGCCCCCGCTCGCAGTTCGAGCAGCGCGTGCACCCCAGCGCGACGAGTTCGGACGTGCCGAGGACGACGCCGTCGGCTCCGAGCGCGATCGCCTTGGCGATGTCGTGCGCCGTGCGGATCCCGCCCGACGCCACCAGCGTGACCTCGTCGCGGATTCCCTCCTGGACCAGGAACCGGTGCACCCTCGGGATCGCGAGCTCGATCGGCATCGCGATGTTCTTCTTCGCGATCTCCGGCGCGGCGCCGGTGCCGCCGTACGAGCCGTCGATGTGGATGATGTGTGCCCCGGCGTAGTACGAGCCGACCGCGACCATGTCCACGTCGGTGGGCGTCGAGACCTTCACCGACACCAGTGCCCCGGGGTTGACGGTCTTGATCCAGTCGATGTGCTTCTTGTGGTCCTCCACGGAGTACACCGAGTGGAACGGAAACGGCGAGAAAAGTGACACCCACGGCACGCTCTCGCGCATCTGCGCCACGACCGTGGTGGCCTTGTCGCCGAGCAGATGGCCGCCGAGACCGGGCTTGGCCCCCTGCGCGTACTTGAACTCCACGATCGGCGCGGCCTGGATCGTCTCCTCGCGCACGCCGAACATCCCGGTCGCCACCTGGGTGATCACGTGGCTCTTCAGGGGCAGCAGCGACACCGGGTACCCGCCCTCGCCGGTCGAGGTGAACGTCCGCCAGTTGCGCGCGTTGATCGCCCGCGACAGCATCACCTGCTCGGAGACCGAGCCGAACGACATCCCGCCGCCGTACCAGGGGACCGGGATCTCCACCTTCGCGTCGTACGGCCGGCGGTTGAGCGGGATCGAGGTGTCCACCGCGGCCCGCTCCGGCAGCCACGCCTCCCGGGGCCGCTCGACGAAGCTCAGCCGGTCGAACCCTCCGTTCGACCGACCGACACGGTGCTCGAGACCGTTGTCGGGCGGCGCCCCGGTCCCCGCCTGGCGCCAGGTCGCGAGGATCAGGTCGTCGGTCCAGCGCGCGTCCCCGAGCGCCGGCGGCCGCCCGAACGCGAGCGTCGGCAGAACCGCGAAGCCGCGCCGGATCGCGCTCCTGTGCTTGGCGACGACCTTCTCCTCGACCGTCGCACCCTCGGCCCACGGGTGGTGCTCCGCCGGCCGCATGATCTCCCCCAGCCCTTCTCCTCTGCTCCTCGGCCCCTCCGCCCCTCTGCTGCGCTCTTCGGATCCCGGACCCCGGACCCCGGGCCCCTGTATCTCCCCGAACGCCTCGCGCTCGAGGTCGCGCTGGAACATGCAGCGCCCCAGCTCGCCGCGCAGGCGGCGCACCTCGCGCAGGCCCATTGCGCCCATGACCTCGAGGAGCTGGTCGCGCCACGCCCCCGCGAGGTTCGTCAGCCGCTGGACGCCCCACGCCAGCGGCAGCCGCGGGAGCCGCACGCGCGCCGTGTCGCGGGCGAGCGCATCGCCCTCGAAGCGCGCCTGCAACGCGGCGAGCGGCGCCATGTCCAGCGCTACCGCGTCGAGCCCACAGATGATCGCCTTGGGGACGTGCTCCGCGAGCACCACGCCGCCGCTGCCGACCAGCGTCACCTCTTCGCGCACGCCGGCGTTGACGAGCGCGCGGTGCACGTCCTGGATCGCGTCCCCCACGAAGCGGCCGGCGGCGCGCCCGTGATAGTCGGCCGTGAGATGGAGCACCCTGACGCCCGCCCGGACCAGCCCCGGAACGTCTTCGTCGAAACCGACCCGCACGCCAACGACCGAATCCGGCAACTGCCGTCGCAACTCGCCAAACGCGGTCTCGTCCCACCCGTCCAGGAACGCAACGCGCGGGGCGCGCGGCAAGGCCGCCGCCCGGGACACCTCCTCGTGGGCGACGAGGGGAGCGACGTGGTCGCCGTGGAGCCCGTGGCGGATGGCGGCGGCGAGCGGCACGATCACCAGGGTCTCGACGCGCTCGGCGACGCCCGCCAGCACGCGCAGGAGCGCCCGGGTCTCGACCGAGCGTGGCGGCGCGTCGAAGAGGAACGGGACCGGCAGCGAGACCAGGCGCGGCACCGAACCGACGACGTCCCCCCTCTCGTCCAGGCGCAGGAACGAGGGCTTCTCTCCGATGTCCACCGACGTGGAGATGAACTCCCGCCCGTGGATCCCGTCGCGGGTGGGGCGGACGATCTCCGACATGTCGGTCCACATCCCGTCCCACCCGTCCCCTCCGAACTCGCCGCGGTAGCCGGCGCCCCGCACCGGCACGTGGCCCACGCCCGACTCGTAGTTGATCGTGTCGACGTGGTCGGGTTTCAGGTAGCTGTCGCCGAGCTCGGTCCGTCGGGGGTTCGGAACGATCGTGATGAACTCCGGGTACTGGGTCGAGCAGCGCAGGCAGCCCACGCACTTCGCGTGGATCGGCGCCATGCCGCCCACCGGCCGGCCGTACACGCCGTACACGCACGGCCGCGACAGCGCCACCTTCACCGGGGTGCGCGGGTCGAAGACCTCGCGGAGGATCATCGCGGCAAGCGTGTGCTTCCTGACCTTGACCCGGAACTTCGTCGGGTGGTTCGCGATCTCGGGGGCGGGGCGGACCTCGATGCGGTAGCGCTCGTAGGTGCCTGCGCCGCGCTCGGCCGGCGCATGAACGGGGCCCCGTGGAGCCGCTTCAGGCCCCGGACCGCGGTCGTGCGCCGGCTCGGCCCCCGTCCCCTCGACCGGTCTCGCTTCCGCCATGCGCTGCACCCCTTCCGTTCCCTTTCCAGGGCCTGGACCCGAACCGGAATCGCCTGTCAATCCGAGAACAACCGCCAACCGCACGCCTGCTCACGCTCGCCGACCGTCGTGCGCATTCTCATCATCGCAACGTGTCCTGTCAAGGGGTAATCGTGCGGATTGACACACCAAATCGTGTCATTTTGCCTATTTTCAGAGAACACAGCAATTCCGCATCACGATGGGTCGCGATCGCGTTCGGCGCGAGAGACAGGGTCCGGGGTCCGAAGAGGCAGGCAGAGGAGCGGAGGGGCAGAGGAGCGAAGACCGTTTGCAGGTTCGCACGTTTGAAGGTTCAGAGACCCGCGGGGTCAAAGGTGAAAGGGAAAAGGTCAAAGGGACGACGAGACCCCGGAACGACGGCGGGGTGCGTGGAGCCGCGCTGCCGAAGAGACCGGGGTCACCGTCCTGGGATCGGGGGCTGCGAACGACAAGACCGGGCAACCAAAGGCAGTGCCTCGCGCCACGGCGTGTAGCCGCGTCGCCGCCGTTGGGCCTATGGCAAGGCGCGCGAGCGGTCCACGCCGGAGCGTAGCCGGAGGCTACGTGAGGACGCGAGGCCGCGAAGCGCAACGCAGCCAGAGGTCCGACGCCGGCGACGCCACCCTCCGAAATGGCGAGGGTCAGCTGACCCAGGCGACCAGGCGGCCGGGCAAGAGCTCCGCCAGCGGCGCGACCAGCTCGGCGATCTCGCCGGCGGAAAGCGGCGGCAGGTGCGCCAGCACCAGGTGATCGCAGCGCAGCGACGCGGCGATCTCGATCCAGTCCTTCAAGTGCGCGTGCTTCGCCAGGCGCGCGGCCACCCTGCGGTTCTTCTCGACGAACGTGCACTCGACGATGGCGACCCTGGCGTCCAGGAGCCCCGGATCGTCGGCGAACGGCGCGGTGCTGCCGTCCGCGGCGTACACGAGGTCCGGGCGGCGCCGGCGCTTCCTCCGCAGCGACCACCCGAGCGCCGGCACGCCGTGGTCGAGCGCGAACGCCGTCGCCGTCCCTCCGGGGAGCTCAACCGTGTCGCCCGGCGCGGCGCCGACGATGGCGTCCTCGAGGCGCAGCCGCTTGCGGACCGACTCCATTCCCGGCATCACCGCGAGCGCCTGGCGGAGCGCGGCGGCCACCGGCTCCGGCGCGACCAGCCGCGTCGGCTCGCCGGAATGGAAGCGGGCGCGCACGTTGAGGTACGCCAGCACGCCCGACAGGTGGTCGAGGTGACCGTGGGAGAGCAGCACGACCGGCTGCTCCGCCATCGTCGGGCTCATGCGGCCGACATCCAGGGCGACGCCCAGCGCCGGCACCGCGAACGCCGTCGCCCGCGCCGCCACCGAGGTGCCCCGGACCGTCAGGCCCCCGAGGCGCAGTTCGAGGTCCGGCGAGTACCCGGCCCCGGCGGCGCGCGGAAATTGAATCGCGGTCACCGGACAATCTTAGCGGGTTTACAATGATTCGCCCGCGAGAGGGCGCCGAGAACGGGGTCATCTCGCGGGCGTGCCCGTTCGGCTCGGGTCGGGAGGTCCCCCATGTGCGGCATCTTCGGCATCGTCTGCGCCAGCGAGCGCCCCCTGGGCGAGACCCTGACCGTGGCGGCGAAGCGGCTCGCGTACCGCGGCTACGACTCGGTCGGCGCGGCGTGCGTCGAGGGTAGCGGCCGGATCGACCTGCGCAAGGACGTCGGGCGGGTGCAGGAGGTCGCGGACAAGCTCCGCTTCGTCGAGCTCAAGGGGCTGCGCGGCATCGTGCAGCTCCGCTGGGCGACGTTCGGGGCGCCCTCGATCCCCAACGCCCAGCCGCACCTCGACTCCGAAGGCACCATGGTCGGCGCCCACAACGGGAACGTCGTCAACAACGCCGAGCTGAGGCGCCAGTTCCTCGCCGAGGGGATGACCGTCCGCGGCACCAACGACGGCGAGTCGTGCGTCCACGCCGTCGAGCGCTACGTCAAGCGCGGCCTCGCGCTGCCCGAGGCGGTGCGCGCCGCCTACAACGACCTCGCCGGCGACTTCGCGTTCGTGGTCACCGACCGCGAGCACAACCGCCTGGTCGCGGTAAAGAAGGGATCCGGCCTCGTCGTAGGAATCGGGCACGACTTCACCTGCTGCTCCTCCGACCTGCCGTCGATCCTGCCCCTGACCCGCAAGGTGATCCCGGTCGAGGACGGCGAGATGGTCGTCCTCGAGCCAAACCGCGTGCGCATCGTCCACGTCGCCGACGGCAGCAAGGTGATCCGGCCCGCGAAGGAGGTCGGCGAGGGGATGGGCTCGCCCGAGAAAGGCGGGTACGCGCACTTCATGCTCAAGGAGATCCACGAGCAGCCGGCGGTGGCGCGCGAGCTGCTCCACCTGCTCGAGGCCTCCGAGCACCTGCCGCGCATGGTCGAGACGCTGCGCGGCGCCGAGCGCCTGTTCCTCGTGGGGTCCGGCTCCTCGTACCACGCCTGCGTGCTCGGCACGACGTTCTGGGCGCGCCTTGCGGGCGTGATGGCAGTGCCGGTGCTGCCGCAGCAGTTCATCGAGCAGTACGGCCCCGCCCTCAGGCCGGGGGACGTGGCGCTCTACGTCTCGCAGAGCGGCGAGACCAAGGACGTGCTCAACGCGATCAACTTCGCGACGCCGCGGGGAGTGACACCGCTCGGCCTCGTGAACGTCCTCGGGTCGACCCTGACGCGCAAGGTGAATGTCTACCTGCCGCTCGCGTGCGGGTGGGAGATCTCGGTCCCGGCCACCAAGACGTACACCAACCAGGTGATCGCCCTCATCGCGCTGGCCGCCGCCGTCGGCGGGCAGCCGATCGAGGAGCTTGACGCGGCGCCGGCGTGGATCGAGAAGGCGATCGCGCGCACGGACGAGCCGATGGCGAAGCTGGCGAAGTAGTTCGTCGGCTGCGACCGGCTCTTCATCCTCGGCTACGGCCTCGGCCACGGCGTCGCCCTCGAGGGCGCGCTCAAGTGCAAGGAGGTGACGGGGGTCCCGTGCGAGGGGATGTTCTCCTCGGAGTTCAAGCACGGCCCGCTCGCCATGGTCGAGGAGGACACCCCGGTGTTCTTCACCGCGCCGCCCTCCGGCACCGAGATGCTCACCAACCACGTCACCGAGGTGACCGCGCGCGCCGGCCACGCCACCGTGCTCGCCGCGCCGAACCGGCAGCTGCAGTCCGAGGCGTCGCACTTCGTCGCGCTCCCGGTCGGCTCCGACCTCGAGTACGCCATCGTCGGCACGGTCCCGTTCCAGCTCCTCGCGTACCACCTCGCCGTCGCCAAGGGGATGGACCCCGACTACCCGAGGAACCTGTCGAAGACGCTGACGGTGGACTGAGAGGCAGTTGACAGTCGACAGTTGACAGTCTTCCCCCGCCACCCGAAGACAGTTGACAGTCGACAGTTGACAGTTTCCCCCACCCCCCACCCAGCAAAGGGACGAAAAACGACACATCTGTTGCTGTGGAGCGCGCCCTCCGGGCGTGCTCTAAAGTCACATGCGGGGGCTCGCAAGAGCACGCGCGGAGCGCGCGTTCCACAGAGACAAGGAGCTGTCGAGGTCCGTCCGCCAGCACGGCAGCAAGGAACTCACCATCAACAGTTATCCCCACTCCCTCACCCGGCTCAGGGACAAGACGGACGACGACCTGCAAATGCACGGCAGCGGCGAATTGGGTCTAGACTTGGAGCATGATTCTGACAAGTGCATTGGTTCTGCTGGCTGCGTCCG
>Ga0116107_1001031_pt1 | contig 17970 bp, 14 predicted proteins | sample June2015DPH_6_10_FD_88969 | JGI IMG/M metagenome (GOLD analysis project Ga0116107, IMG submission 88969) | Peatland microbial communities from SPRUCE experiment site at the Marcell Experimental Forest, Minnesota, USA - June2015DPH_6_100 | ecosystem: Environmental > Terrestrial > Soil > Wetlands... | reverse complement strand
TAGTGTACTGCGTCACACAGATGGGCTTTTATTGAGGTTGACCTTGGCGCGTTTGACCTTTTCGAGAATGTCATTGGCCTTTGCGGTCCAGATAAAGGGTTTGGGTTGGCGATTATGTTCTTCGATATAAGCAAAGATGCATTCCTGGAGAGCTTCGACGCTGGTAAAGACGCCGCGCCGGAGTTGATGCTCGGTTAGGTCGCGGAAGAATCGTTCGACCATGTTGAGCCAACTGCTACTGGTGGGTGTGAAGTGAAAATGAAAGCGCTTGTGGTGCGCCGCCCAGCGCTGAACCGCCGGGTGTTTGTGGGTGGCATAGTTGTCGACGATAAGGTGGAGTTGTTTGTCGGCGGGGGTTTGCCGATCGATGAGGCGCAGGAACTTCAGCCATTCTTGATGGCGATGACGCTCCATGCAAGTGGCCAGCACACGGCCGTCGAGCGTGTTGAGAGCGGCAAACAACGTGGTGGTTCCATACCGCTTGTAATCGTGTGTCATCGTATGGGCACGGCCCTTTTTCATGGGCAAACCCGGCTGGGTACGGTCAAGAGCTTGGATTTGGCTCTTCTCGTCCAATGACAGCACCAGCGCGTGCTCGGGCGGATTCAGATATAGGCCGACGATGTCCTCCAGTTTCTCGGCGAAACGGGGATCGTTGCTCAGCTTGAAGGTGTCCACGCGGTGCGGCTTCAGTCCGTGAGCGTGCCAGATGCGTCGTACACTGGCCTCGCTGATACCGGCCACAGCGGCCATGGTGCGAGTGCTCCAGTGGGTCGCATGAGAAGGTCTTCCCTGCGTCGTCTTGGCAATCACCATCCGCACGAGTTCCGGTGAGATGGAAGGCGTGCGGCCAGGTCGCGGAGCATCGTGCTCCAGCCCCGCGATACCGTCGCGCAGAAAACGCGAGCGCCAGCGAGCAGCAGTGCGCGGGACAATCGAGAGCAGGCGGGCGATCTGCAGGTCCTGCTTGCCTTCGGCGGCCAGCAACACAATCCGGGCGCGCAGCACAACGCGCGCCGGAATCCTGCGCCCGCGCGCATAAGCCTCTAGCTTTGCTCTTTGCTCCCTGGTCAGAACTACTTGGGGTGCGATTCGCATCAGCTGTGTCCTCCTATTCTGTCAGAACACAGCGCAACAATAAATGTTTCTATTTATGACGCAGTATAATACAGCCATGAGCAAACAGCAATCGATGGGAAAGTGTAATCTCTGCGGAGAGATAACCGGCCACGCTTTCATGACTCGGCACCTCAGTGCCTGCCGTCAGCCGGAAGCTTCCAGGCGATTGCCGGCTTCTGAAAAACGACCGCCTGCCCCGAGCTTCCATTTAGCCATCGAAGGACGTGACGCCAAGGCGTACTGGATGCATGTGGCAGTGCCACTGACCGCCCCTCTGAGTAAACTCGACGATTTTCTCCGCCATACCTGGCTTGAATGCTGCGGCCACTTGAGCGCTTTTGAGATTGGCAGCAAGCGTTATGCTTCCCAGCCTATGGATGAAGAAATGAGCATGAAAGCGCAGTTGAGCCAAGTGTTTGAGGTAGGGACGAAGTTCTTTTATGAGTATGACTACGGTTCTACAACGGCTCTTGTGCTAAAGGTTGTTGGCCTTCGTGAGCAAGGCTTGCCGAAAGGTGGCGTACAACTATTGGCCAGAAACGAGGCACCGCAGGTAAGCTGCCAGCGGTGTGGCATCCAGCCCGCCACCCAAATCTGCGCCGAATGCGCGTGGAACGGAGAAGGCTGGCTCTGTGAAGCGTGCGCCGTCGCACATGAGTGTGGCGACGAGATGTGTCTGCCCGTAGTTAATTCTCCTCGCGTTGGAGTGTGCGGGTATACAGGTTAGCCGCCCCCCCTCTTCCATAACTGCTCGGAATTTCGTCGCACTACACTAGCATGTTTCAAAAACGCCTGCAAATACGGTGCGAAATGAAGATCTGGCGGAGAGAGGGATTCGCAGCCCGCGCAGGAACTGGAGAATTGTCTCCGCTTTCGTTTCCAGAATCGCCTCCATCACCACCCTGGCTGCAGAGTCCAGAACGGCGACGGAGATCATTGCCTGGTGCACATCCAGCCCCAGATACTTGGCGTCATTCATGAGGGCGCTCCTTGTTGTAGGTCATGATGCGAACGATCAAAACCTACTCCAACCGGGCGCCCTTTTATTATGCGTTAACCAGGACCTACATTGACGCAGGGCTAGCCCTTTGAACCTGTCGTGTGAATCGAGGCCGCTTCCAGCTTCATTCGCGCTTGCCACTCTGCTCGAATCTGTCTTGACTGTTCGCCTGTAAATTCAAGATCTCCCTTGACGAGTCCCCGCAACTGTTTCCGTCCCCAATGGGCTTGCATGATTCCGGTTGGGGAGTGGCTGTTCGACCCGAGCAGCAGGTGACCAATTTCGTGGACCATGACGCAACCGAGAATCGTGGGGACGTCGGTCTCGGCGCTGTAATCCCTGGCGAGATCCACCGCGGTCCCATAGTAAACACTTGCCAGAGCAGGAAGAATGGCAAAGCCGAACACACTATCTGGAATGCCCTTTCTTGTTTCACCGGCGAGCAGGCGTACAAAGACGTTGCCAGGTCCGAGCGGCTGGTGACATGGGTCCTCAGGATTGGCTGCTGATTCCCGAAGCGGGTAGTCCAACCAGACCACGTTCAATCCGGCTTCACGAAATATCCGCCCAGCCTCCTTTTCTGCTTTCCTAATCGTGTCTGGTGTTGTCTCTGTGAAATTGATAGCTCGCACCCTGATGGTGGGGCTTGGGTCTGCCGCATGGGCTAAAAGAGTACTCGAACGCTGAAAACCCAAGGTGATGACCAATCCCACAACTATCTTGAAGCCCAGCCAAACTGAATGAGGTTGTTTCTGCCTGCGCGTTTCATTGCTTCCTGAAAGCTGCTTGTTTCCTGTTTTCATGTCGCCCTCCGCCACGCGTTGCGTGGTTGGGGCGACCTTGGGCGAGAGGTTCGGCTACCTCAATGCATGGTGGCTCAATTGATGATTAGTCGGAGGTCGAAAGAAAAGCCGGAGCTAACTCCTGTGAATTGAATGAACTGGAAGGTCAGGCCAATCTGTGCAAATCATGCCCGGATTGCTAATTAGTGCTACAATTCGCGCCAATGGAGGCGCACTGCTGTGGTTGAGACCCTCCATCCTCATGGAGTATTTGCCTTCTCCAACTTTGAAGTGGGCCTGCAGGCAGGGGAATTGCGCAAAGCCGGGATGCGGCGGAAGCTCACCGGCCAGCCTTTTCAGGTCCTCGCGATTCTCCTAGAATGCCCCGGCGAGGCGGTGACACGGGAGGAGTTGCAGAAGCGGCTGTGGCCCGACAAAGAAACCCTCTCGCCTTCAGGAAAGGGCCAGGGAAAGGCGTAAACATTCAGTGCGCATTCTGGAACGTGTTCGACCACCTCGATTCGTGCCCATCTTGCTCATCCTGATTCTTCTTCTGTTCTGTCTGGCAGCCTCGAATTACAAGTGGAAGCGCCTCTCAGAGAAGCCCATCCTTGCGCCTCAAGGCCAAACCTGGGAATTAGCCGGAACTTTTGATCCAACCGTTGTCCAGATCGGCCCTCGTTTCGTCATGCTCTATCGCGCCCAGGATTCTCAAGGTGTTTCGCGCCTCGGCTACGCCGAAAGCATTGATGGCATTCATTTCGCACGCAAATCCGGACCTGTCTTTTCTCCGGAGACCGACTACGAAAAAGGTGGCGGTGTAGAAGATCCCCGCGTCGTCAAAATTGGCAGCCTCTTTTATCTGACCTACACCGGTTACAACAGCAAAGACGCGCAACTCTGTCTCGCCATTTCTCGCGATCTGCAACATTTCGAACGCAAAGGCATCCTTCTCTCCGCCTACAAGGGCAACTGGAACGTCGGCTGGACCAAGTCCGGCGCCATCGTCCCCGAAAAAATCGACGGCAAATATTGGATGTACTGGCTCGGCACGGCCGCCGACCACAGCGATCAGATGGGCCTCTCCTTCTCGGACGATCTTCTCCACTGGACCGAAGCGACGCCCACACCGGTCTTGCCCAAGCGTCCTGGCAACTTCGATTCGCGCGTCGTTGAGCCCGGCCCGCCTCCGCTTCTAACTCCCGAAGGCATCCTTCTCATTTACAACGGCGCCGACGATTCTCTCGTCTACCGCACCGGTGTGGCCGCCTTCGATCGCAGTGATCCGCGCAGACTCCTGTATCGCTCACACAATCCTGTGTTCGGTCCGGAATTGGAATGGGAGAAACACGGCCAAGTCCCGAACGTCGTCTTTGTCGAGGGTATGGTCCAACGGAATGGCACGTTCCTCTTCTACTACGGTGGCGCCGACAAATACGTCGGCGTCGCTGAAGCCCCGGCCCCGCTCGTTCCTTCAGGCCTCCCCGCAGAGTGGTGCCATCAAGTGTCCGACCCACAGATGGAAGTCCGCGCCCCTGAGGTACAATCCAACTAGCATCAAATCATCGGGAGATTGACTCTTGCCAGGCGATTTTGCATTGCTGGTTCTTCGCCTACACCGTGTGCTTAAATGCGGGATGCTATTTGCGGTATTTCTGCTTCCGATTCACGCTTCCTTCGGTCAACTGCGTAGGAGTGATGTCGGGAGTTCTCAATCTGAACTTTGGCAAAGTCACATCGCAAGCCAACAACCCTCGGACGATTCAATTCGGGTCGCGGCTCACCTTTTGAATGTCTTCTTCCGCCACCATCGGAACCAGGGCGATGGTATACTTCCAGCGTCACTATCACGCCCACCTTGATGAAGAGGACCTCATGATAGTCAACTCTCGCATCGTTCTCATGGTGTTATGGTCCGGCTCGCTGAGCCTATTGCTCCAGTCGCCCAAGCTCTTTGCTCAGGATCGGCCAACAGAAAATTCTCCGAAGGTAATCGTGGAAACAGACGGTACGGTTCAGGTCCCTGCCCAAAAGGTGCCGGTGTCAGCGTTTCTGAGCCCCGAAGCAAAAGCATATGTCACCCAGCATCTGAAGCAGATGCAAGATCCTGAAATCCTGAAACAAGACGCCGGAGTACCACGATTCATGAAGCCCTATCTCCAACGTGACTATACGTTGTTCGCCTTTGAAAAGAGGGACGAGAAAATCGGTGGCGTACATGCGTACATTTACACACCAAAGGCGGGCGTCTCGGCACGTAACAAGAACCGAGTCCTCATCAATCTCCACGGCGGCGGATTCTCTGGCTGCTGGCCCGGTTGTGCAGAGCTCGAATCTATTCCGGTTTCTGTGTTGGGACAGATCAAAGTAGTGAGTGTTGATTATCGAGAAGGCCCAGAAAACAGATTTCCGGCCGCCAGCGAAGACGTCGCGACCGTTTACCGGGAACTCCTCAAGATACACAAGCCCAAAGAGATCGGCATCTACGGCTGCTCGGCTGGCGGCATGCAGACTGCGATGTCGGTTGCTTGGTTTCAGACCCATGGGATCCCTATGCCGGGAGCCATAGGGATCTTTTGCGCATCAGCGGGCGGTGTTTTTGGGGGAGATGCCCTATATACCGCAGGGCCGCTGGGCGAGGCTCGGATGGCGCCACCTACACCCCCGCAAACCCCGCCGTTGAACTATCTTGCCGGAACGGATCCGAAAGACCCCCTTGTTGCGCCAGTAAACTCGCCGGACGTTTTGGCGAAGTTTCCGCCGACCCTACTGATCACAGGCACGCGAGGCTTTGAATTGAGTGCGGCCCTGTATACACACGAACAATTAGTGAAAGTAGGTGTGGAAACTGAACTCCACGTGTGGGAAGGACTATTTCACGGATTCTTTTATAACGTGGATGTCCCCGAATCGAAGGACGCGCTGGATGTGATCGTCAAATTCTTTGATCGCCACCTCGGCGGCGACGAAACTAGACACTGACCAGGCCATAACCATGAACTCCTCAGTCGTCAAAAGGCGTAATATGCCTCAGAATGGAGTCCGTAGAATGGCTGCTTTCGATGATCTTCAATTAACGCCCCAGATTTAATAGCCATAGTGAGACCGCCGTGCATTGTGGATAACGTGCCTGAGATTGCTGAGCCATTGTTTACGCAGCATCCTGCTGTTGTTCAATCTGCTCGGAGAATTTCAACGTGCGGCCGGCCTAGCCACCTATCGCCAACCCGCCACGCTGCGTGCGTGAGTCTTTCTGTGCGGCGCCCTGCTCGGGCGCGCCGGGCATCGTTTGGTGTTGCACCTGTCCGCCTCCTGGGGCGGCCTGCAACAGCGCATCCCGCTGCTCGAAAACGTCCTAGCCTACGGAACTGCAACTTCGCCGAAGTTGCCCCAGAGCGCGCTGCTCCCCCAGCCATTCAGCCCCTAGACCACTCTCAAAACTGCCTTCAACTTCGGAATTCAGGCTAGACCGGCACGAAGCAGAGGAGGAAGAAGCCGTTGTGCCGTCTTTGCTTGCTTTGGCCTCTTGACTACGCTCCCGGCACGCTTTCACCTAGATGAACGGCTTCACCGATTCTGCATACAGATGGAGTATTTGCGCATAAGAGCACCACGCCGCGGGTGCGGTGGAATTTCACCAGCGGCGCAGACCAGCCGATATACAACGGGCGAGAAGTTCCGTCAGAAAATTCCTGCGAGCGAGCGTTCCAAAATTCCGTCCTTCGGTGCTGGAGTCGCTCCCACCTGGCTGGCAACCCAGGCCCCAACCGCGTTGGCCTTCTCATTCATGATGGCAAGTGAATCTCCACGCATGAATTCGTGCACAAGCGTGGCGGTGAAGGCGTCGCCCGCTCCCACCGTATCGGCTACCTTCACCAGAAATCCCGGCTGCTCGTTGTAATCGTTTCTGCTCATCAACAAGCTGCCTTTGCAGCCTCTGGTCACGCATGCCAGTCTTAGGTCGAAGAGCTCAACCAGTCGCAGGGCGGACGATTTCTCATCCTGGTGCGGGAATCCGGCCAGGCTCATTACCTCCGGCAGTTCGTCGTCATTCATCTTTACGATGTCCGCCAGCTTCATGGACTCGTTCAGGATCTCTGCGGAATAGAAGGGCGGCCTCAAATTCAGGTCACAAACCCGGACGGCTTCCGGGCGCATTGCGCCCACGAAGCGGTAGATGGTGTCGCGACTTTGCGGTGAGCGCTGGGCGAGCGAACCAAAACAGATAGCATCGGATTTCTCCGCGAGTCTTTTCCACTCCTCAGTCCACTCGAGATAATCCCAGGCCGAAGACGCTGCTATGTTGAACCGGGGATTGCCCGCGGCATCCACCTCGACATCCACGACCCCTGTTGGGTGCACGGCGTCCTTCTGCAGAAAGGAGGTCGAGAGTCCTAACGCTTCCATTCTTGCCTTGGCGGCATCCCCCAGGGGATCACTCCCGATTCGACTCGCTACTATGCCCTCGTCGCCAAGCAGCCGAGTAATGTATGCGAAATTCGCGGGAGCTCCGCCGAGATGCATATCCCCAGGCAGCATGTCCCAGAGGATTTCTCCGAGACCCACCACGGTCTTTTTCACGATTTCACTTCTCCGGCCACCCAGGTAACCTTAGGGACGGACGAACCCCGACGGACACAAGAACACACCCTGCTCTGTTAGCGGCCTGACGCGTCCGCAATAACGGGAAGCCGATTGGCCAAATGAAACTGATCAAAAGGGGGGGAGCTTGGCGCTCCCCCCAAGTTGAGCAACAGGGGTGAAAGAGCTAGAACGTAACCCGCGCGCCGATCTGGAACTGACGCATCGTCGTGCCGGTTTCCAGAGCGTTGATCTGACCCGCGCCTGGTGTGTCTATGGACGTGCCGGTTCCCGTTTCGTTGGGGCCAAAGGCATAGACCGGGTGATTGAAGATGTTGAAGAACTCCGCCCGGAACTGCGCACTCACCCGTTCCGTGATCTCGAAGTTCTTGAAGAAAGACATATCGGTTTTGAATTCTCCTGGGCCAGTGAACGAATTGCGCTGTACGCCGCCCAGGGTGCCAGCTAGCGGACGGCCCCAAGCACCGTTGACCGTGCCGGGAGTCGTAAGAGCAGCAACTGGCGTGAAGTATTGAATGCTGCCGTTCGCGAGACGCTGCACCCCGACGTGGAAACTGCCTCCCACGAAGTTGGGACGGCATATGCCGACGTCCTCATCCGAGGCGCACTCCGCGTAACTTGGCGTCCAGGGCAAGCCGCTGCCTTTGGTGAGAACGCCGTTGATCTGCCAGCCGCCTACGAGCAAGTTCGCAACCCGTCCGATGTTCCCGAGGAACTGTTTCCCTCGTCCGAACGGCAGCTCGTAGACCGGGGCAAAGACGAATACACTGTCGCGGTTGAAGTCCGACCGACCCCACGAATAACGCCAATCGGCCGGATAGCTGCCATCGGAGTCGTACGACTTGGAATATGTGTAGTGCGCCAGAAAGGTCAGACCCTTGGCCAAACGCTGGTCGACTCTCACCTGGAACGCCTTGTAACGGTTGGTACCATCATTTGCGTTATCGGTAAGTCCCTGACTGCTATCGCAGCAGAGCACGTTTGTAGTAACGCCATTCTGATCCGTGTAGGGGGTTGAGAACGCGTTATAGTAAGGCGCCCGCTGCTCGTACGGAATGGTACCGTAGCCCACGATCGTTGGCGTATTGACGTTGTAGTTATTTCCCTCGCCTCGGAAGACATGACTTCCGTGCGTTCCGATATAGGCTATATCGATGCTGGTCGTCCTTGTAAGCTGCCGCTGTACCGTAAAGTTCCACGCATCCACCGTAGGCACCACCACCTTGTCTGGCCGCAAGTGGGGAGAGACGTTGTTTTGGGGGCCGAAGATCGGCAGAATCCCATTCGCCGGAATCACCGGCATCTGGTTGGGAGCCGGGCCGTTGCCGCAGTTGGTCTGAGAATACCCCAGCGCGGCTGGCAAACACGGCGCCCCCGCTGCGAAGTCGAAAGCTGCCGTGGTATTGGCGTACACTTCCGAGGACAGCCCCGTCAGTTGCTGGTTGGCCAGCACCGGGAGATTCTGCGTGACCGTGTGCCCGAAGTTCGAACCGAACACGCCGATGTCGAAGCTGCGACCGTATCCCATACGAACCACGGTCTTCGGGGTGAGCTTGTAGGCTATGCCCACGCGTGGGGCAAAGTTCTTGTTATTAGGCGTCGTGTTTCCGTTGCCGCTGATATTGCCGTAGCCGGCTACGCGGATAACACCCTCGGGCAGAACGGCAAAGCCGCCAGCCCCTGGGCCGCTGACATACTCCGGGCCGTACCACTCCCAGCGAACGCCGTAGTTAAAGGTCAATGCGGGAGTAACGCGCCAGGTATCCTGGGCATAGAGGAAGTAGCGGTTCTGCCGCTCCTGGTCTTTCGCTTCAAGCGCAGAGCCTACGTAGCGGTTGAAAGCGGTGACTTCGCCGAACAGGAACGTGGCGACATCCAGTCCTCCGATAGGGCTCGCTGATCCGTCGGAAGTTCCCAGGTGGTTGAAGTTGAGAATGCCGGTGCGGTTGGAGTCGGACGGCACTCGCAGGTTGATGGCATGCCGCAGATCCCCGCCCACCTTGAACTGGTGGTTGCCGAAAATCTTTGTCCAATTGTTGGTAAACTGGTATCCATCTTCTCGTTCAATCAGCGGGCAGTTGCAGCGGCCCACGTTCAGGCCTTCGCCCAAGCCAGAGGCGCTCCCGCCCTGGTTGCTCTGCCCGATGGTGTTCTCAAAGTTCAAAGCCGGCAGCCCGTTGGTGGTGACATCGGAGGTGTTCAACCCAGCCAAACCCAAACTTGAGGCTGCCGTCGAACTGCCTTCATCGAACTTCGTCGAGTGCGGGTTGTAGCGGAAGAAACCGAAACGGAAGTCGGTAAAGAACGTACTACCGAAGATGTAGTCAAAGCCCGATGCCAAGCTGTAGTTGTTGATCTGCGACTGCCCCGCCAAGCCCAGATAGCCAAGGCCCGGACCTCCGATCGAATTGCCGAACACCGGCTTACCGGAAAGCAGGAAATGGGCGCGGCTGTATCGGCCGAATATCTGCATCTTCTGAGACACGTTGTAGTCAACACGGCCCGTGTATTGGTAGTCGTTGAAACTGCCCGATCCGCCGGCCGCGTAGTTGGCCTGCGTACCCCCGTATGTCCCGGTTGCGTTGGGCGGCGGGAGGAGGTTGAGAATCTTCTCCGCCACGCCGCTCGGGTCCCACGTCCTCAGATCAGCCATGGGAATCTGGGTAGTGCAGGGATTCGACGTCGAGCACGGCTTCGTTGGATCTGACCCGGCGTTGTAGGTGGTGTAGTTGGTACGCGAACCCGCCGCCATGTATGGGTTGAATACCCACCCGTTGCCACTGGCTGGATTGTTCGTATAGTCGCTCAGGTCGCAGATGGCGCTGCTAGAATTCAGACAGGTGCTCTTCATCAGAGCCGTCGGGACGGTTTCCGTCATTGTTACTCCGCTTTGGCGGCGCGTTCCTTCGTAGCCGGCAAAGAAGAACAGCTTGTTCTTGATGATCGGTCCGCCAACGGTTCCGCCATACTGCTTCCAGTTGTTCAGCTCCGGGGCGTTGGAAAAAGGATCCTTGGCTGCACCCGTGGGGTTGAGTTCGTAGAAGTAGCCGGAGCCGTGGAATTGGTTGGAGCCGGATTTGGTCTGGGTAGTCATGATTCCGGCGGTGGCCTTGCCGAACTCGGCGTCGTAGTTCTGAGTGGCCCACTTGGTCTCGGTGACCGTGTCCATACTGGGATTGATGATGATGATACCAAGGATGGGGTCCTGGTTGTCGGTGCCGTCGAGGGTATAGCCGGTACCGCTGAAGTGCTGGCCGCCGCTATGAATCTGCTTGCTGCCCTGGGGATTCTCTGTGGCGGCATGGGCCCAGCCGGTTTGAATCTGCGTTCCAGGCATGAGCAATTCCATGCTCTGGAAATTGCGGTTAATAATCGGGAGTTCCGCGACCTGCTTCTCAACCAGTTCGATCGCCACGTCGGCGCGGTCTGTCTGCAGTTGCGGAGCTACACTGGTGACCTCAATCGTTTCCGTAACGGTGCCGACTTGAGCCTGCAAGTCGACCCGCGCGCCAATGTCGGCCATGACAATCACGTTCTTCTGCTCGATGATCCTGAAACCAGTGGCTTCGACACGCACCGTGTAGGGGTCCGGAATTAGGTGCGTAACGGAGTAGTTTCCACTTTCATTGGTGGTTACAGTATCGGTTGTGCCTTTGTTTTGGTTAATGACTGTTACTTTGGCATTTACAACGGCAGCACCCGAGGGGTCGGTAACGGTCCCAAGGATACTTCCGTATACGGCCTGCGCCGACGCCTGCTGCGGGAGCGCCGCAAGAAGGGCCAGCAGTAATACGCTGAGTACGCAAATCAACCTCGGTCCTGACATGCTTTGACTCCTTTTGGTGGGACGCAACCGCACCAGTTCGTGCCCTGATCTGATCCCCACTCCGTGAGAACCCCTTGCTCACGAACTAGTATAAAAAGACTACGGCCGCGATCTGGCAGGCCTTATAATCAATTCGAGTACAAATGTCAAGCATTTTGTTACGGCGACTTTGTTATAATGTAATATCATTTAGAAAATCGATTAGGTACGGGAAGGCACGAGGTCAGCGTCTTTGAGATTTACGCCTGAGGTTGGATTCAAAGGGGCGATTGGGGTTGCATCACGCACGAATGGCTTCTTTCGGAGCCAACAAGGGCACGCTTGGACGGGAAAGATGACCAAGTCGCTCTCCGCACGACTCGCGCACAATCAGCGCACACTGGAACAGAATGTCCCGAGGCGGGAGGTCTGGATCCGAAAGCCGCGCAATCAGCGCATCGACTGCGGCGGCTCCTATGCTTTTGCAGGGCTGGCGCAGGGTCGTGAGAGGAACTTTCAGGAGACTCGCATATTTGACATCGTCGATACCGACGACCTTCATTTCCTGAGGAATCCGGACGCCAAGCAGATCCAGAGTCTGCATCAGATTAGCGGCCGTGAAATCGTTCGCGCAAACCACTCCATCGACTTCTGACTCTTTTAAATAGCCCCGCACGAATTCGATGTCTGCGGGGTTTCCCTCGCCAACCCACGACTTTCGGGCACTAATTCCACGTTCAGAAAGCGCATCGCGGTACCCCGCCAATCTCAGCACAACCGTTTCCGCCGAGTGCGGCCGACTCAGGAATCCTATTCGTTCGCATCCCTGCTTGATTAGATGATCCGTGACGATGTAACCAGCCGCGCGATTGTCAATTCCGATGCGATCGTAACGGCTCCGCCGCGGATAGCAATATATGTCACGGTCAACGAGTACGATCGGGATCTTTGCGGCATCAAAAGCCTGCACGATCCTCTCGTTGATCTCCGCGTCATTCGGTGTCCATTCCAGAGGGGCAAAGAACACGCCTGCAACCCTTCTTCCAATGCACTGTTGGCACGCCTGCCAAGCTTTCTGTTCCACATCCACCGACGCTTCCGTTCCAGTGGTTGCCCAGATCACAGAAGCGTGATGGCGTTCTTGCGTGTGTCGTGCCAGTTCTCTGCAGATTGGGTCGAAGATCTCCGTCTCTCCCAGTCGCGGAATGATCAATCCGAACAGCTGCCCTTGCGCAGAACCGCGATTCTCGCTGACGTAGGTGCCGGAACCGGCACGGCGCATCACTAGCCCTTCATGCTGGAGATCGCGCAACGCCCGTGCGACCGTCGGTCGCGATGCCGAGTATTGCAGCACCAACTCTGCTTCGGTCGGTAATTGCTGACCCGGCCTGTACTTCCCCGAGAGAATGGCTTGACGAATCTCGTCCCGAATTTTCCCGTGCTTTGTATTTGCCACTGGTCAGTACAATATTCTAGAGAATGTTATTACGTTTATAAATGCTTGTCAACAAAGGGCTGAGATAAGGAATACGCCGACGAACCTCGATCCTCCCTGGAAAATTATAGAACAAGTTATGAAATTTGGTAAAGCTACTTGTGTCCTTCGAGGTCACTGGCACGCTTGAATTCCGTTTCCGCAGCCGCCAGATTCCCCTGCCGTTCTAAAGCTTCGCCCAAGTGCCGGTGGGCTGGAGCATACTTGTCGTTCATCCGAATGGCGGCACGAAACTGCGAGATCGCCCCATCCAAGTCACCGGCATTCAGAAGGCGCATTCCGGAATTGGTCGCGTTGATGGCCAACTGGAGATTGTTCTCAGGGCCAGTCATTTGAGCCGCCGCTCGAATCTCCGCGACCGCGCCTTCCTTGTCGCCCATTTGCCTCAACACGCTCGCCAGAGTTGTGTGCGCCGGAGCAAATGTGGGCTGGAGCCGGATCGCCTCGCGCAAAGATGCGACCGCCTCCTGTAGTTTGCCCTGCTGTTTCTGTACCGTCCCCAAGGTGTAGTACGCCTCCGTGTACCCTGGGCGGGCGTGAATCGCTGCGCTCAGTTCTTCCGCGGATTTGTCAAACTCACCTCGTTGCCAGAAAAGGACTCCCATCGTGTAGTGGGCGTCGGCCAGGTTCGGATCCAGTTGCGCCGCAATCTGCAGCTCCGCGACTGCCTTATCCAGTTCATCCTTGAGCTTGTACGTCAGCCCAAGGTTGTAATGAAGCGACGCGTTGCCCGGCATAGCTTCAACAGCGCCCCTGAGCTCTGCGATGGCAGCGTCGAAATCGGCACGTTGCATGTAAGCGATACCCAGATTCCCGCGGAAAGTCGCGTCCTCCGGGCGGAGTTCCATGGCGCTTTTGAATTCAGGGATGGAACTCTCCGCGTCGCCTTTCTGAATAAGCGCCAATCCAAGATCGTTGTGCGCTTCTGGGTCTGAAGGGCGGAGCTTCACTGCCTGCTTGAAGGCTGCAACCGCCCCACCGGCATCGCCCGCATGCTGGCTTGCAATGCCCAAAGCGATCTGAACGTCGAACCAATCCGGCTTCAGTTCGGCAGTTGTCCGCAACTCCTGTAATGCGTCGGTGTTGTTTGATTGCCCTGTGAATGCTTGGGAAAGGTAGTAATGCGAGGCAGGGTCGTCGGGAGCGATCTCAATCGCGCGCTTTAGTTCTTGGACAGCATCGTCCAGATTTCTCTGCTGCAAACGAACAACGCCGAGATGGAAATGCGCTAGAGCGAAGGCCGGTTGCAGACGCAGTGCCTTGCTGAACGCGATCGCGGCGTCATCATATCTGCCTTGCTGTGCCAAAACCGAGCCCAGATCGTCCTGAATGTCGGGACGGCTAGGGGCTAGTTTTGCCGCGCTGCGCATTTGTGCCTCAGCTTCGCCTTTCGCCTTCTCTTGACTAAGAACGCGACCGAGGATGTGATGAGCTTCGGCATTGTTCGGCGCCACTCTCACCGCTGTCCGCGCTTCCTTTTCAGCATCCGGGAAATTCCCCTGCTGGAAAAGGATGCTGGCCAGAGTCACGTGAGCATCGCTGAGACTCGGTCTAAGCTTGAGTGCAGATCGAAGTTCGCGAACTGCTCTGTCGGTCTCGCCCTGCCGCGCCAATACCCAGCCCAGCCATTGGTGAGCCTCGGCGTTTGCGGGAGAAATCTCGATTGCTTTTTCGAGGTTCGTGCGTGCGGCAGCAAGATCGCCATTCTGGATATCCAGCGCAGCTTGTTCATATGCGCGCTGTGCCGCGGACGCCGCTGCGTGTGGCTCTTGTCCAAACCCGACCATGCAACTCGCCAGCAAAAAGGCCAGAGCGGCGCCAACGTATCGGTTTGTATGGAGCTTGAGCACGCTATCATGATAGAACAGCACAAACATAAAGTAACGACAAACTGGTTGACATTTGGAGGTGCAATGCTTTATCAAGACCCTGTTCGCTGACCCGTCCTCTCTGCAGCTGAACGTCGTTGGTCAGCGCGGGGAAGGGGCGATATCGTCAGGCAGTCGACTCAGAATCCAGGAAGGAATCATGATGCGTCGAAACCATGTGTTATTAGCGTTGCTTGTCCTCTTGCCGGTGCTTGCAATGCCAGTCATCACCGCCGCGCAGAGAGTCGATGCGGAGGGTCATCAGTGGTGGAAGCATGCTGTCTTTTACGAGATCTACCCGCGCAGCTTTGCTGACAGTAATGACGACGGCTTCGGAGATCTGAATGGCATCACGTCGGAGCTCGACTATCTTCATGAACTGGGTGTCGACGCCATCTGGATCACGCCGTGTTTTCCGTCGCCCCAAGTGGATTTCGGCTATGACGTGTCAGACTACGAAAACATCGACCCGCGCTACGGCACGCTCGCCGATTTCGACCGCCTCGTTAGAGAGGGCCGCGAACACAACATCCGTATCATTCTCGACCTCGTTGTGAACCACACTTCCGACAAGCATCCTTGGTTTATCGATTCGAAATCGTCGAAGACTGCTGCACACCGCGATTGGTACGTCTGGCGCGACGGCCGAGGTCCGAACGAGCCCCCGAATAACTGGTTGTCCGGCTTCGGCGGCTCTGCTTGGAAGTTCGACTCAACGACCGGTCAGTACTACTACCACTATTTCTACGCCGAGCAGCCGGACTTGAACTGGCGCAATCCGGCCGTCGAAGAAGCGATGTTCGATGTGACGCGATGGTGGTACAAGCGGGGTGTAGCGGGCTTCCGGCTGGATGCGGTGGACACAATGTACGAACGAGCGGCTTTGCCCGACAACCCCATTCTCCCCGGGAGGAACAGCTTCGGCGACCCGAACATGGAAGAAAAGTACAACAAGAAGTTGCCGGAAATGCATGAGGCGCTGGCCCGTCTGCGGCAGGTTGCGGATGAGTCCGACGCGGTGCTGATCGGCGAAACCTGGATCAAGAACATCGACCAGCTCAAGGAATACTATGGCAGCCATGACAACGAGCTACAGATGCCGATGGATTTCTTGTTTACCGAGGTGAAGGCCATCTCGGCGCCGAAATACCGAGCGCAAATCGCAGGTGCCAATGCTTCCGGTGGCTGGCCGGTGTATGTCATCAACAACCATGACATGGTGCGGTCGTACACTCGCTACGGAGACGGCGAGCACAACGACGCGATCGCCAAGCTCATGGCTGGTTTGTATCTCACGCTTCGCGGTACCCCCATCATGTATTACGGCGAAGAGATTGGGATGGAGAACAACGACCCCAAGACAAGGGAAGACGTCAAAGACCCCATTGGGAAACTGGGATGGCCGCAGGACAAAGGGCGGGATGGTGAACGCACTCCGATGCAATGGAACGGCTCCGCCAATGCCGGATTCAGCACTTCGACTCCGTGGCTGCCTGTGCCCGACAGCTACAAGACCCACAACGTAGCCAGCGAGGAGAAAGATCCAGACTCGATCCTCAACTTCTACAAAAAACTTCTGGCGCTGCGCCACACAGATCAAGCTCTGCTGGAGGGGCAATACATCGCGCTGAACGAAGGCGACCCGAACGTGCTTTCCTACCTGCGCAGCTACAAGAACGAGGCCGTGCTCGTAGTGCTGAATATGTCGAGCGCGCGGCAGACAGCGAAGTTCGATCTCACACCACAGGGATTCGCCAAGAGCAAGGCGAAAACGCTGTTGACGACGCTCAAGCAGGAGCTTGCAGGAACATCCGAAATTGTGATGCCTCCCTTTGGTGTGTACGTGGCCAAGCTGACCAAATGAGCATTTGTAGCTGACGTGTGGAGTTGCTGGCATCTGTGGCGCGGACGCTCCTGTCCGTGCTGACGTCGGCATCTTGCAGGACTGCCGATCGGAAGAAACTGGCTGTCTAGAGTTGCTTCGCGCCAGCAATCTTGAACTGCATCGGGCGCACGATGCCTTCGCTTTCTTTCACGAAGATCAACTGATTAGCCCTGACGTCTTTCAGTGAGTCCACCTGGCCGCTGGGCCATCGAATCTCGATCACTTCCACTTTGTCCACCTGGCCTAATCCGAAATGAACGCGCAGGTCGTGCTGCGAAAAATACCCACCGCCGTTACGCACCTCGTCAATCTGCTGGTGCGGCTGGCCTCTCCGGGCGGATGGGTTACACACCTGATGCGAGCGCCTATGTCGCTGCGATTCGACCTCGTGCCGATTGTGCGAACTTTGATCAAGTTGTTGTCGCGGGCATTCTACCAGAAAGGGTGCCGGGGTCGGTATCGCGCCATCTAAAATGTAACCGAAGGGGACAACGTCGCGCCATTTAAGATGTAACCCAGCCAAAACAAGTTTTCGAGGAGGTCCGGTTGGGGAACAAAGGGCGATGGGAGTATCTGCGGGCGATTTATGGCCGTTACCGTGCGGCGGGACGAGAGGTCAAGCAGGTGATCTTGAACGAGTTTTGCGCCAACACCGGCTACCACCGGAAGTATGCCATCCGCTTGCTGAACGGACCGTGGCCCGAGAAGCAGGCGGCACGGCGGCGGCGCGGGCTGAGTTACAGCCAGGAAGCCGTGCGCGTACTGACAGCCGTGTGGGAGGCGGCCGGCTATCCTTGGTCGGTGCGGCTGAAAGCGCTGTTGCCGCAGTGGCTGCCGTGGATGCGCAAACGCTTTCGCTTGCGGCCGGAGACGGAGCGGCAGCTTTTGCAGATCAGCGCGCGGCAGATGGACCGGCGGCTGCGGGCGCAGAAGACGCAGCGGCGGCGGAGCATCTATGGTCGCACCAAGCCGGGCTATCTGCTCAAGCACCACATTGCGGTGAAGACCGACCACTGGGATGTGCACCAGCCGGGCTTCACGGAAGTCGATTTGGTTTCGCACTCCGGCAATTCCGCCAGCGGAGAGTTTGCGCACACCCTGAACGTCACCGACATTCACACCACCTGGACGGAATCGCGAGCGGTGCTGGGACGCAGCGAAGAGGCCGTACAACGGGCCTTAAAGTGAGATCGCCGGGGGGCTGCCCTTTGCGCTGCTGGGCGTAGATTCGGACAACGGCAGCGAGTTCATCAACTGGCATCTGAAGAGCTGGTGCGAGGGGCAGCAGATCCAGCTCACGCGCGGACGGCCGTACAAGAAAGACGACAACGCGCACGTCGAGCAGAAGAACTGGACGCATGTGCGCAAGCTGCTGGGCTGGGATCGCTACGACACGCACGAAGCGGTGGCGGCC
>Ga0116107_1001027_pt1 | contig 18064 bp, 14 predicted proteins | sample June2015DPH_6_10_FD_88969 | JGI IMG/M metagenome (GOLD analysis project Ga0116107, IMG submission 88969) | Peatland microbial communities from SPRUCE experiment site at the Marcell Experimental Forest, Minnesota, USA - June2015DPH_6_100 | ecosystem: Environmental > Terrestrial > Soil > Wetlands... | reverse complement strand
GGGTCCGCGTTGCACCAGTAGATGTCGTCCGGCTGCAGGTCGAGCACCCACTTGGCGGTGAGGTACTGGGAGACCAGAGAGTAGTGGACGTGCTGTGCGCCCTTCGGCTGGCCTGTCGTCCCCGAGGTGTAGTGCAGCACGGATGGGGTCTCGCCGGTCGAAGGGTAGACCTCGAATCGATCGATGCGAGGCAGGGAGTCAAGGGCCATCGCGGTCTCGCCCGGTTGCAACGGCGCGTCCCCCGCGTCCACGACGACGACGTGCTTGAGCGCCGGGAGCCGGTCGCGGATCTTGCGCACCTTGTGGGCGTGTTTCTTCTGGGTGACGATCGCGGTCGTTCCGGCGTTTTCGAGGCGTGTCCACAGCGAGTCTTCGCCGAACGCCGAGAACAAAGGCTGGGCGATAGCTCCCATCTTCAGGATTCCGAGAAAGCCGATGTAGAGCTCGGGTATGCGATCCATGAACAGGCACACGCGCTCGCCGGGCGCCACGCCGAGATTCTGGAGGAAACGAGCGATCGTGTTGGAAAGGACACGGAGATCGTCGAACGTGTAGACGCGGCCGGCGCCGGCGAAATCCTCCCAGATGAGGGCCGGAACCTGCGCCCGCCCGAGCTCGCAGATGCGGTCGCTGCAGTACCAGCCGATGTTGATGCGTCCCTCCCGGCTGACACCGAGCTCGTTCTCGGAGAGCGCCCAGTCGAAACCGGCCACTCGCTCCTCGTAGGTCGGACGGGTCGCCACCGTGTTCATCCTCGTTGCCCCCCTTCGCCCGACTTCCGTCGGGACTCCATGACTACGGTCGCGGACGCCAACTCGGCGATGTGGGCCAGGGTCACGAAAATCTCATCGACGGCGAGCCTCTCCGCGAGCTCCCGTGTGGAGCCGTGGAGGACGATGTGCGGCCGTCCGCTCTCCTCGCGGAGCACCTCGGCTTCGCGCCATCGCATCCCCGCCTGCCCGTCGGCGCCCAGCGCCTTGAAGAGGGCTTCCTTGGCCGCAAAGCGCGCGGCGTAGTGCAGCGCGGGGTAGCGCATCCCCTCGCAGTAGGCGATCTCGGCGGCCGTGAACACCGCTTCCCGGAAGCCGGCGCGGTCGCGGAGCTCGGCTGCCATCCGCGGCACTTCCAGGACGTCGGTCCCGAGACCGACGATCACGGGTGCCGCCTCGCCGGGACGTGCCCGGGGTCCGCACCCTGTTGAGACGAGTTCGCTGTCATCGAGAGTTCACCGCAGCGGTCCTACGATACGGCTCGCCTTTCTTGAATGTCAAGATCGTGTGAGGTCTTTCGCTACCTCCCGTTCCGAGGGTGCTCTGCGCGGACGCAGAGCGGTAGCGACCGGCGCGTGACGGCGGCTTGTGGAGCGAGATCGGCGCTGTCCGAATGCGCTCTCGCGATCTTGGGCTTGGGTCTCGGTCCGGACTGTCGTACCCTTTACTCGGACAGGCTCCTGGGGAAGGCAAGGGGGATCCGATGCGCCAATTGTCCGGCTCGGCGCGGCGCGGTGCGGGTTTCGACACCAACCTCGCGCGCTGGCGAGACGTTCTCGACGGGTTGCAGGAGGAAGAGGCGAGGCTGCGAGCCGGCGGCGGGGACAAGGCCGCCAAGCGCCAGACCTCGCAGGGCAAGATGCTGGTGCGTGAGCGCCTGCGGGCGCTGCTCGACGCCGGCGCGCCGTTCCTCGAGCTGGGGGTGTGGGCGGGGTGGAGGATGTACGAGGCGTGGGGCGGCGCCCCGTCGGCCGGGTGCGTGACGGGAATCGGTACCGTCTGCGGCCGCCGTTGCGTCGTCGTCGCCAACGACGCCACGGTCAAGGCCGGTGCGTGGTTCCCGATCACGTGCAAGAAGATCCTGCGGGCGCAGGAGATCGCGTTGGAGAACCGGCTCCCGGTGATCTACCTGGTCGACTCCGCGGGCGTGTTCCTTCCTCTCCAGGAGGAGATCTTCCCCGACAAGGAGCACTTCGGCCGCGTGTTCTACAACAACGCCCGCCTGTCGGCCGCGGGGATCTACCAGATCGCGGCGATCATGGGCCCGTGCGTGGCCGGCGGCGCCTACCTGCCGATCATGTCGGACGAGGCGTTGATCGTGGAGGGGACCGGCTCGATCTTTCTCGCCGGCCCGGCGTTGGTCCGCGCGGCGATCGGCGAGCAGATCGACAACGAGCAACTGGGCGGCGCGGAGGTGATGGCCGACGTGTCGATGGTGGTGGACGACCGCTTCCCGGACGACGCGTCGTGCCTCACCGCGCTACGCGACCGCGTGGGCCAACTCGCCGTCCCGCGCCTGGCCCCGTTCGACCGGATCGAGCCGGCTGAACCTGCGGTCGATCCGGCCGAGATTATGGGGGTCATTTCCGGCGACCGCACGCGCCCGTACGACACCTATGTGCTGCTGGCGCACCTGCTCGACCGATCCGAGTTCGGCGAGTACAAAGCGACCTCAGGGCGCACGCTGGTGTGCGGCACGGGCCGGATCGACGGCTGGGCGGTGGGACTCGTGGCGAACCAGCGTGCCGTGGTGGCGCGCAAGCGCGGGCTCGACCCCAAGGAGCGCGAGATGCAGATCGGCGGCGTCATCTACGCCGACGCCGCCGACAAGGGCGCGCGCTTCATCGAGCTCTGCAACCAGAAGGGAATCCCGATCGTCTTCCTCCAGGACGTGACCGGGTTCATGGTCGGCTCGCGGGCCGAGCGCGAGGGGATCATCAAGGACGGCGCCAAGATGGTGAACGTGGTGGCCAACAGCGTGGTGCCCAAGATCACCGTCGTCATCGGCAACTCCTACGGCGCCGGAAACTACGCGATGGCCGGGAAGGCATACGGCCCGCGATTCATCTTCGCGTGGCCGTCGGCGTGCATCGCGGTCATGGGCGGCGAGCAAGCGGCTCAGACGCTGCTGCAGCTCCAGGTCGGCAAGCGCGCCGTGAGCGAGGAGGAGAAACAGGCCCTGCTCGACGAGATCCGCGCGCGCTACGAAGCGACCGAGGACCCCCGCTACGCCGCCGCGCGCCTCTGGGTGGACGGGATCCTTGACCCCCGGCGTACACGCGAGACGGTTTCCGGGTGCATCGAGGCGTGCGCCCACCAGGGGGAGTTGCCCCCGTTCCGCTGGGGCGTGTTGCAAACCTGAGAGACAGTCGACAGTTCACAGTCAACAGTTTCCCCCACCCACCCAAACTACGCACCCTGCAAAGAGGTACGTGTTGGTTCCTTGCTTCTGACTGTCAACTGTCGACTGTGAACTGTCGGCTGCCTCACCGGAGGCGGAGCTTCACGTCTCCGACGCCGACGTGGGCACGGATCGTGGATTTGCCGGGGCCGTGGGCCGTGAGCGTGTGACCGATGAAGCCTGAGCCTTCGTCGCGGCCGGACGGAGTGCGCAGGCTGATGTCACCCACCCCGCACGCCGTATGGACGTCCCCGAAGGACTGGTATTGCCCCTCGACCCGGACGTCGCCGACACCGACCTCGACCTTCACGTCTCCGGTGAGGTCGAGCACCGTGGTGTCGCCCACCCCGAGCTTGACGGATGCGGCAGAGGCGGCCGGCACGCGCACGGTCCAATCCTCGATCCAGTGCGCACCGTCACGCTGATCCGGCGTGAGGGAGAGCGTCAGCTCGGAACCGGAGACGCGAGCCTGGAGGTCTGTGCTCTCGGCCTCGCGCTTGGCCTGGCGGTCGCTGAAGAAAAACCCGTCCTTGGACCTGATCTCGACCCGAACGGTGATCGCGTCGCCGCTGTCGCCCTGGATCTGGATGTCGCCGACCCCCGCCTTGATGGTGACCTCGGTCAATCCCTCTGCCGGGCGGGTGAGGGTGAGCGTCTTCAGGGTCTCGCCGGCTGCGAACGTTGCGGCGAGCCACGTTGCCAGAACGAGTGCGGTGCGGCGCATCGGCGTGTTCCTCCAATCCCTTAAACGCGGTTCGCCGAGCGGGGGTTCTCGCCCGGTGCCGGGTCTCAGCCGGGGACGAACGGATTGGTGGCCTTCTCGGCGCCGATCGTGGTCTCGGGCCCGTGCCCCGGGACGACGCGGGTGGCATCGGGAAGGACGTACAGCACGTGGCGAATCGAGCGTTCGAGCTGTTCGAACGAGCCGCCCCACAGGTCGGTGCGACCCACGGAGCCGGCGAACAACACGTCGCCGACCACGGCCAGAGGCTCCGCCGGATGCTCGCGGACGAGGACGACATGGCCGGGCGAGTGGCCGGGGCAGTGTCGAACGAGCAGGCTCTCTTCCCCGATCGGAAGCGTCTCGCCGTCGAGCAGCAGGTGCTCCGCGGGGGCCACCTCCGGAGCCGGGAACCCGAAAGCGGTTGCCTGGCCCGGCAAGTTCTCGTAGAGGGGAAGATCATCCGCGTGCATCATGAGCGGGGCTGCCGGGAACGCCGCCTTGAGCGCCGCGACCCCCCAGGCGTGGTCCAGGTGAGCATGGGTGAGCACAATGGCAACGGGCCGAAACTTCTCGTGGCGGACCGCCTCGATCACCGCCTCGGGCTCGAACCCGGGATCGACCACGGCCGCGAACCCCGTGGGCTCGCACGCGAGAAGAACGCACCGCGCCGCGAACGGCCCCAACTCCAGCGAGACGACCCTCACGCCCCTCCCAAGGAGAGCTCGGCGACCAGGCCCCCCAGGAGTGTCTGCAGCCGCACCTGAGCCGCCTCGCCGGCCTCGAGGACCTCCTCGTGCGTGAGCGGACGCCCCCCGATTCCTGCTGCCATGTTTGTAGCCAGCGCGAGCACGAGGACCCGCATACCGAGGTGGCGAGCGGCGATGACCTCCTGCACGGTCGACATGCCGACGACGGTGCCTCCCATCCTGCGGTACGCCTCGACCTCGGCCGGTGTCTCGTAGTTCGCCCCCAGGGTGGCTACGTACACCCCCTCGTTCACCGTGAATCCGGCCTCGCGCGCGCAACGCACCGCGACGGACCGCAGATGGGGGTCGTAGGCGTCGGTGAGGTCGGGGAACATCGGCGCGCGCCATCGGATCCACTCGCCCGTCAGCGGGCTGGTCCCCTGGAAGTTGAGATGGTCCCGGATCACGACCAGGCTGCCGGGGGGTGCGGCACGGTCCATCGAACCGCTGGCATTGGTCGCGACGTACACCGGAGACCCGAGGAGGCCGGCCAGCCGAGGTATCGCGGCAACCTGGGCGGCGCTGTACCCCTGGTAAAGATGGAAGCGGCCGTTGAAGACCAGCAGGCCCGCGGCGCCCCGCCGCCACACGGTAACGGTGGGCGTGTGGCCCGGCAGCTCGAAGACCGGGAACTGGAAGACCTCGGTGAACGGGATTTCCGGACCCTTCTCCCAGCCCGGGGCCGCGAGCGAGATCCCGGAGCCCGCGACGAGGGCCCCGAGGAGCTTTCCGGTCGGGACGCGGTCCGCGAAGGCGCGGGCGGCGTCTTCCAGCAGGCGGGGCGTGAATATCTCCATAGCTGGCAAGGATACTCCAGAGGGAGATCTCGGGAAGCGGCCCGGCGCTGGGAATTCTCGGCAGCGGCACCGCGCCTCGCATTCGGATGCTCACTGCGGCAATGCCGCCAGGACGCCGTGATCGGGGTCGCTCGGCCTGTCGCTTCTGGCGCGCCGAAGCGCGGAAAGTGTGGGCTCGGAGGAGTCCCGGCGGCCGCAACGGAGGTCGGGCTTCTCAGCGCCGGATCAGGGTCCTGACGATCGGGTAGTCGGCATCGCGCAGCGAACCGGCGCGGATGCAGCGCACTGCGCCGCCCGGCGCTGCGATGACCTGGAGCGGGACCGATTCGGTCGGCGCGCCGGGGAACCCCGCGAGCCACCGGTCGAGACCCGCTGGCGAGGCCAGCCGCAGCGAGGTTCCGGGCGCAACCTCGGGGTTCTCGCTCAGGAAGCGCGTGAGGTCCGCCTCCCGATCGTCGACCGAGAGAAACCAGAGGTCCACAGCCTCGCCGTCCCTGGCGAGTTGCTTCTGCCAGGCCAGCAGCAGCGGCATCTCGCGCCGGCAGGGTTCGCACCAGGTCGCCCACACGTTGACCCACACCCAGTGGTCGGCGGGTAGGAGGGGCACTGTCGTGCCGGGACGCGCCGACCGCACCGCCGGCATGGCGAGGCGCGGCGCATCGGCGCCGGTGTAGAAGGCATCGCACCACCGGTGCGGGTCGGGCGCCTGGCTGCTCGCCGCGACGCTTTCGGTTCGGGAGAGCCGAGGCTTCTCCCCGCCGCCGCATGCGACGGCGAGCGCAGCCAGCGCTGCGACGGCGAAGAGGCCTCGCCTCACAGGCGGCAGTCGATCCACGCGATGAACGCCGACCGGTTCAGGTGGGCCGTCGTGCAGGCCTCGTTGGGGCGCGACCGGTGCCACTGGCAGAAGTCCTTGTCGAGCTGGGCGAACTCGGCGCCGAGCCAGAGCAGACCCACCTCCTGGTCGAGGTCAGGGTCGGAGAACCTCGATCGGATGTGATCGAGCACCGCCTGAGCCCGCTTGCGCGAAAGCTCGCGGTTGTACCCGATTGCGCCTTCGGGGGAGGCGCGCGACACCACCAGGAAATATGAGGCGCCGCGCTGGGCCGCGAACGTCTTGTCGAGGAGCGCCAGCGCCTCGCCGTCGAGGTCGGCGCTGTCCTGGTCGAACTGGATGATGGCCGCGCGGTCCGAGAGGGGGACGAACAGAGCGTTGAAGTCGTCGCCCGACATCGCCGCGACGCTGCGCGCCTGCATCGGCTGACAGCCACGCTGCGAGCCGCCCTTGATGAGCCCGCACGAGGTCAGGACGCGGCGCAGAATCTGTTTCAGGGCGCCGGTGCAGTACCCCTCGTCCGCCGCGGTCGCGACCGCAGCGCCGGGCCCCTTGCCTGCCGATTGGATCTCGGCGAGCCGGGAGGACGCGGAGTGAACCCAGACGGCCACCGTCCCCGAAAGCAGCGCCAGCACCACGAGAAAGAACGCGAGGTGGGTCCGGTTCGTCGTCATGCCCTCACCTCACCTTCGTCCGGCGGGCTGCGGCGCCCTGAGCAGGCGCGCGAGGACGAAATCGAGCCCGAGATCCGTGTCCTCCTCGCACACCTTCTGCCCGCGAACGAATAGCTGCGGGGTCTGGACCGGCAGCGAGTTCGCCACCGCCCACCGCAGCGACCGGTTCAGTCTGGCCTTCACGGCCGGCTTGCCGAGACAGTCGCCGAGCTCGGGGAACTGCTGCCGGATCCGGGCGTAGAGCCGGTTCGTGTCGTTGCCGAGATCGCGCAGCTCGCTCTGGTTCGCGAGCGCCCACTCGAGCACCTCGCGCGCCTTGACGCCTCCGCAGAGGATGGCCTCGCTGACGGCGCACGCTCCCGGGTGAAGCGACTCGTTGACCATCCAGTTGCACTCCTTGTCGAGCGGAAACAGGACCAGCTCGCGCTCGAGCCGTTCGGAGAGCCCGCTGACCGCCAGCCGTTCCGAGAACCCCTTGCACGCCGGGCACAACGGGTCGAGCACCTCGACGGCCGGCACCCCGCCGGCCGGGGACGTGAGCTTGACGCGTACGTTGTACCGGTCCTCCGGGTGGAGCAACTCGCCGCACTTGGCGAAGGTGTCGGCGTACGCTGGCTTGAGCGCCAGGTAGAGCAGCACCGGCACTGCGACGAAGACGACGCCTTCGAGAAACGCAGTTGCGTGCCTGCCCAACGTGGTTGGTTGCGCCTCCGGGTCGCGAGTCGCCCTTCGATGCGCCAGGATTGCGCACACGAGGGCCCCGAGCGAAGCGGCGTAGATGCCGACGCACAGCTTGCACACCGACCCGACCCGCAACACCGCGATCAGGAAGTAGAGGATCGAGGTCAGGACGGGAAGCAGGGTGGCCGCGATCATGAAGCTGGTCTCCTGCGAATCCTCGGTCCGGTGTCGGAGCAGGAGATCGCCCGCCCGGAACAGGATGAAGGCGAATACGGCCAGGGCCGCGAGCGAGATCGGGACGCCGCCCCATGTCCAGGTCCGCAGCACGGCTGAGTACGGGCTCATCAGCACCGCGTGGCAGCCCGACGCGCCCGTGGTGTCCGCCGCGCCGAGACCGGGCACGAACGAGCACGTGACCGAATGGACCTGCCTGTCGAGGAAGGCGATGAAGTCCGCGGTCGAGACCCCGGAAAAGACGACGCCGGCGAGAGCGAAAACGGCCAGCGCGACGACGGCGCCCGGACGCGATTTGTTCACGGTTTCGACCCTCCGGCGGATGTCAGCGTGAAGAGCGGAACGCACGTCACCTGACCGGATGGTAGCACCGGGCTGTCGGCGGTCAAGCGGCGGCGATACACCCGCTTCGCCTGGGCCGAAACGCCGTGACCGATTGATGCGACGGGATTTGCGCTTCGTCCGGGTTGGCCGTCACGTGCTAGAATGCGCCGCTTTGGCGAGCCGGAAGAAGGCACGCGGAGGTGCCGTGGAACCGTTGGAAACGTTGCGAGCGCACCGCCGGGGCAAGCTCGACGAGCTTCGGCGCCGGGGGCTGGACCCGTACCCCCCGCGCTTCCCCGTGGACGGCAGGGTCAGCGAGATCGTCGCGCGCTATGCCGGCCTCGATGCGGCGGCCCTCGAGGTTCGCCTGGCCCGGACTCGGGTCGGCGGCCGCGTCACGGCGATCCGCACCCACGGCAAGGCGGCGTTTCTCGATCTCTCCGACGGCGACGGCCGCATCCAGGTCTACGTGAAGCAAGACGTGGTCGGGGCGGAGGCATTTGGGCTCCTCGAGACGCTCGACCTCGGCGATTTCTGGGGGGCCGAGGGCGTGCTCTTCCGCACCAGGACAGGCGAGCTCACGGTGCGGGCGGAGAGCGTGACCGTGCTCTCCAAGGGCCTGCAGCCTTGGCCGGAGAAGTGGCACGGCCTCACCGACCGGGAGTTGCGTGCGCGTCAGCGGTACCTCGACCTCGCGACGAACCCCGTGTCGCGCAGGGTGTTCCAGGCTCGGGCCGCGATCGTGAGGGCGATCCGCTCCTTTCTCGACGGCCGAGGTTTCACCGAGGTCGAAACCCCGATGATGCAGCCGATCCCCGGCGGCGCCAGCGCCCGGCCGTTCGTCACGCACCACAACACGCTCGACATGGACCTCTACCTGCGGATCGCCCCCGAGCTGTATCTGAAGAGATTGGTAGTGGGCGGGTTCGAGCGCGTCTACGAGATCAACCGCAATTTCCGGAACGAGGGGATCTCCACCCAGCACAACCCCGAGTTCACCATGCTGGAGTTCTACTGGGCCTATGCCAGCTACGAAGACCTGATGGCCATCACTGAGGAGATGCTCTGCGGCATCGCGAAGACCGTGGCGGGCAGCACCGTGTTGCCGTGGGGGGAGCGCACGATCTCGCTCGCACGGCCGTGGGCGAGGGTGTCGATGCGCGATGCGGTGATGGCCCACTCCGACCTCGGCCCGGAAGACCTCGGCGAGCGGTCCCGTCTCGAGGCGGCCGCCTGTCGGTACGAGATCGCGGACGTGCACCGGCTCTCGTCCGGCAAGCTGCTGGCGGAGCTGTTCGAGGCGACGGCGGAGGCCTCTTTCCAGGATCCGACGTTCGTGACCGATTTTCCCGCCGACATCTCGCCGCTCGCGAAGCGCAAGCTCAGCGAGCCCGACCTGACCGAGCGCTTCGAGCTGTACGTCGCCGGAATGGAGCTCGCCAACGCCTTCACCGAGCTCAACGACCCCGACGACCAGCGTCGGCGGTTCGAGGAGCAGGCGCGCCTCGGCGGTGGTGTGGTGGACGAGGACTACGTCCTGGCGCTCGAACATGGAATGCCGCCGACGGCCGGAGAGGGGATCGGGATCGACCGTCTCGTCATGGTGCTCACCGACTCGCACTCCATCCGCGACGTGATCCTGTTCCCTCTGCTCCGTCCCAGAGAGGGATGATGACCGCAGTTCACAGTTCACAGTTGACAGTTCACAGTCCGGGCCCGCGCTCGAGGCCGGGTCGCCATCGGGGGTCCGAACCGAGCGTCTTCACTGTCAACTGTCGACTGTCAACTGTGGACTGGGTGGGTGGGGGCGCGGCGTGAGCAACGTGCTGGGTTTCCTCGCGGGGCGGTACCTCATCGGCCTGCGCCGCAGGACGCACGTAGCGGCGGTGAGCGCGATCTCGTTCGGTGCGATGGCGCTCGGAGCGGCGGCGCTGGTGGTGACGCTGGCGCTCCTCGAAGGGTTTCAGGCCACGATTCGGACCCAGCTCGCCGAGGCCGGCACGCACGCAGAACTGCGACCGCGCGTGGGCCGCACCTTGCCCGACGGGGACTGGCTGTCGAGGCTTCGGCGGCGCCACCCGGAGCTCGAGGTGCGAGCGTCGACCGGCGGCGCGGTGTGGTGCCTCGGCCCGGACGGAGCGATTCCCGCCGAGCTTGAGGCGGTGGACACCCTGTCCCGCGTGGAGGTCAACAGGGTTCTGGCGGCGCGGTTGGGCGTGGGTGCCGGTTCGGAGGTCACGATCGCGAGCCCGCGGCTGGTGCTGACGCCGCTGGGACCGATGCCGACGCGGCGTCGGGTGGTCGTTGGGACAGTCAGCGCCGTGCAACCGGGGGACGATCGCGCCGTGATCTTCGTCCCGGTCGGCGTGGGAGCCGCGTTGCTCGACCTCGGCGCTCCACGGACGGTCGCGCTGCGGGCGAGGGACCCCCGCGAGGCCTGGCGAGTGGCATCGGTTGTGCAAGGCGAAGTCCCGGAGGGGGTCGAAGTGGTGTCGTTCGGCGTGTTGAACCGCCCACTGCTGGCCGCGCTCGCGCTCGAACGCGTCATGATCGGTTTCGGCGTCGCGCTCGTGATGGCGGTGGCGGCGCTCAACCTGCTGTGCAACCTTGCGCTGCTTGCCGCCGAGAAGCGTGCCGATGTGGCGCTGCTCACGGCGCTCGGTGTGACGCCGGCCCGGGTGCGCCGCCTCTTCTTGCTGCTCGGCGTCGGTGTCGGAGCTCTCGGAGGAGTCCTGGGCACTGTTTTCGGCGTCGTCGCCGCCGAGGTCCTGGACAGAACACGCGCGTTGCCCCTCCCGCGCGGTGTCTTCATCGTTTCGCACGTCCCGTTCCGCGTCACCCTCGCCTCGGTCACCGTAGTGCTCACGGTCTCATTGGTCGCGGCTCTCCTCGCCTCGCTCGCCCCTGCGCGCGCCGCCTCCCGACGGGACGTCCTGGAAGGGTTGCGGTATGAGTGAGGGGCGTGGCGCGTGGACCGGGCGAGTCCCGCCTCCGGCGGGACGAGCGGGGGGTCCGGGGGGTCTAGAGCCCCGCCGACGGCGGGGCGGGACCCCCCGACCGGATAGCGGGTTGCGGTATGAGTGACGAACTCGTCATCGCTCGCGGTCTGCGAAAAGGGTACGGCGTCGGCGAGCGCCACGTCGAGGTGCTGCGAGGCCTCGACCTCGCGATCGCGCATGGTGAGATGCTCGCCGTTGTCGGACCCTCCGGCGTCGGCAAGAGCACCCTTCTGCACCTGCTCGGCCTCCTGGACCGCCCGGACTCTGGCGAGCTGCGTCTGTTCGGGAGCGACGTGGGCGTCCTGACGGTCGACGAGAGGGCGCGCTGGCGCAACCGCCGCATCGGGTTCGTGTTCCAATTCCACGCCCTGCTGCCCGAGTTCACTCTCGAGGAGAACGTGGCGATGCCTTTGCTGATCGCGGGGGAGGCCCGTTCGACCGCGTTCGCGGCGGCGGCCGAGCTCATCGAGGAGGCAGGACTCGGCCCGCGGCGGGGCCACTTCCCCGACGAGCTCTCGGGCGGCGAGCAGCAGCGCGGCTCGGTGGCCAGAGCGCTGGTGGCCAAACCGGAGCTCCTGCTGGCCGACGAGCCGACCGGGAACCTCGACGCCGCGAACGCCGAGAACCTCTTCGGAATGTTGCGGCAGCTGCATTTGAGCCGCCGCCTTACGAGTGTTATTGTGACCCACAACGAGGCCCTGGCCGGTCGCTGTGGACGTACACTGCGGCTGACCGGGGCCACTGTCGAGGAGGCATGCTCGAGAACCTGACCGAGAGGGCTAGGCGGACACTGTTCTTCGCCCGCTACGAGGCGGCCCGGGCGAGAGCCCAGGCCATCGGCTCCGAGCACGTGCTCCTCGGTCTCCTGCGCGAGAGCGACGAGGTCGTGGAGCAGCTGCTGGTGCGCTTCCAACTATCCGGCGACGAGTTGCGCCAGGAGCTCGGCGCCGTTTCGGGGGCGGCCGACACGCAGGCACCCGCCGATCTCCCCCTCGCAGAGGACAGCCGCCGCATCCTGCTGCTTGCCGCCCACGAGGCGGAGGTCCTGGGCCAGTCCGCCGTGGGCAACGAGCACGTGCTTCTCGCGACGCTGCGCCTCGAGTCGTGCGCAGCTGCACGGGCCCTCGGCCGCCATGGGATGTCGCTCCTGGCGGTCCGCGACGAGCTTGGCGAGATCTGGCGCGAGCGCGACGTGAAGAAAGGCAAGCGCGAGCTTGCGGCCCTCGGCGAGTTCGCCCGCGACCTCACGGAGTTCGCCGCCACCGGGGGGTTCGACCCGCTGGTCGGACGCGAGGAGGAGGTCGATCGCATCGTCCAGATCCTCCTGCGCCGGACGAAGAACAACCCGGTCCTGCTGGGCGAGCCGGGCGTCGGGAAGACCGCCATCGTTGAGGGTCTTGCGCAGAGGATTGCGTCGGGGCGCGTACCGGTGCAGCTGGCGGACCGACGGATTCTCGCGCTTGACCTCTCGCTGGTGGTGGCCGGCACCAAGTACCGCGGACAGTTCGAGGAGCGCCTCAAGGCGATTCTCAAGGAGCTTCGCGAGAACCCCGAGATCATCGTTTTCATCGACGAGCTCCACGTGCTGATCGGAGCCGGGTCCGCCGAGGGTTCGCTCGATGCGGCCAATATCCTCAAGCCGGCGCTGTCGCGTGGAGAGGTCACCTGCATCGGCGCGACGACGCTCAAGGAGTACCGAAAATACATCGAAAAGGACCGCTCCCTCTCCCGGCGCTTCCAGCCGGTGGCAGTGCAGCCTCCCGACGAGGAGGCGACGCTCGTGATCCTCCAGGGCGTGAGGGACCGATACGAGAAGTTCCACCAGGTCCGCTACACCGAGGAGGCCCTGCGTTATGCCGTCGCGCAGTCCGGGCGCTACATCACCGACCGTTACTTCCCCGACAAGGCGATAGACGTGCTCGACGAGGCCGGGGCCCGCGTGAAGCTCCGTGGCGCCGCATCGACGGTGCACCTGCGCCTGAAGCAGAGCGAAGCGAGCCGGGTCGTGCGGGAGATGAAACGGGCGATCTCGGCCAAGGACTTCGAGGGCGCGGTCGGGCTCCGCGAGCGCGAACTCGCCCTCCGCTCGGAAATCAAGAGAATCTCGCAGGCTCAACCGACGCAGGAGCCGCTCGCCGAGGTAGGACGCGCCGAGGTAGAGGACGTCATCGCGTCGTGGACTGGTATCCCGATTACGACCCTGCGCGAGGACGAGGCGGATCGCCTCGCGCGCATGGAGGAGATCCTCCGCCAGCGTATCGTCGGGCAGGAGGAGGCAATCTCCGCCATCGCTCGCGCGATCCGGCGCTCGCGCCTGGGCGTGTCCCGCGGGCTTCGCCCGATCGGTTCGTTCCTCTTCCTCGGGCCCTCCGGCGTGGGGAAGACAGAGGCTGCACGCCAGCTTGCCCGGTTCCTCTTCCACTCGGAGAAGACCCTCGTGCGTTTCGACATGTCCGAGTACATGGAGAAGCACGCCGTCTCGAAGCTGATCGGCTCCCCCCCGGGGTACGTCGGCTTCGAGGAAGGCGGGCAGCTGACCGAACGTGTCCGGCGTCAGCCGTACTCCCTGATCCTGCTCGACGAGTTCGAGAAGGCTCACCCGGACATCGCCAACCTCCTGCTCCAGATCCTCGAGGACGGCATCCTGACCGATGCCTACGGCGATCAGGTGGACTTCAGGAACACCCTCATCATCATGACCTCCAATCTCGGCACGAGAGAGCTCTTGGCCGGGGGCGCCCAGGTCGGGTTCGCCGAGCGCGGCGGCACGCCGTCCCAACCGGAGATCCGCGAGGCAGTGCTCCGCGAGCTGAAGCGCGAGTTCCCCCCCGAGTTCCTAAACCGTCTGGACGACATCGTGGTTTTTCACTCGTTGCAGCCAGACGAGCTGCACCAAGTGGCGCAGTTGCTCGTCGGGGACGTCGTTGCTCACCTCGCCGGACGTGGAATCGCGTTGGAGGTGCCGGCGGGCGCCATCAAGTGGTTGCTCTCACACGCGGGCGGCGAAGCATCTGCGGGCGCACGGCCGCTGCGCCGCGCCGTCGCGCGGCACCTCGAGGACGCGGTATCGGACTACCTGATCTCGCACCGACACGCGAACGGCGAGGTCCTGCTGGCATCCGTCGAGGGAGAACGCCTGGTTGTGGGGGCGCGGGAGGGTGTGTGCGAAGAGTAGCTGCCGCGGTGTTCGTCGTACTGGCGTGTGCCGTCGGGGCCGCGGGCGGCGCTGGTTCCGGCCCGACCGGCGAAACCCCCAAAGGTACGACGACCCCTTTGCCCGCCGAGACAACCAAACCAGCCGGGGTGCAAGATTCCGCACCACTCGCTAAACCAGTAGAGACACCGCAGGCTGATCAGCCGGCACAGGCGCGGTCGGCGAAGGACCGCAACGCCGCGACCTCCGGAGATCCCTTGCACCCGGTGATAGCGGAAATCAAGATCGTGGGCGGTGCGACGATCACTGCAGAGACCGTCGAGTACTACCTCAACGTGTCGGAAGGCGACCCCTACGATCCGCCAGCAATAGCCAAGAGCTTCGGCCGCTTCTGGGACTCGGGCCTGGTCGAGGACCTCAAGATCGAATCGGAAGAGATGGCGCCCGGGAAGGTCCGCCTTATCGTCACGGTGCGCGAGCGTCCAAAGGTGACCGAGTTCCTCTTCGAGGGCAACAAGAAGCTCTCCACGTCGACGATCAAGGAGAAGCTCGACACCGCCAATGTGACTATCAAACGGAACGTGCCTCTGAGGGCCTCCGAGCTCCAACGACTCAAGCAGGCCATCCAGGACGTCTACGCCAAGGAAGGGTACCCGAGCGTGCTCGTGGACCCGGTGATCACCGAGGTCGGCCCGAACCAACGCAAGGTGACGTTCAAGATCGACGAGGGCGCCAAGATCAAGATCGGCGCCATCCACTTCGAGGGGAACAAGGTCTTCTCCGACAAGAAGCTGCGAGGGGCGCTCAAGAAGACCAAGCAGAAGTCGCTGATCTGGATGTTCAGCAAGAAGACGATCTGGAGCAAAGAAACCTGGGGCGAGGACTCGGAGAACCTCAAGAAGTTCTACATGAACCACGGGTACAAGGACATCGTGGTCGGCGAGCCCAAGATCGAGCTGAACGCCCGCAACCCGAAGGGGAAGACCCAGAAGGACAAGAAGTTTCGTATGGTCGTGGTGATCCCCGTCCAGGAAGGCAAGCAGTTCAAGATGGGTGATCTCTCGGTCAAGGGCAACACGGTGTTCCCGTCCGACTGGCTTCGAAAGCGCTACGAGGTCAAGCCGGGCAAGATCTACAACTATTCGAAGATCGAAGAGGGCAACGAGTCCGTCCGCAACCTCTACCAGGCGCGCGGCTACATCTACTCCTATACCAACCAGGTCCTTGTCGAGCGCAAGGACAAAGCCGACACGGTGGACGTCGTGGTGAGCGTCTACGAGGGCGACCGCTTCCGACTCGGCCGGATCGAGTTTTCGGGCAACACCAAGACCCAGGAAAAGGTGATGCGGCGGGAGATCCGCCTCTTCGAGGGCGACTGGATGAACATGGCCTCGTTCAAGAAGTCCGTGTTCAAGGTCAACCAGCTCGGCTACTTCAAGCTCAAGGAAGATCCCGTCGATTTCAAGTTCGACGACAAGAACCACCTCGTCAACGTCACGATCAAGGGGGAGGAGAGCGGCAAGACCGACGTTCAGTTCGGCGCCGGCTACTCGGAGCTCGAAGGCATGTTCGGCCAGGCCAGTTTCAACACCCGGAACTTCCTCGGGCGCGGCGAGACGTTCGGCATCGGCTTGCAGGCGGGCGCGACCGGCAGGAGCTACAACCTCTCGTTCGCGGAGCCCTATTTTCTCGACAAGCGGATGATGATCGGGGCCTCGGTCTACAACCAAACAGTTGACTACTCCGCCATCACGGCGCTCTTGAGCGACTACCAGCGACAGGGCAAGGGCGGGTCCCTTTCGTGGGGCCTCGGGGTCTCAGACTTCGGCAACTTCTCGATTATCTACAGCTACGAGGATGTCTACGCGAAGTACAGCACCAACCGCACCCTGTCGTCCGACAGCGACCTCGACTTCCCATATCGTCAGCCGATACCGACCCCATATAACGGCATCACCGGCGAGGACAAGTTCTACGAGATTTACAGGGGCACTACCTCGGCGCTCACCCCGGGGTACGGGTACGACTCGCGCGACGACCCGTTCGATCCGAGCCAGGGAATCTCGTACTTCCTCCGTTTGCGATACGCCGGCGGGTTCCTGGGCGGGGACTTCCACTACCTGCGTCCCGAGTGGGGTTTCGCGCTGTTCCAGCCGCTTTCGAAGAAGACAATCTTCGCGTTCAATTTCGAGGGCGGCATCATTATTCCGTTTGCGGGGTACCAGATCCCCTTCTACGACCGCTACCGTCTTGGAGGCGAGCGTTCGCTGCGCGGCTTCGAGTGGTACTCGGTTCTGCCGCGCACCAAGACGGGCGAGTATTTCGTGGACGCGAACGGCGTTCAGCTCGGCGGCGACCGGTACCTGCAGTTCAACATCGAGTACCAGATCAAGCTCGGCGGTCCGCTCAAACTGATCTTCTTCACGGACATCGGCAACACGTGGTACGAGACCCAGGGGTGGGAGCTGAGCCTGATGCGGTACTCGTACGGGGCGGAGTTGCGGGTTTTCCTTCCCATCTTCCAGGCTCCGTTGCGTTTCATCTACGGCATCAACCCGCATCCATTCTCGGACGAGAAGAAGGGGAACTTCCTGTTCTCGATCGGCAGCACGTTCTGAGCCAGTGAAGAGTTGAGAGTGAAGAGTTAAGAGTCAGATGATCTCTTCGGGGATCTGAGGAGGGCCGGGCATAATCCGGCCCTTCGCTTTGCTGATCCCCGGGGTCAGGCCAGGATCTTGGCCTCTCCAACTCTTTACTCTGAACTCTTGACTCTTCACTCGGTCTTCCACGGTGGGCCGCTGCTACACTTCCACGATGGAAGAGCGGCAACAACCGACGCCAGGGGGTGCGCTGCCGCCGCATCCGAGCCTCGGCCGCTACTACACCCATGATGAGGAGAGGCCGCGGTTCGTGCGCCGGCTCTTCGACTCGGCCGCGCGCGACTACGATCGCATCGAGGGGCCCATGGCGCTGGGCTGGGGGCGCCGGTACCGCCGCGAGGCGTTGCAGCGAGCGGGACTCGGCCCGTGCATGACGGTGCTCGACGTGGCGATCGGAACGGGACTCGTGGCCCGTGAAGCGGCCCGACTTGCCGGAGAGAGACGGGTCATCGGTCTTGACCCCAGTCTCGGGATGCTGCTCGAGGCCCGCCGACAGCTCGGCGTCGCCGGGGTCCTGGGACTCGGCGAGCAACTCCCGATCCGCGAGGGCGCCTTCGACTTCCTGAGCATGGGGTATGCGCTTCGGCACCTGGCCGACCTGAAGTCCGCGTTCAAGGAGTTTTTCCGTGTGCTCAAACCCGGCGGCACGGTGTGTGTGCTCGAGCTCACGCGGCCAACGAACAGGGTGGGGGCCGGTCTCATCCGTTTCTACCTGAGGCGCATCGTCCCGATCTTGACGAGGCTGCGCACCCGTAACGCCGAGGCGGAACTCCTGATGCGCTACTTCTGGGACACCATCGAGAGGTGCGTGCCCCCGGCCCTGATCCTCGAGGCGCTCGAAGCCGCCGGCTTCACGGAGGTCACGCGGGTTCTGTCGATCGGGCTCTTCTCCGAGTACACCGGCCGGAAACCGGATGGGCGTGACGCCGTTGCGCGCCCGGGCCGCAGCGAGAGCGGCGGCAACTTCTTCGTCCGCACGATGGAGCGCTAGGAGACCTTCTGGTGGGCTCCGGACGCGACCCCAGCGGTCTCTCCGCTGTGGGACTGCTTCACGAAACCCGCCAG
>Ga0116107_1001023_pt1 | contig 18092 bp, 10 predicted proteins | sample June2015DPH_6_10_FD_88969 | JGI IMG/M metagenome (GOLD analysis project Ga0116107, IMG submission 88969) | Peatland microbial communities from SPRUCE experiment site at the Marcell Experimental Forest, Minnesota, USA - June2015DPH_6_100 | ecosystem: Environmental > Terrestrial > Soil > Wetlands... | reverse complement strand
TTCCAATAAGGCAGTAAAGACCCCAGTGAATTCTTATGCCGAACTTCAAATCTTTAAATGCTTCAATGGCCGCTTGCGGTGCATGATGATAGCTGGGATCCACACTGGTCGCCCATCCCCGCTGCATGGCCTCCCTGTCCAAAGCTTTGTCCAGTGCCTGGAAGCGACTTTCGCCGTCGGGCGGTTCGGAAAAAACCTGCCCCGTAGTTAGGCCGAGTGAAGGAATTGCTCCCCCGCCCCTTCCAAAAACCAGAGAGCCGGTCACCAATGATTTTGTCAGAAAATGTCTACGTTTCATCGTGGTATCACCCCAAATTCAGCGATGCGCCTATCGAATTCTTGACTACGTAAATCCCTTCTGCAACACACGCCTGCGACCACGTTCCTACGGATTAGTCCCGCCAAACCCCCTAGATGGAATCTCGCGCAACGACATTTGTCCTTCCGGCAGACCTTTCATCACCCGGCACGAGAACAGGCCGAAGTGGACCCACAACAAACCAAACAATCAATAAGGCAATCATGGGAATTAAACCAAATCCGACGAAAACAGGTGCGTACGAATAACGGTCAACCAGCCACCCTGTTACGAGAACAAATACCATGCCGCCAAACCCGGAGCCCATACTGGCAAGACCCCAGATGGAAGCAACGACATTCTTGGGATATACATCTGCCGGAAATGCGAGCATGTTTGCCGAGACCCCTGTGTATCCCAGCATAGCCAATGAGACGAGCGCAATCGACACGCTTGTCTCGGGAACTAACACGGCTGGAATCGCGGAGGCCATCAGCAATATGAAAACGGTAACGGCAGATTTCCGCGCGATTGTAACCGGGACTCCACGGCGCAGCAAGAACCCCGAGAACCAACCACCTATTATGTTGCCCAAGCCTGCTACCAGATAGGGAATCCATGCGAACTTCCCAATTGACGCCAGATCAAGATGTCGAGCCCGCTTGAGGTATTCTGGAAACCAGAACACGTAAAAGTACCATACCGGATCGAGGAAAATTTTTGCCGCTGCAAAACTCCACACAAACCGCTGGCGGAACAAGGTCCAAGGAGGAGTTGGGAGACCAGTGACTTCTGCTTCGACCTCTCGAGGCGTCCGATAGATAAACAGCCACAGGAATACCCACACTAGTCCTGTAAGGCCAACCATCAGAAATGCGGCACGCCATCCTGCTTTCAACACGATCAAGACAACCAACGGCGGGGTGACAATTGCCCCGAACGCCGCTCCACTGTTGAAGATGCCGGAGGCTAACGCGCGTTCCTGCACAGGAAACCACTCCGCCACAACCTTCACGCTACCCGGCCAGTTTCCAGCTTCTCCCATACCGAGAAGGAAGCGGCACAGTCCGAGCGACCATGCTCCCTTCGCCAAAGCCTGAAGCATTGCCGCCACTGACCACCACGCAGTCGTGAGAGCGAAGCCCGCACGGGTGCCCAGCAGGTCAATTAACGGTCCTGAGACGCTGTTCATGATGGTGTAGGCCAGCATGAAGGCGAAGATAACTCGAGAATAGGCGACACCACTCATCTGGAACTGGTCCATCAGAACCGGGACCACCACGGACAAGGCCTGCCGCTCCATATAGGTTATCGCCGTGGCCACAAATGCCATGCCGATCATCAGCCACCGCAACTGTGAGGCCCCAGACTTCATTAGTTTTCTCCCAAATCTGCAACCCAATGCGCAGCAAATCACGTTAAACATCTCAAAGAATAGCCACGGCGGCGAGGCCAAGCGGGTTCTTTCCGACACGCTCAGAGGCTGTGACTTTTTTGATTTACGAGCCTTTTTAGGGCTCTTAAAGCCTTTGTTTTCAGTGCCGGTTTGCGGGCAAATTCAAAAAAGTCACAGCCTCTCAGCAGAGCACGTGGCGATGCTAGCTTCTTAAAGCCACATTCGCCATGCCGATCAACCAAGGTTTGAGGGCGGCAACCTCGCGCCCGCCTATGTCGAAGATGGCCGGCTGCGTCACCATCCCATCTGACTTGATCGTCAGTTTCGAGCCTGTAGCAGAGCCCGTGCTCTCGTAGAAACGAACCATGACGTTTCGAGGGTTGTCGCCAGAGGCTTGGGCTGGGAGGACTGCGGTGGGAACGATCTCGGAGTTCTCAATAGCTAGAAAAGTTCTCGCCACGCGCTTCACATGTTGCCCCGCAGAAGCCACGAGGACCAGGGGCGGACGCGTGAGGGATATCGCCCAACCGGGCACGTCCGCAGCTTGCCAGCTTCCCGCGTGCGGGTAGAGGGCAAAGCGAAATAGCTGCCTTCCGTCCAGACGAAGGTCCATCGCCTTGCTCCATGTGCCTGAACCGCACCGATTGTCGAATTGATTCCCTGAAGCTCCCCAGGCCAGGACGTTTCCTACCCGGCCTTCCCATACGAATGATTTGAGCGTTCCGAAGTTGGCAATCGCTAAGCCGCCCGATTTCGAGTAGAGGTCCAACCAGTTGACGGCGAAAAATGCTGTCTCTGGTTCGTGAGGTTCGATGGTGCCCCCGGCAATCCCATGAACTACGTTTGTCGCCGCGGGCTTGGGCCACCAGACACAAAGCTTCTGAGTATCATCAGTGAATTCCGCCAGGGTTGTCTTGTCGAAGGCAGCTTCGATCTCCATCTCGATCACCGGAAGGTCGTGATAAACAAACGACCGGCGGACGATAGGCACGTCTCCCAAGCGGCCGTTTGCCTCAAGTAAATCAAACACTGGGCCTCGAACAATGCGCACACCACCGACATGATCTCTGAGGTCTTCGATGAAGTCGCCCACCGCAACGGTTAACTGTCCGCCCGGGCTCTCTGTTTCGCTGATCAGGGTTGACCCGTTGCTGAATTGTAACTCGCGTATCGACCCGTCCTGATTCAAACGAGCCGTGAAGGTGCGACTAGACACGGAGATAGTCGAATCTATGCTAAGAGACTTGGACGTGGAGACGGCCTGAGCTCCCGAGACCGGAGAAAGAGTGGAAACTCCCGCGCCGGCGAAATCAAATGCAAAGGTCAATTGCTTTCTCGACGGTCCCTGGACCTCGAGAGGTTGCACTGCGACCTCCCTGCCGGCGGGGTCCACCAATGCCTTTGGCATGGGCCCTTCCCAGTCCACTCGCAAGACTCCCTGGTGCTGCCTGGGATAGATTGGAAAGACGACAAGCGCGGGCCACGTCCGCTCCCGGCTCTCAGGAGTAATAGCCAACTGCGTTGCGGCGAACTCCTGCATCCGTTGACCTGAGATCTCCATCGCCTTCGCCTTCGTTTCAGCGAGCCATCCGATGGACTTTTGCCTAAGTTCCGGCGCGCCGGACCAATAGGCATCATGATGCTGGCACTTCAGCCAGACCTTCCAGAGCGAGGTCATGTCTTGAATTGGCTTCGAAGACCACGCCGATGAAAGTGCCTCGAGGGTTTCCGCCTGTATCAATGCCGTTTCCGTGTCCGTGTTTGCTCTTGAAAGGGCTTCGGCGTTGGTGCCCTCAAGGTACGACCAGGGTATATAAGGCACCACGATAGACTCTCGCCCAGTTCGTTTCGCGTACAACCTCTTCACGTAATCTTCCAGGCATATGTAATCGGTATCCTCTTTCAGATCGATAGCCTCCATGTCCGGGAACGTGATGAAAGCCCCGTCTCTCTGATTGTGCCCGGGCCAGTTGAGAAACTCAATATTCGTCCCATCCAGGCCAGGCCACGATTTCAGATCCGCCAGCGAATCCCGCCTGATGTAGTGTAAGCGTGTTGTGAATCCGCCGCGCGTCGCGAAATCGTAGCCCAATGCCTTAAGGATCTGAGGAGTCTGGTCTGCATAACTGGGCTCCTGCATGGCGTAGGCGCGCACGTCGAAATCATACAAATCATGGAGGGTCTGTTTGCCCACGACCAGTTCTCGGATGTTGGCCTCTAGAGACAATGTGTGCAGATGAGGCTGACTGTACGTGCCGTTGACTAACCGCAATTGCCCTCTCTTGATAGCATCCCGTATACGTTTGGCCAGATCCGGGTAGTCCTGGAGTATGTCCTCGAGTTCTGTAGCGGAGAACTCGTAGTTCATGTTCGCGCGAGGATTGTCCTCCAGGGTTTTCAAGTTCCGTGAAAGACGCTCGCTGTATGCCTTCTCGTCCGGCGCTCCCGCAGGGGGAATCCGCTCAGCACATACGGAGCACTCTTTGATGATCAGCCACATGGGATGCTCAACAAGGATCACCGTTCTGGGCTGCGGATTTGCATTTTCCGCAGGGGCAGAGTTCAGTAGTGCTGTCCCCTCTACCTTGAACCGCTTGGCTTCTTCGAGGGCTTTCCTCTTCTTCACATCGGCGCCCTGCGCATCTACGAAACCACTGGCAAGCCCTGCTGCAGCGAGAGCTGCGTCGCAAATGAACTCCCGTCTTCGAATTCGACCGTTCTTCATGAAATCTCCCTCCCTTGCCCAGACTACCTGGGCTATCCCTGGCAGTGGAGAAATTCGCGGCGTAGTATACACCTGCGAAGAAGGACAAAAAACGCTGGCCGCCCGCTAGCTGGTTGTTCCAGAAGGTCCCGTGATCCTGGCGCGGTAAATTAGGGCCTTTAGCCTGGCCAAATCCAGATCCGGGAACAGGACCCTCGCTTCATATTGCCACCCACGGCGTCCGTCAATTGAACGGCGGCTGCGATCTAGATAATGGCGCAACTCCTCCAATCCATATTGCCTAGCCAGTTCGCGCGCGCTCACCCCAGGTCGCTTGGCTTTGAGGACAAACCACTGCTCTAATTCCATCCATTTTTCCTGCTCGATATCTTCCTGGTGTTCTTTCAGCAACTTGTCCCGCTTGGCGATATTGAAATTCTGGTGATAGATGCCGCGATCCAAGTCTAACGTAACGGTGGCCACGTTGACCTTCTCGCTCTTCTTGTAAAAGAGCTTTGCTCCTGTAATGTCGTACACAAGGCAATCGCTGGCTTGTGTCGCGGAAACAATATAGAAATGGTGATTGATAGCGTGAGCTTGCAGGGACGTACCTGCGGAATAGGCACTGGGCCAAATCACAACTTCAGCACCTTTGTCTGACAACCGCTTCCAAACTTCGGGAAAATTGACGTCGAAACAGGTCGCAAATCCCAGCAGTCCAAAGTCCGCGCGGTAGACTTGAACGTCCTCGCCCACATCTGTAGAGGGGTGAACATCATATTCCGACCAATACGGAAAAACTTTGTCATAAACGCAGGCCACTTTCCCGCTTCGATCAAGAAGCACCACTGTGTTGAGTCTGAGGTTCCTTTTCCTCCGGTCGATGGGGCACACAATATAGGTCTTGTGTTTCGTTGCTAAGGCAGCCATCGTCGTCACGGTTGGGCCGTGTAAGTCTTCTTCGCTTTTATCGTTTTGTCCTCGGCAAAGCTCCGGTAGGGCTATGACATCTACATTGGCAGACGCGGCTTTGTCCACCTGCTCGGCGATTTCGTCCAGCGACAAACCGTTCGGAAAACTGATACTGGTAATTCGGACGAGTCGGCCGACTCCATCACTCGACCTGTCCCCCTGTTCTGTCTTGGCCTCACTCATCCTAATAGAACGCCCTGTTGCCAAGCTCGCATAATTCATTCCTACCAGCCCACTGACTCCCACCACAGAATGCTTCAAGAATGTCCTCCGCTTCATGCCTCAACTCCTTCGACGAGAGTTCCCGGACGAACACTGTTACACGATCCGCATTGTCATTCCGCCGTCAACGGCTATCGTCTCACCCGTAATAAAGTCGTGGGCAACCAGCATTGCGATCACCTGGGCGACGTCTTCAGGTTTTCCCTCGCGATGAAGGGGGATCCGGTTTTCGATATTGTTTTTTACCTCCTCAGGAGTGAGGTAATCCTGAAAGGGTGTACGGATAACCCCGGGCGAGACAGCGTTGACACGAATGTTGTCATCAGCGAGTTCGCGAGCAAGAGAACGAGCGAACTGGGGAAGAGCGCCTTTCGCCACTCCGTACGCGATTGCGCCCGCGCAACCTCGGTCGCCAGCCGCCGACGAGATCAGGACGATCGCTCCTTCCCGTTTCTTTTTCATGAAGGGGACAGCGGCACGGCAGAGATGAAAGATCGCGTGCACGTGAATATTAAAGGCCCCGTACCATGCCTCGGGAGTAACTTGTAATAAGCTCCCAGGAACACCTCCTCCCGCTGCGTGAACCAAAACATCAACACTCCCCATTTGGGCGACTGTCTCATGAACCGACCTGGTCACTTCCTCAGGAACGCTCATGTCGGCCGCCAACAAAAAACAGCGCCTCCCCAGGGACCCGACCTTGTCCTTGATTGCCTCGGCTCTGCCATCGATCCGCTGGTCAGTGATCATGATATCCGAGCCGAGGCGAGCCAATTCCAAGGCGGTCGCCGTACCTATCCCCCCAGCTCCGCCGGTGATCAAAGTCACTTTGCCGTCTAATTTCATAATCGAGTTCTCCTTCACCTACCGAAACCCAAGACGAGGTGTGACTCCCCTCCTCAAGAACGGGATCTTCACTTCCCACTTCCAGCCCTCATGAGAAGCTATTCATCCCTTCGCACAAGCGTTCGAAATGAGAGACCAGAATTAGAAGGGAAGTCCTTTCCCCCCGAGGGTGTCGGTCCAAAGTCAGTGTAGCAATCATGGGGACCCAGGCCGGATTCAGCCTCTATTTCAAAGAAGTATGTTTTCTTGGGATCCAGTCGAGCCGGCTTGTTGAGTATAGCTTCGTACCGCAAGTCATAAAGGGGGTATACGTCCCGCGAATAAATCCTTGCCTCTCCGAGATCCTCAGACGCCTCGGAGGACCCGAACTTCACCACCATATCTCCTGGGTTTCCCTTGCGCGCGGTCTTGAACGCCATCCCGGTGAACACTGGTGAGGCATCAGAAACATAAAACTGGCCACGCATCGCCGAACTGTGATTGGAATCTAGAACTTGTGTGGCGTAAGGCACGGACCCCCTTGAACTCTGGGAGTACCCGCGAAACCCTGGAGCCACGGCTTCGTAGCAGTAATTGTAATCTCGGCAGCCGTAGTCGCGCCCCGCCGGACTCTCAGGCCGGAGCCATCGATCCAGGAAGAAGAATGTGCCAATACCATGGATGGCGTGCGGCCCAACAAAGTCGTCGTCTACGATCTTGTCGTCCATACCCCAAGAATCCATCAACGCCTTCACTTCTTTCCACGCTCGCTTGGGCCATGCGGGACTTGTGACGGGATCTTCTGAACCATACTCGATGCACACGGGACGGGGCCACATTGCGGCAATGAGCTCGGTATGCGCAAAGCGGTTGAGAACGTTCCAGTTATAGAAGTCCTCATCCGGGAGGCTCCAATAAGACGACCCGAAGCGCGTCGTATCGGTGATCATGGTCCGCCAATCATTGAAGAACGCGGAAATGACCGTGAGTCTCAAACGGGGCTCCAAAGGGGGCATCCAAATGGCCGAATAGCCGCCATACGAAAGTCCGTAATAGCCGATTCGGTCAGGGTCAACGGAATGTAATGACTGAAGAAAGTCAACCACCCGGTGGAGCTTCGCCAGTTCTATACTGGTGCGCATCATCCCCAGGGGAGCCGCCAAGCGCACCAAAGGGTTTATGAGGTCCGCTCGTTGGATGACGTCACCCACCAGGCCAGCCGGGTTTTTGAGGTTTATTCCAGGGCCGCCGGCCGGCGGATGATACTGCGGTACAGTCAAATAGGGTGCAAAAACAACATAACCACGCTCTGCCAGCCGTTCTCCAAATCGGTGATAGAACTGGTCGTTCGTTTCCAGATCGGCACCCACCCCGCTGACGTATCTGGGTACGCCGTCAAAGCCGTGTTGGCATACGACGGCAGGACGCCGTGATTCCACGTGGCCGGCGACAGGGCGGGGAACCAAGAGCTGACCGTATACCTCGACCCCCGGAGCAACGTCCAGGAAAACGTCGTAGGCCAAAAACTTGTCAGTCTCTCCAGTTAAAGCCGTGCGGGGGTGCATTGGAACGTTTTCAGAAGAAATCACCCCCTCCAAGTTCGCTAATTCCTCATGAAGCCTTTGCACCTTCTGCGGGCGGTCCTCGGACGGAGTGGAATTCAGTTGCCAGTACTCCGCCCTCACTTGATCGCTGGCCGCACACAGGCCTCGCAAGTACTTAAGCAGAGCTTCAAATTGCTCATTTCCAGCTTGGTCCACCTGCTGACGAGGAATTCGGATGGTAGGCTCGGGCAGATTTTGGCTGGGAGTTAGGCCAAGCAAGGAGGGCATCTGCGAAACGGTCGCATTAAGCGGGTCGTCCTGAACTTCCAGTGTGGTTAACTCTCCCGATTTGCCCAGTCCCACGTAGAATCGCTGGGCACGCGTGAACTCAGCCTTGACGCTGGCAGAGGGAATCGGACCTTTGGAGGTATGGACAATCAAGAGAGGTCGAGGGGCAATAAGAGCCGCCACCTCAGCATCCCCGAACTCGTTGAGCTGCCCATACAGCACTTGGTCTACCGGCTCCCTCCAGCAATTTTCCCTCTGCTGGAAGTAGTCGATACTAGCGACACCTGCCAGTCCTTCGTCCATTGCCCCTGCGTATAAGGCGGTCATGCCCCCTTGGCCCTCACCGATGACGGCGATCCTGCCGGCATCGACATTCCCCTGCAAAGTCAGGAACTTTCTCAGGGCAAGCACCTGCTGCACTTCGACTCCTACCAAAGTGCGACCCACAATAAAGCCTGCGCGCCACAAAAGCCTCCGGCGGTCTTTGTTACCCGCCTGCTGGCATAGGGGTAGTCATCACGCCGCTCCGTCATGACCGGAACGGCCACCGCAACATTCTGGGTGAGGAGGGTTTTCAACCATTTGGCTGGCGTCATCCCCTCAGCGATCCCCGCGAACTCCTCTCTGCTTTCATTCGCGGGAGGGATTGCAATCACGCCGGCGGCGGGGACACTGGAGTGCGGCAAAAACAACAAAGCACGCGCACTAAAACCAGAGTCGATCGGGATGGTCACGTCCTCCACGCGCAGGTTCCTCTCTTCGCGCAAGACCTTGATCGTCGGAGTTCCAAGCTTGGGCTCGATGAGTCCTAACATTGCGCGGAGATTATTCCGATGCCCTTGAACAGAGGCCTTATACGCATCAAGCGAGGAAAAGTTAGTCTGCCAGCGGCTGTCCCGCTTCGCTGGGGTCGCCGCAATTTGCTCCGTGAAATAGCGGATAATTTGCTGGCGTTGTTCTTCGCGAATGTTCTTGGACACTGGAAGCTTCAAAAGGTCGGTACCTTCCAGGGCGAACGTCGTGTTTTCTCTGGGCCGAGTTTGCGGACTGGTGATCTTCTCAGCAGATTTAGGTTGTTGTCGGGACTCCGCTCTCACCTTGGTTTCCTTTGCCAGCACAGATAAGCCCACCACCACGAAGCTTATTAACAGCGTTTCATAACATTTGTGCCCCATGGGATTCCTTCACCTCTTGCTTCAACGTGAGCCCGGGTTCAATCCACGCCCCGCCCAATGTGCCTTGGGTTCGTTAGGGCAGGCAGCATCCGCAATCTGCGTGACCGGGCTTTCAGTATTCTCTGAACAAATTCCGACTCTGACATGTCTCAGTATTTGACTCAGCATCTCCTGAGGTTACTCGGGATACATGTGCCAAGATGGGTCAAACCATTCAGCTTCCCAAATGGCAAAAGAGTTCCGAGAGTTCATTAGCCCGTGGCCGCACTGGAGAAAAGTTCCAGAGGGTGCAGGCACCTGAGCCTCAATGGCGCTGGGCGACGCCCAGAGGGAACGGATTTTTCGAGAAACCTTGCTTACCCACGCTGGAGTCGTTGGTTTCTTTCCTTGGTTCCTTCGAAAACAAGGAAGAACTTGAGCATGTTCGAAGGCAGAAAGAGAAGAGAAGTGATCGCATTTAATGTGCTTTCCGGAAAACCCATCCAACAACTTCTGACCACGCTCAAGGAATAGCGAAATCAACAAGAATAAGGACAGCAGATTCTGCCCCCGTCCGCCCTCTGTTGTCCTAATATGGGGTCTCTCGCTTCTGAGGTTGTCCCTTGTGCGCGGCAAAGAAGGCCAACGCGCGTTCCATTTGTTCCTTCTGACCTAGCTTACGATAACAACTGGCCAGCACGTAATGAATGCGACCGTCGGTGTCGGAAGGAGCGCTTTCAAGTACTGTCACCGCCTCCTGAATCCTGCCTACCCTCTCAAGCGATTGTCCCAAATAAATTCGTGAATACTCGTCGTTGGGCCTCGCCTTTATTGCCTTCTGCAAATATGGAAGTGCTGTCTGATAATCGTTCTTTGTGAAGTAAATGTACCCTAAAAGAGAAGTGGCGTCGGCATTGTAGAGAGCCAAACTGAGGGCTTTCTCCAGGAGCGGAATTGCCTCGTCCAGCTTATTCTGCTTGCAATCAAATCTTGCGTAGTCGATAAGTGGGTTAGGATCGCCTCCGCCCAATTGCACCGCTTTCTGATATTCGGAGTCCGCCTCGGTGTCCTTTCCCCGCAACTCGAGCCATTCCGCCCGCATCTCCGCCAACAAGTAGGAATCGGGAGACAGCGCGGCAATGGCTCCGAAAACCCTTTGCGAAAGCCGCAGGTAGATGCGGAAAGCCCAGTAGGCGGTTGGAAAGTCACCAGGGGCCTGCCGTTGAGCGGCCATCACGGCAGAGGTAGCGCACTGCAAGTCGTCATGAAGCTCGCAGCAGGTCGCCAGGAAGAGATCCGCCTGCGCCGGGGAGTGAAATCCTCCCGACAATTTCGCCGCAGGACACTCCCGATTCCTCCGAGGACCAGGAAAAGTGGATTCGCGGGAAGGCTGCTCCGGATTTGTCCCATCGGCAGGATTCCCGCTGATGGGGCATGTTAACCGAGCGAGTTCAGCCTCCAAGCCCCTCTTCCCCTTTGCCGGAATCAGTGCCTCCAGTGACTTCAGCCTGGCGGAAAACTCACTGGGAGGAAGACCTAGACTTTCAAAAGCCGGTTCCTCTATGCAGGGGGGCATGATTCCAGCAACCGCACGGTAATTTTCAAACGCCCCCTTGAGGTCGCCCGTCGCAAATGCCACGTCACCCAGTCCATCAAGAGCCCGGCAGTCCTTGGGACTCCGTTTCAGCGCTTCTTTGAACTGGGCGGCGGCTTTGCTGGTTTGACCGGTTTGCAGGAATAGATTCCCCAAGTCCACATAAGCCTCTGTCCTCTGCGGGCTGAGCTTTATGGCTCGCTCGTAAAACTGCGTAGCAACGGGGAAGTTTTTCTCGTGCGTTTCTTGTTCTCCTAGAATCAAGGAGACGTAATATTGTTCTGCGGGTAGTCCCGAAAGAACCTTCAGGGCTCCCCGGGCCATCTCGAGGTAGCATTCTCCCAAGTAGTAATAGAGCTGTTCTCGCTGAGGGGTGAGTTCGATCTGTCCCAGATATTGTAGGGCAGCATTCGGGACGTCATGCAGAGCCTCGTAACTCGCGGCCAGGAAAAACCGGACTTGGCCGTCGCCCGGTTGAAGCTCCAGGAACTTCTTCAACGGGGGTACGGCCCGGTCAAATTCCTGCACGTTGTAGTACGAAATTCCTTGAAACAAATAGCAATCAACCAGCGACGGATCGTCCTTCACTGCCTGAGAAAACACGGTTATCGCATCCGCATAACGTTTCTGAACTATCTTTACTAATCCAAGATTGTATTCTGCCGGTCCGTAGTGAGGCCGCAAGCGCAAGGCCTCGTTGTAAAATTTAGCAGAGAGCTCAGCATCTCCCGCCCTTTGCGCTGCAGCTCCCTTTTGCATCAAATCTTCTAACTGTTCTGCAAAAGAAAAACGCACCTCCCAGCTCATTATCATGAGGGTGCACAGCAATAGGGACAGGAAATGGAACCTCACCCCTGCCGGAGAGCGGTGGTTGCCTTGTCGGGTTCGGCCCACATGTCGGGAGGCCGAATACGGCGCCGGGCGCGGTTCAAGCACCGCATGAAAGTGGGCGCTTGTGTGCGTCGGAGACCCCGGGTTGTGCACAATTTCGGCACAAGCATGACATGACTCGTCGGTCTGAGGCGAAGCCTCGTGAGTGTTGAACCACTCCGCAGGAGTGGGGTGGAAATCCCTTTCGGGATTGAAGAGTAAATTCGGGAACTCCACGATCCTCATTGGAACTATTCCGATATTCTCGGGATCAGCCCCTGGCGGTAGAGTCACATAATACAGAAGCCCGCTATCCTCTACAACCACCCCCGAATGCTCCCACCCCCCCAAGCATGGCGTTAAATAACCTACGCCGGTCAGTCTGTAACGCGGGATCTGTGTCCTCACAGGGTTGGACCCCACCTCCAAGCAACCGCACTCCCACTTCATGACCCGCCTCCTCGAGGCTGCCCGCTGAAGCCGGTTTTCATGCTTGGTGGTGGGCCATACGGCCATGAAGTCTCTAACGGAAGTTTGGACACCTTCATATCGCAAACTTGCCTCTACAAGTCTGTTTCTCGATTCAGCCTCACGGACTCTCCTGCTCGCAGTAACAAGGACTTCCTGAGACTTGCTTGTCCAATCGTTAACTCTTCCAGTCGTAGTTCTCCGGACTCAACGGTCAGTCGACAGCGTCCGCCTGCTAGAAGCTGAAGAACGCCTGTAGCGGCCGGAGTATAAATGGGCAATTTCGCAGGCGCAAAAACCTTCGGATCGAACGAGAGGCGTCCTTCGGGTGCATAATAGCGCTGCCCCGAGAGGGCCAAAGGGATGGACCACAAGATCGCCTGAGTGCTATAGTGAGAGTTACCCCACGGATAGCCATTCCAGCCAGTGGTGAGGAATGTATAGTTCCACTGATCGCGTAGCGTATCTGCCCAATTCAATATGATCTTCTTTGCTTGGTCCAGACTACGTTGCACACTTCCATCCAGATACAAGTTTAGTGAACACCAGTCCAGCGATCCGACCTGCCATATCACGTTTACGCCTTTTATCTCGGCCGGGGAGAGTACGGCGTTCTCCTCGTCCGGATGCTCCGGGCTAACGCGGCGCATTACCTTGAGCCCGAACGGGCTTCCGTTCACTTCTGACTCGTTGCGCAGGTGCGATTTGAGAAAGTCTTTTTTGGTCGTCAGACCGAGATCTAGTATGAACGCCCAGAGCTGGCCGTACAGGCTGTCGGCGTGGAGGGCGTCTGGATAGGTCTTGCCATCCAGCCACCAGCATCGGAAGTACTCGCCTGTCCAGAGGTGGTCCTGGAGGCTCTTTTGCCCCCTCTCGAAGGCCTCTCGGTATTGGATTGCCAATTGATTGTCGCCCTCAACCTCCGCAAGCTTTTCCGCAGCCAACATGGCTGCGAGATGGAGAAAGGCGTTATAGGAGACCAAGTCCTTTTCGTCCAAGTCGTACATGTCGTAAGCGCATTCGAGCTTTTGCGGTAGCCCGTAGACCTCGCTTCTGCCTATCTGCCAAGCAGCGGCTTTCTTCACGTTCGTCCAAACCGAGTCAAGGTACTGCCTGTCACCGGTCGAGGAATAGATCTGCCAAGCCCATAGAATGAAAACCGTCGCGGTGTCGCCATTCACTCGACCGCCGGGCCTGTCCAGATCCTCAGGAGCAAAACAACCCTCAGCCAGTTGTTCTGGGATCAGGCCATCCTGCTGCTGGGATTCCGCATGTGCGCTAAGCAATTGTTTGTGCAAAGTCGGAAAGAAAAATGCATAGGGCAGGCTTCTATAGAAATCAATATGAGCCGGATTGATGTTCGCGCATGAGAAAGCCTCCCATTGCCGGAAACGTCCGTCGCGAAACCAGAAGCTAGTTTTGTACATGGTAGCTACACTGTTAATAAGGGCATCCTGAAGCCACACCGGTAGTGAGTTGTTAAAGACTTCTCGCTGCCAACTACGGATAGATGCCCAGGTAGACTCCAGACGGCCCAGCACCTTTTCAGTAACGTCATGGGCGCTGTGATAAAGATTTGTGTAATAGTTTCCAGGTATCCGGTCGAGGTGTGGCCGGTACGGCAGATACCATGCAAGCACAAATGTAATGATTCGCCCCTCTCCAGAACGGAGGTGCATCTTGGCCGCCAGGGCCCCATAGGCAGGCGCTCCTTCAGTGCCGGAGCGAGACCGCAACTCGCCATTCCCGGAGAATTCCTTCCACAAAGCCGCCGGGTTCGAGCCGCTGGCGCCTGTTCTTAAAACGCCTTGTCCTGCTACGCTCACGCCGAGACTTCCGCTTGTCGGACCTTCTCCTTGCTTTCGAAAAATCAGTTCCCTGTCGGCGGTAACTTGGCCCCCAGTGTAGTTGAACACGTTAAACAAGACGGACACATCCAAGGCTTTGCGCGAAGGATTGTACAGGTCGAAGCTAAAAATTGCCGCGGGCGTCGCGGACTCTTCTGGCTTACGCGGATGAAACTCACAGTACCCGTAAGGTGGATCATCAAAGGAAGATCCGGGTCCGAGAAGCGCAACCGAGAAACGGGAAATGCACCCGAATATTCGATCTGAGAAATGGAAGGCAGTCCCTGGGGCGGGTGCGTGCGCAGGGCCCATGCCTTCGGCTCTTCGCCTTCGCGTCGCGCCCACAAACCAAAAAACGTGTCATCAATCTGAATTTTGGGTCCACCCGCCGGTGAATTGTTGAAGACGTTCCAGTCTCTGAAACTGCCATCAGCTCGTAGCTCTACCGTGCCAGATCCAAGCCCCCCCAAGGGCACGGCAGACCGCATGCCAGTGGGCGGGTCCAACCTCTCGTGACCTCTAACTTGATAGAGATAATTTACGCTTCCCTGTTTATTCCAATGGTCCTTGTCCTCCGCGTAATCAACAGGCTGTTCAAAATATTGAAACTGCATTTCTCGGCGGACCATCCCCGAATTCCTAAATTCGAGGCTGGATAGAACGCCCTTTGTCCGGCCGGCTGACGCCCTCTGAGTGGCTGGCTGACCACAAGCCCGGGTAGTGGCCTGCTCGTGCAAGATGGTGCCCAAAGCGCCGGCAAGAGCCGTCGCCGTAATGAAATCACGTCGCTTCATGATTCCCTCTCCTCTTGAACCTCGCGTTGAGGCTAATAATCCAAGGCTAAACCGTGAGGCTGCTAAGCCACGCGTGATCGGTGCCGCAGCGGACCAACACCGGCGCCCAGTCCCCCGCGTTTTGGGTTGTAAACCCTCTGGAGGAACGGGCGGATGCTCGCGTTGGCCTCTGCCAAGTCGCGATATTCGGAGCGGGGAACCTCTTCGTACTTCAGGGTCTGTTAGTGCTCCACCTCTGACGCTGGAGTAGTATCATTTATTCGATCGGATCTTCACCCCATTCTCTGAATTTTGAGTCTTAGCTGTTTGTCTCAAGAATGGGGGGCCAGCCTACATCTGGCCCCCCCTCGCGCCTCTTTCTGCAAGGCAGTTTCTTTAGCTGCTGCGCTCGAGGCTCCAGCCAGGCAACAGACCCGAGGTTCAGAAGTGGATCTTCAAGGCGAACTGAATCTGGCGTCCACCCTGCCGGGTGCTGTTGACCGTGCCAAAAGCCGGGGTGCCCAACTGGTATCCGGGTATACCGAAGGTACTGCCGTTTGGTAAATTGAAGAAATCTGCTCTAAACTCAACGTCGCGTCCTTCCCCGAACAGCCATTTCTTGGTGAAATCAGCGTCCCAGTTAACCATTCCGTCGGCATACAGTGCGTGCTTGCCCGCATTTCCTAACGTACCGTACGGCTCAATCTGATACGCACTCGTGTTAAACCACTCATTATCACTGCGTGTGAAGCCCTTTAGGGGATCGGAGACTAAATTCGGCCACTCCATTTGTACTGTCGTAACTATTCCGATATTCTCGGGATCAGAGCCCCCCGGTAGAGTTACTTGGTACGGGAACCCGCTGTCAATTTGAAGGACCCCCGAATGCTGCCACCCCCCAAGCACGGCTTTGAGTGCTCTATTCTGAGTATGGACGGGGACCTCGTAAAGGTAGCTCGCTACTAGCCTGTGCCGCATATCGAAACCTGCTGGTCCTCTAAAAGATGGTATGTCATACCGTGTCGGAGTAATGAATGGGAACGCAAAGCTGTGCATACTATCCATATAATCTATGGTTTTCGAGTACGTGTAAGATGCCAGAAAGGTAAGATTCTGCGAGAACTGCCTCGTTACACTTACAGCGCCGGCATCATAATAAGAGGGGAACACGTTCAAGTCGTCAAAGTACGGGGGTATGTTCGGCCACATTTGCCTTGACTGATAGGAGTTTACCCCTGGCTCCATGCCAGTGTTGTCAGCAATCTGGCCCATGTTGTTGATCCCATGAGAGCCAAAGTAGTCAACCTCGAGCTTAGTCGAAGGGGTAAGCTGCCGTTGGACGGAGAAATCCCATTCTTGAACCATGGGAATCTTTGTCACATCAGGGGTCGGATCCCAGCACAGGAAACAGTCTCGAACCACGGGACTAGGCACCAAAGAGCCAGCAGGGAATGGATCCTGGTAGTAGTTGGTTGGGCTTACCGCGTTCAGTCCCCCGACGGTTATAGGAGAGGAAAAGGGCCAGTTTCCACGGTTGAGCTGTGCCCCCTCGCCATACTGAACGCCATAATTGTCATAAAAGATACCATAGGCGGCACGCACAACTGTCTTTGGGCTTATCGCGTAAGCAATCCCGACCCGAGGCTGAAAATCCTTCCAATGCGTGGCAATTATGCCTCGTGGAGCGTTAGGTGGCGCACCCGTGATCGGGTTTTTCAGGTCCCAAAGGTACTGCCCGGTCTCAAAAACGAACGTTCCGCTCCCGGCGAGGTTATGCAACGTGGGAACGACATCCCAGCGTAGGCCTACGTTGAGAGTTAATTTGGGAGTGGCACGGAATGAGTCTTGGACGTATAAGCCGGCTCCACCCCCGAGCATGTCGCCGGCAGTACTTCCGATCACGGTGGAAGCATCTGTCGGTAGTCCCAGCAAAAAGCTCGCCAGAGGGAATCCTGTGGAGGAGGTAAAATTCGATGTCTGCACAGGTGAGAAATCCACTTCGATACCGCCCTCGTTATCAGTAAGAAATCGTGCGCGAAGGAGGTTCCAGCCGAATCCTATTGTGTGGCGTCCGATAATTTTCTGGATGTCCTGGGTCAGAGAGGTAGTACTCTGCGGACCGTAGAATTGTGGTGCTTGACTTAACATGGGGTAGCCGGGGACATAGGTAGGAGGAATAACGTCTTGGCCGTAATATGGAGGAAAGGCCGCCAATGTCCCTGCTTCCGGCACTACGTTAGGTCCCCCGACCAGCGCACGCCAATTGACCCTTTGATAACCGAGCCTCGTAGTCATATACGTGGATGGTCCAAACGTGTGCGTCTCGCTCAGCGCTATATTTGTATACCGGGTTTTTGTAACGGAAGGAAGGTTCGGAAGGCTGACCGAGGTTTGCGGGTTACGTTGGTCACTATATCGAGCAAAGAAGTTATCGTTTGAGCTAAACTGATGGTCCCCCCGCACACTCCAATTATCCGAAGTATTTACACCGGTGGATGTACCTATATAGTTAACTCCAGGGATAACGCCCGCAGGGGTATTTGCCACAGGCCAATATGTCGTGCCAATCAGGCTTGCCGCTGCATTGATGCAGGTTGGTTGCGGCGCACATAAACTGGTCGGCCCGCTAGGAATAATGTTCCCGGGGAACAGTTGGCGTGTGATCACACCGCCAGCGCCTGTGGTGTTGGTGTAAGGATTATAGATGGGCGAATCGGCCGAGAAATCTCCGCTCAACTCAGCAGCAGTCGGCTCAAAGCCGAGATAAGGGGCCGAAGTGTGATAGCGTATGCCCTCGTAATAGCCAAAGACGTACCACGCCTTGTTTTTTGACAGAACATGTGGGATCACCAGCGGCCCGCCAATAGCTCCACCAAACTGGTTCCAAGTGAAGGCTCCTACGCTTGGAGAAAAATAGCTCCTTGCGTTCAGGGACTTATTTTTCAGAAACTCCCAAACATCTCCATGGTAGTTATTGGTGCCCGTCTTGGTGGAAACATTTATGCTCGCCCCAGACGCCCAACCATAGGCGCCTGTATCCATTCCGGATTCGACTTTCATCTCGGCAATCGCCTCTGGCGGAGGCCTCATCGGGAGACCGCCGAAAATAATCTCAACGTCCGGCAGTCCATCCAGCA
>Ga0116107_1001021_pt1 | contig 18124 bp, 23 predicted proteins | sample June2015DPH_6_10_FD_88969 | JGI IMG/M metagenome (GOLD analysis project Ga0116107, IMG submission 88969) | Peatland microbial communities from SPRUCE experiment site at the Marcell Experimental Forest, Minnesota, USA - June2015DPH_6_100 | ecosystem: Environmental > Terrestrial > Soil > Wetlands... | reverse complement strand
TCATTCCAAGCTTTCCGTATGGTCTTCTTCTTGACTATGGTAAAACATTCTAGTGTCTTGATTAACGCAAGGGTCTTATCAAGTTCTGGTTCAATCAGATGATGAGAATAGTTATCGTAGCCAATCTCGACAATCTCGGGCCTCATGTTTCTTACTATTCGCACCATCATTTTCATATCGAAGTCGAGTATCGGCTCGATCGAGAGAAACTTGTGAGGATGATGTAACGCCACCATTTCGATATAGCGATCGTAAGGCGAAGGTGCCTTGCTCAGTCCATAGTCTACCGAACTCTCAATAGTGCTACCCAACTTGAGATTGTCCGGGAAGGTAAACCCCCAGGTGGAATAAACAGCGGGATTCTTGGTGCAGAAGAGGAAATTGGTCTCCGGGAAAAGCTCGATGGTATCAGCCAAGATGAAACCGACCTCCTCTCTGGTAGCGAAGGAGATATCGCCCATATAGCCAACAAAGATAAATTCTCCGGGGCGGAAACGCCGTTTCAGCTCCTCATTGATAAGGCGGGGAGTAAAGCCATCCTGGTAGTGCGGTGAATTCTTGAGGCGCGTCAGTGCTATCTTTCTGGCATTACAATAAATGCAGTCGAAGCGACAGCCCTTGAAAACATTCCAAGTCCGGGTGACTGTCTTAAACATTCGGCTCGTCATTTTCTTATTATATCACATATTGACAAGTATTTCACTTTTTGTTACTATAACACCATTGCTATGACTTTGCAACCAGACAAAATATTTGGTCATCGGTATTGTCTAAACTGTAAGACAGAAATAGCCTCTGGAGACTATTGCCTAAAATGCCAGACCCAAATTCGCCGTGAAAATCGCCGTTCTCAACACGATAAGGCACTCATGGATAAGGTTGCTGAGCTTACCAGTCAAGGGTACCGGTGTCTCCCTATCGGATTAAGCACCTTCCCCAGACCAGATATTATCGGTATTAAGGGTGAGACAATCGAGGTTTTTGATATCTTGCTTAAAGGCTCCACCAAACCAAAATATACTAATACCGATGTTTTCGATAAGGTAACCTTGGTCGTAGTACCCCATGTAAAAATAAAGAGGGTTAAGGTCGGATTAAGGCAATCCAAGAGGCATTTAGTACTATTGAAATGTACCAACTGCGGTGAAAATTTTGCCCGCCCGCCATCTTGGGTAAGAGGTAAACTTCCTTTCTGTAAGCGGTCATGCTATCGACAATGGCGGAAGGATAAAAAACTGAAGAAAGAGGAGAAATGAGAAAGATTGCGATATGGGCTGTAAAGGGCGGGGTAGGAAAGAGCACCGTAACTGCCCGCCTCGGTCTAGCTCTTAAAGACGCTGGTTATCAAATAGGCTTCCTGGATATTGATTGCACCGGGAGTACCTTACCGAGTGCCCTGGGCATTCCGGAGCCGTGGCCTCACCCTGTTGTCGATGTGCCCAGAAATAAGATGTTCCCCATCCAAGTAAACGGCTATGATATCTTTGCCCTCTGTTTTCGTGCTGGCCGTGCAGCAGTTATGTTGGAGGGTAGTGAGCAAAAAATAGAGGTTTTTGGACAGGAATTTACACTTCATGGCACTGGTATATGGAATCTGGTGAAGCAAATGTTGGCTAATGTAGAGTTTCCTGACGATATTGACTACCTCTTGATTGATTGCCCGCCTACCAGTGGCGACCAAATGCTGTCTCTCTTTGAGAACCTCAGGGACATCTGGGGAGTCATCCTGGTTTGCCAGCCGACCAACCTGGCTATTGAAGATATGGATAGGGCACTCAATATGATTGAGGTCAAACGCATACCCCTTCTAGGAATGGTAGAGAATATGGCTATGGCTATCTGCCCGCAATGCAGTCATAACTTCTCACCATTCATTGACCCTGGTATGGACCTGAGGCAATTTTGCACCGAAAAAGGCATACCGTATCTGGGCAGCATACCCTTTACATCAGACGTGAGTATTCTAAATGTTCAGTTTAATTACTTGGTACAGGAGGTTGTGGAAGTAACTCCAGTAAAAATTTGGGAGCTGTCCTTCAAAGAGAAACTGGAGAGGGCAACAATAAGGGGCCTGATCAAGTCTGGCTTTTTGTTCAAGCAAGTAGAATAAGGAAAGGAATGATATGGGATGGGTTAAGGATTTTTTTGACTCGGTTATAAAACTACAGGGTAAGATACTCTACGACTTTCCTGAGGCAGAAAGGAAGGAGGGGTACGGTAATGCCGCTCGGGTAATAATACCAGGTCCCGAGGGTGGCATTTTTTTTCTTTGGTTCACAGAGAAAGGTGTAGATTATAAGCCTGATGATGTGCCGGTCAGGAATACAGTTTATTTTGATAGTGAGGATACCCTGCTTGATATTATTACCCCCGAAATTAGCCTGGAAAAGCTAGTGCGTTTGGTTAGTGAGGGAAGTATAGATGCAGTGGCGACTAAACTTCACCCCCGTATCGATCCCAGAACAGCCATTTTCAATGGGCGTATATCGATAGGTAATGATGACCCCACTGTTGCCTCTCCCGATATTGACTCAGAAAAATGGGCGCAGATATTTGAGAAGTTTGTGCATGGTGTTGCCTTTCCCCTAACTATCAAGCAGATGTTGAAGAGGAGATAAGTGCTCAATAATATAAAGAGTCTTATTGATGGTTCTCTCGGCCCACCGGGAGAGGCCCTGAAGAACCTTAAGGACATTTCTCAAGCCTTGGCATCAATCGATATAGCCAAGTTAAAACTGCTCTATACCATCATCAATTCAGTGGATAAGGTCAAGGGAACACCGCAGGAGCTCCAGGTATTCCTGGAGATACTAAGGTTGATGTCTACCTTCTCACCAGAGCAGCTTAATGCCGTCAATGATATAATAGTCAATCTGACGAAGCTGCTGCGTTTATTACCGAGAGAACAGCTTAAAAATATGCCGATTGGTGATTTGGCTAAGGTAGCTACTAGTATACTTGAAGAGTTTAAAAAGAGTTAATGGAAGAAAAGGAGGTTAGTAAGATAAGACAAGACGAACTTCTAGGTAGCGTAATGCAAGTAATGATAGATCGTGGTCTCGTTCCTGCTTCTGTTCCCTTTATCGGTAATCTGACTGACACAGTGGTAGAGTGGTCAGGAGAGCATCCAGTTGAAGCTGAGCAGATTATTAATGAGGTTTTTGATCTCATGAAACAGTACAAAGGTAGGTCATGAAACGATGATAAGCGAGTTACCTTATGCTCTACTTTTAATTGGTGCTGTTCTGGTGGGTTTGTATCTGGCTAATGTCTTTCTGGACTATGGGGTACCACAGTATATTTCCCGCAAGATCGGGCATTTGGGCGGCGGCGTAGCCTTCCTGCTATGCCCCTTCCTCTTCAGCTCCTTCTGGTGGCCTTTTATCCTCACAGTCGGTTTTACTACCCTATTGCTTTATGCCCGGTGGTTTAGACCAACCACTTTCCGTGGCGTAGGTGGTTCGGGCAGACCGCATGCCTTTGCCGAGATCCATTTCCCGGCAACAGGAGTGATACTTATTGGTGTGCTGTGGGGAATTTACCACGAGCCGTGGCTGGCTATCGTACCCTTGCTATTCATGGCTTTTGGTGACTCAATTACCGGGCTACTGAGGAGCTATTTTTACAAACGGGAGGTTAAGGGATGGTGGGGTACCATAGGTATGCTGCCGTCCTGTCTCTTACTTGCTTATTTCTTTCATCCCTATTACATTGGTGCTATTGGCGCCGTGGTAGCGACGGCGGTAGAGAAGTTTGGCAAAACCACCCGATACACCGATGATAACCTATATATCCCATTGTCCAGTGCCCTGGTAATGGCACTGGTATATTTTCTCTAAGAGGAGATGCCGGTGTTGGCAGAAATGCAAAAGGTTAAGCCTTTAGTCAAGTGGCAGGAAATATGGGTTGCCGATAACCATATCGGCGATATTACTGTAGGCCATGATGGAATATTCTTTTTTCTTTACGAACTCCCCCACATGCCCGCTTGGAAGGAGATGTCGATAATGCAAGATGGGCACGTGATAGTGGACGGGGAGCCTATCGCTCTCCATGTATTTGATGTTTATGCCGATAAGTACAAGGAGCACTGTGATGAGATAAACTGCACCTTCTGCAAGAAATATGGCTTTAACTGCTACCACGTTATGATAGACTATATGCTGTTCTTAACTAAAAGACCGACAGTGTATATGACATTTAAGGAGGTCTAATGTCAACTATGAAAGGAGAGCTGAAATGAAAATTAGAGCACATCTCTTAACCCTTCCCCGGTGGTTCGGTCTTCCAGCGGCAGCCTGTGCCGTAGCGCTGGGTTGTATTCTGGGTGGTGTACCCGGCTGGCTTACGGCAGTGGCTATCGTCTGTGGTGCTTTACTGATGGCCGGAGCTCATTCGTTCAATAGTGTATTGGATAAGGAGTGGACCCACTTTGACGAAGGCTTGGTAGGCGAGCGGAGTAAAGAGAAGGTCTATACCGAAGGTCAAAACGTCATTATGGCCGGTGTGGTGAGTTCTCGCGAGGTACTCATAAATGCCCTGTCGTGGTATGTTCTATCAGCAGGGGTAGCGGTAGTAATCAGTATCTATGGTTCGCCATGGGTATGGCTTCCCTGGACATTAACGGCTTTATGCACTTTCTTCTATAGCTGGGGTAAGATGAATTACCTCTGCGAAACGGCTCTCGGTTTGGGATTCGGTAGCTTTGCAGTGATGCTAGGGATATGCGGTTCACCTAACCCCGACCTTTGGAAGGGATTTCTCGCCGGCTTACCATTCTTCGTTCTCTGGGGATTCATGGCAGAGTTCGTGGACCAGGCTACTGATGCTGAGCCCAACTGGGGCAAGGGGTTGCGGAACTTAGGAGCACTGGCATGGAAGAACAATGTGTCCGTCCCTCTGTTCACTAGCTTCCTAGTTGTAATGGCCTATCTCGTTCAGGTAGCGTTGATTGCCTATGGGACACTGGCACCCGAGACGGCATTATCTCTTGTGGCTTTCCCTCTGTTTGCCTACGGGTCACTCATAATGGGCAACGACTTCAACAAGAAAGGTATCCTTATCGTGTTACTGGCTATCTTTGTTCACATGATTTTGCTGGTGGTAGGCCAAGCGATAGGATGAGGCATTAAGGAGGTTAGCTTGGAGATTTTGAGTTTATCAAATGGTAAGGCAGTTTCTATTGAAGGTGATGAACTATCAAGAGATGAGGCACATGAGATAATTATTAAGCTAACTGAGGTTTGGGGGACTGATTTTGAGAAACAAGCCCTCAGAGATGCAGTACTGGGGATCAAGTGAAACCACCTAAAATTATCAGCATTGGCTTTGCGGTCCCGCCGATATCCTACACGCAGCGGGAAATCTTCGACCAGTTAGGATATCCACATCACTTCTGGAGAATCTATGAAGAGGCGGCGATAGACAAGAGGCACTTCTGGGTTCCCTTTAGTCAGCCATTAACCTGGCAGGAAGCAACCGACCACTATCGGGAAGGAGCTATCCAATTAACCAGAGAGGTAGTTAAGCAATGCCTTGATGGAAGGGACCCTGGTGATATAGCCCATATTTGCTTTCAAAGTTGCACTGGCTACGAATGTCCAAGCATAGCTCATCGTATTGATGTGGGCTTTAGTCCTAGGGCAAGCTATACTCCGATACTTGGGACCGGTTGTGAAGGAAGCTACCCAGGGCTTCGTCGTGCTTGGGATTTTACTATTGCTACCGGTAAAACCTCTTTAGCCATTTCGACCGAGATCTGCTCGGTTTGTCACTTTCCCGAAGAAGATGGCGCTAATCCTGATCAGACACGGGAATTTGAACTTCTTCGTGCGAATGCCATATTCGGAGATGGTGCTGCAGCAGTCCTAGTAGGCTATGACGACGACCCGCGCCACCCTTACCTCCTGGACTTTGAAAACTACTTCGACCCGGAGAATATGAAGTACCTGGGGTTTCTATGGCAGGATGGTAGGCTAAGGTGCTTACTTTCTCGTCAGGTCCCCAAGATAGCACCGAAAATGTGTGCTAAGGCCCTCAAGCCTCTACTGGAGCGGAATGGACTATCTATTCAGGATATTAAGTGGTGGGTTATTCACCCCGGGGGGAGAGCTATCCTGGATAACATACGGGATGAGATAGGACTCCCAGAAGAGAAAATGTTTCTCTCAAGGGAAGTACTGAGACAATTTGGAAATTGTAGTTCGGCCAGCATTGGAATTGTGGGGAAGCTCCTGATGGGCGAGAATGTTAAGCCAGGAGACTGGGGGATGATTATCAGCTTGGGAGCGGGGTTATCGGCAGGCGCGACATTGTTTAAGTTTGGAGGCTAACATGGATGTAAAAAAGGCCATTGGTAACACCCCGGAGGATATCAAGGTGTTGGTCATAAAGGCCATTCTTGATCAGGCAGGCTGTGAGGAGTCTGCCATTACCCCCGAGGCTAACTTAAAAGACGACCTCAATATGGACTCTCTCGACATGGTGGAACTTATCATGGCCCTCGAGGAAGTAATAGGGAAAGAGATTAACGATGAAGATGTCAAGGGGCTAAAGACCGTAGGAGAAGTAGTTAAATTTATCGAGGGAATGTGATTCTTCTTACAGGCTCGACAGGTTTAATCGGCTCCGCTCTCTTACCCAAACTGCTAGAGCGGGATAAGGTTGCTGCCCTCTATCACAAATCACCACCCAAAATAACGCATGAGAATCTGATAGTAGTTAAGGGAGATCTGGCTAACCCCGACTCTCTCTTGGCACTGGACTCTGGGGGTATTTCCCAGGAAATAACCGAGGTAATTCATTCGGCAGGTGTCATTAATCTCAGTAGTAGCGACAAAACTCGTCAGGAATGCCTTGATACTAACCTTACTGGCACTGCAAACCTACTACACTATATGGAAGACCGTGGGGTAAGAAGGCTGAAATATGTCTCCACAGCCTATCTAAACGGGCAGAATGACTATGAGAAATCGAAGATGCTGGCAGAAAGAATGGTAATAGGAATGGTACTCGCCAAGAACAGTTGGGCGGCTATCCTCAAACCGTCTATTGTTATCGGGGAATATCCCAGCGGAGCCCTACCCGATGATATTAAGCCTGGCGCCTTCTATCAGTTCGTTGGAGCCATAGCTCGTGTCCACGAGAATGCAGAGAAGATACGACGGAAAGCAGAACACACTATGCACCTGCCTCCTAAAGAGCCAGTAATACATATTAAGGGAAACCCGGAGGGGACTTTGAACCTCATACCAGTGAACACGGTTGCCGATGCTATTCTGTCGATCGATAGTCCAGGGGTATATTACCTAACAAACCCTAACCCTCCGAAATTGAGCGACCTAGCTGTATGGGTAGGCGAATTAGTTAATGCTCGCATTGTTTTTGAGACAGAGCCAAAGTTATCGTGGATAGACAAACTACTGGCTAGACTAACCAAAGACTTCTCACCCTATCTTCAAGGAAACGACAAATTTCCCAGCGACATCAGTTGCCCCACTGTAGACCGAGAATTCATCCAGAGAAGCCTAAAACACCTCGGCTATTGACAACCTGTTTATTTCAGTCTATTCTTCAGTTGGTAAGGCCGGGCGCTCTCCCTTTAGAAAAGAGGAACTAATCGCTGATCCGACTTACAAAAGGAGTGAAGATGGGAACCAAGATAAGGATAGTGAGAGGTCTTTCTGAAGAACCTGTCGAAGGTGCAGAGGTTATTGCCTTTCCTTGGCTACCTCTCAAAGCTCATACTAATAAGGAAGGTATAGTTGAATCAAAACTACCATTATTCCCTCCCATAATAATGGTATCTGTCGAAAAGTCTGGATATGAAGGCGCTTTCGAGATTACTGCCCCGGTATTTGCTTCACAACCTCCTTATCATGATTGGCCAGAGAATATAATTAAACCTTGGGGTGAAATTGTATTAAGGTTAAAAACGCGGGGGTAAAATGAAGTTTGGAGATGCAATAAAAATCCTTCCTGGCTTCAATATGCCAACACCCTTCGGTACTCTGCACCTCGTTGATGTTGAATTACCTCCCTTAGCCAAGCCTGAGCTCAATGAAGAAGAGAAGAATGCCATGCGCTTGGCCATTGGTTCAGACCTCGCTATGCTGCCAGGGGAAATTCCCATCATTGGTGACATCATCGAGAGTGCCCTGGTACATATTCATCGTGGTGAGATTGTTAGACACCTGAAACCTAATCAGCAGCAGCAGTTTCTGGAATATGCTAAAGCAGGGCCGGACTCAATAGCTCTACTGAGGCTGTTCCTTAAAGAAAAAGGGAAATATAAGGGTAAGATATAAGAGAATATGTTCAGGGAGGTAGGCTATGGCTCTAAATCCATACTTAGCAGCAAAATTAAAGACGGCCAATCTCGGCCCTGAAATGATACCACTCCTCGTCGAAGTTGAATCTCCACAAGTAGCGTCTGATCTTGCAAAAATTATGGGACTGGGAGGAGCTACGATTAAGGTTGGCCGAACTATCGGGCTGCCGGGGACTACGCAATATATTGAGGTATCTGCCCCGGTAGAATCTCTCGCTGCCATTGAGCAAACACCTGGGGTAAAGATGGTACATAAGAACATGATTAAAAAGATTAAGAGAGCCCCCAGTGTTTTGAATACTCTGATGACGAAGTTTGACCCAATAGAGGGTGAAGTTAGTATTGATGATGTGATACTGCCACGCCAGATGTTGGGCCCTGCCATGGCGTTTCGCTATTCACCTTTGGGGTTATTAACCCGTACTCCCCTGGGCAAGATAGGACCTCTTGCTCGGATGAGTCCGTTAGGCGAGATCACTATAATACCGACCAGCAAGAGCCGCCTGGTACTCTTGGATGTGCCCAGCGATTATGACGGCAGCGGGATAACGGTGGCGGTTTTGGATACCGGCTCAGGACCCCAACTGCCACAATCTCTCGGTGTTTTTGGCTATTCAGCCTGCCAAGTGGATCCCTTACCAACTGACCAGCACGGCCATGGCTGTTTAAGTGGCGATGCCGTAGTATTCACTGGATTCTGTGGGCTAGCCACCTTGGAAGAGATTTGGAACAAAGTTGAAGCTGAACCGATGCCTTACAAGGACGGAGAAGCAAAGTTTTTCAACACCAAAACCCTCGGCTATGAAGGCTTACTCAAGGCCGTAGACACCAACGCCATATTTAGAACAACATGCAAGGAATCTATCGAGATAACGACTCGATTGGGTGTGTTACCTCCAGCAACGCCATGGCATGAGTTCTACGTTGTCCATCGCAAGAAGGTTGTAGGCAACAAGAATCGCCTCGGACGTATGGATTGGCACCCACGATGGTATAACGGGTATGAAATTGAGAAAAAACGTGCCGACGAAATACGGCCCGGAGATTACCTATTCACACCAAGATTCAACACCCTGCCGGTACAAGAAGGAGAACATTGGGTTTACCCATACGTGGTGGCATATGTGTTAGGCGATGGCAACATCAGGCCCTATGCAGATACAAGGCACTCTGACGTTGGGATAACTGATGAAGACACGGAACTATTGCAAGGCGTGGCGGACAGGATTAAAAAACTAGGCTATGAGCCACACATAGACGGTAACCACCTTTGTGTCTACAGTGCTGATTTTAAAAGGCGACTAGAGGCACTAGGAATTCCATCGGGCGTAGGCAAGAGTAGGACCTTTAGATTACCCAGAATACTAATAAAGACCTCAGACGCAGCAAGGGCATTCGTGGCTGGATACTACGACGCTGAAGGAAATCCTTACTACAAGAACAAGGGGTTATACTTCTGTATCAGTTCAGTTAATAGGCCCTTCTTGGAGGAGATGCAACTCCTCCTCCTCAATTTCGGGATATATGGATACATCGGCAGTGGGGGAATATCAAAGGGATCGAAGAGTTACCACCTGCTATTTGGCCCCAACTCTGCGCGTGACTTCGCAGAGTTTATAAGGCCCTACGCTCTGAAGCCAATTCCTGTCGTCTCCGACAATCTTCAAGAGCGGTCAAAGGGTTGTGTAACCCTAGAGAATGGTAGAGCAATCAAGGTCTACAAAGTAGAGAGGAAGGATGCAAAAGACTTTTTCTATTCGCTATCCATCCCCGACCTGCACAACTATGTTACATCTGGCGTTTATTCCAAGAACTCCTGGTGCCTCACTGCTGCTACTGGTAGAAAAGCTAAGGGAATTTTTGGTGAGGTTCAGGGCGTAGCACCAGGTGCCGAGCAAATGCCGATAAAAGTTCTACAGAGTCTCACTGGCATGGGTATGACATCCGATATTCTCGCTGGCATCCAGATGGCGGTAAATAAAGGAGCAAGGGTTATTTCGATGAGCCTTGGTAGTGATACTTGCGAGGGAGGATGCTACGACTCTGATGGCGGACCTTGCCCGGAATGTAAGCTAATCAAGGAGCTTTCCGACCAGGGTATTCTTTTTGTTATTGCCGCTGGGAATTCTGGCACTGATCCTGAAGACTCCTGGCAGATCGGCTGTCCAGGATGCTCACAGGGAACCGTAACTGTCGCCTCACTCTCTATGACAGACACACCTAGTGTTGCATATTGGAGTTCTAGGGGACCCTCAAATATTGCTAACCAAGGCAAAAGCGGTTATGAACTAAAGCCCAACGTAGCAGCACCGGGTGGGGGCAGAGCATCATCTAAAGCTAGCCCCGACGAAGTGATATATTCGGGAATGGGCGGCTATTTCACCGGACTCTATACTGGAACATGGGCTGACATCGCAGGTAATTTTCACGGAACTTCTCAGGCGACCCCCGCCGTGGCAGGGTTGCTTGCTGTTCTTCTCCAGGCTGGTAAGATCTCGAATGCCCAGGATTTCAAGACAATTTGCTCCAGAATGGGTCATCCCTATCAACCAACCGATGGCTATGGAGTGCCAAAGTTGAGCTGGTTTTAGTGACAAAAAGTGGAAAAGGAGTATTGACAAATCTGATGATTAGTGCATATTATTAGTTATTAGAAATGTGGTATGGCAACCATTGAAGTTGATGCGGACGAAGTAATGTTACTGGAGAAAGTTAGACTTGGCAAAAAGCATGGTACCTCGGATATCCATATGGAAATCCGCAACAACGAAATTTGTGATGTCAAACTGACGTTAGATTTCCGTAGAGGAAAGGAGTTTGCTATTCAGAAAGCGGCGTAGGTAAACTACTCGCTGGCTGAGAACATCAGAGGCGGACCCGATTGACTCGGGATTCGCCTCTATTTTTTTTAAAAAGCAAACGAAAAGGAGGGTAGGCTTATGGAAGCACCGAAATTACCTGATCTGGGTAACTTAAATCTACCAGAAATCCCTAAAATGGGTACTAAAGGTCGAGACAGAAGCGATCCTGTTGTACGCAGGATACGTGAGGGGGGTTTTTCACCGGTACCTGCTCTACCCCATGTTATGAAAAAGGCACCCCATCAGGATGCCAGCGAGTTGGTCAGTGGTGTAGTAGGCACCTTACAGGAAGCCGGGGCAACAATCTGTGGTTTCCTTGACAAACCCTTCGATGCTGTGCTGAAAATCGAGGGGCCGCATCGCATTGTCGACGATGCATTGAGCGTGCCAACCGGCCTAGCACGAGACCTCGTGGAAGTATTTCAAAGGTAAAAAAGGGTAAAGGAGGTAATTAAAACCATGTTCGGGATAAACTCTTTAGTATTCCCCAAGGTTGATATTTTGGCTAAAGGACCGGTATCGGCACTAGCCGAAATACGCACCAGCTTCAGTCTGACTCAGGCCAATATTGAGGCATCTCTGCCACAAGGTGGGCCCGGGGGCGGTTCGGGAGCAAGCGCCACGGGATTCAAACTCCCCGACATCATGGCGTTCTTCAAGGGACCGGGAGCTCAGAATGCCCCAACTACCAAAACGACCGAGACATCGAAGGTGCAATCGCCAAAGTCGGTCTTTAACTACCGCTAGCTAGAGTGAAAGTAAATCTAGGAGGAACGAAATGGGAAATTTTAATCTGATTATCGGTAAGATATCTCCACTGCAAAGCGCAGCGCTAACTGATGCCGAGCAGACGAAATTCGATGCTGCATATTCGAGGTTAGTCGCTAAGAAGAAAGCGATTGACCCGGAGATCGGGCAGTCATTTGAGGACGAGCACGACTTCTATGCCTACGCAGCTCAGGTAGCCAAAGCATATTTCACTACGCTGAATATCCCCTTTGAACCGGACGAGCCGAGTTCTGGTACCTTTGGCATGAGAGAGTTGCTCCCTCAGGATATTGTCCCGCCCAGCTTCGCCGGCAGTCCACCCTCTGTGGTATCCGGTTTCAGTAGCTGGAAGCAACTCCTGACGCTAGCAGCCGCTAATATCTGGACCAATCTGTTTGGCCCGGCAGGTGTGCAAGGTCAGGCATCCAATGTGCAGAGCTACCATTCGCTGCTGGCTTTCCACTCCCTGATTTCATGGCAGGCAAGCTCTCGAGCATTATTGCTGCGGCACAACGTCAATGGTTATCAGTATCCGGCAGTCTCGGTGGAAGAGAACGCCAAGATAGATAAGAAAGGGAAATCCTTCAAGATTATCCCGCTTGAAGGCGAGTTCCTGATTCACCCGACTGGCTACTGGACAACTGATGTTGCCCTGGAAAAAGAAGTAGTGGGTAATATCGAGAGCTACACCGAGCAAATCGGCATCTTAGGTCTTACCTTTGCCGAGTATTCTTACCTGCTCGCGAAAATAATCTAGCTAGCTGGTTAGCTGGCAAAAAATGGGGAGGCAAATATGAACGATGTAATTGCCAAATTTCTGGATAAGAAACTGGCCCAAAAGACAGGCGTGCACATTACACCTGTTCTGAACAACGGAACGGGTATAGCAACCGGTTCTCCTATTGCCCTGGCCCTGGGTGCTAATACCGTAACAGTCACTAAGGCCGGTACCTTAAGGATATATGTTCCCGCTGGGTATGCTGGTACAGCTGCTAGCGCTGGGGCTACAGTATCTGGGAGTCCGGTAACCCTAGTTCCGGGATGGAACACCATCACAGTCGTCGGTACGGGTACTATCACCGTTACCACTACCTGCAGCACTACGCAGACCACTATAGAAGTGGAAGGGCTGCGCGATATTGATGCAGTGATCGGGGCTTCCCTGAGTGGCGGTTATAAACTGGATCCCGCAGCGTGTACTGTGGTCGGGAATAAGGTGACCATCACACCAATGTACTACAATTATGCCGCTGCCAATGGCCCGGCTATTGCGGTGCCCAATTCGGTAGACCTAGCAGCCGTAGTGTGTAATCTCACGGTGGTAGGTTACTAAGCCATAAGTAGTCTAAATCTAAAAAGCAACTCCTCCGACGGTGGGAATGGAGGAGTGTGAGGAGGTGCTTGAGTGATACGTTTAGAGTTTCCCCGCACGCTGACTTTTCCTCCGGCTAAGCGAGAGTATGAGGTTGGTGACCTGCTTACCTTCTCGACTGCCTGGCCGGCAGGCAAGATAGGCATTACCCCTGGACTCATTTACCGGGTTAAGTGGCATCAAGAGGTACCTTATGACCTGCACTACATTATCCCGGAAAATGACTGGAAGGACGTTGATATCTCTGACCCGACAAGCTATAGTGCTGCCCCGAATACCCCGGAAATGCTTTATCCTTACGGTACAAAGGATACCCTCTACCAGATTCTAGTTGGGCTTAAACCGTTCAACGGTATGCTTCACCTCTACATGCCCGAAAACCAGTGGATCCTCGCGTTGGAATATACCAAGATGTACCCCTCCAACGATGCCATGACTCCAGGATCGAGTGACCCGAAGAGAAAATATATCGGGTCGATAAAATGGTATGATAGTCCTTACTACGACCCGAGGCTCAAGATCGTCACAGTCTATAACATGCTGCCATTCTACCTGAGATTCCTGATGGATCTCGGTGATTATGAGAAGGTCATCGCTCCGCTCATTGTCAACCACTGCCAGCTTGAAGATGTTACCAAGGATGCAACCGCGGAGCAGAAGGCGAAGGCACAAGTCATCAGGTATGTCACCGAGATAGCCTTCCGCCAACTGGGTATGGCATAAGGAGGTAGGTCATGGATATCGAAAATCCCGTCATCGATAAGGTAATCCTCAATGACTCGGTAACTCTGGCTATGGGCGATAATGTCGTTGAGAACATTCCACCTATTCGGACCGGCTATGTTACCCGCTTGGCAGTCTATAACCCAGGGTTAGTAGCTTGTGTTATTACTCTCATGGATGAGTTTCTGCCAGACTCCAGCCAGGGCAATCCCTCCCCGACGCTAGTTACTAGCGTACCGCGCTACACGCTGCTAGTGCCGGCACAGGACTTCATTGACCTCAATGGTCACAAAATCTCCAAGCATCTCGGTCTACTGAATATAAATGCCAGTGTTGCTGGAGTCATCGCAAGTTATATTCTGGAGTTAGAATAATGAAACGCATACAAGTAGTTCACGTCCAAGAAAACCTAGGTGCTCTCAACCCCACCATACCTTTCATTGATGTTTCCGATGGCTATATGATTCAGCCCAGTGACTCAGCTCTTCGTGTCACTGGAGGTGCCGATTCTGCAGTTACCCTTCCCATCCAGGACCTTGTGATTATTGTCGGAACTAAGAGTGGCCCCTTCACTATTGGTGAGACAGTAACGGGATCAGTGTCGGGAGCTACCGGTCTGGTGGTTTCCCAAACGACTAACGCTATCACCGTACAGATGACCTCAACCACCCAGTTCGTAAATAGCGACACCATTACCGGTGGAACTTCGCACGCCACCATAACCTCTATTACCTCTATCGCTACAATCACGATTCCCATAGGTAAGACTATAGCAGTAAGCAATGGTCTATCATCGGGTAAAGTTACCGTTGATGCTGTGGGAGGTCCGGATATTGGAAACTCCACTGGTATTACCTTGGAAGAGGTTACAGTTTTTAGCGCCGTCACCACCTTCCGGTGGGATGGCACCATGTGGTGGGTTATGAGCCACTCGGTCGGTGCAGGTGCACCTCCTCCATCCACCCCAGGAATACCTTATGTTATTTCACCCTCCGGTTCGCCAATAGTTCCTGACCCAGAAATACTGCACGGCCCCAAAGCTCCATCTCCGGTTTATAGACTGGCTATTCCGATAGCCACGGTAAATGGCTTGCCTGTGGCCGGCGACCTTACCGAAGGGACAATTACTATTACCCAAGTAAGAGATGGGGTTGCTAATGTGATCGTCAATGCCCAGCCTTGCAGCAAGACAACCGGGCTTATCTATTACGATTACGACTTCCCGGACGCAGACTGGCAGGACGGAGACCAATATCAGGCGGCCTTTAGTGGCCAGAATGTAACCATAGGTGTTACCACCTATCCCTTGCCACCGGTCTATCTCCAGGGATATGTGGAAGGAGTAACAAGTATTGTCGGTGCCGTAGATGATGTCACTCCGACAGTTGCCGGATTTGCTACCAATCTCCCATCGACAGAGGACAATTTCTATCGCAATTACATCATGCGGTTTATGACCGGTGCCTGTAAAGGGCAAATCCATACCATAAATGAGTACACCGGGGGCATTCACTATGCAGCCTTCGCACCAAATGACCAGTGGACAACGGCCCCGTCTGATGGTGATTTATTTATCCTAATCCCCAGCAGACATTCCGATGTTATGCGGTACGGGATATTAAGTGTTCCTGTCGATACCTCTCTTACTATAGAGTCCGATGTTGAGGCCGATGAAATCGATGTTGGTGCTGGCGCCACCCTGGTTATCAATGGATTCTGCCAGATTTACGGTGACCTGAGTAATGAGGGAACGACCATACTGGGTGATACCAAAGTTAAGAATCTAAATAATTCTGGCGATCTCACCATAAACGGTAACCTCCAGGTATTCGGCGCGATATCTAATGATCCCGGGAGCACGATTACTGTCACAGGTAACTGCCAAGTAGCTGGCGCTCTAACAAACGATGGGACGATTACTATTGCCGGTGATTGCCAGATAGCTGGAGGGCTGGTTAACAATGGCTCGATGTCAATCGTCGGTAATTTAGATGTCGATAGTATAACAAATGGATCGTCGAGTGCAATTTCCATCGGTGGATATTGTAAATCATCTCTTGGAATTTCAAACGATGGGACGATTACTATTAACGGTGATTGCCAAGTAGATGGCGGAGTGACTAATGGCGCGTTTAATGACACTGCAATCTTCCGAGTCGATGGAAATTGTCAGATAGTTGCCGGAGTGACACCCGGACCGCCGGTACTGAGACATGGCACATTGGATAACAGTGGCACGGTTCAGCTTAACGGTAATCTCCAGGTAGACGCTATAGTTAATACCAATATCTTGGTTGTAGAAGGAGATTGCCGAGTTCTCACCTATGTCACTAATACTAGCCCTGGGTCTATAGCTGTCTCAGGAGATTGCAAGATTAGTGGCAACCTCACTAACACCGGAGCCATGGTCGTCACGCAAGATTTGTATGTCTACGGAACGCTCAGCAATAGCGGTACCCTGACATACGATAATCTAAATCCCATCGATTCGTTGCTTTCCGGCATTCCGGCACAGGCTTTCTACGAGATGTGGGAGTTAGGCTCTGCACCCGACCCGGACATCTGGGAAATTGTCGAGAGCTCTTTCTCTACCTGGACTATTTACCAGTGGTTTGGTCATCTTTGCGCTTTCTCCTTTATTGGACCAACTGGACCAACGGTATTTGATACTTGTGGTCTATCATCAATGGCACAGTGGGAGGCAGCGCCTCCATTCGGGGTAAACTCCATACCACAAAAGCTCATCCTTGAGTTTGAGCTACGTCTTGTAAATCCAGCTGGTTTAGACGGAGCAGCCACTCTCCTTGGTTTTAGCCCTGGTCAGTTTGGTGATTTTAGCGATACAGACATTATCGGGTTCGGTATTGTCGGCGGTGTTCTGGTAAGCGTAACTGATAACGGTGGAGTGAGGACAACTAACACCGGGTTTGGCGAAGACTTGACCGCATGGAACAAGCTGAAGATTGTGGCAAGAGAAGGAGCAGTGGACTTCTACATTAACGGAGCTCTAGTGGCCACACACACGACCAACATACCCAACCTGGTAGAATATCTTGACTTCTGGTTTGCCACATTGGAGGATCTCGGAGCAAGTATTGGGATAGGGCAACTAAGGTGCTACTATAAATAGGGGGTAGGCATGGATCCAAGACTAGAACAGAAATTAAACGCAATTGAAGCTAAGCTAGGGATACCTTATATCATCTCACCCTCCTGCGCAGAGACAATAAAAGACGATGCCGGCCCAGTTCATAGACTGGCTATTTCGATAGTCACGAAAAATGGACCTCCTAATGGTATGGACCTTACCGGCGGGACAATCACTATCTACAGAGTAAGAAGTGGACTTCGTACTCAAATCGTCAATGCTGAGTCTTGTAGTACGTCAACCGGGCTTATCTATTACGATTACAACTTCCCTCTTGACGACTGGCAGGACGGAGACAACTATGAGGCCGTTTTCAATGGCCAGGAAGTAATTATACTTGGTACAACCTATTCTTTATCGCCAATCTATGTCCAGGGATGTGTAGAGGCAGCAGACTTAGAGTACCGCAAGGAGTTAGTGAGGCCACTGGTTTCTTTTATAGAGGGATGGCAATTTGGCACTATAGACCCTGAGATATGGACAAAGACCGATCCCCTACATGGTACCGCTTGGACGGTGGAGGATGATGACGAAGGGGTTATTTATATTCGGGCTGTACCTGGTGCTATCGAAAGTGACCCTGACAGTTGCCGTCTAGTCTCGAACTTCCGCGTCAATAATCCAGTTGGCGGGTTAGCTAATGTCGTAACAAGAAGAGTAGTTCTGGAATTTGAGTTCAAATTAAATGGAGTTAATTGGGAGACAATAGACGATACCACCAGTATTCTGGGGTTCACGCGGACTCCAAGCGATGACAGGAGTAGTGACGACATAGTTGGCTTTGGGGTGATGTCTGGTGGTGAGTGGCTTATGGCTGTTAGCCGCTCAGGTGGGGTAGAGACAATAACAGAGTTTCTATATGACCTCAATCTGATGACCGCATTCGAGAGATTCACTATAGAGTTAACGGCTAACAGAGCGAG
>Ga0116107_1001017_pt1 | contig 18203 bp, 18 predicted proteins | sample June2015DPH_6_10_FD_88969 | JGI IMG/M metagenome (GOLD analysis project Ga0116107, IMG submission 88969) | Peatland microbial communities from SPRUCE experiment site at the Marcell Experimental Forest, Minnesota, USA - June2015DPH_6_100 | ecosystem: Environmental > Terrestrial > Soil > Wetlands... | reverse complement strand
TGCCTTGGGTACTCTCCGTTAACATAGTAGTTGTGCGCAACCTGCATGTAACGAAGACCTCTTGCTTTAACAATGCGTATGTACATGCTGGATCTTTAATCCATCATATCGCGGTTGAAGAAGATAAATCAAACCCAGGATAAATCGCCCCTTCTGGTTATATACTATTCGTGAGAACTTGGCAAAATCATCTCGAAATAGAAGGGGGATAATACTTGAAAGCAACTGGTATCGTACGCCGCATCGACGATCTAGGTCGCGTGGTAATTCCTAAAGAGATACGCCGGACCCTACGGATTCGGGAGCGCGATCCCCTCGAAATCTTTGTGGACCGGGAAGGCGAGGTTATCCTCAAGAAATATTCACCGATCGGGGAACTTGGAGATTTTGCGAAAGAGTATGCAGACTCCTTGTATGAAGCAATCGGCCACATAGCGTGTATTGCCGATCGGGACAACATTATCGCAGTGGCGGGAGCGGCGAAGAAGGAGTTTTTGAATAAACCGGTTGGCGCAGTGGTAGAGAAGGTGATGGAGGAGCGCAAGCCCATGCTTATCAGCAATGCGGGGGAGCATCCCTTCTGCGAGAGCTGCCTCACGGAAGAGGAAAAAGAGAGCTACAAGTTTACAAGCGAGGCGATCGCTCCGATTATCTCCGAGGGAGATCCGATTGGTGCAGTGATCATCTGCTCAAAGGATCCCAACGTCAAGATGGGCGAACTGGAATTGAAGCTGGCGGAAACTGCGGCGGGTTTCCTGGCCAAACAAATGGACATTAGTGGCTGAGCGCGCAGGCTACTGCAATAAAGATGACCTAGTCCCGGTTTTAATATCTGCCGGACCATCTTGAATTGATATCAGCCCCATCTTTGGTTTGCTATTATCTCCGAATAATGACATTTAACATTTTTTGGCCAGAAGTCCCCCGTCCTCTAAGGCGGGGGATGAATGGCTTGCATTTCCAAATCACTCATGATACAATCATCTTACAAACACGTGTTTCCAAGGATGTGATCAATTGCTGCTTACATACAGCTTTGTGATCCAGCCCACCCATGAACAGGAACAGAAGATGTTCCGCGCCCTGAAGCTCTGTCTCACCTAAAGAAGACAGAGGAATCTTTCATCAGCAAGAGAAACGAGGCTATTAGCTGCCTGCGCTTCAAAGCGCTTCTGTTCCCACACATCTTTGCGCATTTTCACGCCTTCGAAAATATAATCACAATGAGTTATCTTTGCTGCCGGGCTGTAGGTGACTCTGGCTGGCGGGCCCAATATCGCTATGTATGACATTATCGTCATGTTATGTACTTAATGGGACATGAAAAATTTGATAGCACAATTCGGTATTCACATCGCGAAAATGAAGTAATCGATATATATAATCAATATAACTAAAACATTGTCCAAATATCAAAACGGGCTGGTAAAACTTCACCAGTCCATTTTGTTTATTTTAATGTCGCCTGATGCATATTTGAGGTGTACCCAATATTGTAGACACGCATAACCTGGGCGTATATGAGGGCTTGACCGAACACCGATACTTAACCATGCAATCATTTTTACTAAAACCGATTGAATGTTACCTTCCCAAAACCATGGCTTTACGTTATACATTTGGATCGCTGCTTGTTGATCAGTATAAGCTGGATGAATAATGTTAATATATTTGATGAATGCAACGTCTTAATTTATTTAAGCCAGCCATGATTTCCTCATCTGTAAAACAATACTTCATACTTGTGAAAGCGCTTCTCATTTTTTTGACATCTTCCTTAACATTTTTGTTTCTTAAAATGACATCAGCCATAAGTTCAGCCAACTGTTCAAACTCTTTTTTACCAAAACCAAATCTTGTCATTTCAGAAACACCAAGTCGTAATGCTCCTGAGGCGGTAAAGCCTTCTTCTTCCGGTGTTGCCTGATAGTTAACAATAATATTGTTGTCTTCCAGCCTATTGGCTACCTCCGGACCTGTGCCGTAACCTACTCTGACAATGACCTGATGGGTCTCCGTATAAGATATGTCCGGATCTCCTGCTACATCTAAACCGGCTTGCTTCAAGCATTTTGCAAAGTGTTTTGCATTTTCGATGATATTTTTTTGATACTCATCTTTAAAGTAATTCATCTCGTAGGTTGCCATTAAAAGTCCCAGCATGGTTCCCAGATGATGATTGCTGACACTTCCGGGGAAAGCCCTTGTTTCAATGGCTTCCCAAAGATCATATTTGAGATCTTCTTTTTGATAATTCACGGCAATGATGCCTCTTTGCGTACCAAAAAATGTCTTGTGGGTAGATCCGGTTACAATTTCAGCCCCTTCAGCAAATGGATTCTGGAAGTAGTCCCCCACCAATCCAAGGACATGGGCCATATCGTACATGATAACCGTATTGATTTTTTGATCATCAACGAACTCTCTAATTTCCCTAACCGGCTCTTTATGTAATATCATGCTTTTCCCAAAGATAATAAGCTCCGGTTTGTATTGAACAATGATTTTCTTTGTTTCTTCAACATCAATTTTGAAGCTATTGTCTTTTAACACCGGGAAATTGACGATAGCCGGTTTTTCAGTAATGGAGTCAATGGCAATATAATCATGCAAAGCGCCCATAGGCTGCGCACTCAGATGACCGCCTCTGATAATGTGGTTATTCAAAATATAACCTAATCGACTGGCTTCTTTCTTTCGATTAACTCTATTTTTGAAATCCATCAATGCGCTAAAGACTGCTGTATTAGCCATTTGACCGCTGATGACCCTAGTTTCGACTTCTGAACAATTGAAGTATTTTTTTAATTCCCCAACCAACAAATGTTCTACTTCATCTATGAACTTCGTGCCCTGATAATAGAAAACATCATAATCATAAAAAGACTTTGTTTTTTTGTGTTCAGCATACCTGAAAGAAGGGTCCATGATGGACAATAATCTTACAGCGCTGGATTGGGATTGCTCCGATGGTATTAGATTGATGGTTTCATTTTGTCGCCACAAATGGTTGCTGTAGCTTTTCTCGATCAGATTTAATGCTTTGGCTTTATAATCTGTTGAAGCATCCGCCTTATATGTTTCCGTCAAACCATAAAGAATAGGTCTTGCAAAGGGCGGTGCATCTCCTCTTAAATGATAGGGTGGTATCACTGCTTTTACTTTGTTTCCACGGATTTCAACTTCCACCTGATCATCGACCAAAACATCACTGCTTAGAAGGGCCAGACCGATGGCTCTCATGCCTTTTTCCTCTGTTATGACCGTATCCAGCCCATGTCCTTCTGTCTTAAAATAAGGCACCATGGTACCGCTGGTGACATATCCTATTTCCACACCGTTTTTAAACACTTTAAACCCGCTTCTTGCAACCCCTTTATCACTTAAAGCAATGGGCTTGATCATCCTGGGCAAATCCGACAGATTTGAAAAATCTCTATTGAATATTTTCTCAAAAGCTTCAAACTGTCTGAGCAGAGCTTTTCTACCTATGTAGTCCCCTTTTGCTTCAGCAAAACTGACGGCAAATTTAGCTAAAGGGCAGGAAAAAATTTGCATTTCCTGTTCATTAATGTCAAGACCCAATTCATGTCCATAAAGGGGTAATCCGGCTTCCAGCCTTAAGGTATCTCTTGCACCAAGACCTACTGGCTTTGCTCCATTTTCTAATAAAAGTGTCCAAATACCAACGGCATCGGCAGTCTTAACAAACAATTCAAATCCAATAGGCTCTCCTGTATATCCTGTTTTAGCAATGAGTACTTCTTTTCCGTCTAATTCAATGATATTAAGAGCATTTTTTAAAGGTTCGGTCAGATAGGGGTCCTTTGAGAGTTTTCTTAAAATGTTCTTTGAATCGGGTCCTTGTATGGAAATCATGGCAAGCGCATAAGATTGATTGGTGATCTGAGCATCAAAGCGTCTTATTTCGTTGGTCAAATGTGCCCAATCCTTCTCGGCATTGGCTGCATTCACAACCAATAAATATTCATCTTCATAAAAACGATAAAGGTAAGCATCATCCAGGGCGCCGCCATTTTCATTTGGAATCATGGTATATTGAGCCTGCTTCAGATCCAAAGCCAAAATATTGTTCGTTAAAACATATTGTAAAAACGGTGCCGCTTCTTTGCCAGTAATCACAAATCTTCCCATATGAGAAACATCAAACAGGCCGGCTCTTTTTCGCATATAAAGGTGTTCTTCAACAATGCCGGAAGGGTAATTGACAGGCATTTCCCATCCGCCAAAGTCCACCATAGTAGCTTTTAATTTTAAATGTTCATTAAAAAGTACCGTTCTTTTCAAAGTATTCATAAATCCTCCTATTCTTAATTCTTCTTAGCCGGTGCTGCATGCAGTGCAACACCTTTAAGTCCCATAACCGCCTCTGAGAAGACCTCGCTAAGCGTGGGATGGGCATGTATCGTTCCAATGATGTCCTCCGCCTTCAGCTTCATGCTGATGGCCAGTACACCCTCATGAATCAGATCCGATGCGTGGGGACCCAGAATGTGCACGCCGATTAGTATATCATTTTCATCATTGGCAAACGCTGCATTTCTTCTTCGGCCATCATGAATAGATGTCTCCCATTATCTTCATCTGGTACCATATTCTTTAATTTTATCATAGCACCCGGCAAAAAACTGCTGTCAACGATTTTGTGGTTGTAACCATTAACCTATCAGCTTCCGAGGATGCAAACTTAGCGACTAGGGCAAAATTTGCAGCCTGCGGCATTTTGCTGTTTCACACCTGGGTCCAGCGGCGCCGGCGCCGGGATCCCGCTCGCGGGCGCCGCGCCCTGGTGGCTGGAGGAAAGAGAGCTTTGGCAGTAAGTCGCCGGCAGTAGTTTTCCCACGTCCAATGGCAAGATTTTATCCAACGGCCAATTGCCAATGACTAAAATTCGATCGGCATGCAAAATTCCAACCGCTAACGGCACAGCCAACGACCAATTATGGGAACTGGGTGCTCCAGGTCTTGCCGCCGTCCAGGGTGTGCAGCAGGGCCACGTTGTTGACGGTGGTGCTGCTGCCCGCCTGAGCCGGGGTCTGGATAATGACCGCAGCCCAACCCTCACTGTCGTTGACGAAACTGAGGTCTCCCCAGGTGCCCTTGGGCAGGCCCGAGACGCCGCTCATCCCATCGCTGAGCGTCTCCCAGTCACTCCCATTATCGGTGGTGCGGCACAGCACCGGGTAGTCGGTGGGAGGCGATGCTGCCAGCAGGGCAGTGGCAGCGCTCACCGGTACAAAGCACGTCGCGGCATAGTGGGGTGCCTTGTTGGGCGGGAGACCGGCCTGATTGGCCGGCGGGAGGTAGGCGCTGGTAGCCGACCAGTTGCTGCCGCCGTCGTCCGTATGGAGGACCAGCTTGGATCTCTGTTGCATGGCCGCCTCACCCTGGAACAGCGCCCAGCCGCTAACCGGTGAGACAAAGGAAATGGTGCCGGCGCTGTAAGTGAACTCGCTTTTGATATTGTCCGGTATCGTCCACTGCCTGTGCCAGGTCACCCCCCCGTCGGTGGTGTGCCAGATGGAGTTGGCCCCAACCGCCCAACCAACCAGCGGGTGCCCGCTTGCGGGCGCGCTGAAACTGAGGTCGCTCATGCCCTGCGCCATGGGGCGCTGTACCCAGTCGGCGCCGCCGTCCATCGTGGCTATAAAGGTGTTGTCGATCAGGGCGAAGCCGTTGCTGGTGTCCAGGAACTGCATTCGGTACGGGTGTCCATCCTGTTGAATCTCCTCTGACCACTGCTGTGTCCAGGTCTGTCCGCCGTCGGCCGTGGCCATGACGGCGCAGAGCGTCTTGTTGCCGGCGGCGTCGGCTGTCGTCAATACCCAACCGTGCTGGGCATCAGGGAAGGCCAGTTGCTGGACGACCGACAGGCCCGGGGAGTTCAACTGCACCCAGTTCCGGCCACCGTCGCTGGTGTGCAGGATGACGCTGGCCGGCGGCTGCTGTCCTTCCAGGTTGACGGCAACCCATCCCAGTTGGTTGCTGAGGAAAGACACGGTGGCGTTGGTGGCGCCATTGGTCTTGGCCGGGTCGGCTTTGGCAGGCTGCACCGGCGTGGGGGCATTGTTCGGCGGCGGTGGTTGGGCGTGTTTGGCGCAACCGGCAACCACGGCCAGGAACAGCAGAATGACCGGCAGGATCTTGAGCACTTTTCTCGTTGATCAATCCCTCCTGGTGATGCAAGGCGGTGATGTCTGGCTATTCACTTCGTGTTATACCATATTTTAGATTATTACCGCTCATTTTCAAGCAAAGAGTTCGGTGAGTCCGAGTACGATTCCTCGGCTCACGCTCCACGCCCGGGGGTACGCCCCTTTACGGCGGCGGCAGCAAACAGGCGCCTACCAGCGGGGTATACGGCAGGCCATGGGCCGCGGCCACCGCGGCATAGGTGACCTTGCCGTCGACTACGTTCACTCCCCTGGCCAGGGCCGGGTCTTCCCTCACGGCCTGGATCCAGCCCTTGTTGGCCAGTTTCAGGGTGTAGGGCAGGGTGGCGTTGGTCAGGGCCAGGGTTGAGGTGCGCGGCACGGCGCCGGGCATATTGGCCACGGCGTAGTGCACCACGCCATGCTTGACGTAAACCGGATCCTGGTGCGTGGTGAAGTGATCGACGGTCTCGATGCAGCCTCCCTGGTCGATTGCCACATCGACGATCACGCTGCCCTTCTCCATCGACCTGACCATATCCCTCGTCACCAGCATGGGCGCACGCGCCCCATGAATCAGTACGCCGCCAATCAGGAGATCCGCGCTGCGCACGGAGGCAGCGATATTATAGCGGTTGGAGGCCAGGGTTTCGATCTGGCCTTGGAAAACATCGTCCAGGTAGCGCAGCCGGTTCAGGTTGGCGTCGATGACGGTCACCCTGGCGCCCATACCCACCGCCCTCTTCAAGGCGCTGGCGCCCACCGTACCACCGCCGATGATCACCACGTGGGCCGGCGGTACTCCCGGCACGCCTCCCAGCAGGATGCCCTTGCCCTGACGCGGCTTTTCCAAAAAGGCCGCTCCCACCTGAATGGACATGCGCCCGGCCACCTCGCTCATGGGAATCAGCAGGGGCAGTGAGCCATCAGCAAGCTCCACCGTCTCGTAGGCGATGGCGACCACCTTTTTCTCGATCAGCGCCCTGGTCAACTCCGGTTCGGGAGCGAGATGAAAGTAGGTGAAGATTACCTGGCCCTGCCTGAACAGATCCCACTCCTGGGCCAGCGGTTCCTTGACCTTGATGATCATATCCGCACCCTGCCAGGCTTCTGCGGATGATACCATCCTGGCGCCCACAGCCCGGTAGGCTTCGTCGGAAAAACCGCTGCCGGCTCCGGCGTTCTGCTCCACCAGCACCTGATGCCCGGACCTGACCAGGGCATCGACCCCTGCCGGCGTCAGCCCCACCCTGGATTCCTGCGGATTGATCTCCCTGGTCACGCCTATTACCAATCCATTCATTGCACTTCCTCCTCGACGATATTGCCTTTGCATATGTTTCCCCGCATATTTTATACCATATTTGCTACAACCGCTACCACCCCGCGTCAGTAAAGCCTGGCGGTGACCGGACTGCCCGCATTTTTATGCACCTGTTATATAAATCAAAAACCCCGCAGACCTTGCGGGGCTTAGCTTTCTCTGGTGCCCCAGGATCGGTTTTTCATCTTCTTCATTTCCTCGTCGCTTCATTTTGCCTCAATAAAAATTGCTCATAATCAGCGTCCCTCTTTTTTTAATTTCATGAAGGGGTTCTTGCAGCATCTTTTCTTTAAGGCTTGTACTCGGTCAAGATCCTGGTGACGTGAATGGCGATTATCAATTTCTCTTTCCAGACGACCGCATCCAGCAGGCAGGCCGTACCTACGTTGGCGCATTGCCTTAAAAAGTGCATACTCATTTGTACCATTTTGCTCCTTTTCTCATATCTTATACACGTGGATAAAAATGTTAGACGAGGCTAAACGTTTTAGCCAGAGGAAAAGGACTGGTGATTGATTTTGCTTAAGGAGACTGAGATTCAAGGAGTAAAGGGTTTCGAGATTGAAACCTCTGTCGACATGCCGAACCGGGAAGACACTTCCAGGGCATTGGACAGATTGCGGGTTCTTCACGCCAGGAAGCATCGCCGCTGGTTGCCCCTGTTGTGGTTGTTGATCGGACCCGGTATTTTGGTGATGTTGGGTGAAAACGATGCCCCTTCGATGTTATCCTACGCAGCCACAGGCTCACAGTTCGGGATCGGCTTTTTTCTTCCCTTCGTTTTGCTTACATTTGTGATGGCCTTTATAGCGCAAGAGATTACAGTCCGCCTGGGGGCAATATCCAAAGCAGGGCATGCAGAACTCATCTATCGAAGGTTTGGTCGCTTCTGGGGAAATTTCGCCATGATCGATCTTTTGTTCACAAACTTTCTGACACTGGTGACGGAGTTTGTCGGCATTGTTGCCGGAGCCGGATTTTTCGGTGTGCCTGGTTACGTTGCTGTAGCCGGCGGCATTCTCGTCATCACCGGCGCATATTCCTTCCGCCGTTACTGGTCGTGGGAGCGTACCGTATTGGCCCTGGCGATGTTCAACCTGATCTTCATTCCGGTAGCCGTTTTATCCCACCCGAACTGGGGCGCCGTTGCACACTCGTTCTTTACTTTCAGCCCATTGCCCGGGGGATTAAACACAACTATGATCCTGATATTGCTCTCAGACATTGGCGCCACAATTACCCCATGGATGCTTTTCTTTCAGCAAAGCGCAGTGGCTGACAAGGGATTGTCAATGCACGACGTAAATCAGGGAAGGATGGACACGGCCCTTGGCGCGCTTTTGGCAGCCGTTGCCGCCATCGCCACCATTATTGCTACTGCACCGTTGTTTGTACATCACATGGACGCAAGTCAGTTTGGAGCAGCCCAGTTTGCTCAAGCCCTAGTTCCTTACGTGGGGCATTTTGGCAGTGCCATGTTCGCTTTGGGCATCTTGGAGGCCGGGTTAGTGGCGGCTACCACGATCTCCACGTCCTCGGCATATGCCTACGGTGAAGTGCGAAGGCAGGCCCACAGCCTGAACAAATTGTTTCAGGAAGCCAAACCGTTTTACGGCATATTGTTTGGAGTCCTGTTGGTCGCAGGCGGGGTGGTAGCGATTCCGGGTTTCCCACTGGAATACATCGTGCTGGTAGTTAATGTTCTTGCTGTATTGACCATGCCGCCGGCTATTGCTTTTTTGTTGCTGCTCGTGAACGACAAAGAGGTTATGGGTGAGCACAAGAACACCTGGTTGCTAAATACACTGGGAATCGGAGTTGCCGTATTTGTCTCCCTGGCCGGGTTGCTTTACGCCTTGAGCGTCATCTTTCCGAGCTTATTTCAATAGACATTATCTTAAGGAGGGTTCATCGTGGATACTGTAAAATCGTTACAACCAGCCGAGGATCATAAAGTAATCCTCTCGGAGTTAAGCCTCAAACCGCAACTGGTTAAAAACGTTCTTCAAGAATATAAGGAAAGTCAAAAAAGGATGCAACACTTAAGCGAGCGAAAACTTGGTCTCGGGTTAAAAATATTCATGTGGGGGCTACGATTCTATGTTATCTTCATGGTCGTCGTTGTGGCGATTAACGTTTCCCAATCGATACATTAAGGATAGTTGTCCTAAAAGTCGGTGATAGTCCTCGCAGTAAGGCACTTCCGCCCGCTCCCTGAAGAAGGCCGCACGGGGGTAGATGTCGAGGTGGATGTCTCTTTAGGTAAGACTTCCGAGATCATAGTGGAGGAATTGGGTGAAAGAGGATTGTCCAGATGGGTCGTTTCAAGCTTTCTAACTGTACCCATCTTGTTCCTGGCAGGAAGCGCTGAAAGGCATAGCGAGGAAGTATTTACCCATTAATGTCAATCATTTTAACGATAGGTATGCCTCTTTACAACTTTCATTTCAAGCTGAAGGCCATGGTTGGAAGTCGCTCGAACTATGGGATCACTTTTATTTATGGCAAAAACCGTGCCATGCGCCTGCAATCATCTCGCACCAGCAATCTACATAACGAGTTGGTAATTTGAAGTGTTTTGATAAAAATGTGGTTTAATTCTGCCATGGCTTAGCTGTTTATTGTTTCGCGATTCCCTGATACGGTAAATTCACTTCTATTGGCGGTACCGTTAGGAAGCGATCCTCAACCAATGGCTCCAGCCTTTCAGTAAGGTATCTTTCCACCCCATCACGGTACCGAGCATCTACTGTTGCCCATGTCACACGTAACGGACCGCTATTTGTATATTGTAAAACTGCCTTATTTTTTCTGTGCACATTCAATCTATCTCTCACAACTCCTTGCCCAACCCGGACAACCCGTGGATTCCTGCCACCATGCCAAATTATGTACACGCCTTCTATGCTGTCTAAGTATGGGTGAGTAAGGTCTATGTTAATCAGGCTACCCCAAACATCACCTTGGCACTTAGTCCAAATTAAATTTAATGTCATATAATAATCTCCTCTCTATTAATATCATTATACCACATATAGCCACCACGCTCCCGAAAGAGGCAGGGCTGTTCCAGGGTACATAACTCAAGGTTTATATCCTTCCACTCAAGGCCCATGATCTCCCCCCGGCGCAGGCCGGCCCCCGGGGCCAGATCTACAATTACCTGATATTTGAGCAGGGCATGCTCCAGGGCATCCAGGAGAGCTAACATCTGATCTTCATCATAGCATTTTGCCGGATTCTTCTTTGCCTTTATTGGCGTTTCGTATGGGAGTGCTTTGAAGACCTGCGTGTGCGTTATGGCGATCAGGGCGATCGTGCCAATATAGACGCCGTCTGCACCAAGGGCAAAGGCTTTCAGGAAGTCCCCCGGCGATTCCAGACCGCCTCCGGCCAGCAGGGAAACACGGTCGCGCACATTTTCGTGGTCCAGAAAACGGGATGCCCGGCAGAATGCTAGCGGCAGGCCGAAGTTATCCATCAGGGCTGCAGGTGCGCTGTTAGAGCCGGAATGGTGCGAACGTCAAGGGCGATCACATCCACTTCCGCATTCAGTGCCATAGCCAGGTCGCGCTCGAGATACTTGCCGCAGAACATCCGCCGATTCCAACTGCTTATAACGAATATTATCCGAACTTAAAATTGAACAAAAAAATACTGTATCCCTTGTACGCCAACGGATACAGCCTCTACCCTATTTATTTTAATCCCCCATTAGTAATAATTATGTTAACTAACAGATGGACCGGGGATCCCAGGTTCCAAGCTCATCGATGGCGGCCCTCCTCCTTTTCGGCAGTCATAATTATTATTCCAAAGAACTTACCTCCCTGCAATGCGCAGTGCGTAAGAGTTCTTACCTGCCCCGCAAGCTCTCCACGGCCCTTTTAGCCCAGAGCGAATCGGACATTATTGCCCGGCCCACACCGATAAGGTCTGCCTTACCTTCCTGCAGCAGTTGATCGGCGATCTTGGCATCCTTGATGCCGCCGGTCAGAATGACCGGGATGCTGACCACCTGCTTTAAGGCTTCGGTCAGAGGAGCGAAATTACCGGCGCCCGCCAAAGCGGGCTCCCGGCTTGTGCCGGGGATGCTGAATCCGCAAAAACCACCGGAAACATCCAGAACGTCTATCCCCGCAGCTTCAAGGGCTTTGGCTGCAACCTTGCAGTCCTCGATAGTGGTTCCGCCCTCACAGCCATCAGTAGCACTGAGGCGAAGAAATACTGGATAATCCTGACCCACGGTCTCTCTGACTACCCTGACAATCTCCAGGTGTATTCTGACACGGTTTTTGACATCCCCTCCGTATTCATCGTTGCGCTTGTTGGTTATGGGGGAGAAAAACTGGTTGAGGAGATAGCAGTAGATGGAGTGAATCTCGACTCCGTCAAAACCGGCTTCCTTGACCCTGCCGGCAGCAGCAGCAAAGGCCCTTACTATTCCCCCAATCTCTTCTTTGGTCAACTCCCGGGGAACTGAATTCTTAACGGGATTGCTGACAACGGATGGGGCTACGGGTACCGTGCCAATGATATCTTTGCTGGTGGCGCTGCCGGCGTGGTTGATCTGCATCACCGCTTTTGATCCCTGGCCGTGTATGATGCCAGCCAGTTCCCTGAGTCCATTGATTGCCGAATCGTCTGCCACGCTCAACTGACGCTCGCTGGCCTTGCCTTCGAGGCTGACATGGCCGTGTTCGATGATGACAAGCCCGATGTATCCGCCGGCAGATTTCTCCTTGTAATAAGCCAGCATTTCCGGGCTGACATGTCCGCCCGGCAGGGCCTTGCCGGTGGCCATGGGCGGCATGACCAGGCGGTTGTTAAGGTGCATGTTCTTGATAATGATCGGTTCGAGCAGACGAGTTGCCATGAAAGTCCCCTGCCTTTTTTAATGAGGTGTCACTGTCGATCTTGGATATATCGCCGTAATTTGAACTTCTGGCATCCTGTCCGGGATATCCAATATCACCCTGCCCACTTTCAAGTTTGCCTTTCGAATGGCAGCAATGATCACTTCTTTAAGGTCATTCTCTGTCAGAGATACATATTCTCCTGGAAAGTTTTCCGGTGCTCAATATCGTTTAAGGCCAGGTAAAGCTCGAAGGTATGCGTTTCTTTGCCACAGAACTCTCGGCCATTATCACATCAAAGGCCCCGGATCATTTAATACAATAAAAACCGGCCTGCATGCAGGATAACCAGAATAATTCCACCACTGCAAAGCCGCAGCTCCGGTATAGATCCAGGTGCTCCTCGACAGTGACCCGCTGTGCCATGTACGATGGCGCGGACATGGGCCTGGCCGGTTGCTCTTTTTTCATGTCTGCTCGATACTGGGGTGGAGAAATGCTCTTTAATGGCAAGTTCTCACGCGAGTCTCCTTGCCTTTTCGTAATGGTGGTGATAGAAGATAACAATTCAAGGAACTGAGCTTTTAACCTTGGCAATGCGCTGCCGGGCTTCTTCGAAATACCGCCGGTCTTCATCTGTTTCCAGTTTCAAGGGAGGAATAATGGTGGGGCGTCCATTACGATCCAGGGCAACCATAAAGAAGTAACCTTCTGAAATATTCTTAATCACGCCGCTTTCCAGGTGTTCCGCCTGGACGTTCACATACAATTCCATGGATGTCCTTCCTGTATATGTGATTCTCGCGCAGCAGATTACAAGATCGCCAATGAAGACCGGTTCGAGAAAAGACAACTGTGTGACACTGGCTGTAACAACATTGTGTTGGCAGTGGCGGGTTGCCACAACATAGGCGGCCGAATCCATTAACTTCATCATTTCGCCCCCGTGCATCCTTCCAGCCGCGTTGGCATGGAAGGGCAGCACCATCTGAGGCATGGTCAAACTTGACTCGGAGGCGGCTTTTTCCTCATGATCCATCTCCAAACCTCTTTTCCACCATTCTGGGAAGAATGGCTAATCTATCTCTTATCATAATACATTGGCAACGTGCAGTAGTACAAAACTTTACCGGAGATCTTGTCGAACCTTGGCATAAATGATAAGTCACCGGCGATCTCCGGAGCCGCTAAGCAGGATGCTCTCAGGCAACCTAATAACGCCCTATCATTCCTCGCAGCGCTGCCTCAAACCTCTCATCATCCACCCTCGTTCTCTTTCTAGGTCCAGAAGTTCTCCCTCCTGAACGTCTGATCTTCTGGGAAAAGTGGCGCTCAAAGAGCAACCTATCAATATTTTCAGATGAATAAATCATCCCGTTTTGATTGATTGCCCGCGCGCCCTTTCCAAGCACCATTGCAGCAAGCCCATAATCCTGCGTGACAATAATATCCACGGAATTCGTCCTGTTAATCAGGGCGATATCCACCGAATCACACTGCTGGTCAACCGTAACCACCTCGGAATAACCATCGTCAAGCTGGTGGCTTGTGTCGATGAACATAACCACTGGCAGTTTGTGATCTTTGGCAACCTTGATAACAATATGCCTGACCGGACAGGCGTCTGCATCTACGAGTATTCTCATAGTCCTCGATCCTGAAATCCCATAAGTAATGTGGCTAAGATGAAGCGTCATTTGGATGTATATTTCGAGGCCAAGCCTGTTTTAAGATTTGCGATGACGGTTATTGAGAAAATCGTACATATCATCGACATCTTTGAATTTCAGTTGTTCGGCCATTTTCTTGGCTGTAGAGGGAGATACGGTGGTACCATCGCCATAGCTATGCATAGTTGTTTGACGATATTGGCCGTCCGGTCCTACCCCAAGCCAAAGCATGCTACCTTTTTGAGCCTTGGATAAGCCAAGCCGTCTGCAAATTGATTCGATATCCCCGAAGGTAAATTGTGGAGGCACTTCAGACTCCTAAAACTTTCTTCACTTTGGCGATATCTCCGCTACAGCGAGCAATTCGACGGAGGTATGGGTAGTGAGAAAGACGGTTGACCATTGGAGACAGGTAAAACGATAGCTCGGAGAAATACAATTCCGTATATTCGCTGGCCGCAGTAGCCAACACTTCGGCGGCTTCCTCGCGAGTCTCGCCATAGCCAATGACATCAATTTCATCAAGGGATACGGTGAGCGAACCGTCCTCGTCCTCCTCCCATTTTGGAGCAAAGACAAAAGAATCGGTCAGTGAGTCTAGCAACTCAGTGGAAATAATGGAAATTAAGGGACTATTAAGCTGCTTGCTATCTTCGATAAGAATTTCCTGGCCTTTTAATGCCTCACGCCGAAGTTCGGCAAACCGGTCACGAGCTATACTGGCAGAAAGCATCTTCATCATTTTTACCACCTCTTGCTTATATTATATCCGAACCAAGCCATCTACGCCATATAAGCCATATAATATTTTTGGGAAAATGGGCGAAAGCCTGCTCATGTTGTAGCCTCCTTTATCACAGATGACTACCCGCTCTAATACCCCCGCTTCCTCCGCATCCGGGCTTACAGCCCGGCCTGAAGAATGCGGAGTACATGAAGCGGTGGGATAAGAGCGGCTACGTCACTGTATTAACGAGTTACCCGATGGCTAACCGCCACTAAACTCCCACTGAAGTGGGAGCCAAGTGGCGCTAAGCCTCTGGATCAGTGCAACTATGGCTTCCGCCTTCGCCGAAGGCTCGGCACAAGCCAAGTTTTACTGATAAGCTTCAGTGGGGGGAAGGCAATCCCCCACTGAAGCCAAGAACTTGTTGAAGCTTCGGAAAGAAACCTGGGATCGTGCGGTCTCGTGGGCGTGATGACATGATGCGCTTGCTGATGGCGCGTTACGGGGACGAGAAAAGCTGCTTCATCTCCTACGATAAGGCTCTGTGGACTTTCCGGGTCACCGGAGGCGCCAATGAGCGTTCCAATGAGACGCTCATGGAAGCCTTCGGGGTTAATGAGCATGTTCCCGCATTCCTGCTGGGAGAGCAGTCCATTCCTTTCAGGCTGCCGGATTATTATGGGTTGGGGAATGAGGATGAAGCCAGCATCTATGTTTCTAATTCCCGCAGGGCATGGGAGCAGACGCCTGGAGCGCTGGAATGGTTGAAGGATATGCGCCGTACAACAGGAAGAGAGGCGTGATTAACACCCGTCAGCATTCACCCGCTCCCCGCGGCTCTACTGGAAAGACCTAAGAAAATGGTTCCCCGGATACGACATCGATGTAGTGCTTATTCCGGTCGACCACCCATTCCGAAAACGACCGACCACCTATTCCGATTTCGACCACTCATTCCGAACCGTCCGACCACTTGCTAAGATCCCAGAAAAGGGATAAATAGCCACATAGCAATTGGCACGAACCCTACGCTAAAATCACTTATTCTAACACTCACCTGGCAACTCCTCGAAGGTTTTCGCCATTAATATCGAAGACTTTCTTTTTATCGACCGCAAGGTCGATAAAAAACATTCGAGGAGGCTGTCTATGCGCAAAACAAGAGAGATCCTACGTCTCAAGTGGGAGATGGGACTGGGCCTGCGGCATCCCCCGCCTTAGAGGACAGGGGACTTCTGGCTAAGAGCTGTTAAAAAAACTTTACAATGGGATCCTTGGCATGTGTGTATACTAAGTGCATGTACCGGTATTACTGTAGCACGTCTCTCTCTTTGCTATATTACAAGCCTTATGTGTGGGCACGTCAACAGACCTCTATAAATAAAACAAATGCAACGGTTATTTTGCACCAGGTCCTAAGTTGACAACCGTAATCCCATTTAAATCAACGCTACTGAGCTGAAATGGAAAAACATTGGTAGGTGTAATAAATGGAAAATATTCTTGATTTAAATCTTAGTGCGTTAAAGAGTTGGATGAAAGAAAATAATGAGAGTGAATTTAGGGCCAAGCAAATATTTGTTTGGATATATAAAGGAACGTGGAATTTTGAGGGAATGAAAAATATTTCCAAAAATACTCAACAAAAATTAAAGAGGCATTTTTATATTGAAATACCTGAAGTAGTTCAAGCGTATGATTCTAAACTCGAAGCTACGCATAAGTTTTTGTTAAAATATCGTGACGGTAACATAATCGAGTCTGTTGTTATGGAGTATGGCTACGGCAACTCAATCTGTATTTCCACTCAGATTGGATGTAGAATGAGATGCAAATTTTGTGCATCTACTGTTGGAGGATTGGTTAGGAATTTAAGTTGTGGTGAAATAATAAGTCAAATACTTAGAGTTCAAAAGGAAATAAAAGATAGAATATCAAATGTGGTGCTCATGGGAAGCGGAGAGCCCCTTGATAACTATGATAATGTTATAGAATTTATTAGAATTATAAATTCAGATTACAGCCTAAATATAGGACAGAGGCGTATAACATTGTCTACTTGCGGAATAGTTCCTAAAATGAGAGCACTAGCGGACATGAACCTTCAAATAACGTTAGCTGTTTCATTACATGCACCTAATGATAATTTACGAAGGACAATGATGCCAGTAGCAAATAAATATTCCATAGATGAAATACTGGATGCATGCAGGTATTATATAAAAAAGACCAATAGAAGAATAACTTTTGAATATGCCATAGTAAAAGATGTCAATGATAGCAAGGAGAACGCAAAGAAACTCAGCAATATCCTAAAAGGATTGCTGTGCCATGTTAACTTAATATCTATAAATGAAGTAAGAGAAAATAATTTTAAGAAATCTTCTATAAGTAATTTAGGAATGTTTTGTAATATATTAATGGCAGCGGGGATAGAAACTACTATACGAAAAGAAATGGGTGCAGATATTAATGCTGCTTGTGGTCAATTAAGAAGAAGCTACATAAATTCCATCGGTGTTTGGTTAAGCCCGAAATATTCCATTAACAACCAGAGATAATGCTTTCTCCCTGGAAAATGAATGACGAAAATTGTTGATAGTTCTCACGCCTCAATTGTCTGATCACCGGCGCTACCGGAACAAGGAAGACATACTTGTCTTGTGCCCTGGCCAATACAGCCTGCCGGAATGATCTCAGCGCAAGGTACTACCGGGTCTCCATTCTTCTTGTAGAACTGACCGCTGCCCGGGGTGACGGTTCCTACTCCCGGTTAATTCACCAGTTGTCCAATTACGATCTGCTGGTCCTGGACGACTGGGTGCTGGCGCCTTTCAAAGATTTCGAGGGACATGATCTGCTGGAGGTGATCGAGGAACGCAGCGAGAGAGGCTCCCTCATCATCGCCAGCCAACTGCCACTAGAAAACTGGCACGAGACTCTGCCGGATCCCACCCTAGCCGATGCCATCATGGACCGGATGCACCTGGTACGCTTGCAGGTCTTCCAGGGATGCGAACTTGGCAACTAGAGCGATATCATAAGAACGTTCAGGTTTAAGCTTTAAATGTTAGGGGGGTTTCTTCGAGTTCTTGATAACATCTATGATCGGCTATAGAACCACCTCTTCGCCACCTCGGCCCCTGCTACATAAAGAAAGAGAATCATGACCAGGGCTGCCAGGAACATGGGCGGCAGATGGGTAAATTCGAATATATTTGCCAATGGGCTGTAAGGAAGAAGCAGGGTTAACAGAATCACCACTCCGGTGGCAATGATCAGGTAGATGCTTGGCCGGCTCCGGTAAAACAAGTGCCGTGTGCGGACCACCAGGACAATCAATGAGGCTGAGACTACCGACTCCAAAAACCAGCCTGTCCGAAACTGGTTGGTCGTGGCATGCAGTCCCCAGAGAAGGACGCCAAAGGTCATGTAATCGAAAATAGAACTGAG
>Ga0116107_1001016_pt1 | contig 18214 bp, 15 predicted proteins | sample June2015DPH_6_10_FD_88969 | JGI IMG/M metagenome (GOLD analysis project Ga0116107, IMG submission 88969) | Peatland microbial communities from SPRUCE experiment site at the Marcell Experimental Forest, Minnesota, USA - June2015DPH_6_100 | ecosystem: Environmental > Terrestrial > Soil > Wetlands... | reverse complement strand
GAGCGCCGTGTGAGGTGAAAGTCTCACGCACGGTGTGAGGTGGGGGAAAAGAGCATCCTAACGGGTAATGCCGAGGATGACTCTTACCTATCACCGTAAAAAATCAAAGGAGTGAATTGAAACGAAGATTAAGAAACCCGTGTGGCCGATCCTTCTTCTTATTATTGACGCCATTGTTGCCGTGGGAGCCTTTTATTATCTATCGCTGGGCATGCCTCATCAATTGTACCTGATTCAGTTTCAGGCGATATCTGTAGGTGCCGGTGTGCTGATCACAATGATCATCGCATTCACGCTCAGGGGGGAAGAACAGAACGGGAATAGACCGCTTTGGCCTATGCTCCTGCCCTTAATATGTGCAATCTTCGCTATGGGTATCTATTACGCACTCATGATCGGTAGTCCGCAAGTCATTGATATGATGGTTATCCAAGGATATTCGGTTGGAGCCGGCACACTACTGATTATTTTGATCTCTATCCCGTTCTGCAGAGGGATGCGACCTAGCATTTCTTTTGCAGGGATCACTAGCGACGATGACATCGCAGAACATGATAGGTTCAGATCAGAGTATGAAGAAGATTTAAGAGCAGAGGAATTGCCAGGGCGGCAGGATGGTCTATTCGCAGTGATCGATGTTGACGCCCAGGCGGTAGCTGACGTGAGTAAGGGGGTGATAAAGATAAATAAAGCAGATATCGGCCTTGGAGACATCTCGGATATCATATCCGCTGCTATTCAGGATAAAGTGAATAGAATAGTTGCGGAGATCGAGGCGTCCAATAACGTCGTCATTAGTTCCGTGTTGGATGGGGTTTCGGGCATAGACAAACTGGTGGCTGAATATGCTACTGACCGCGAGAATGCCCGGAAAGCAATCGAACAAGCCGTGCAAAACATGCAGACTGCCGATGAAAAGATGGCGCAGATAGAACAGGCATTAGAAAAGATCCGAAGCGCAGTTGCCGAAAAGGTCGCTTAACAAGAAATTGAAAAACCCCCGCCGGATATTCGTTCTGGCGGGGGTTTTGTTCTTTTTGAAGATAATATCAGGAAGGATGTGCCTAGCGTGCGAGAATCGCTTAAAAGGGGGTTTAAAAAACCTAGAGATAGTCTTTCACATATAACGGCTTTTGCCCTCGTCCTAGGGCTTTTATTTACGCTACTGGCACCGTCTTATGTCGATGTGGCGCAAGCATCGTCACAATACCAGCACGGCTACGATATAACCAGCCAGTCACTATTCAACATGTCGCCCACAGTCACAACGGCTGTTGTGGACACAAGCACAGGTAATAACGACATCCAGTTGCCGGCGTATGCTGAGCATGTGGCGGCAATGTGGAGTGGGAGCTACTTAGACTACTTCGTTCTGGCGGGGAACACGCTGTATCACTATGCATGGAACGGCTCCGGAATGTCTGTGGTGTCGTCCTTGAACGTGACCGGACTGTCAAACCCCATTGCTGCCGCCGCATCTGGTTCTTACCCCAACGCAGTAGTCGCTACGGCAGCCAGTCTTACCCAATACTCGTACAATGGGTCAGGCATGTCGTCTAACCCTGCTTTATCTGTCGCTGGATTGATCGGGGTGGTAGGTATTGGTACAAGAAAAAACGACATCGCAGCCTTAACTCAGCAGGGAAAACTCAAGTATTGGGGATTTACCGGGTCGTCGATGACAGAAGTTCCGGGCCTGGAAATAAATTCGGGACTCAGTAACCCCATAGATGCATCTCTCTTCCCCGACACTTATGATTGCGTAGCGTTGGAGCCGAACCAGGTCGTTTATTACGGATCGTCCGGCGGTAGCATGACACCGAATCCGGCGTTGGCTATATCAGGGCTAAACCATCCACTGGCGATTGCCGCTTCTAGCGGGCAGACAGTGGATGTCATTCAGGGGAGCCAGGATAATATCTACACCGTAAGCAGTGGTTCGTTTGTGAAAAGCTCTACCCTGTCGATAACGTCTGGACTGACAGCCCCGACCTGCGTTGCTGTTCGGCCGGGGTCATACGACCGGCTGATCGTTGATGGAAATAAGGTCGATTATTACAGCTATGATGGTACGCACCTTGACTATAATGCCGCGTTGTCAACCACGGTGTCAGGGTTGCAGAGCACGTCTACATACGCAGCAAGCGCCATCGTACAATCAATGCCCATAAGCCCGGCCCCTTCAAGCTCGGTTTCCAAAGTCATGCTGCAGGCATACTGCAACAGCCTTCCAGCCAGCACAAGCGTCATTTTTTCGGTGAGCGCCGATGGAGTCAACTGGACAGCAATTTTGCAAGAAGCCAACACTGGAAGCGGGGCGTTCGGGGAGTACAATACAAACGCTAACCAGCCTAACGCATGGACTCTGACACCTTCATGGTCAACGCCGGACAGTAATCTATCGGACTTTGAGCCTCAAACGCCGTCGCAAAGCACTGCAAACTTGTGGGCCACGGTGTCTCCGGGAACAAACGTGGAGTGGCAAGCGACACTGGCGACAACGAATACTGCGGTAACGCCAAAAATCCAGGCTCAATCTCCTGGTTCCGGCAACTACGCGGTAGAGATCTACGCCGAGAATACCCCGACACCGCCAGTGGTGACGGTTCAGGGAACGTACTTAACGACGATGCCGCAATTCACCTGGGCAGATCCCAACGGGTACACTCAAGCTGGATATGAAATCTTGCTGAATAAGCAAGCTGGAGACTCTGGAGGGCAATGGTCATGGTCATCAAATGTGCAGGCGGGTACTCAGGCGAGTCTTACCGTGCCCTACGAGGGAGTTTTCTGGGGATCAGGAGATTACAGGTTTACCGTCCAGATAATATTATTTGACAATCTGTGGTGTCCTGACAGTTCATCTGTGCAGAATTTCAGCATTTCAGCTATAGAGTCACCGAATGTGTCGGAACTGCTGGCGCCGGCAGGACAGTACACGTTGCCGTTTTCAATCACCCAAGGCATGACACAAAGCCAGCTACCCCAGACTATGGCCGGTGGTAAAATCGGTGTGACGGTGAATACAATAGGTCCCGCAAGCATGTCGCTGACTGTTACAGCCGCATATGGGCCGAATGGCACGGGCAGCAGTGCAACGGTGGAAACGCTCCCAACCGTTCAGGCACAGAACAGTTACGGCGCCTACAATGAGCAGTGGCTCACGGAGTTCTACACGCCGGCAGACATTCGCCAGGTTCCTGACGGTACACTGGTGACGGCGCAGTTTAACTCTGCTTCTGGCGCAACTTTGAACCTGGCTCCATACACAGGGAGCAATCCAGATACGGAAGACCAATACTGGCAGCCTACATACTACACCTTTGCTAATGGGGTGGTTACTACGCAAGGGTCGGTATACAGCGATTGGTTCGTGGTATTGCAGGGGAGAGCAATAAACTAGCTGATGAAAGGTTGATGCTCTGATGGCCGCACACTCGTGACTTCAGTCATGAGAGGTTCAAAAAGATATTACCTGCAGGAATACGGTATTCCTGCAGGTAATAGACGAGTCGCCTAGGCATGCCTTCCGCTCCGCGGCTTTACATGTCCGCGTGGCTTTTCTTTTTGGCTATTCGGGTTTTAATGTGTATCGTTCCCTCTCAAATGGAAAATAAATTTAAATGTTTTACTTGCGGAACAGTCGCGACTCTTCCGAATCTTGAAGAAGGGAAGCTGACAGTTCTGTCGCCGGGCGGTCAACCCTCATTCATGATTGACTATGGCCGCATTAAAAAATCAGGCGCTTGTATTGATGTCAATACTTAGGCGCGGTAGACTCAGTTGACCTGCTCACCAAAAGGGATGATCCGGAAAGCTGGGTCTATTTGTTTGCCCATTTTGAGGCAGAACATGTGTACCCAGTCCTGGTCTCCAGGGGTTACCCGAGATTGTAAGGTTTGATTGTAGGGTTAAGGGTTGCGGTTTAGTTCCATGTTTCCACCCCGATCCCGGGGCGGAGCGGCTCGTCACAAAGCCCCCGCCCCGGGGGGCATAATCTCATTTTCCGGGGCAATAAAACTAAGGAGGCAAAGAGGAAGATGCGAAAAGGTGGCAACATGGCAGGAGAACCTAAGAAGAAAAAGGAGGGCGTCAGACTGACAGAGCGGGATCTGAAGATGATCCGCTGGATTAACGGCCATCGGGCGGCAACAGCGGAACAGGTGGCAAAAAAGTTCGGCCTGAGTATCCCTACAGCAAAAAAGCGGCTGTATGGCCTCAAAAGTCTCGGTTGCCTGGTTTACGAGAAAGTATTTCATGACAAGCCGGGCGTCTACAGGGCAGCGGCCAGAGGCATAGCCGCCGCCGATGATAATCTGCCGGCTGCAAGGCTCCTGCTCGGCTCGTACAAACATGATCTACAGTTGGTTGATCTGGCTGTAACGCTGGAGCATAGAACAGGAGCGCAATGGCAAACCGACAGGCAGATCAGGCATGAAAAAGGCCTCAAGGGAGTGGGGACGCCAGGCCACAGCCCGGACGGTGTTTTGATATTTCCGGGTGGCGCCAGGATTGCCGTAGAATTGGAACTGTCTCCAAAGGGCGCCGGAAAAATCGAGAAGATTCTCAGGGAGTACGCCGGAAGTCAGTACCAGGAAGTCTGGTATTTCGTCAATTGTGACTATCTGGCTGCAAGAATCCGGTCAGCCGCTCTCTCCTTTATCAAGGTGTTCTCATGGCCACATCTGGAGGAGTATAAGGACATGTCGAAACCTACGGCAGCAAAGGCACTGCTGGGACCGGCCGCCATCGAAGAGGAACTGAAAACGGCCAGGGACTTTTTCCGCAGGAGAGGGCGTGATGCGGATGCTTAAAGAGCTGCTGGGTCTGTCTAAAATGCCCGTTCCCAAGCAGGCGCCGTCAGATTTAAAGCCGGAGAACGGCGTCTATCTCGGCCAGGATAATCTAACAGGTGAACCGATTGTTCTAAGCAGCCAGGAATTGAACCAGCATACTTTTCTATGCGGCACTACCGGCAGCGGGAAAACGACAACCATTCTCTGTTTCGTCGATTACGCCCTGAGAAACGGTCTCCCCCTGGTGGTCGTTGATGGAAAAGGTGACCCGGATCTGGCAAGGACCCTTGCTTCCATGGCCGGTAGCCACAACCGGGAACTGCAATTGTTCTCCATCTCCGAACCGGAAAGATCATGGAACTACAATCCCCTCTCCTGTGGGGGGTCTACCGAATTAAAAGACCGCTTGATGGAGTTGAGCGAATGGAGAGAGCCCTATTATCAGTACATGGCCGAAAGATACCTGCAGATGGCCTTCACCCTGTTTGAAAAGACCTATGGTAGCTTTGACCTGAGCTCCTTCATCTACGGCCTCGCTCCTGAAAAGCTCGAGTTGCTGGCTTGCAGGCTCAAGGCTCCTGCAAGCGCCTTGAATTACCTGAGCAGTATCGATAAAAAGGGCATTTCCGGCCTGATCGACCGGCTAACCCTGATTATCGAAAGCCAGATCGGACATCTGTTCTGTAATGAACCGGGCAAGACAATCTCTCTCGTGGATTCCGTAGCTTCAAAAAACGTCATCCTGTTCTCTCTCGATTCCCTGGCCTATCCACTCTACGCCAAACTGCTCGGTAGACTGGTCGTCAACGATCTGAAAGCGGTCGCATCCAGGCGGACTAAGGATGACCCGCTGGTTTTAACTGTCTATGACGAGTTCGATGTTTTTGCCAGGAGGAACGTGGTCGATCTGATCAATAAGACCCGTTCCAAGGGGTTTGCAGCCCTGATTGCCGCTCAAAGCCTTGCCGATCTGGATATTTGCGATTCTGCCCTGAGGAAGCAGATTATCCAAAACTGTAACACCCTGATCATTCAGCGACAGAATGCTTCGGAAGATGCAGAAGAACTGTCAAGGATCATCGGAACCGAAGAAACCTGGATGATGACTCACCAGGTAGACAGTAACGGCGGAACCGGTACTGGCTCGCTCAGGTTTGTCAAGGAGTTGATGATTCATCCTGACAAGATCAAGAGGCTACAGGTCGGCCAGGCGGTGATCGCCCGTAAAATTCCCAGGTTCCAGGCTCACGAAACGACAATCAGGAAAGTTCAATAAAACTGATATGGGGACATTCCATCGGGACATTCCCCGGGTGCCCTCTGGGCGCGGGGTGTGTCCCCCTTTCCTTAGCCCGGTGTGTCCCCGTTCTTTAACAAAGGAGGGTGTCTCGATGACAGGTTTTTTTATACTGTGCGTGTGCCTCTTCCTGGACTGGTTTCCCCTCGCCGTACTCGGCCTGATCTTCTTCGATTACCCGAGGGGGTTGATCTATTCCACTCTGCTGATGATTGCGGCAGGGATATTTGCAGTTTCGCCGCCGGGCGAGAGAATCGGGCGCGCTGTTTTAGGCTGCAGACCGGCGACAACGGAGGAGAGGCAGAGAATAACAGGAGTGTGGAATTCGGTTGTTGCTGCCATCGGATTGGCGTTGGGCAGCGGCGCCGGGGAGAGGTTTACCAACGTCAAGCTGTTCGTCAGCGAAGAGAAGCTCCCGAATGCCTTTGCGCTCGGCAGGAATACGGTATGCGTGACCAGAGGGCTCTTGAACCTTGCTTCGCCGGTGGATATGGCCGGGGTTCTGGCGCATGAGGCCGGGCATTTGCATTTCGGGGATTCAGGGCGGTTGGCGGTTGCCCTGACCGCTAACCGGTTGGGAGTTGCCTCTCATAGAATCCTTGACTTATGCTCGAGGATTTTTGAGGGTTTTGCCAGGGGAGTGCTGCAATCCGGAAGGGTATTTGCGGGTTCGGGTGGCATTGCCGGGGTTTTTATAATCCTGATGGCTTTGCTTGCCGTGATTGTCGCCAATGTATTCAACCTGGCCATGAGGGTGGTTTCCTTCACCTTTCAGATGGCCGCCGATGTAAGTCTCAGGGCTGTTGGGAGAAACGAGGAATTCCGGGCGGACCTGTTTGCCAGGAACATCGGTTTCGGGCCGCAGTTGGCAAAGTTCCTGAGGCAGATCGAAGCCCTGGACGCAGCGCCCAGAGATATCTGGGCAGTGCTTTACAGGACGCATCCGCCGACAGCCGAAAGGATCGAACGGCTGTTGCATGATGTAAGTTAAGAGTCAAGAGTCAAGTGTCAATATGGAAGTGGTAATGCTCCAATTATGATAGACTCCCGGGAGAGGATCTAAACAACCCCGGGGGTCTTTTTTTTGAAGTTTGGTATAATAATTCAAGTAAAGCTGTTTGAGGACGTGAAACCTTTGCCGGAGAATAAACCAAAATTCGTACACATCGCGACCTGGGGTTGTCAGATGAACGACCACGACTCCGAGGTCATGCGCGCCCTGTTGGAGCAGAGCGGCCTTGTCTGGACCGAGGATGTCGAGAAAGCCGACTTGGTGGTGCTGAATACCTGTTCCGTGAGAAAAAGCGCCGAACAGAAGGTCATGGGTTTTCTGGGGGCGCTGAAGCATCTCAAGGAAAGCCGTCCGGAAGTGATCGTGGCGGTCGGCGGCTGCATGATCCAGAACCAGGAGATCATGAAGCAACTGCGCAAGGCCGGCCACGTCAACATCATCTTTGGGACACGCAGCTTTCACCGTCTGCCGTCGCTGATCAGCCGTTATAATAAAACTAGCGCTCAGGTGGTAGAAACGGACCTGGGTGAGCAGCCTCCGGGTGCGCTGCCGGCACATCGGGACAGCGGGATCAAGGCTTACGTCACTATCATGTATGGGTGCGACAACTTCTGCTCCTACTGTGTGGTGCCATATGCCCGGGGGCGGGAGAAGAGCAGACCGCTGACGGAGATCTGCGAGGAGGTCGGCGGGCTGGTAGCCAGTGGCTATTTGGAAGTCATGCTCCTGGGTCAAAACGTCAACTCCTACGGTAAGGACCTGCCCGGCAAGGTGAACTTCGCCGCGCTGCTGGGGGAGCTTGACCGTATGCCGGGGCTGGCCAGGATCCGCTACATGACCTCGCACCCGCGTGACTTCTCTGACGAACTGATCGCCACGATCCGGCAGTCCCACAAGGTGTGCGAGCATTTCCACCTGCCCCTGCAGTCCGGCAGCAACAGCGTTCTGGAACGGATGAACCGGGGCTATACCAGGGAACAATACCTGCAGTGGGTTGCAAAAATACGCAGCGTCATTCCCGCTGCCAGCATCACCACCGACCTGATCCTGGGGTTTCCGGGGGAGACGGAGCAGGAGTTTCAGGAAACCCTGGACCTTGTAGAACGAGTGCGGTTTGATGCGATCTATACATTCTTATATTCTCCACGTCCGGGAACAGCAGCCGCGGTGATGCCCGATCAGGTCTCCGGTGAGGTGAAGAAACAGCGCTTTACAAGGCTGACGGAGACCCAAAACGAGATCTCCCTGGAGATCAACAAGACCCTGGTGGGACAGGACTGGGAGGTGCTCGTGGAGGGAAAAAGCAAAACCAACCCGGAGCGTTGGAGCGGGAGGACGCGCACCGGCAAGATCGTCGTATTTAAAGGAGGGGATGATTTGACAGGGAAGATCGTGGACGTTGCCATTGACTGCGCCCAAACCTGGAACCTCATCGCCACGCTAAAAAATATCCGGATAAAAGAGGAATCGCTGCCATTAAAAAGAACTTACAACGTATAACAAACCAAACGGGGGTGAAACGTTCTTGTCGTCAATCATTGAAAAGGCACATGATCTGGGACATGAACTTTCTGAGAGTGATGAGGCAGTTGTCCTGCACGCTGCAGAGATGAATATGGAACAGGACGGAGAGGCGCAGGCGCTGATCACGGATTTTCAAACAAGGCATAAAAAGAACCAGGAGGCCGAACAGGCCAACAAGGAAGTCAGCGACGAGGAGTGGAACGAGTTTAACCGGATCCAGGAGAAGATGAAGGAAAACAAGACGATACAGGCCTATTTTGCAGCGATACAAAGATTTCAGAAACTGCTCCAGGATGTCAACGCGGAGATCAACAAGGTTCTCACGGGCGGCGACGCCTGCTCCCCTTCGGAATGCGACAGTTGTTCTCTCGATTGTAAGCAATAATAGCTATAAGCAATACAACTCCGGCGACACAACACAAGCCCTTATCCCAAGGGCTTGCTTGACGTATGGACTAACGGCAAAGCAACACAACTTTTTTAGAGATAAGGTGAATCTAGAGATGCTGATCGGCTTGGATGTAGGCGGCACCTTCACCGATGCTGTACTGATCGACAGGGGTGCCGTTGTGAGGAAGATCAAGTTTCCCACCTACCCGGAAGATCTTTTCAAGTCCTTGATGAATGCCCTGGAACCTCTCCTGGAAACCGTAAATAACCGGTCAATCCAGCGCATTGTGACCAGTACGACCCTGATCACCAATATGATCGCCACCAACAACGTCGAGCCGGTGGGCCTGGTATTGATCCCCGGACCCGGCCGGAACCCCGATACTTATAACTTCGAAGTCCCGCACACCTTCGTGTTGTCCGGGGCAATTGACTTCCGCGGGCGGGAGATCGTTCCGCTCAAGGACAGCGAGATCATGTCCTGCATGGAACAGGTTAAAAAGGCCGGGCTGAACCGGGTGGCCATTGTCGGCAAGTTTTCGCAGCGCAACAGAGCCCACGAGCAGGCCGTAGCCAACTGCTTTGCCAGATGCTGCCCCGATGTCCAGTTGGTGCTCGGACATCAGGTCTCCAGCCAGTTGAATTTCCCCAGGCGGGTGGTAACAGCCCTGCTGACCCTGTCCACCCGGGACAAGTTTCGGGACTTCTACGACCAGATTTCTGCAGCACTGACCCAGCGCGGGATTGACGCCCCCCTCTATATTCTCAAGGCTGATGGGGGCACCCTGCCCTTCGAGCAGGCTGTCAGGAGGCCGGTAGAAACTATCTTCTCGGGCCCAGCCGCCAGCACCCTGGGAGTGTTGGCTCTGACCCCGGCCGGGCAGACGTCGGTCGTGCTGGACGTAGGCGGCACGACCACAGACCTGGCCCTGATCCTCTCGGGCAAGCCGCTGCTGGCGTCCCGGGGCGCCAGGATCGAAGAGCGCCTTACCCATGTCCGGGCATTTGCCACCAAATCTGTGGCCCTGGGAGGAGACAGTATGCTCCGGGTAGCTGACGGCAGTCTCGAGATCCTGCCGCGCCGTGCCGGGCCTGCTTACTGCCTGGGGGGTCCGGAGCCAACACCGACCGATGCCATGCGCCACGCCGGCCTGACCGATATTGGGGATGCAGTGAGCGCCAGGGAGGCAATGAGGCAACTTGGCGGCGCGCTCGGCCTGCCACCCGACAAGGCGACCAACCTGGTGCTCGACCAGATGGTCAGGCGGATCACCGGTGAGATCCAGGCCATGTTCCTGGCCTGGGAGGAGGAACCGGCCTACCGGATCTGGGAACTGTTGCAGAAGCAAAAGGTCAGACCTCAGAACATTGTCGGTATCGGCGGCTCTGCGCCGGCCATCCTGCCCTTGCTGGGCCAGGCAACCGGTTGCCGGACCCTGGCGCCGGAGCATCACGAAGTAGCCAACGCCATTGGCGCCGCCCTGGCCAGGGTGACCCTGCGGCTCACTTTCCACTTCGATACCGAGCGTAATTTTTACTTTGTAGAAGAGACCGGTTTACAGGAGAAGCTGCCCTGTCAACTGTCCTCCCTGACCGACGCCGAGCAGTTTTCAGTTTCCGCCATCAAGCAGGCGGGGGAGCAGTTGGGCATCGCCCCTGCCGCTGAGCCGGAACTGGTCTACAGTGAGATGTTCAACATGGTGCGGGGCTGGCGGACAACAGGCAGGCTCTATGATGTCTGCGTTCAGTTTCCACCGGGCATACTGGACGGAAGGGGCTGAGCATCATGCGTAAAACAGGACTCGTGTTCTTCCCCGCTTTTGACTGGGCGATCGACCCGACCCACCCCGAACGGGAGGAACGCCTGCTCTATACCAAGGACCAGCTCTTCGAAGAGGGAATCATGGACCTCCCCGAGGTGGTCGAGTACGCGCCCCGGCTGGCGTCAGAGAAAGATATCGCCAGGGTCCATTTCTGTGTCCCGGACGTCAGGTCCCAGGTCACAGAGGCGCACCTGATCGCTGCCGGAGGCGCCCTGGTGCTGGCTGACGCCTTGATGAAAAAGGAGATCGACAACGGCTTCGCCCTGGTGCGGCCGCCAGGGCACCATTCCATGCGGGTGGTGCACGGCAACAGGGGCTTCTGCAACATCAACAACGAGGCGATCATGATCGAATACCTGCGTCAACACTACGGTCTGAAAAGGATCGCCATCGTGGATACGGACGTCCACCACGGCGATGGCACACAGGATATCTACTGGCACGATCCGGATGTGCTGTTCATCTCCTTCCATCAAGACGGGCGCACGCTCTATCCGGGATCGGGCTTTCCCAGCGAATTGGGCGGGCCTAATGCCTTCGGCATGACCGTCAACGTGCCGTTGGAACCCGGCACAACCGACGAAGGTATTCACTACGTGCTGGACAACCTGGCGCTGCCTCTAATAGAGGAGTTTCAACCGGACCTGATCGTCAACTCTGCCGGTCAGGACAACCACTACACCGATCCGCTGGCAAACATGCGCTTCACCACCCAGGGATACGCCCGGCTCAACGAGAAGCTGAAGCCGGACCTGGCGGTGCTGGAGGGCGGATACGCCATCGAATCCGCCCTGCCCTACGTCAATGCCGCCATCATCCTGGCCATGGCCGGCTTGGATTACTCGCATGTGACCGAACCGGACTATCAGCCGGGCAAGTTCGTGCAGTCCTCATCCCAACTGGAATATATCAGGGACCTGGTCGCCTACCTGAAGGATGTCTGGAAGAACAGAGAGTCCCTGGCGGCGCAGAGAAGGCCCCAGACAGGCGACTTTTACGAGGATAAAAAGCACATCTACTACGACACCGACAACATCAGGGAAAGCAGGGAGGAGCGGGTGCGCCTCTGCCAGCGCTGCCCCGGATACCAGTTGATCAGGTCCTCGGCCATATACGCCCACGGGAACGAGCGGACGGTCTTTGCCGTGGCCGTACCCCACCAGGCCTGCGCAACCTGCCAGGAGGATGCCAGGAGGCACTACCGGGAGAGGATTGAGTCTCCGCAGGGATTACATTCGGTTTACCTGCAGGATAGGCCCGGCGACGATTACCGCCAGTTCCGGGTGTCCACGGACGAGGAGGTCGAATATTAAGCTTGACGCCGCTTGTTGTAGTCCTGGGGCCCACTGCCACCGGAAAATCGGAGCTAGCCGTGGAACTCGCCCTGAGGCTGGGCGGCGAGATTGTTTCGGCCGATTCCGTCCAGGTGTACAAGTACCTGGATATTGGCACCGCCAGGATCACACCCCGGCAGCAGAAGGGCGTGCCGCACCACCTGCTGGGATTCCTGGAGCCGGACGAGGAATTCACGGTCGCCCGGTTTCAGCAACTGGCCCGGTCAATAATCGCGGAGATCGGCGCCAGATCGAGATTACCTTTCCTGGTAGGGGGGACCGGCCTGTACATCCAGGCGGTGATCGATCCGTACGAGTTCCCCTCGCATCACGGTCTGGAAGCAGTTCGCAAACAGTTGCAATCCTTCGTTGAAACAGGCCGGGGGGCCGAGCTCTATGCTGAATTGCAGCGCATAGACCCGGAGGCCGCCAGGCGTATCCACCCCCATGATCACCACCGCCTTATCAGGGCGCTGGAGGTCTACAGCCTGACCAGGCGCCCAATCTCTTCCTACCAGGCAAAAGAAACAGCGCCCTCGCCAGAATACGATCTGGCGATGATCGGCCTCGACCGCAACCGGGCAGAACTGTACCGGAGAATTGACCTGAGGGTGGAAAAAATGTTCCGTGAGGGGCTGGTCGATGAGGTCAGGCAGTTGCTCGGCCGGGGCTTCGAAAGCGGGCTGAAGCCGCTGCAAACCCTGGGGTACAGACAGGTGATCGCCTATCTGGCGGGAGAGCACGATCTCGCCTCCGCCATCAGCCTGACCAAGCAAGCGACCAGGAAATACGCCAAGAGGCAACTCACCTGGTTCAGGCGCGACCCCCGAATCCGGTGGTTCACGCTCACGGAGGAAACCGGACCGGAGATCGTTTGCGACGAAATTGTGGAGTACATTTGCAGGAGTATCCCCGTTCATGTAGAATAGACGTGTGGTATACTTGTTTCCAAATAGCATGAAAAAGAACGCCGCGCCCACCTGTGCGCCGCATTCTTTCAGGCCGGGCGGTAAGCCCGGATGCGGCGGAGGCGGTGCTAGTTGCAGGCCGGGCGCGCCAGCACTTATATTCGCTTCGCTCGACGTGCAGCCGTGCTTTGAGCCTGAGGCGAAGCCTCAGAGGCTGCAACCCAACAAGGAAGCAAGTATAAGTGCAACTAAGGCTTCCGCCTTCGCCATTGGATCGGCGCAAGCCAAGTTTTCTATAAACATTTACAGTCAGCAGAAGCCGGAATTGGAGGTATCAAAAAGAATGAACAAGCAGCAGGTCAACCTGCAGGACTTCTTCCTGAACCAGGTCCGCAAGGACGGTACCCCTGTTACTATCTACCTGGTAAACGGATTTCAGTCAAAGGGGATCGTGCGCGGTTTTGACAACTTCACGGTGATCCTGGAAGTGGAAGGCAAGCAGCAGATGGTCTATAAACATGCGATCTCGACCATCATGCCCCAAAGGCCGATCAACCTGTCCCCGGAGATCAACCGGGCACAGGAGGAGAATAAGATTTAAATTCAGGGTGGGGGAGAGGAATGAAAAAAGCTGCTAGTTTGCTTCTGGCCGGCTTGTTGCTTTTGACCATCGTGTTCCCCGCCGGATGCGCAAAACTCAGCGGATCGGCTCCAGGCCAGGGCAGCCAACCAACTCCAGGACAGCAGTTGAAGGTGGGTCTGTTGTATGATGAGGAGGCGCTGCCCGCTTATATTGCCCAGCAGGAGGGTCTGTTCCAGAAGGCTGGCGTGAACGTCCAGTTACTACCTTTTGGCAGCGCTATCGAGAGAGACTCGGCGGTTCAGAGCGGAGCGGTGGACGGCGCCGAGGGGGACCTGATCTCTGTTGCCCTACAAAACCAGGGGGGCATCCCGGTAAAGTCAGTAACCGTGCTCTTGGGCGCCAAGCCCGAAGAAGGGCGTTTCTACATACTGGCGGCGCCGAATACCATCACCAATGTAGATGACCTCCAGGGGAAAACCCTGGCTGTATCCCAGAACACCATCATCGATTTCCTGGCCGACGAGATGCTGACAGCCAAAGGAGTCGACCCGGACTTGGTGCGGAAGGAGTACATCCCGGACATGCCGATGAGGCTGCAGATGTTGATGCAGAAAAAGGTGGATGCAGCCCTGCTTCCAGATCCCCTGGCCTCAGAAGCAATATTCCAAGGGGCGGCGGTGCTGGTGGACAAGTCCAAGCTGCCGGTCAACCTGTCGCAATCGGTATTGTTCTTCAGGGATGACGCCATAAAATCCAAACCGGACGCCATCAAGGGTTACCTGCAGGCCTACGCTCAGGCTGAACAGGAGGTTGACCAGAACCCTGGCAAGTATCGCCAGCTTTTTTACGATAAGGTTAAAGTTCCCAAAGCAGTGCAGGGTCTGGTGCCGGTGCCCTCGTTCTCGCCGCCGCAGGCGCCCTCTCACGACAACGTGCAACTGGTGCTCGACTGGATGAACAAGAAGAAGCTGCTTACCAAGAACCTAAGCTATGACGACCTAGTCACGGGAGAGTTTGTAGCTGCCAAGTAACAGCCTTAATTAGCTGTCCATTGAGCCCATGGAGAAGGAATCGTACATGCTCGAGCTGCGCAATGTATCTCTGACTTACACGAACGAGAAAACGAGCGTCCCAGCCCTGCGCGGCATCAATCTAAAGCTGCAAAAGGGGAAAAGCTACGCCATCATTGGTCCGTCAGGCAGCGGCAAGACGTCGCTACTGCTCCTGATGGCCGGATTGCTCAAGCCCACCAGGGGCGAGATCGATTTTCTGGGAGAGCGGCTGTGCCGGCCTCACCAGAAAATGGCGCTCATTTTACAGGAGTACGGGCTGCTCCCCTGGAAAACCGTCTGGGAGAATGCCGCTCTGGGGTTGAAGATCAGAGGCGCCAGCAAAGAAGACATCAGCACCAGTTTGCAGCCGATCCTGAATGAACTGGGCCTGAGAGATGTGATCAGCCGCTATCCGAACCAGGTCAGTGGTGGGCAAAAGCAGCGGGTCGCCCTGGCCAGGGCCCTGGCTTTGAACCCGGAACTCCTGCTGATGGACGAACCGCTGTCCGCCCTCGACGCCCTTACCAGGGAGAATCTTCAGCATCTCATGCTGAAGATCTGGTTTCAGCACCGCATCACCATCGTCCTGGTAACTCACAGCATAGAAGAAGCCGTTTTCCTGGGTCAGGAGATCATCGTGCTGTTCCAGTGCCCCGGACAGATAAAAGCAGTTGTTGCCAATCCGCTGATGGGCGCCGAAGACTTCCGGAACGATCTCAATTTTCACCAGAAGTGCACTGAGATCCGCACCATCCTGGAGGACAGCGCCCATTATGAACAGATCAGCCAGGCGGGGTAAGTAGATGGATCGGCGAGGCGTTTACCGGGGATACATTTTTGCGGTTCTGGGACTGTTGATTGGCTGGGAACTGCTCTCTCTGGGATTGAAAAATCCGGCCCTGCCAGATCCCTTTTCTGCCCTGGGCACATTTTTCGAGGTCCTTCCGTCATCGCTCTGGATGCACTTCCTGGTCAGCACCTACCGGGTCTTTGCCAGCCTGGTGTTGAGCGCATTGATAGCGGTTCCCCTGGGGATCTACCTGGGACGGGATCGCAGGCTGGACCGCTACTTCGCCCCGCTGCTCTACCTGCTCTACCCGATCCCCAAGATCGCCCTGCTGCCTGTGATCATCGTTCTCTTCGGCCTGGGGGATGTTTCCAAGATCTTCACCATCAGCCTGATCCTTTTCTTTCAAATCCTGGTGACCACCAGGGATGCCGCCAAAAAGGTACACCCGAGTTCCATAGTGTCGATCATGTCCCTGGGTGCAAGGCCCGGGGACGTCTATCGGCACGTGGTCATCCCGGCGTGCCTGCCGGATATCTTCACGTCCATCCGCATCAGCCTGGGTACCGCCATCTCCGTACTGTTCTTCACGGAGTCATTTGCCACCTTCCAGGGCCTGGGCTATTACATCTTTGAGGCCTGGAGCCGGGTCGACTACCCGGAAATGTTTGCCGGCATCCTCGGGATGAGCCTGCTGGGGCTGCTGATGTTCGTGCTGGTGGATTTCCTGCAGCGTCTGCTCTGCCCCTGGCTGTACGCATGACACTTTCCGCCGCGGGGTAGCGTATAATATAACGTCGGATATTTTGGCAGGCTGTTTAAAGCACGCCTGCGCGTTGAGAAAAAAATAAAACGAGGTGGAAATCGGTGGGGCTTCGACATTCTTCGGGCGCTTCAGGCGCGTCCCAGGTAGTCAAGCTCGTTGACAACAACAACCCGCCGCTGAAACCCGAACTGATCCTGCAGGAACTGAACAGCCTGATCGGGCTGAATGATGTCAAAAACCTCATTTCGGAAATCCACGCCTACGTTCTGATCCAGAAAAAAAGAGAGAAAGAGAGATTGTGCGCCGATCCGCTGGCATTGCACATGATATTCAAGGGCAACCCCGGAACGGGCAAAACCACCGTGGCCAGAATCCTGGCGAAGCTCTTCCGGGCAATGGGCGTGCTCTCCAAGGGCCACCTGGTGGAGGTTGAACGGGCCGACCTGGTGGGGGAGTATATCGGGCACACGGCGCAGAAAACCCGGGAGCAGGTGCGGCGCGCCCTGGGCGGCATCCTGTTCATCGATGAGGCCTACTCCCTGGCTAGAGGGGGTGAGAAGGACTTCGGGAAAGAGAGCATCGACGTGCTGGTGAGAAATATGGAACTCAATCATCAGGACACGATCCTGATCCTGGCAGGCTACAACCAGGAAATGGAATGGTTTTTGCGGTGCAACCCCGGCCTGTGCTCCCGCTTTCCAAATATTATCACCTTCCCGGATTATAATATAACCGAACTTATTCAAATAGGAGAACTGATGCTGAAGAAGCGCCAGTATATCTTGACATTTGAAGCAAAAGAAAGGCTACGGCTTATACTAGACGAGCACATCAATAGAGGAAGCGCAATTGAGGGAAATGCACGTCTGGTAAGAAACATAGTCGAAAAAGCGATCAGGAAGCAGGCAACCCGCCTTGTCAAACGGTCGCGCCTGACAAGACAGGAATTGATGACGCTCGTCCCCGAAGACCTAGCGTGAACATCCTTCTAGGTCACCACTTGTAAGGTACTGGTTGATGCATGATTAGTCTCGCAGGAATTCTTGATACAATGCCGAAACTACCTTAATTGGTCAGTATTTGTAGAGATATGAAGCAAAATAATAAGCATATGTTTAATTAGAATAAGCACTTATTAACTTAGTATACAACCTGATCATTAAAACATCCGCAAGCAGACCCTTCCCTTGTCAAAAGAACGAGGTGACAAGGGAAGGGTCGGTGATCATCAAGCCGGAGGACCACAATGAGCAAGTTTTGGAACTGCCTACAATCCCATGGTATAAGCGTCAAGCTGATCGCAGCGGCAGAGAAGGCAGAGTTGGAGGCGCAGGAGGAATTCCAACAGGTTTCGGAGATCTCCAGGCTGAACCAGCTTAAGGTACTGAGCGCCTTCAGGCAGGCCGGCATCTCCGAGTTGCACCTCAAAGATGGGACCGGCTATGGATACGGGGACATGGGCCGTGAAGGACTGGAAGCGGTGTATGCTCTGGCTTTTGGCGCTGAATCAGCCCTTGTGAGGGCACAGATCATCTCGGGCACCCACGCTATCGCCATCGCACTGACCGCCTTCCTGAACAGGGGTGACCTGCTCCTGTCAGTCACCGGACGTCCCTACGATACCCTGTCCAGGATCATCGGCCTGGCGGACAATTCTGGGCGGTCTTTGCGGGTCATGGGGGTTAAATACGGCGAGATAGACCTCACACCCTCAGGACATCCTGATTATGAGAAAATCGGGGATATAGTCGGCGGAGGCGCCAGGATGGTTCTGATCCAGCGCTCCAGAGGCTATAACTGGCGTCCGTCATTATCGATCGAAGAGATAGGCCGGTTGGTAGCTTTGATCAAGAAGGTCAACCCAAATACCGTCTGTTTGATTGACAACTGCTACGGAGAGTTTGTCGAGGATCTGGAACCTACTGAAGCCGGGGCGGACCTG
>Ga0116107_1001009_pt1 | contig 18344 bp, 31 predicted proteins | sample June2015DPH_6_10_FD_88969 | JGI IMG/M metagenome (GOLD analysis project Ga0116107, IMG submission 88969) | Peatland microbial communities from SPRUCE experiment site at the Marcell Experimental Forest, Minnesota, USA - June2015DPH_6_100 | ecosystem: Environmental > Terrestrial > Soil > Wetlands... | reverse complement strand
GCGGCGCGCCTCGACCTCGACACCCTCCCGGCCCGCGACGGCGCGGCGGCGGACGCGGCGCGAGCGGTGGAGATCGCGGACAGGCTCAGTCGGGTGGTGGGTTCGTTTCAATGAGAATGAGAATTGCGGGTGTGCGGCTAGGAGGGCACGATGAAAGTAAGCGCGAGTCAGGTTGGGCAATGCGCCGCGTTCCTGTTCGGGGCCGCGGCCGGGGCGATGCTCGTCAAGCCGGGCTATTTCTGGGTCGGGGTGATCGTGGGCGTGGTCGGCGTTGGGATGATCTGGGTAGACGTGCCCTGGCTGCCGTGGCCCGATGATCGGAAAGGGCCACGGTTCCCAGACGGATCGTAGGGCGACGCGGAGGGCGGGTAACGGGGTAACGGGTAGTCGCTCACTGCTGTTCAACGGTTGAAGACGAGGCGAGGTATCCAAATTTGGATGAGTGCGAATGGAACAACCATCTCTGCGTACCTGTCCGCTCAAGCAGCGCGTGAACTCGCCGCCGGGAGGTCCAAGAATGGATGGACGCTCATACAATTCTGTATAAGTGCATCCGGGGAAACGGCTTACGGAAAAACCCGACGTCTACCGGGAACAAACGGGGCGGCTTCTTCGTATGTATGTGGCACAGGAGTTGCCGGATTTGTGATGTGCATTATTGACTATTGAGGCGCCAGAACGCATTTTGGGCGCCTTGATGGAACAGGAGGAGGGCCATGGCTAAGCCGATTACGGCGACGCCACCCGTTACCGGTGAGGCAGCTAGGGTCATCGAGCGGGAGATCGTGAGAGGAACACCGAACACGCCGGAGCGGATCGTGACGATTCGGCGCGCTGATGAGGTATTTCGCCAAGCAAGCTCGCAGACCAACGGCAAGCAACCCCAATAGCCTTGTCGTTTCTCGATACGTTAACAGCTGAGATCATGCCCCCGGCGTTCACCGCCGGGGGTTTTGATTGCGGGGAACAGGAACTTAGCGACTACCTCTGCGATGGTACGGCGCGCAGGGACCAAGAGGCCGGCATGGCGCGCACCTACCTTGTTCGGAGCAGCGGGGAACTGATCGGGTACTTCAGCGTGCTCGCGGACGCCATTCGGCTTGATACGAGGGAGCGCCCCGAGGGCTGCTGCTACTCGTCCGCCCCGTCACTGAAGCTCGGGCGGATGGGAGTGTCCAAGGACAAGCAGGGAAGTGGCGTAGGATTCTGGATTCTTGACTACATCGTGGGCATGGCGCGAGCCATGTCATCCCAGGTCGGCATCCGTTACGTCACGCTCGACGCCCTCAAGAAGCCAACGCTTGTGGCCTGGTACAAGAGATACGGCTTCGTGGAGAATAGGGGCCACGAAAAGGGCCTTGCGCGCCTCCTCAGACTCCGGTCGCGGGACGAGCTTGGTAACCGCTCCGTTGTCCGTGGCCATCGAATTGCCTCCTAGGGCCATTCTTGGTACATTCAAGCCACGCGGGGCCGTTCGGGGGGCGGTTTCCCACCCCCCAAGGCGACCCGCGTTTAGGGGCCTTTTCAGACTTTCACATGCACCACCCCCTAACTGGGCGGTGACTCGGACTCCTGCCAGGGATCGTCCCGAGTCACCGCCGCTCTTTTCCTGGTAGTCCTATCATAGACCCCATATAACGCAGATGGCGCTCAACGTCCGCGCCCTCGTCGTAGGCGATGCGGCGCTCGCGGCCTCGCGCGCCCCGGCGCCGGAGCCGACAGGGTGAGGGCAAACCTCTTGACCGCCAACAGCTTCGTTCCCATATTCGCTCCTGTGAGAGCGCGATGCGGATCCTCAAGCGGTGCCCCAACTGTGGGTTCCAACAGGACCCTGACGAGCTGGAGGCTCGGTGTCTGAACTGCAATGCGAGCCTGCTGGTCTTGCCGGAGGCGTCGCCCACGGGCAACCGCATCGTGCGCTTCCTGATCGCCGTGCTGGAGAAGGCCGCGTAGGGCCTGGGGTGCAGCGCACCGTGCCTCAGGCCCGCGCTGCCTCGTAGGGCCGACCCCAACCCCCGCCTGCCCGCCTCGAGGGCGCACAGCCGGGACCGAGGAGCGGAGAGAGTGAAGCGATGGGTCTGACGACCACGGAAGTTCTCGCCCGCACAACTGCCCTCACGAAGCGGGATGTTGAGGTAGCGAAGCTCGAACGCGACCTCTCCCGATGGCTCACCGACGCTCTGGAGTCTCTGGTCGTGCGGGGCCAGGGCCCACCTGTCGAGATCCCCCGCTGGTTCCAAGATCAAATCGTCCGCGGTGTCATCCTGTGTGTCACGGTGACGGTCCAGTGACCCCGAAGCCCCGCCCACCCAAGCGCCGCGCCGGTTCTCGGCGAAAACTCCGGCGAAACTCCGGTCTGAAGCGTCGGCAATCCCACGGCGGGGCGCTCCAGACGGGCAATCCCGGCAATGCTGGCGGTGGTCGCGACACGAACGAGTTCAAGGAAGCCTGCCGCGCGGCTCTGACGCGGGTGGACGCGGCTGGCATCGCCGAGTCGATCGCCAAGAACAAGCGCAAGGCCGCCCGGGACCGCCTCGCGGCGCTCGCTTGGCTGGCTGACCGCGGGTACGGGAAGGCCACCCAACCCGTCTCGGGGCCGGAGGGCGGCCCGATCCATGCCCGAGTCACCGTCCACTTCGCCTGAGCCGCCCCGTGCGGCTGAGACGATCCTGGACGTCGAGGCGTGGCTCCCCAAGTACGCCAAGGTGCTCTTCGAGCCTCATCGTTACATCAGCCTCTGGGGCGGCCGTGGGGCTGGCCGGTCGTGGTCGGTCGCTCGGGTGCTCCTGCTTCGGGCCGGCGACCAGCCGATGCGCGTCCTGTGCACACGGGAGTTCCAGCAGAGCCTCAAAGACAGCGTGCATCAGCTCCTCCGGGACCAGATCGCGCTGTTGAACCTCCCTGGCTTCGTGGTCACCGACCGGGAGATTCGCCACGACAACGGCAGCACATTCGTCTTCCTGGGGCTCCGCCACCATCCCGAAAGCGTGAAGTCGCTGGAGGGCATTGACGTCGCGTGGGTGGAAGAGGCGGAGATGGTGCCCGAGGCGTCCTACAAGCTGTTGATTCCGACGATCCGCAAGCCCGGCTCCCAGATCATCCTGACGTGGAACACCAACTTGGAGACGGACGCCACCTACCGCCGGTTCGTCCTGACCAAGCCGCCGGGGTGCGTCTCCCGCAAGGTCGGCTGGCGCGATAACAAGTGGTTTCCCGATGCGCTGCGGAAGGAGATGGAGTACCTGGAGAGCGTGGACCCCGAGTCGGCCGCTCACGTCTGGGGCGGCGAGCTGCGGAAGTCGTCGGCCGCCCAGGTCCTGCATGGCAAGTGGGTCATCGAAGCCGTGGATCCCCAGGAGTCGTGGAGCGGCCCATATTTCGGCGCCGACTTCGGCTTCGCCGAGGACCCGTTCGCGATGGTGAAGTGCTACGTCGCCGAGGACGAGCTGCACATCCAGGATGAGGTCTATCGCGTCGGGCTCGGGCTGGACCAGACGGTGGCGGCCTGCACCGAGGCGATGCCGGGCTGCGAGCAGTACGTCATCCGGGCCGACAGCTCGCGGCCGGACTCGATTGACTATCTTCGACGCCACGGCCTGCCGCGCATCATCGGGGCCGCGAAAGGGTCGGGCTCGGTGGAGGACGGGATTGCCCATCTGCGCAGTTATCGCCGCATCGTGGTGCATCCGCGGTGTAAGAACTGGATCGCGGAGGCCCGCACCTATTCGTACAAGGTGGACGAGCGGTCGGGGGATGTCCTGCCGGTGCTCAAGCCGGGCAACGAGCATCTGGTCGATAGTACCCGCTACGCTCTAGAACCGATGATTCGCGCGCGCACGGCCGCGCTGCAGGCGCCCGCCCCACCCCGCCGGCACGTCCGCTCGCTGGCGACGGAGGCAACGTGAAGGCTCTCACGGTTGAGCGGTGGCCGTTGATGATCTCTGGCTATCGCCGCCCTCTGGGCCGACACCTGCGCGTCGTCCGGCAGGATTACGAGTTAGCACGCTACTGGGTCGCGCCAACGTGGATCGCATGGCTCTACCGCGCGCTCCCCAACTCGCTCTGGTTGAACGCTGCGGCAGGCAAGCCGGCGGGTGAGTGCTTCATCGGCTGGGGCCTCGGAGCGCCAACATGGAGGATAGGATTTGTGGATGCCAAGCAGTCAGACATGGGCGGCCGTGCATACTTCTTTCTGGAAATCGGCTATCGCCGCTGGGTCGCTGAACTCTTCACCCGGTACGGCCAAGCCATCGTGCGGCGCGCGGACCCATGAGCGGTCCCGGCTGCCGTCCCGAGGATCCGGCCACCGACGAGGAAGAGGACGAGGACGAGCCGGAGCCGATGAAGTGATAGAGTGTGTTGGCGGCCCCAGAGACGGTCAATCGTATCGGGACTGTGGTCCAGCATTAGTGATTCCGATTCCCGAACTCACGAGAGCGACCCTGTCTGCAGATACGCTACCAGACTCGACCATTCTTCGGTTGGGTCGATACCGTAAAGCTCAGATGCTCACCGTCACACGCCGCCGCGCCGGTATCGCGCCCTGCGGGCTGCCCGCCGTCGTGATCGTTGAGCGGTGGGAGTGGGTCTACCGATGGGAGGGCGAACCGTGACCAACATCCCGCTCCGCCGCGTAGTCTATCGCAAGATGGTCGGAGCCAAGCACCGTCCGCTGATTGACTTCTTCCGAGGTCAGCGGCTCGTCGGCTTCGTGCAGAAAGCTGCGCGCGGCGTCTGGTTCTCCTGCGTCCTGACGCGGGGCAGCGGCGAGATGAAGCGGCACCATACCCGCAAGCGCGCGATCGCGCGAGTCGAAGGCGCGGCGTGACTGACATCCCGCTCCGCCTCGGCCCCCGCACGGCCGGCGCGGAGTACCGCGCACCCGAGCGTCCGTCCGCCCCGCCTGAGACTCCGAGCGGCCCACGGGCCGTCATCGCCGAAGCGTTCGTGATTGGTCTGATGGTCGGTGGCCCGCGAGAGTCCTCTGCCCTAGCGATCACCGAGCGCTCGGCCGAGACGCCGCTGCGGCACGTTTTGCGCTACCTCGAGCGCTGGCCAGCTGGTGCCCCGTTCCCTGACATCGCGGATCGCGTCTTGGCCGTCACGCGCTGGAAGCCGCTCATCCGGCATGAGGAGTACCACGTCCGCCTCGGGCTGGGGATGATCGTCGCCGACCGGGACGGGCTGGGGCGGCTCACCGTGCAGCTCCTGACCCGCGCCGAGCCCACATTGCCCGTGCTCACGCTTGAGACGGGTGGCGAGCGCACGGTGCAAGACCCCGAAGGCTGGCGGGTGCCCGAAGCCGACCTCGTGGAGAACTTCCACAACCTGCAGCGGGCCGACCGGCTTGACCTGGGTTTCCCCGAGGACGTGGAGCACCAGGCGGAGCTGACCGCGCAAATCACGGCCTTGGGCGTGGACGCCCTGCCCTCGGGCCGCGACCGCTACCGTCCGGAGGCGGGCCAAGGCGACGACCTCCTGCGTGCGCTCCTGCTCGCCTGCTGGTGGGGAGAAGTCGCGAGCCCGGGCCGCATCGCGCACCTGCCCGACCCGCTCTTTCACTGCTGGTCGAAAGAGGCGCTGAGGATTCAGGAGGAGGAGGGCCGGCGCATCAAGCCCTACCTGCCGCTCCGGGATAAGTTCATGATCGAGGGGGTCTGAGCGATGGGCTACGCTGGCACGGGTCTCCGTCCTGCGCCGATGCTGCGGCCCTGCCCCTCCTGCGGCGGTGAGCTGGTCATGGTGAAGCAGGGCGACAGCCTCCGCGCGCGCTGCTTGGCCTGTGGGGCGACGACGGACATGGGGCTGCTCTGGGGTACGGGCTCACCCAGGCGACCCCGGGAAGCCCCGCAGCCGAAGGAGAAGCGAAAGAAGGCGCCGGCCAAGAGCCTCGACTTCACGGTGCTTCCCGCTCGCCCGAAGATTCCCGAGGAGCCGAAGGAGCCGGCGCCAACACCGCGAAAGTCCACGAAGCGCACTCCCGCGACCAAGGTAGTGAAGTGGAGACTCAAGCGATGAGCCGCCAGCGCATCCTCGACCGCACGGTGCTCAAGGGGCCGCGGTACGACTCCCCCGTGCCGATCTACGGGAACGCCTGCTCCGCGTGCGGTGTGGTCATCGAGCCCGAGGAGCCGGTGGTGGTCACGGCAGACGTCGGCGACCCAGTAACCTACGGTACGAAGGACGATCCGCGCCGCGATGATCCGGTCCGGTATCTCAAACTCCACCGCTCCTGCGCTGTCCTCTTCGGCGTGATCCCGTGAGCATCGCCCTCGGCTGTCTGCCGGTCGGCGCGGAGTTCTCGCCGCCCGCGATGAGCAGCAAGCGGAGCACGGAACGCTACCGCGTGGCGGCCCGCGGCGTGGCAGGCGGGGTGGACGTCCAGCAGCGGGTGCGCATCGCCAACCGGAAGGGCGAGGTCTACCGCTGGCACTGGTCCTGGGGGCCGCTGGTCGAGTGGCACGCGAGCGTGCAGGTCCGGCCCCGCGTGGTCGTCAGTGAAGCAGTGATCGCCGACCTCGTGGAGGCCGTGCTGGAGCAGCGGAGCGGCAGTCTGCGACTGCGGGCGGCCCTCGAGCGGGCGCTCGGCAGCCAAGCAACCTCGACAGCGAGGATAGCATGAGCGAACGTCACGCCCATCCCCACCGCGCACCGCATGGGCATCAGACCAGCCGTGCCGCGCGCTTCGCGAAGAAGCTGCGGGAGAAGCGCACGCGCCACGGTCGGCGGGCGGTGCGCCTGCGGATGGAGAAGCGCAGCCGCCAGGTGAACTACCAGAAGCGTGGCCAGCGGAGGAAGCGGTGAAACTACCGAAAGGCTGGAAGCGCGTAGACGCGCTGGCACTCACTGATCGTCCTGCGCTCCGACCTGCAGGCAGGGGAGACACCGACACCATGAAGGACACTCCAATCCCCGGCTTGATGCTACGCCGCTGCGGAACGTGTTTGTGGGCGCGCCAAGACCCCGACTATTACTGGCCGGAACTGGAGTGCCGGCGGATGGCAACAGATCGGGGCCGCCCGCGGCACCGTCGGACCATTGCGATGGCGCTAGATGCAGAGAACTACGCAGCGTGGTTGCGGGTTGAACCGAACTTTGGGTGTATTATGTGGCGACTGCGCCCGCGCGCACTGCGGGCCCAGATCAAGCCGGGGGAGACACCGACACCATGAGGACCGAGATGGATACCCTACCACACCTTAGCCAAAGCGCGGCGCTCACCCATCGCTGCCACGCGCCCTGGCAGTTCCAGGTCACTCCCGGCACGGCGGTGGAGATTACCGTAGCGGCCAACGCCTATCTGGCGCACCACCGCAGTTGTCGTGAGTGTGCGCCATCCGGCGCCTACTGCACCTTCAGCGAGTGGTACAACCCTGATCGAGAACGGCTGTGCCCGACGGGCCGCGCACTGTTGCGCGCATGGGAACGCGCAACGTACCCGACGAAGCAGACGAAGCGACAGAATGCGTCCAGCCAGGAGAACGAAGGGGAGGAAGGATGCTGACGTTTCGGGAGAACGGGAGCACGGTGAGCGCCACGATTCAGGGTCGTGATCTGCTCGTGGCGGACATGGGCCTGTTGCTGAGCTTCATTGAACTGTCTGAGCATGAGACCGGCGTCTGCAAGTGGGTCCTGTCTCCTGCGATGCGCGCGGCGCTGCAGCGTGCCGTGACGGGTTACATTCGCTGGATCGTGAAATCGGAAGGTGCCCTGATCCCATGAGCCAGGACCGCTTCGGCTGGGCGGAGCAGGACCGCCAGGGCCACTGGTGGGCGACCTGTCGCGTGGCGGGCACGCGCTACACCTGCGGGCCGTTCGACACCGATGTGCAGGCGCTCGAACGCGCGCGGTCGTGCAGCTCGCCGTGTGAGGCGCCGCGGCGCCGGATGACGGACGCGATCGAGGCGGCGGATCGGGCCGCACGGGAGGCGGTGTGAGAATCGTTCGCGGATCGGACAGCGTAACCGAGATGTTGGCGAGCCGATTGGGTCCGCGCTGGAAGGTTGCCGCCCACCCCAACTACCGGATGGGGTGCCTGCACCTGCGCTCTCCCGAAGGCCGTCTGGGAGCCGTCACCTGGCGCGTCGCCAACGAAGCGGTGAACCAGGGCGGCATCTCCCATCTCGTGAACCAGATCGTGCTGCAAATCGGAAGGCTCCCGTGAGTGTGCCCGATCTGATGGAAACCATTCAGGACCGTTACGGAAACTCGTATGCCGTCCGACCGAGGAATCTTGACGCCCTCCAGCGGGAGGTCACGCTGCGGCTCGGCGGCGTGCGACCAGCCCTACGGATCATCGCGTATTTCGCCGCCCAAGACGGCGAGCTGGGCGAGGAGTCTGTGAAGCGACTGCTCGAAATCAGCCACGAGAAGCGCCCGTGAGCGCCGGGACATCCGACGTGCCCTCGGGTCTGCCCTTCGACTTCAAGCCCAAGGAGTGGCCCGCCGAGCCCCTGCTCGACACCGAAGGGCTGCGCAGTTGGCACGCCTTCGTGGATGACTTCCGGCGCGATGTCTACCCCATCGTCGCGGAGCACGGCATTTCGTTGGGCGAGGCGATCATCACCTTCAAGCTGAACGAGCTGGCGAACATCCTGGCGGACATCCGGGACCTGCTCAGCGAGGAGGAAACGGAGTGAGCAGACAGTCGGACTACAGTGTCAGCCTCGCCCAACGGGGACCACTCGTGCGACTGCGGCCGAAAGGATTCATCGTGTGGCTCAAGGACCTGTCGCCGCAGCGTCGCCGGATACGCCGCTTCATGGAGCGGTATCTGACCGAGAAGGTCGAAGCGGAAATGGACCGGATGTACTTCGGATGACCGGCAAGGGCTCCGAGCGCCGGCCGCAGTTCGTGAGTGACGCCCAGCTCGAAGAGAACTGGGCGCGGACGTTCGGAGCGCCGCCACGGCCCGTCAAGCCTGGGGTGGACCCCGACCTCCTCCGCTTCGCCCAGAAGGCCGTGGGGCCGTTCGGTGCCGAAGCACTCGCCCGTGATCTGAGCGAGACGTTCCCCGACGCGGACCACGACTGCTTCGGCCAGCCAGCGAATCCCCGGTGACGGCGATCGTAGACATCGTTCTGCCCACGTTCAACCAGTGTGCGATGACTGTCGCGTGTTTGCGCTCGCTGGCGGCGCACACCGACCGCGCACTCATTCGGGTGATCTGGGTAGACAACGGGAGCGCCCCAGAGGAGCGGAGCGCGGTGGAGAAGGCGTTCGCCGAGACCGGCCTGCGGCACCTCGCACTGGCGCTCGAAGAGAACACCGGATTCGTGAAGGCGTCGAACGTGGGTATCGCGGCGTCCACCGCGCCGTTCATCCTTTTGTTGAACAACGATACAGAGGTCGTGCCGCACTGGCTGGATCGGATGCTCGACGTGATGCACGAGAAGCCGAAGGTTGGACTCGTCGGCGTGCGCTCGTCCTCGCCTGCCGACCATGCAGCGCGCAGCGAGCAGCCCGGCCCAGGCTACGTCGTGCTCAAAGACAAGAGTATGCTGCCGTTCTTCTGTGTCCTTATCAGGCGTGAAGTCCTGGTGACGGTAGGATATCTCTCGGAAGAGTTCCGCATGGGCTTCGGGGATGACGACGACTACAGCCGACGTGCGCAAGCCGCTGGCTGGCAGCTCGCCCGGCGTCGGGATGTGGAGATCCTGCATCACCACCGCACGACGTTCGACGCCGTCTACGGCGGTCCCGCGGGCTGGGAACCCTACCGGCGCGAGAACGCCGCCCTGTTCTACAAGAAGTACGGCATCACGCCACCGAAGTTGCCGCCGCTGCCCCACGGCCCAGCGGTGCAGGTCGCTCGGCCGCGCACACTGGCGGCCATCGCCACACAGCCCGAGCGGCTCGCCAAGCTGGAGCGGACGCTGCGCTCGCTCCGTCCCCAGGTCACCAAGCTGCACGTGGTCTTGAACGGCTACACGGAGCCGCCCGACATCGTGAAGGAGTTGGGCGACGAGTGGGTCTGTGTGCCGGGGAACGATGACCGAGCGGGCGCGAAGTTCCGCTGGAGCGAGACCTACGGCGGACTCTATCTGACCTGCGACGACGACATCGTCTACCCGCCTGACTACGAGGCGGTGGTGCGCCGGTGGGTGCGGCGCTGGAAAGGCCAGGCGATCGTGACCTTCCACGGTCGCGTGGTGGCCCCGCGGGCGCGGCACGTCAACGAGATCGTCGGACCGGTGGTGGGCTTCTTCCTGCCGCTCAACGAGGGCCGGTGGATCAACTACCCGGGCTCGGGCGTGATGGGGTGGGATACCCGGCTCGGCGTGCCGGCGCACTTCGACTTCCAGTACGACGAGGAGGCGCTGGTTTCCCGGTGGGCACAAGAGCGAGGCATCCCCATCTGGGCGGCGCCGCACCCGAAAGGCTGGATCCTAGACCAGAACAAGCCTGAGGATCCGGCGACGTGGAAGGCGGAGAAGGCCGATGACTGGAAGCGCGCGAACGCCATCGTCGTGCCTTGGGCGCAGGAACACGGCTGGAGGGTCTTCAGTGCGAAGTGAGGCGGCCCGCATCTTCGGCGACATCTATCGGGGCTCGCGGTTCGGCGGCACGGAGTCGGCGTCGGGGCCGGGCTCGAGTGTGGAGCAGACGCGGACGCTGGTGACCCAGCTCCCGATGGTGCTCCGCAGCCTCGGCGTGCGGACGCTGCTCGATCTGCCGTGCGGCGACTTCCACTGGATGCGCACCGTGGACCTCACGGGGATGCAGTACATCGGGGGCGACATCGTGCCAGAGATGATCGCTGCCAACCAGCGGGACTACGGGTGTGAAGGTCGGGTGTTCCGCCACCTGGACCTGCTTACCGATCCGCTCCCTGCGGCCGACCTCCTGCTGTGCCGGGACTGTCTCGTCCACTTCCCCTTCGCTGACGCTCATCGCGCGCTCGCCAACATCAAGCGCAGCTCGATCACCTGGCTCCTGACCACGACCTTCCCCGGCCGTGCGCGGAACGTGGAGGGGGTGATGGGTCGCTGGCGGCCCCTCAACCTCCAGCAACCTCCCTTCTGTTTCCCGATGCCCCAACGAGTCCTCGTGGAGGGCTGCACGGAGAACGGTGGGGCCTACGCCGACAAGGCGCTCGGGCTCTGGCGCGTGGCGGACCTGCCGTGAGCGAACCGCTCGACCTCGCCATCGTGACCTGTGTGCGTGGCTACGGCCGCTATTTGGCCGACTGGGGGGCATCACTCGTCGCCCTCACGCTGCGGCCGGCGATGGTCGGCATCGTGGACGGTGGCGACCCCGAGGACGTGCGAGCGGTCGCCGCCGCGACGACGATGCTCGAAGCGGCGGGACTGCGGGTGCTCACCCGCTCGCTGCCGGGCGAGACGAACCTCGGCGTGCTGCGCAACGCCGCCGTGGCCCTCGCGGACACTGAATGGGTCCAGCATCTCGATGCGGACGACCTCGCCCTGCCGACGATGCTGGAGGATGTGGCTGGAGCGATGGCGGAGGCGGATGTCATCGCCTTGGGCTACCGCAGGATGGGTGATCTCCGAGCCGGGCCGGCGCAGCGGGAGAAGCTCTACAAGTCCACGGCCGGGAAGGCGGCGCTTGAGAACCCCACGCCCTGCTCCGGCGTCTCCCCCTTCCGGCGCGTCTTCTGGGAACGCACCCCCTACCGGCAGGACCAGCGGGGCGGATGGGACACCTCGCTCTGGCGCGACTTCGCGCGGCAGGGAGCACGCTTCGTCGCCACCGCGCGGCCCGGCTTCCTCTACCGCCAGCACGCCGATAGCGTCTTCAACGTGCGCCGACTCGCGAGCGACTTCACCCGCGCGCTCACCGAGTACCAGTTGCAGGCCGCGCAGCGCGGGGATCGTGGGGTGACGGTCATCGTCCCCCGGATGCACGGCGACCAGCCAGAGCGGTCCGTCGCCTGGGGATGGCTCAAGCGGCGGCTCGCAGCGCAGTTCCCCGACTGGCAGCTCGTGGAAGGCTGGACGGGGGCACCGTGGCGCAAGGGCGCGGCGGTCGCCAACGCACTCACGCACGCGAGCGGCCGGACGCTCGTACTCCTTGATGCGGACTGCGCGCTCCCGCCCGAAGCGTTCCTCGAAGCTGTCCGACTGGTCGAGTCCGGGCAGGCGCCGTGGGTGGTGCCGCACACGCTGGTCCGACGCATCAATCAGGAGACGACGGGCGAGCTGCTGGCCGAGGCGCCCACGGTGACGCTCCCGACGCCGACCTTGGGGCTCGCGCGGCCCGCCTACCGCGGCTTCGCGGGCGGTGGCTGCGTCGTGGTCTCAAGGGCCGCCTACCTGGCGACGGGCGGTATCCCGCCGCAGTTCGTCGGCTGGGGCTCGGAAGACGAGTGCCTGGCCCTGGTGCTGGACACGCTGGTCGGGCCGCACCGTCGCCTCAAGTACGGCCTGCTGCACCTGTGGCACCCGGAGCGCAAGCGCGAGCTGGGCGCGATGTCCTTGACGCGCGCCAATCGCGATCTGCTCGCCCGCTACCGGGCTGCGGCAGGGCATCCGAGCCGGATGTGGCAGGTCGTCCAGGGCGAGGTACTGACGGTCGCACCCGACCGGGCGTTCGTGGACCCCGCGCTGATTCGCGCCCACGCAGCGCAACGGGAAGCTCGCGCCATCCAGGCGCACGAACTCCGGCAGCCGGTCATGGGGCCGGAGCCCATCGGTGGCGGCTTCCGGCTGGGGAAGAAGGCGCGGCCCATCTAGCAGCGTGACTTGCCCCCTCTCCGTTTCCCGCATAGGGTAGCGTGAGGCGCGGCGGTCCGACCGAGGAGCGGCATGGCCACATCGCAGGACAACGGACGCGGGCGGCTCTGGGTGCCCAAGAGCGAGATCGCGGCGCTGGTGCGTCCCGACCACAACCCCACCGTCCAGGAATGGCTCGAGCGTCCCAACGTCGGGGCCACGCGCGCGGAGGTCGCGGCCTTCGGCGAGGCGCTGACGCTCCGCATGGTCGCCCCGCTCATCAAGGCCGCGCTGGAGGAGTACGACGCGCGTCGGTGGCACCGTCGGGTGCAGCGGTTCTTCACGAGGTTGTTCCGGCGTCCAACGATCAGCCATCATCCCAAGCCCCTGCCCGTCGATCCCGCCTTCTTGGAAGACGCCAAGGAAGGGCTCGGGCCGAAGCTCGCATGACCATCCCCGTCGGCCTCTTCATCCTGCTGCTGGTGTTCGCCTGGCTCGGGCCGGTCGCGGGCACGCTGGGTATCGGCTTGTGGATCGGGGAACGGGGACGACGAGCTGCGGCCGAACGCCTCTCCGTCTACGGCACACCGGAGACGGGTGGGGCGCGCGCCCCCACGAGCTTCGCCCGCGCGAAGAGCGATGCGGAGCAGGTGCAGGCGGTGGCCGAGAGGGTGTCGCTGGAGACGCGGGATCGGCTGGCGGCCTTCGTGCTGCGCGAAGCGAAAGCTCGGGCAGAGGCAGGCGAGTCGGAGTTCGAGGGCTACACGCTGGAGCGCGCGACCGCGGAGGCGGAACAGATGCTCGGCGAACTCGCGCCGGCCCAGGAGGTCTAGTGAGCACGGTCCAGGACCTCGTCGTCGCGGCGTATGGGTACTCGTCCCGAAATGTTCCAGACGTTCTCGTCACGACGGGCTTCCAGAGCGAGTTGACACATCTCGTCGCGCGACTCCAGCGGGCGCTCTACACCTACGCTGCCACGGTCAACCCGGTCTTCTTCGCGGGCTTCCAGGACGTGGACTTCACGAGTGATCCCGATGGCGAAGTGGCGGGATGGCCACGACCCGCAACGGCGATCACGGTCTTCCGCCAGGAGCACATCGACTCAGCCGGGAACCACACCAAGGTCGTCAAGGTCAACTACGATGACCGCCAGGCCGAGCAGGGCGAGCCCTGCATCTACGCGCTGGGGCAGAAGTACTTCCCGGCCGGCAACCCCTTGGACCCGACGGGCGGTACGCTGCGCTTCTTCTTCAGTCGCGTGCCGACCGATCCCACGAGCTTCACGAGCCCACTGGACAGCCAGTGGCCAGAGACCTACGACACGCTCTTGATCGTGCAGATCGCGGCCTACCTCGCGCAGAAAGACGGACGCACGGACGAGATGCAGGCGCTTCAGGCCGACGAGCAGGCGTGGATGAAGCTCTTCACCGACTTCCTGATGCACCCGGACGCGGACGAGCGGCGGCGCATCGCCGCCGTGCGGCGCACCGTCAGTCCCGTGCTTTCCCCTGTCACGCCAGGCTAGACGATGAGCACGGTTGAGGATCTCACCATTCAGGCGCTGGCGCGGTGCGCGGAGTTCGGCAACGACTACCCGCAGACCCGCTCGGTGCTCTATCGCCGACTCGGCGTGCGCCAGCAGCAGCTCTTCGCCGCAGCGGCGCGCACCAACCCTGAGTACTTCGGTGCCACCGCGATCGGCACCTTGGACAGCGGCGGCAAGATCAGTCTGGCCTCGCTGGGCGACCCCACGGCGACCGTGCCGGTGGAGGCGATGGAACGCATCAGCCGCGTGGAGGTCGCTGCCTCGAGCGGGACGGCGCCCGCGGCCGGCACGGAGATCAACGTCGTGGCCGTGACCGACGCGGAGAGTGCGGCGCTGCCCCCGCGCGTCACGATTCGCGGCGGCACCATCGCCCCGGTCGGCTCGGATCTCACGGGTGTCACCGAGATTCTGGTCTACTACGCGCGCCGGCCGTTCCGCACGAACTACGACGACAAGAACACCGTCATCGAGTTGCCCGAGCCGTTCCAGGATCTGCTCGTCGTGGACCTCGCGCGCTTCACGCTGCGGAAGATGGCGTCGCTCACCAAGGAAGTGCGCCAGGTGGCGCTCGCGGCCTTGGACGCCGAGGAGCAGGAGGCGATGGTCAACTTCCTCGCCACGGTGGGCGCGTTCACCAGCGCGGTCGAGCGCGGCCGATTCGGTCGGACCCAGGTCGCGACCGGCCAATAAGGAGGCGGTGTGTCCATTCTCGCATCCGAGCTGGTCGGCTACAACGCCGCCAGCCAGCCGGTCGATGACACGAGCACCAGCGGCGGGGCCATCGCCCCGAAGAGCCGCACGCTGTTCACGCAGTTCACCGCTGCGGCGGTGCTCACCTTCCAGTCGGACAACGCGGGCGACACCGGCAACGTCGTCATCACGGGCCGGGACACGACGGGGCGCATCGCCTCGGAAACCCTCGCCTTGGATGGCGTGAGCGAAACGCCATCGGTCCACACCTATCTGCGGATCCATTCCGTGCTGATGGCCGCTGACGCCATCGGGACGATCACCGTGCGCCAGGGACTCGCGGGGAGTACGGTGACCACGATTCCGCCCGGCGAGCGGGGCTTCGCCGCCCTGTTCCAGCGCAGCGTCTCCGACCTCACGCAGCAGGTGCGCTACGAGAAGCTGTTCTTCAAGAACGCTACGATCAGCGGGCTCTCGCTCTTCGCCGCCGCCGTGACGCTCGCCGCTGATGCGACCGGGGATTACGCGATCGGGCTCGCTGCGGCCGTCGATGATACGGTCAGCGTCGCCAACCGCATGACCGCGCCCTCGGGCATCAGCTTCGTCGGCCTCAACGATGCGCTACCCGTTCCCGGCGGGGCGTTGGATGCGGGCCACGCCATCGGGGTCTGGGTGCGGCAGACCTTGGCCGCGAATGAGGCGGCGCACAGTGCGGGGGTGACGGCGATCCTCTCCGGGCAGACCGTCTAGGATGAGCGGGCGCACGACCTTCTGGAATCCGGGAGCCTCGCCCATTGCGATGGGGGCGGGCGACGGGCCGCTGGATGTCGGCTACATCCTGTGGGCCACGGGCTACGGCCCCGCCTACAGCGATGACCACCTCGAAACGATGACGCTGACGGACGGCGTGAATCTCCGGGCCACGTTCTACGTCGGGGCCATCCAGACTATCCTGGACCCGAGCAACCCGACGGCGGACACGGGCTGGGCCACAGGCTGGGGGCCGTACAACGGTCTGATCGGCCAGGACCCCGAGGTGGCGGGCGGCTTCTCGCTCCGCCTCGAGCCGATCGACCCCAACGGCGCGCCGCCATCGGGGACGCTCACCTTTGTGGGCCTCAGTATCGTCGTCTCCGGCCTGACGAACATCAACGTCATCCACGACACGTTCCACGGCCCGGACAACCAGCAGCTCGTCTACCACACCCCGGACGAGGCCCCCGACCCGGTGCCGAGCGGGAACATCGTCGGCTGGCACGGCCGCGGCGCCTACGCCAACGTGCTGTACGGCAATGTGCTCACATCGGGCGGCAACGATGGGATCGTCAACTACGGTCGCATCTGGAGCGGCCTCAATGATCTCATGCAGGTGTACGCGGACATCAAGCGGAAAAGCGCCAGCACCGGCATCTACACGGGCGTGATCGCGCGGGCGACGGCCGTCCCGGGCAACAGTGACGGCAGCAGCGGGGCGCATCTCGAGCTGATCCAGTTCTGGCTGGTGTACGCCAGCGCCACCACCGTGCAGCTCGGCTGGCAGCGCCAGCACAACTACGGGGCGGGGTGGATCGCCGATGAGGGCGCAATCCTGACCACGATCTCCTGGGCCTCTGGAGCTTCACGGCGCCTCGTGATGGCCCTAGTCGGCGGGAGCCTCTACCTGTTCGTGGCCGACGCCGGGACGGGGGCCAACGCCTCGCTGGTGGGCGTCGCCACCCCTGCGACCCCGTGGAACGACAGCAGTCATCAGTACGTCGGCCACCTGATGAGCCACTACACGGATGCCATCGAGATGACGGCGTTCGGCTCCCTGCCCCTCGCGGTGGTGGCCGTGAACCCCGGCGATGGGCCGGGGGCGACTATCGAGTCCTTGGGCGTCACCGCCTGGGACGAGCAGCCGGTCAGCGAGAATCTCGCGACCCTCGAAGGCGGCAGCGAGGACGAGATCAGCTTGGAGTCGCTGGCCACCGTGGGCTCGGACCTTGAGGGCTTCGAGGTGCAGTCGGGCGGCGGCGTGGAAGCCGTTGAGGGCTTCGAGGCCGACGCGGAACCCAGGTGGTTCCCAGGGCCGGGAGGGGCTGGGGATTGGAACGCGCCGGCCGCTCCTGCGGGCGGGTGGGCGCCGCCGAGTAAGCCCGGCGGTTCGTGGGGTCCGGCCTGATGGCCCCGCGTCAAGTCGTCCCTCTGCTCTACGGCGCGGGCATGGACCGCGCCACAGGCGTCCACTCGGTTGAGGGCCGGGCGGGGCGCGACCTGCGGAACGTCTACCTCTACCGCGACAAGGCGCAGGTCCGGCACGGGCACACGCGCGTCAACAGTCTGGTGCTGAGCGGCGGTGTCACGATCACCGACGTGCTGATGGTGCAGGCGATGCTCGCCGAGCAGATCGGGTTGGTGGCCGGCTTCGGTAGCGATGGCGAGGTCTACCTGTTCCGGGTGTCTGGGGACGGCAGCGGACTGTCGGTCATCGGTCCGCTGGACGATGGGACAGGACATCCGTTCGTCGTCTCCTCGGGGGCGCACCGTCCGCCGCGCATTCTCGCGGCGGAGCAGTTCAGCAAGATTTTCGTGGCGCACGATGAGGCCGTGCGCAGCTTCCGGGCGCCAACCCAGTACTACAACCCCTACGGGGTGCCGTCCCTCACCACGCCGGTCTTCGATCTGGACGGCGATCCCGCCACGACGGGGCCGCTGCTCTTTCGCGGCGTCGCCGCCTACCTGACCTACATGGTGGGGTGGGGTTACGGCACGGAGACGGATCCGGACGAGGCGCACGTCGTCCGCGTCTCGCATCCCGACGACCCGACCCTCTGGGATGCCGACGACTACTTTGAGGCGGGCACCGGGGGCTCGCCGGTCCTGACCTGCCAACCGGCCGGCACGCCGGACAACTCCTGCCTGATGGTGCTGAAGCCCAAGGAGCTGCACCAAATCTTCGGCTACGACAAGCTAAGCTTCGGCATCCGCCAGATCGAGTCGCGCGGCGTCGCCAGCAGCCGCCTGGCCTACAGCTTGGGCGGGGTCGTCTACTTCTGGGAGTCGGATGAGGGACCGCGGCGCACGAGCGGGGGGCCGTCGGAGGACCTCGCGTGGCCGCTGGACCTCAATGCTCCGGCCCCCGCCGACCTCGCGGCCGAAGGCGCCTTGGAGGACGGCTTCGCCTGCTATCTGCCGAGCCAGCGGTGCATCCTCTTCGTGTTCGGGAAGCGCGTCTACGTCCTGAGTCTCTGGGACCCGAATGCCATCAAGTGGAGCTACAGCGAGCTGCCGTTCGCGGCCCAGTGCGGCGGCAATCTGTTCCAGGGGGGCGAGGTGCCCACCACGCCGCCGACTGCTGAGGCGGGGAATGTGGTACTCAGTGTTATCGACGACACTGGCATCTACGTCGCTTGGGACAACGGCGTGGTGCATCCGCTCACGGGCGGGGAGATTGT
>Ga0116107_1000993_pt1 | contig 18531 bp, 20 predicted proteins | sample June2015DPH_6_10_FD_88969 | JGI IMG/M metagenome (GOLD analysis project Ga0116107, IMG submission 88969) | Peatland microbial communities from SPRUCE experiment site at the Marcell Experimental Forest, Minnesota, USA - June2015DPH_6_100 | ecosystem: Environmental > Terrestrial > Soil > Wetlands... | reverse complement strand
TGCATTTTCAACGCTTCATCATGCAGTAATCGTTGCCGACAACCGTTGCAAAGGCCGTCAGTGGCGTGTTCTAAGAAGCCTAATTTATGCCCGCATTCTTTGCAATACGTCATTTTTGCCTCGTTCTCGAGAACGCCGAAGGCCTCGTGTTCAGATCTCAGTTCTGTTTCCATCCGGCTTAACATGTGTGCTTGCATCCTCGCCTGCTCCGCCTCACGCGTTTCAGCGATGTATTTCTCGCGGGCAGATTCTTTATATATCGGAATGAGTTCGTACGCTTTGGGGAGGCAAAATGGCGCAACTGAAGTTTAACGTATCAGCACACGTGAGCAGTGACAACCCGTCAGCCGTCAAACCGGTTCTGGAACAGATTATCGCTGAAAAGGGGACCATTATACAAGGAGATCAAGGATTTGACGTTGAGGCAGAGCTTGAAGGAGAAAGCGCGCGAGATCTCAACCGGATGATTCTGTCCGCGTTGCGACGGGCTGAGAAGCGAACGAGGATTCGAGCGGAATGGACATCGGGAGATACTGTTGAGAAGTTCTTTGACTACAGTTCTAAAGGGACTCGAAAAGCGTAAGGTGATGAGACAGGTGACATCGCGCATAGAGTCGTGACGACGCTGTCCACTTTCTGCGCTGCTCACGGCCACGCGTGCGCGTGTCGGGAAGCGCATTGTCAGCTAGCATCATTGAACGCGTTTCGAAATGCACGGGGGCTTTCGCAGGACTGCGTGCCGACGACGGGAGCGAGGCTGAGGCCGCTGACCAAAAGGGTTATATGACCGCCTTTTCATGAGGCGATAGTGGTTGTTGCCATGGTAGTGCTGATCGACGTGGAGGCGTGCGTGCAGTGTGGAACCTGTGTCGAAGAGTGCCCAGCCGCCGCTATTTCATTGGACGATGTGCCCGTGGTGCGTGCGGAGGACTGCGTCAACTGTGGCGCCTGTGTCGACGTCTGCCCATCTGGAGCAATCGCGTTAGCGTGAGGTGAGATATGTCAAAGCTAATACAAGTCGGCGTGCTTGGCGCCACCGGTGCCGTCGGGCAGCGATTCTGCCAACTCCTTGAGGCACACCCGTGGTTTGAGGTCGGAGCGGTCACTGCCTCTGAGCGAAGCGCAGGGAAATACTATAAGGACGCGGTCGATTGGCGGTTGAGCACGCCACTACCCGAAAACATAGGCGACCTTAGCGTCATTCCCACACGATCAACCGACATGCCTGACGACGTGAAACTGGTTTTTTCGTCCCTTCCGGCCGATATCGCAGAAAACGTTGAAGCGGATTACGCCCGCGAAGGCTTCGGGGTTTCGAGCAACGCCGCCTCGTACAGGATGTTCGACGACGTACCGCTCATCATCCCTGAGGTCAACAAAGACCACGCGAAACTGATCGAGCTGCAGAAAGCGCAGCGCGGATGGGGCGGGTTCATCGTCACTAATCCGAACTGCTCCACCATTATGCTTGTCATGACGCTCAAACCGCTCATGGAGCTGGGGCTCACCGACGTTAAGGTCGCGACCTTACAGGCGGTTTCCGGCGCGGGCTACACCGGCGTCTCGTCGATGGCCATCCTCGATAACGTCGTCCCGTACATCGGCGGGGAGGAGGAGAAGATGCAGACCGAGACACCGAAGATTCTCGGGGCGTTCAACGGCACGAAGGTCGTCAACGCGGACGTCACCGTCAGCGCGATCTGCAATCGTGTCCCGGTGATCGACGGACACACCGAGTCGGTGTGGGTGGACGTTGACGCGTCCCCTGAGGAGGTAAAGCAAGCGATGGCCTCGCTCCAGCCCTTGAAAGGATTGCCCTCTGCTCCGGAACGACCCATAATCGTTAGAGAGGAGGAGGATCGGCCGCAGCCTCGGCTTGATCGTGACGTCTACGCAGGAATGAGCGTTTCCGTTGGCAGGGTAAGGCGCGACGTTGTCAAGGGCACAAAGTATACGCTTATGGGCCATAACACCGTGAGAGGGGCCGCAGGAGCTTCGATACTCAACGCGGAGATGCTCGCCGCTGAAGGATTCCTCAAACAACGGTGAAAGACGCGCCTATCGGTTGCCCTCTATAGCAACATTATTCCGAAAAACGTTTGGGGCACGGCCAAGAACCACAAGTCCTGCAGAATCGCCACCCCTCAAGTAATGTGAAGTCGGCCACGGTATTCCTGCGCTCGTCGAATCCTCAAGGGCTATGCACGAATAACGGTCCGACGTTGCGCCCGTCCAAGGTGTTAGGAACGTTGCCGCTGACGAGGCCGTCCACGATTCTGATTGCGTTGACGTTGACCGCAAGCGGCAGCAGCTCGACCGAGGTTCGCTCGAGCACGGGCTCTTCAAGATGCATGTGAAGGAACTCTTCTGCCGAGATCTCCGATACGAGCTCTGCGTCCGGATGTGTCCGAGGGTCCTCGGCGAACTGTTATTGTTAACACGTGAAATACCACCTGTTGGTCACCGGAGGATACACCATGAAAATATACGTCAGAGAGCGGCTGAATGTAGGAAAGGGCGAGAAACAGCCCCGGTTTCGGGTTGTCGCCGTAGCGGGTGAGGCGCTGCACCTGTACGCGGGCCATCTGAGGAAGACGGAACTCGAACAAATAGCAAAAGACGTAGGGGCCGACATCGTCTACTTGGACCCTCTGCCTGAGGACGTGACAAGGAAGGAGGAGGGATCCCGGTAGTCCCAGTCGGGGAAAGGACTTGGTAGAAGGGAGCGCAATCGCCGCCGGGGCACATTGCGCAGCGATCTGCGTGACGCCTCTTGATGCAAATAAAGCGACAGGCCTTTATTTACGGTCGGCGCAATAGGGGGTACCACTGTTGGAGTGATATAATGGCTGAATTGACCACAACACAAGCTGAAGAGATACTGGCAACGCACAACTTCATTGACCGGGGCGGCGCGCAAAAAGAGGCTGAGGGCATTCGATTTCGATTGTTCTCCGTCGGCACCCAGAGCAATCTTTTGCTCGAGGTTGGTTCGGACAGGGGGATTAAGGTCCTGCTGTCAACGAAGATGGAACCTGTCGTCGAACGGCTCAAGGGAAGTGGTGATATCGTCGTAGATGAGTCCAAGGACTTCTCGCTTGCTAAGGACGAGGCGGTCAAATTTGAGATTGAGCGCCGAGGGGAGCCGTATTGGTGGGCGTACAAGGTCGGGGACTATACGGAAGCGTCGCTTCTCAAGGCCATCGAGATGTACGAGACGATGATGGGGTGGGGAGAAGAGATTACCGCTCCGACGCCAGCGCCAGCGTCATAGCCAAGATACGCGCATCGTTAAGCAAGAAAAGATCGTATTTTGCGCTTTTTGAGCCAGTAGCGGCCACGGTTTGTTTAGCAGCGCCCGCGGCGCGCAATAACCTTAATATACGAACGTGTGCTAGGGTAACCTGCGGGCTCGTGGTCTAGCTGGTTATGACATCGCCTTTACACGGCGAAGGTCGGGCGTTCGAATCGCCTCGAGCCCACTTTTTCCAGCGTTATTTTTCGATTTGGAGGCTGGGATCGTGTCGGATGACAGAGAAGAAAAATTGCCAACCGACGAAGCGTTGCCAACTTCGGCTAACGGCGGCGAAAAGCGGAAAGAAGAGCAGGCAGACGAATATGTGGTCGACCTTGGCCGTAGCTACGTCCACTATTACCGGGGTCTGGACGGGAAGCTCCACAGCCGCGAGTACCTCGCGGAAGAGCTCATAGACGAGGACATTTCCGATGAGGATTTGCGGAGAGCCGAACGGATCAAGACAATTGATCTCGACGCTATACTAGCTATTCAAGAGGCCGACAAACATGCATGCCGCGCTCCTGTCAACAGAGCCGGAATAGAAGAACCGCCTTTGCACTCATCGTCAGCCGACCTTAAACTTCACTTTTCCAAATCAGAACTGGAACACTTCGTCGAGCACCGCAAAACTGGGCTTCGCACCAAATCTGTCGACTGGATAACTCGTGCAGCGCAGGCATTGTGGGACTGCACACACGGCGATGTGTCGTACGAGACGGTGACTGCTCTGAGGACATTTGCTCTCGAAAAATACAATTCGGTCGAGTCTCATTCGAAGGTGTTGACCTTCGCCAAGTCGTTCCTCACCTTCCTCACAAAGACAAAGGAAGAACCGCGCTATCAAACGTTCGCCCCGTACCTCGAGCCTCCTAAAACGGTCAAGGAGCGTAAGAGCGTTACTTCTCGTATCGTCACTCAGAAGGATATCACCAATGTCCTCAAACACATTGAGAAAGCAGAACGAGCAGGTAAGATCAGTCCTGAACGATCGGCCCAATATTCGGCGTTCGTTTTGTTTGGGGCGTACACCGGCCAACGGAGCGAAGCCACACTAGCGAAGCTGACCGTAGGACAATTCCGCGTGGCTATGGGTTCTGAAAAGCCAGTGCTCCTTGTTGATTCGTCACAAGACAAGATCCGCATGAGCCACTACGTTCCATTGCACCCTCGCGTAGTGGAAGCCCTTAAACCGTTGCTAGTTGGGCGCGATGACGACGAACTGATGTTCACTCACAGTTCCTTTTTACAATGGATAAAGCGACAGAAAATTCCGATGTCGCGGTTCCAAAAGCCGTTCGTGCTCGGGGATCTGCGGAAGGTTGCCGAGCAGCACGGTGACGTTATACAGTGGGATCAATCGAACCGAGCGTATATCCTTACGCACGGCGTTTCTGGAGTGGATTGGTCGCACTACAAACATCCGCTGCCAGAAAACGTATACGATATCTACATGAAGTACTGGGAGAACGTCGACTTCACAGTCTAACCTCTAGCTGAACTTAATCTAGCTTCCGAGCAATTTTCCCGCAATCTCTGAAAACGTGTTAGCGGTTAAGGCGCGTAGAGTGGGATCAGTCAAACAACTACCTGCTAACACACGGGTTTCGGGAGTGGATTAGCGTTTTCACAAGCATAGGCTGCCTGAGCACGTGTATGATCTTTACAGGCAATATTGGGGAGACGTGCGGTTAACGTGTGAAGATGTCCGCACCAACCAATGATTTGGATGAATGCGCAGAACGGGTAACGACACTGCGATCATGTATATTTGTCCTTCAATCCACGTGCAAATTCCCGTGCTTCCTCCAGATCTTCCTCATTTGGTCTTCCCTTATTAATCCCCCCGAAAAGTTTGAAAAAAGCGTTCGTATTCCATCCTTTGCAGGAAAACTCGCCCACGACCGAGAATCCTCGGTTCGCCAGCAGCTCTTTAAAAGCAGCGTGCCATTGCGTTCCCCTTATACCGCAGGTAGAAAAAACAAAGGCCTGTTTTTCTGTAACAGTTGGGAGCGCCCCCACGAACTGGATGAGCGTCTTATGGAACTTCCCGCCATAAATCCCTGATCCGAATCCGATCAAGTCATACGCTGCAAGGGTGCTGGGCTGTGCCTGACCGACACGGACAAGGTCCGACTCCAGCTCCGCTGCCATCACCTTTGCCATTTTTTCCGTGTTCTGGTGGTGGATTGAAGCATAGACGATCAATGTTTTCATGTTGAATGCCCTTGGTGGTGCTTATTGTCAATATACTCTGTCCCTGCGACCAACCCTACGATCGCAAAGATCGTCCATTAAAAATCATTGGAGAACATATCCGGGAATTTGACTCATTTTAGGCGCAAACTGGCAACATAACCATATTCATTGAGGTTATTATCCTTCGGGTCATCAAATAAAATTTCAGTTTCCTTACCAAAATGTTCTGCACCCAGTTGCAGGTGATAAAGACTAATGCCCACGTCCATAGGGGGGTATTTTTTGATCAAAAGTCCTGGGATGAAGCTTGGCTTACGGTAATACGCGTGAATTAAACGTTCATCACCGGTAAAAAACCACTCCTGTGCATTGCGTGCAGAAGGAGCGAGACGAGCTGTTTCCAGTAAATCATCCGCACCTTCAATGTCAGTTATTTCGTGGAGTGATTTTCTTTTGATTAGGATTAGGGACATTTTTGTCCGGTGTAATGTTTCCTGGGGCTTTCCAAAGGCCATCAAAATAACAAATTTCAGACGTGAACGTGCTAAACCTTCTTTTCTGAGCGTGGGGATCCCCTGCCAGCAGCTCCCCAATCCATTAGCAGACAGAAATAGGTCCATCTGCTGTAGCATGAACCCTACATTGCTGAGATACCCCTCTTTTACCTCCGAAAAAACAGCTATATAGTGCGGTGCTTCTCTCATCATCCGTCGTTTCACAACGTCGGGAGATAAAATCTTAAATTCAATTTTAATTTCCTTATGCAACGGCTTTAAAGTTTGAAGATGATCTCTGATCTCCTTTAGTATATCTTCATCTAGGGGGTCTAAATCGTACTTTCTAATGGACTTCCGTTGGAATATGGTAGAATATAGGTCTTTTTCTTCCATTTTACCACCATTTAGTGTAATTTTCTCTGATACGTCATAGTCCTGCTAAGGCTGGGACCGACCTGTTAGCGGTGAACGCTTTGAAGGGCCAATTCGGCACAGCAACCGGAGCCTATTACAGGCTCCGACGTGAGTACCTACGTGGCAACTGCCGCCATCCGCTGCCTGAGCAGGTGTATGAAGTGTATATGCAGTTCTGGAGAGATGTGCGGCTCGTCTAATGGCGCGAGGCTTAGTACTTCTCAAGCAGGAGTCCTACTTCTTGCTCAAGCGTGAGACTTTCCAACGCGGCTAACTCGGTCTTTTTCACCCCAATGTAAGCGCGGGCCAGGTCCTTCCCAAGCGCAGCCAATATAACCTGATCGCTTTCGAGGAGTTCGAGGGCATCACTGGCGTTTGATGGGAGGGATGAGACGTCGAGTTTGTCGCGTTCGCTCGGCGTTAAGCTACTTGGATCGAGTTGGATCGGTGCGTTGGGTTCCAAGCGTCTTTCGATCCCGTCCAGGCCAGCAGCGATTATCGCGCCGAAGGCAAGGTAGGGGTTTGACGACGCATCCACCGTCTTGAATTCAAAGTGCCTAATCACCTTGTCGCGGTCAACAACGACGCGAACAGCGGCCTCCTTATTTTCGAGGCCCCAACACTGGAACGCGCCGCTCCACGTGGAGGACTGGATCCTTCGGTACGAATTGGGTATCGGCGTGGTCAGTGCCATGAGCGCTGGAAGATGACTCACTATTCCTGCTATAAACTGGCGCGCACGGTTCGACAATCCGTATGTGCCTCCTTCATCTGAAAGAATGTTTGCAGAGTTCTGCCACAGACTCAGATGCAGATGACACCCGTTGCCCGTCTTATCGGGGAATATTTTGGGCAGAAATGACGTGCGAAGACCGTGCTTTTGTGCGACGGCCCGCACGGTTTCTCTGAAGGTTATTTGGTGGTCACACGCCTGAAGAGCCGAGGCGTACCTGATCGTGATCTCGTGCTGGCCTGGCCCCGACTTCGGGTAGTACTGCTCGACCGTGATCCCTTGCGCGGTCAGCGTTCGAATAATATCCCCGATAACCTCAGCGCTGATATCCATAGCGAACGATGCCGCGAATGCCGTGTCGTCAACTGGTTCAACCTGGCCCGGCACATTTTTCAACAGGTAGAATTCGTTTTCGAACGCACCTTCGACGGCAAGATGCATTTCCTTCGCTCTTGCAATCATCCTCTTGAGGAAGCTTCTCGGACAGCAGGCCCAAGGTGCGGCGTCTTTCAGCATGTCCCCCATAACCCGAGATTGGCCTAGGGCATAAGGGAGAGAGATCAGACTCGCTAGATCGGCGGTCAACTGAACGTCACCGACGGGAATCAAGCCGGTCCCTTCTGCAGGGATATCATTCATAACTGGTAATGCTTGCATCGCCTCAGAAATGCCTACAAAAGCCTCAGATGCGGGAATGCTCTTACTATTGAGGCATAAGCTCTTTGCCCGTATCACGTTCGCATTATCGCACCACGATATCCTAAGCATTGCAATATCAGGTGGGACTTCGTTCAGGGCGCCAGCGCTCCCTTTGGGCAGTAGATCATCTGGCTCTAGCGACTTTTGCTTCATCTCGCGACTGCTATCCGCTCGTTCACAAGTGCTTTTCGCTGCTTGCGCGTTGTCAGTTCTTCCTGTGGGGGATGATGCTAGAACGTACGCGTTTACTGCGTTGGCCACGAATGGCCTGATTCTTGCTCTAAGGCGGGTGGCGAAAGATGCAGAAGCGTGATCCGCCACGTTCCGTTTCGTCTCTCATAGACGTTGCTCAAGCGGCACTGAAGCGTTGCCGTTTCACCGTTGACGCTGGCCGTCAGCCGCAAACATGCGGCTGACCACGCGACGTTCCCGGCTGCTGAGATGCGCAGCCACTCTATCGCTGTGTCGATGTTCTCTGCTTGCTCGAAGTCCCTTGACAGACCGAGCCTAAGCTCTTCAGGTCCCAGCCGCAATTCATCAGCTCTTGTGCCTATCGCGACGAGATCGGGGTCGCTTGTCCAAAGATTCATGCACGCGTTAACGTCCTTGCGAGCGTATTCTCTCCACACATTTTCAACAAGGGCTCTTATTTCTGCTTCTGTTTGCGCATAGGCTTTCATGCCTTCATCTCGTTGCTTGATGCGACACACGCTATTAAGAGTGCCGGATTGAACCGGCCCCGCCACCCCAGAATAAGACGCCGTTTTCCTCGTGTGTCGCGCTTTTTAATAGTAACACGTGTTGTACCTAAGCGTTCTGCTTAAGAAGCTTCGGCCGTTGATTAGACGTTTCCTCTGTTGCACAAAAAAGACGGGGTTTGAAGCGAGGACTTTGTTTATTGCCGACCAAGATGAGCAAAAAAAAAACGACGTAAGAACGAAGGCTGATGCCGTAGACTGAGTCCAAACAAGGAGAGCATCAGCACAATTACAGTGAACCAAACGGGAGGAGCAGAAAGAGTATGGGGGCCATGAACACAAAACCGACGAGCGCGCCGGCGATGGCCTGAGCGATCGTGTGCTTCTTCAGGTACACTCGGCTCCATATCACTGGCGGCAACAACAATCCGCAAAGCAGGCCCCACGGCCCAAAGACAAACACGAGCACCGTGGTCGGGACTGTGACACTCATCGTGTGGATGCTGATTTTCCACCGCAGGTTGATGAGGGAGATGACAAGCGTGACCGCACCATAGCCGAACATGACGGCCGCGATGAGGGGAGGTGCTCGGGTGAGCAGCAAGACGGCAGTGCCGACAAAGTACGAAGCGGTCGAGACGAGCAGCCAGTACCCTCGTCCCGCCCTTGCGGCGGTATCTGGGTTGTGTGCGCGTACCCTGCCCCACGCAATCAAGATGATTAGGGGCGCAACTGCCGCAACAAGCGTCGTGAGAAGCGTTAATACGACAAAGTAAAATCCGCTCGAAACGGCGTTGTTGATGAGCCCGAACGTGAGCACACCGATGATCGGCGGGAAGGTGACGTTTGAGATTGCAGTCGCCCACCTGATTCTCTCGCGATCGGTCTCCGTGACGTCCCCTTCGTGCACGGCCCCATTGTTAAACCGCAGCGGCTTAAATAGGTTTGCGTTTATCGAAGCACAGTCATCTATGGAACTCCAAGCTAGAAGTGCATTGAATTTGACTCCTCTATTCAAGACACGGGAAGACTCCAAAACAGAGGAGAAACCTTTATCATCCATACCCCGCTTAGTAAGCTGTGCTCTGTGCAGCCACCATTTGTGCCAAGCCTGGGTAGTGTAGCGGCCTATCATGGGCCCTGTCGAGAGCTCCTCCTCATTTTGAGCTCCTTTTGGCTACCCTAGGCATTTGCGGAACTCTTAGCCTTTTTCACTTCGATTTAGTGAGTGATAAGACGCGCACGATATATCCTACCGATTCAGGGAACGGTCAAAGTCTTGATTCACTTCAACTGACATTTTCTATATTAGACATATTTTTTATAATCTTATAATCGTTATAATTAGTCTTCAGAATGCCACCCTTTTCGAATTTAGAACTCTCCACAGGTTGCGATACTTTTATGTACCTAGGGGTAGTATATAGGCTTGGTAGGCGAGAACGCTGACCGAAAGGAACGAGGGTGTTCAAAATGGGTGAAACGAAAACAAAAAATCTTGAAAACAAATGTACATCCATCAGCAAAGATTTGACGCTGCGTTCATTGCGTCACTGCTGCGTAATGACCCCCTCTACGAGTTCGACCGTGTAGCCCGCTGGGCTTGCCTACAGCTTCTGAAAAAACTCGAGATCCCCGCAGCTGCAGTGCCGATCATTTTAGGGTCGAAGCGAGCGACAGGGGGTTACGGGTGAGCAACGCCGTTAACAGCGAACTTGTACGTGACCTTGACCTAGGCTCTGACAATCTTGCCACCAAATGCATTTACCTTTTAGCGGCTCAAAACGCGCTCCTTCAGCATTACCTTGACATATGTAAGCACAGTTTGAACGATCCCATCAAACAGACGTTGGCATTTTACTTGCAGGCGCGTTTCAAATTGGTTTTGCCGTTCAAAGCCGCATATCTCGATCGAAGATATGCTGAAGCGATGCAGAACTCGTCAGTTGTAAACCAAGCATATGATCTTTTGCCGATCCGCTACAAGGAACGATTCGACGAAGTGACCCCGTTTTCGGGGTTTACGCAGCTTTTTTCTGGTGCAGAGATCAGTCTTGTCGAGAAAAACCGTGCAGCCAACATCTTACAATTAGGAACGCCAGAGGATGCCCCCAACCATCAAAATAACGTTGTCATCTACCAGCTTGCACTAGACCTTCAGCTCGAGAATGCACCCCTAATTAACGATGAGCTTGGATCGCAAAAGTTGCCAAGTTACCAACCGGAACGGTCGGACAAGCGCACAGCCGGCCTCATTGAAGCCTTGTGGGGATATTTCGCACGGAACGACTACGGCGGCATTAACTATCACCAACTGTGCGTTTTAGCAGAGTGCATGGCGTATATGAAACGCTTTTTCCGCAAACGCTGGCGCGTCGAGGTTGAAGACGTGTTGGAAGCGTGGTATACAATCAATTACTGCAAACAGCCACGCCCACCTCTAAGTCGGAGTCACGGGAAGATATTAGGTTATGTCAAAGCCCAAAACCGTGAGGGAAAATTCCCCACGCAGCGACAAATCATAAGAAATACGCGGTTGGCGACGAACATCGTCAGCCGTGCAGTTGGGTTGAACGTCAAGAGCATGGTTGGTGCGGGCACGCTACTTGTGGAGAAATATCTTGAGTACGACGACGCTCAGGAAGGCTATCGACTTACCGAGTTGGGCGAACTAGCCCTTGACGGCGATTTTCACATCACCGTTGGGAAGGAGACGTATGTACCGAAAGACCCCCTGGAGTCGTGAGCTGTGAAACCGTTCTCGGTGTTCTACCGTTCTCGGTGTTCTCACGAATGAGCTGCGCGATGCTATAGGGTTCAAGAAAGAGTCTAGAACTCTTTCTTTCACTGTTCAAAAAAGAGTCTTGTTGTTTTGTTATCTCCTGTGTGATATATATAATAGCGTTCTCAGTGTTCTACCCTTTTCCACATTAGAGTCTGTCCTGATTACCTGTGCTGATTACCCCAGTTATCCTCGTGGAAGCTCAATGAGAACGATGAGAACAGTAGAACATCGAGAACGCTCCAATAATCATTGCAGCAACGCTCAATGTCAGAGGAACACCCAAAAAGCATGGTTCGAGGCTGGTGGCTAAAAGGTTGTCCCGATTGTTACTCATCTGCCCCTTACCGCTTCAGCGGATGAGCCCCATTTAGGCCCTAAAATTTATCCTAGCAATTCTACGGAAACGCCGATGATTGCAATGACGCCGTCAATGATGATCTGGCCGAACGCGAGGCGCTGTCTACCCGGGACGCCGCCTCGCGCATCAGATTCATTATTCATCATCAGCTTCGCCTCGCGCTGGCATCCCGGGTACCGGGCCGGCCCGCAGCTGGCTGCGGAAGAGAAGACCTAGACTCCAGTCGGGCCATGCTAGATTTTTTTAGCCCCGTCATCGATCAGGGGTTTGGGTAGGCGTGATAATCGTCCGCTTAGTTTTAAGGTTTTGGTACAAACAGAGATACTTATACGCTGCGCTACGTTCAGGTGATCGCCGTTCACACGGCTGTCTCACATGATAAGTCCAGTCGGGGATCTCATCCGGACAACTGAGCCGTACGAGGGGACGTACCTTTAACTGTCATTCAAGTTACTTGCCCACCAGTCTGTTGTCAGTGTCGAATACTTACAGCAGAGTTATGATAAGTCAAATGTTTCGGGCGTTGCTTTACTCCACAGCCTAAACTTTATTCTGTTATCTGCATCCATATTGTGCCGGTTTTGATGCTCAAGGTTATTTATGGCAAGATCACAACGCGCTAAACGACGTCGAGACAAAACGCTGGCACACTCAAAAGAGAAAGAATTCAATCTTAAACGTCTGTCCGACGCAGGCCCAGATATCTCTTTGCTTCAGCTACGGCGAGGGTGCGTGCCCCCCGCTAAGTTTATACTAATGTTCTAATCAGGCTCCACGCACTGAGCATCATCTTCTTGTTGTCCTTTGCCCACTGCTCACCTTCCTCGTTAATCTCTATGTCGAGCAGTTCTAACCATTCTTTTTGCATGCGTGGGTCGGTAAAGATTTCTTTCGGGACGTACGCTTTCCCCAACAGCTTTACCGCCTCTTCAAGTGTTATTGTCATTTTTAACATTACAATTCGTCTTTCTCTTTATGCACCCCTGCTTGCTTCTTCCCCCCAAAAAGCATAGTCCCCTCAATAGCTTATTAATGTCTTAGTGTGTTCCCACGCGTAGTAGTCCGACCTCTTGGATGCTAATATTTTCTTCAAACCCCTACTCTTGATGGCCGCGTCCGTCAACTCCAACCATCTTTTTTGTTCCCAAGGGTCGGTGAAGACCTCCTTTGGGATGTACTCCTTTCCAAACAGCTTTATGGCCTCTTCAATCGTTAGCATTTTTACCGCTCCATCCACACTACCCTAGGTTCGTTGTTGTTCTTATAGTCCCAATCATTGGTGACTATCGTTTCATTGCCGACGGTGACAGTCTGAGGTTTGGCTGCAAGGTTTTCATCAGGTTTTCTGGCGCTTTAGTGTATTCCAAAAACCGTGCTAGTTCTTCCCTCTCGTCTTTCTTCCCCCAAAAAAGCATAGTCTCCCCTCTATAGTAACGTCCTAACGTATCCCCACTGACTCAATAACATGCGCCTGTGCTCTTTGACCCATTCATGGCCATAGTCCTTTTTATCCTCGACAAGAGCACCATATATCCGTAAAAAGTCTTTTTGGTAATCAGGATCTTTTTGAACGTCTTCAGGAAGCTCTCCCAACAATTCTTTGAGCTGTTTAAGTGTTACTGCCATTACTTCTTCAACTCCATCCACACAACGTCTGGTCTGTTGTCGTTCGCATAGTCCCAATCCTTTGTCATATATGTTTCATAGGCGTTCAAAATGCAAGCTTTGCTTTTGAAAAGACGTGTTAAAGCAAATTACGGTTACTTCACCGTCCACGTTCTAATACTTGATCGCCATCCCATTTGTAAAGGCGGCCCCTACTCTCATCAATATACACAAAGGCGCGTAGTTGTCGTCCGTTAGCTGGGCAATCCACGAACCAGTGTTGACAAGCCGCTGTATTCGATGGTTGTGCTGGTGGTCTCCGATCGTGCACATGCCTGGATTATGCGTGAGACCAAATACAACGATGTCTGCGTCGATAGCGGGTCCTTGGGAACTCTTGATGGCTCGCCCAATATCGGATCAACGAACTGGCGTGAAATCGATTTTGACTTAGAAAAGCCTCTGACGCGTTCAACTTATCCGTCTAGTCGTTCAGGTCCAGTTTTCGAAAAACGTATTCAAAGTAAGGGACGTATTTTGAGACGTCTTCGATTGGTACGACTGTTAGAAATCTTAAGCATGACTGTATGCACTCACTATCCCAGCCAAGCAAATCTTCTACCAATGCTTTATTAATCCAAGCTTCTGGAAATCGCGGATCAATCTCAGCAGATTTGCTAAAAAGAGATCTCGCTTCAAGGTAATCTCCTTCATCAAAAAGATCTCTTCCCTTTTCTAAAAGAGCCATGCTTTTGTTCTTCCTAGCTATTGGATAATGAGGGTTGAGTTCGATAGCGGCGTCAAAGCATTCAATAGCGTCATCATATCGATGCATTTCAGCAAGCGTGCATCCCTTGTCATTATGAAATACTGCCCGTTTTGGATTAATTCTGATCGCTTCGTCAAAAGCTTTTATAGCGTCTGCCGGGCGGCCGAGGCGATAAACGCAATTTGCCTTATGATACAAAGCCTCTGGACGCATTAGTTTGATCACTTCTGGATTCGAGCCTGCGATCTCGCCCGGGTCTAAGTAGATATATTTGTCAAAGTAACCGACAGCAGAATCAAAATCTCCGAGCATTACACAGTTAATCCCTCTGTTATAGAGGGCTGGGCCACAGTTTGGCGCCAAGTTCAACGCTTTATCAAGGCAAATTGTCGCGGCAGCATGATCTTTCATTAGATCAAGCGTGTGACCTTTGTTGTTCCAAATAATGGCAGAACTCCGCATAAGTTCAGCCGATGGACCCAGTTTATCCAGAGCGCAATCGAAACATTCTAAGGCTTCTTCGTAGCGGCCGAGCTCGGACAAATTATTTCCTCGACTATTCAGTCTCCCAATGGTAATTTTCTCCGGGCTTGGTGGTGCAAACGTTTCGCCGATTTCACGGCGGAGCAGATCCTCGAGCTCCTTCCGTAGCTCTTTAAATGTCTGATATCCATGCTCGCCATCGGATTCACGGCAACCTTTGATGATATGATTCAGCGGTGACTCTGGGGCGTGCGATACAGATTGTTGAGGGATCGCAAAGGCGATATGATCGAGGACAATGCCAAAATCGCGGATATCGGCCCTTTCGTCGCATGGATCATTTTTGAGATCTGCACTGATGTCATAATCGCTGCCGGCTGATCTTGCGCCTCTTGACATCGCGTGATATCTGCGCTCTGCAACGGCCCAGCCAAAATCGGTTATCTTTAGCGTTTTCTCGGGGCTGATCAAGATGTTGTCGGTTTTTATGTCCCCGTGGCATCGTATTTTTTTGGAATTTTTGGAATATGCGTGTTCCATGCCGTAACAAAACTGTATGGCCCATCGCAATGCCTGCGATAGATCGGGTGGATTATGCTCGAGGTGCCACTCAAGCGTGCTCTTACCTTCTTCGTTGCTGCTCGCAGCGATCGGTGACTGATTGGACGGATCAAGCTCTCTGCTCCATTCTAGGGTGCTCAAGGCTCCTTCGACGCTTGGAGCAATGTATTCCAAGGCGACATGCATTCGGCCGTCTATTATCTGCACCTGGTGTGCCTCAACGACATATGGATGCAAGCCTAAGTTCACCCAGATATTGGCCTCTTGAAAAAACAGCTCGCGTGCTTGTGGATCCTCAAAACGCTCATTTAGCAGCGTTTTCAGGGCATAGACATCTCGGGTCTCTTTTGAATAGACTTTATAAACAACGCCAAAATAGCCATGCCCTATTACGCCTAGGATCTCATAGTCCCCTCCAATGACGTCTCCCTTTTTGTAGGGGGCGTCAAGGGGATCTTGTGCGCCCATGTCGCCACCTTTATTGAATCTATCTCCAAGCACTTATTGTGTTGCGCTGATCGACTGTTTTTTTCTGTCATTAGCAGCCACAGTATGTAGCATAAGAGTGTCGAGATACCTACATGCGCCGACGTATAACGAATGAGGCTAATCACTTCAATTTTCACCTCATGTGACTAAACGATTTGCCTCATGCGACTCACTAATGGTGCTTAAGCAGGGATGTTAATAGCAGTCCAAAATCACAACCGTTATTGCCGAAAAGGAGACTTATCGGCAATGCAAATGAAGAACATCACCGACTACCTCGAAAAAGAACAAGTCGATCAGGTGCTTGCGGCGGCGCACCAGTGCAACCAGCGCGACTACCTCATGCTGCGGGTGCTGTGGCGCACGGGCGTGCGGGTCAATGAGTTACTCACCATCACGCCGCGCGACATCGAACCCAACAACAGCGTAGTCAACGTCACGAAGGCGAAAGGAGGGAAGCGGCGGGGGGTGCATTTAGACGCAGAGACTATCGCAATGCTCTCCGCCTACGTTTCGGCACAACAACTCCCTGATGATTGGCCTGTTTTTGCCCTCAAACAACGACAGGTGCGCAACATCGTCAAGCGCTACGGTTCGGTCGTCGGAAAAGATGTCCACCCCCATACCTTCCGACACTCATATGCGATTCACTGTGTGCGAAACGGCTGGGACATCAGACGGCTACAGCAGGTCCTCGGGCATTCAAGTCTGAACGTGACTGCGGTGTATCTACCGTTCAACGACCAGGATATCAAGGAGCTTTATGACAAGACGCCGTTCTAACGCCACGAGCAGCTATCAGCGCCGTTAGTCTACAACGCAAAAGCATGCAAGATCGCCTTTTGGTCGCTTTGCGGGTAGACTGTCTGAAGTATTTAAAGGGTCGAATAGAAACGACATCAGTATGGCACCGCCTCTGGAGAAGCAACATGACAAGGGTTATTACGCTAAAGGAGTATTTTTGGGAAGGGTTGCTGAGCACGATCCATTAAAACAAGGATTGAAACCCCAGCGGCGCAAAGGCGACTTCTAATTTATTTTTAAATGTTGCAGAGCACGATCCATTAAAACAAGGATTGAAACTATGCTGCCGACCCGTTAGCAATATTGATGTCAGGGTTGCTGAGCACGATCCATTAAAACAAGGATTGAAACTTCATAATCGCCGGTTCGAGGAACCGAGGACGGATGGTTGCTGAGCACGATCCATTAAAACAAGGATTGAAACTTCTCCAATTTTGGTTGCTCTCCTTCTATGTTCACCTGGTTGCAGAGCAAGATCCATTAAAACAAGGATTGAAACCCATATCCTGCAACTGGCTACGTGGACAATATGTCGTTGCAGAGCACGATCCATTAAAACAAGGATTGAAACTTAGGTATCGCGCTAATCTACTGCGCGATAATTGTTGTTGCAGAGCACGATCCATTAAAACAAGGATTAATAGCTACTGCTGTAGAAGCGACGAATTACTAATTCTCTCTCGTCGGTTCACTATCTAGTCAATGACTGCCCCAAGCATGGGATCATAATCAACGTCGCAAAATATGATGCCCTCGTCGTCGTATCGGTGTTTTTGCACGTACCATAAGGGGAGCTTGACTTCGTACTCCCGCCGCTCCGCTGGGGAGAGTCGCAGTACCGCCTCCTTGAAGCACAGGGGGATGACCGAGACGGTCTCATAGGTGATACGGCGAGTCACCTCGTCTGCGTCCTCTAGGAGCCGGCTATCGAAGACTCCCGCCCGCCTATCCTGTGAAAGGGCGTATTGGTCCATAGCATCGATGAACGCCTCGGTCCCTTCGATGTCGTCGTTTGCGTACACGGTCTCAACGATGCGGAGTAGATCTTCCTCACTGATCGCGGGCCCCGCCGCCTGAAAGGCCGCGTAGGTCGCCTTGATCAGGGTGGCGTCGCTTATGGGATCGTAGAACGATGCGGCGTACACGCGTTCCGATAGAGGAGATGCGCGGTAGATGAACACCCTGCTGTCTCTTTTAGCATCACGGTTGCGGTTCACCCGTCCTGCCCGCTGAACGAGCGCGTCGGCGGGAGCACACTCGGTAAAGAGCCAGTCAAAGTCGAGATCCAAGGAGACCTCGACGACCTGCGTTGCGACCACAAGTCGTGCCGCGCCACCCTCTTCGATCCGTTGTATGTCCGCTTCGATCCGCTTTCGATCCTTGAAGATAAAGTGTGAGTGGTAGCATATCGGCCGCAGCTCACCGAGCTGTTGTGCCAGCTCCTGACACTGCCGCACGGTGTTAACGACGACGAGCACCCGCCGGCCCTGGTGGACCGCCCGCGTGATGGCGTCACGGTCGTCTTTGACGTACATCTCCTTGACCATGTAGGTGCTCCGCCGCTCGTGCGCCAGGGTGTCGTCGGCGATATACGCCGCTTCGGGCAGCGCTTTTTGGAGTATCTCCCGCGTGTGTGAGGGGAGCGTGGCGCTCATGAGCAAAAAGCGCGTGCCCAGGCGGGAAAAGTGACGGATAGCGGAGATGAGAAGGCCGAGCGTCCACCCGTCATAGGCGTGGACCTCATCAACGATGATGACCGCGTTCGCCGCGTTGATCTCCTTGACGTCCCAGCGACGCCCGTTAAACCCGATGGTGAGGAGCTGGTCCACGGTCGCGACCGTTGCCGGACGTATGAACGTCTTGTCAAACAGGTAGTACTGCCGGTTCTTCCACTGGTCTTCCTCCTCCTCGGCACGCGCACGTTCCGCGGCGCGCCTGAAGAGGTCGGCCGTTGAGTGCGTCAGGCCTACGTTTTCCGGACCGAAGACGTCGACGAGCCGCTGCCAGGTGCTGTTGGCGGTGACCATGGTCGGAAGGAGGTAGAGGATCTTCGCTCCCCCCATCGCACGACTGTTGGCTAGGGCCCAGAGCAGCGCCGCCTCGGTCTTGCCGCTGCCTGTCGGAGCGCTCACGATGAGGTGG
>Ga0116107_1000990_pt1 | contig 18562 bp, 17 predicted proteins | sample June2015DPH_6_10_FD_88969 | JGI IMG/M metagenome (GOLD analysis project Ga0116107, IMG submission 88969) | Peatland microbial communities from SPRUCE experiment site at the Marcell Experimental Forest, Minnesota, USA - June2015DPH_6_100 | ecosystem: Environmental > Terrestrial > Soil > Wetlands... | reverse complement strand
CATCAATTGTCCTTCGCGCGCCAGGCGCTCTAAAGGCTCACGCTCCAGGATGCAACTATCGCCAGACAGGTAGTCGTAAATGCGGCGGTTGAAGACGAAGAATCCGGCACTCGCCCATCCATCCAACTGAGGTTTCTCCGCAAATTCCACCACATTGCCGCCTTCGTCCACCTCCAGAATGCCGAATCGCGACACGGGTCTGACCGTCGTGACTGTTGCCAGTTTGCCGTGGGCCTTGTGAAAATCCAGCAGTGCGCGGACGTCGAGGTCAGCAACGCCGTCTCCATAAGTGACCATCAATACATCGCCGTCCACGTACGGCTCCGTCCGCTTGACACGGCCTCCCGTCATTGTGTCCTGCCCTGTTTCCACCAGCGTCACGCTGAAATCCTGCTCGGTGTGCGCGCCGTGGTAGGTGACACGGTGTTGGCGTCCCAGGCAAATCGTGAAGTCATTGTTCATCGCCTCGTAGTTCAGAAAGTACTCTTTGATCTGATGCCCTTTGTAGCCAAGACAAAGAACAAATTCCTTGAACCCATAGTGGGCGTAGAACTTCATGATGTGCCAGAGCATCGGACGCCCGCCGATATCGACCATCGGTTTGGGTCGAAATTCCGTTTCTTCGCGCAGACGGGTACCAAGTCCACCGCAGAGCAGCACAACCTTCATCGCTCACTTCTATCAAACTCAGGCAATTGCGTCAAACGGTTACAACTGGTTACAGCGTAGAATTTCGGTCGCTGATCAAAGTATCACAAGATTACAAACACACGCGTCGACGCGAACACTGCTCAGCAAATCCGCGAAGGGTATCTCGTCGTCTCCGCCTCGGAATGGGTGCATCACGAGTGGGATTGGCTTCGAGCGTCGCACCAGCCGGTGGGGCGCGTGGCGTACACGTTGTTCGTGTACTGGATCGGTGAGCCGGCGAGCGGAGGTTAATCGTACCCAATAAAACCGGGGGGGAAATCGGAGGCGATTGCCGAAGACCGCGTCTCTTCCAACTCGGGTCGCGCTCGCGGGACAGAACGGCTTCGCGTTTGGTTGGCCTTAACCGGTCGATTGACTTTTGCCCCAATTGGAGGGACCCGCTCCCATGCCCCGTGTGGCCATGACAATGCGTGGCTCTTGGGCGACGCTGGCTGTGGCAGCGAAGCCAACTATCTGTTCTGTCACGAGGTGCTGGGCGTCGAAAACACCATCGGTCAATTTGCGCGGCATGGCTGCGCACGTCACACGTCTTGGCGCAAGCCATTGCCGCAGAAGTTCCCCGGCGCCGGCATCTCACGCGTTGGCCGGTCGAGACGGTGATCTCAGTGGTGAAAGGTAGGTTTGGGGACGCGGTCAACGCCCGCAACGCCCGACGCCAGTATCGGCAACTGTCGCCTTTGGGTGTGGTGTACAACGTCCACCGTCGGACGTTTGTTCTTGTCGCAGTTGTTCAAGCCCGTCTGTACTTGAGGATTTCAACAGAGGAAGGGCGCCTTACCGCGCGATCGGTACGGATTCACGTCGGCGAAACACGAAAACATTGTTTTCGTTGAATACAAGCTGATAGTTCGTGTTCGTATAATAGGACATCACAAGATCACGGGTGGCGACATTGGGTGGAAAACGTCTGTCGTTCGCGTCGAAAATCACGTAATCCATCTTATACATATCCTCCTGCGGCCAGACCAAGAAACCGCGAAGCTGTGATTTTCGAGTTACCTCTGGAGAAAAGCAGGCCTGCAGTCTCGAATCCTCCCTGTCAGAAAAATGGGCGATCATACTCATCGGAGCGAGGACTGATTTATCAGGAGGGATGAGGGCGAGAACTTTTTCCAGCGTTGGGTAATAGGCGTGGGTCGCAAATTGACTCGGCTCCAACCAGAATGGCCAGCTCGCGATGCAAAGGGCGCAGATACAGGCACTCAACATTAGTCGTGCGTGCGCAAGGTTCCAGCGAGCTTCCAAAACCTGGCTGATGTTCCGCACACCGAAGATTGTCGCCACGCACAAAAAGGCCCCGGTTGCCAGGCCGTAATGCCACGCAATGACGCGGCTGGCACTATCCAGCGCCAGGTTCATACCGAGAGCCTGGACAACCAACAGAAACTCCGGTGCCAACAGCGGAGCGACCCACAGCAGCGGTTGAAAAACCTGCATCAAGTAAAATACGTGCTCGGCATCCGTCAAATAGGCCAACAACGGCAGAGGGTTCGTGAGTGCGGCGTGAATGAATTCCTTTGGCGGCAGGCCCAAGAGGGTGTGATAGGCCACAGCGGACATGCCCTCTGGTCCCGCGAAGTAAGGCATGAATACTTTCAGAGCAAATACCTCGTAGATAGCAGCGAGAAGAATGGGGACGACGATCCATTTTATATTTCGGCGACGGACCGCCGCGTACACGCCAAAGGCGGCCACCGTAAACGGAAGATTCTCTTGCCCCATCATGCCCAGCAGGGCGAATATCACAAAGGGGAAGAAGCGAGCTTCGAAGAAGAAATAGGCTGCCGCCATCAAGAACGGTAAGCCGAAGACTTCCAAGTGAAGTTGGTCAACGTGCATCGTGACGACAGTTGGATAGAACAAATACGCGGCAGTGAGGAGGCTTGCAGCGCGTCGGTCGTCGAGGACTTTCCGCGAGAGGAGATAAAAGGGGATTCCAGAGAGGCCAATGGAAAGGGATTGCGCGAAATACAATGTTGGGGCCGTCGGTAGCAGCCAAAACAGTGGCACGACCCAGAGCACAATCAGCGACGCGTGGTTTCCCAGGTAGCTCATCTCATAGGTCGGGATGTACATCAGCTTTCCGCGCAGCGTGCAGTTGAAGGCCTCGATCATGGCCCAGGCGTCACCGCTGTTGGAGTTCATCACCGCGTATTTGCGCCAAGCGAGCACGAAAAAGAAAACCGTGTACCCCCCCAGCCAGAGCAGCAATTTACGATGTTGAGCGATCCACTTGCGGAGATTGTCCTTCATTGCCTCGTGCTATCGCTTCCGTTTGCGAGAACCCACGCCCCAGAGAGTCAAACCAAAATTGGCATAGCCGACTTGGCAATCCTCAAAACGCGTCGCGAGCGACCAAGTCAGCGACTCGTTCGTAAACGGCGAGATGTGCTCCAGCGGGCGACGGGTCACAATCCGGAAGAACATCTCGCCGGCCAGCCAGCGGATGCTGTCATAAGGCGGCGTAAACACGATCAGCGAGCCGGTATCCCGAAGAATCCGCGTCGCCTCATTCAATGTCGCCGATCTCGACGCGACGTGCTCGATCGTGTCGACCATCAAGACCACGTCGAAACTCGCATCGGCAAACGGCAGAGTTCGGTTGAAATCCGCTGCCACTGTCTTGAAGTCGCCTCGCATCGCCAAAGCGAGGAGCCGAGGGTCGTGATCCACGCAAGTAATCTCGACGTGCGGGCAGGCGCTATGGAGTCGGCGGGAGATGTTGCCGGTGCCGCACCCCAAATCAACTAGCTGCAATGGGCCAGCCGATCGCCCCAAGACTCTCTTCATGATGCGCAGCTTCATCAAATCAAGCCAGCGGAAAAGCTTTCCGCCAAGGAATCCTTGGTAATAGGCGGCAAACGTTTTCGGGTCAGATTGACCAGCTTGTGGGCACATGGACCAATTCACATTTCTGTTCAGGGTTCGCGTACTCTAAGCACGGCCTAGCCCCTGAGCAAGCTGGATTTTCCCAAAGGTGCCGAGCGGCAAGCCTGTTTTGACGTCATGCTTGCTTTCCCAAAAGCCAGGTTATGAGTCCAAAAATAATAGCCCTGGCCGGGCGGATTGACTTTACACGCGAGTGCCGCTAGTATCCGCACCCTATGTTCGGACAAGCGCGAGAGCATTGAGCTTATTCCCCTTGTGAACCCTTTGAAAACAGGACCGGGGATTTCAGTTGTCATTCCCGCCAGAAACGAGGTTGATTCGATCCGCCTGACGGTGTCGGATTGTCTCCGAGTCCTCAAGAGTATGGAAATCGAATTCGAGATCATCGTTGTCGATGATGGCTCGCAGGACGGAACGACTGATTCTCTCAAGGATTTGAATTGCCGTATCGTGTCGAATCCAAATCCTCCTCACGGAAAGGGCGTCGCGCTGCGTAAGGGATTCTCCGCCGCTCGTTACCCGACGATTCTCATGTTGGACGGCGATTACTCGCATCGCGCGGAGGACATTCCTCTGTTGTACGATGAATTCTCCAAAGGCTACGGCTTGGTCATCGGCGATCGTTTTATTGGCGGCAGCGACGAATACACATTCACTCGCAGCTTCGGAAACCACTTCTTGACATTGGCCTTTTCACTATTGTTCGGTGTGCAACTCAACGACGCACTCAACGGCTACAAGATCTTTGATCGCAAAGTTTACGATTCGTTCCCCTACACCGCCAAAGATTATTCCATCGAGATCGAACTTCTGGCCAACACTCGGCGCCTCGGCCTGAGTATCGGGCAGGTCCGCTCGCACGAGCGGCGGCGATATGGCGGCAGGTCAAAGTCATTCGCAATTCGCCACGGCGTTTCCTTTCTCTCGCGCATTCTGTACGAGCGTTTTCGCACGCTATCCTCCAAGTGAAAGTTTCTTCCACTGCCCGACGCAGTCCAGCCGTTGCGTCGGCCTGTCCGCGCTATAATTTCGGTTTCCACGGAATTTTCCAGTCCGATTCCCCGCCCGACCGCTGGAAGACGAAGACTCCGTTTTCGGCAAAACGAAGCTGGTATTGCGGATTCCGATAAAGCGACTCGAAGAACTCACGAGTCATGGGTGGGTTAAAGCGCCGCTCATTGACATCGACGAGCACAAATTCATACTGGGCAGCATATTCCGGCTGGTCCTGAAAGGCCCCGATGGTGTCCCAATGCGCTCGGCCACAGACATGTCCCGGCAACGAGTTCGGCACAAGAATGGACTTGTCCCGGGGGACGATTTGAAGCGCGCGCACGAGAGTGTCGTGCTCCGGCAACCGGCGATACTGCGATAGATTAAACCACAGATACCAGTGCGCCAACGACAACACCACCAGTGCTGCCGCCATGAGCATCACCGGCTCCTCACCGCCGAGGCGCCGACGTAGCCACCCCGCCACTTTCTTCATTCCCAGTACTGCGCTGACAAACAGGACCGAACCCGTGACCACGTTATAATGCCAACCAATCACCCGGAGAGCATTGTTGTCGGAAACCGTATTGAGCGCCAGATCCGGCAACGCCAGCAGGCAGGCCGGACTCAGGAACGGGAGCACCCAGGCAAGCGGTTGCACCAGGAACAACACATACTGAATAATTTCTGCGCTCCACAAATGATTCAGGACCAAACCGGGATTCGTCAGCGCATTGGTCACGATCTCCCCGGTCGAGCTGCCCAAGTACCGGAACATCCGCGCAGTCGTCTCCCACTGGACCCCCTGCCGAAACCATGGCATGACCACGAACGTCACGGTCGGAAAGTACACCGCGCACAAGGCAGGCGGCGTGAGGATCCACTTCCATCCACGACGTTGGAGAACCGCATACACGCCAAACATGGCAATGGCCAGCGAGACATTCTCGCGCCCCAGGCAGGCGATCACAGCAAACAGCATAAATAATCCGAACCGTTTGCACATGTAGAAGTAGAAGGCGAACAGCAAGTACACCGCGATGAACGGTGCTGCTTCCACCTGGTTGACATGTTGAGAAACAATTGGCGGGAAGAAGAGAAAAGCCAGCATCAATAGCAGCGCCGTGGTGTGGTCGCCGAAGAGTTTGCGTGCAATCAGGTACAACGGAACGCCAGCCATACCTATGGCAAGGCTTTGCATGAAGATCAGGGCCGGCACACCCGGAAACAACCAAAGCACCGGCAAGAGCTGTATCCACAAGAATTCGGCGTGTACCCCAAGGATACTGTACCCACGCGGCGCAAATAAGAACGGCTTCCCTCGAAAGGTCCACCAAAACATATCGTGATAACTGCCGAAGTCGCCCGTGTCCCAGCCAAACACCATGAACCGGCGGTATGCCAGCCAGAAAAAACACAACACGTACATGGCAATTGCCACCGCTAGTTGCTTCTGCTCACGCGTAAAACGCATCGTAATGTTCATGCTCGTCTCAGAAAGCAATCAGACAGGATGAGGCGGACCGTTTTTATTCCATCTTCAGCGTGCCCTTGAGGCTACCGGTAATCATCGATTCTGCTGCCGACGATGATGTCCAGCATCAGTTTGTTGGCCTTCGACTCCGGTAGGTCGGTCATGCAGTGCACATTGTCATCCAAAGCCGCCCGTGCGTCAAGCCACTGACCGGCTCACAGGATTTAATTGCGCACCCGCCCGCGGCGTGCTATTAAGAGGAACTTTTGCTATGGCCGGCCAGAGAAGACTGTTTGTCGTGATTCCCGCGTACAATGAAGAGCAGAACCTGCCTTCTTTGCTGCCGCACATTGCTAAGGTCGTTGCCAAGACCAATCGCGAGCTGCAGATCATCGTGGTCAATGACGGTAGCCGGGACAATACCCGCAGCGTCGCTGAGGACCTTGCTGCCAAACTCCCCGTCCGCGTCCTCTCGCATCCGACCAATTACGGCGTGGGGCGCGTCTTTCTCACGGGTCTGAAGGCGGCGAACGAATCGGCCCAAGCGGATGACATCATCGCCCTACTGGAAGCGGACAGCACCAATGACCCCGAGTTGCTACCGGAAATGATCCGGCGTATCGAAAGCGGCGATGACGTTGTCATCGGTTCGCGTTACGAGAAAGGCGGAAAGTATCATAAATTTCCCCCGAAACGACTGGCGCTGAGCCTGGCCGCCAACGCGGGTGTCCGCACCCTGTTCCCGATTCATGGCGCCCGAGATTACACGATCTTCTACCGCGCCTATCGGGCCTCGGTCTTGGCTCGCGGATTCGCGGTGTTCGGGGACAAACTCATCGAGACCCGCACATTCGTGTGCAACGCGGAACTGCTGATCAAGCTGAATCATGCCCATCCCTTGCGCGTCAGCGAGGTCCCGCTCGTTTATCGCTATGACCTGAAGAAGGGCAAGAGCAAGATGCCGATCAAGCGCACCATCGGTGAGTATTTCTCGTTTGTGCGGCAGGCGCGGCGGACCCTGAAGAACACGCCGGTTGACGCTTCCCGCAACTTGCCTTGCGCAAACCCGGACAAACCTTTATAAGTGTCCTCCACGACTCATGAGCAAAAACATCCTGATCACCGGGGGCGCCGGCTTCATCGGCACCAACACCGCGAAAGCCTTTTTGGATCGCGGCTACCACGTCACCATCTTTGACAATCTCTCGCGCCGAGGCAGCCAGAAGAACCTGGACTGGCTGACGAGCACCTATCCGAAAAACCTGCGCGCGGTGATCGCGTCGTTGTCCGACTTTGAAAAACTGAAGACGGAGGCCGCCGCGGCGGATGCGGTCCTGCATCTCGCGGCACAGGTTGCAGTCACCACTTCGGTCACCAATCCCCGCCAGGATTTCGAGGTCAACGCGTGGGGAGCGTTCAACGTGCTGGAAGCGGCGCGGCTATCCCCGAAGAAGCCGTTTTCCCTCTATACTTCGACCAACAAGGTATACGGCGGTCTCGAGCACCTCGGCGTGGTGGAACAGCAAACGCGATACGCCTACGCGGCAATGCCCGAGGGCGTCTCGGAAAGCGAGCCGCTCGACTTCCATTCGCCGTACGGCTGCTCGAAAGGCGCGGCCGACCAGTATTTCCGTGATTACTCGCGCATCTATGATCTCCCGACCATCGTGTTTCGCCAATCCTGCATTTACGGCCTGCACCAGTTCGGCAATGAAGATCAGGGCTGGGTAGCACACTTCATCATCTCAGCCGTGCTCGGCTGGCCGCTGACCATTTACGGTGATGGCAAGCAGGTCCGCGATCTGTTGTTCTGCGATGATCTGTGCGACCTGTATGTGCGTTGCGTCGAGAATCCCAAGCCTGTCGCGGGTCGCATCTATAACATCGGTGGCGGCGCGCGCTTCACGCTGTCGCTGCTCGAACTCATCAAGATTCTCGAAAAGGAACTGAGTCGCGAGATCAAACCCGCGTTTGGCGACTGGCGGCCAGGCGACCAGCGGATCTACGTCAGCAACACGACTTCCGTCACGCGCGATTGCGGCTGGAAGCCGACCACCTCACCGGCAGACGGTGTTCGGAAACTCATCCGCTGGGTCCGCAGTAATCCAACACTCTTCCAGAAGTGACCGCCGCAACATCCACCGATCGCTGCTTGCTCTGCGGTCACGACCGATTCGTGACGCTGTTTCCCTCTACGCTCAGCACGGTCGACGCACCGTTGCGTCCCGAAGACTTTGCCTGCACCAACATCGGGCATAAGGAACACGGACCCGTTGTGAAGTGCGCGCACTGTGGCCTCGCGTTCATCCATCCGCGCGAAGACCCGAACCAGATCGTGCAGGCGTATGAACAGGTCACCGACGAGCTTTACGCTGAAGAAGAGCACGGCCGCGTACTCACGTTCATACGCTTCCTCAATTACGTTGAGCGCTTCCGCAAGCCGCCGGGCAAACTGCTCGATGTCGGCTGCCATATCGGCACGTTCCTGCGGCTGGCGCGCGAGCGCAGTTGGGAACCCTACGGCGTTGAACCATCGCACTGGGCCGTCGAATACGCGTGCTCGAAACAAGGTCTGAATGTGCGACAAGGCGTCGCGAAAAATGCCCAGGACTTCGCAGTAAAGTTCGATCTTATCACGTTGATCGACGTGATCGAGCACGTCGCTGATCCGCTACAGGAACTAAAGGACATTCGCGCCATTCTCGCTCCGGACGGGATGTTCGTCCTGACAACGATGGATTTTGGCAGCCTGTTCGCCCGGATTACAGGCAAACGATGGCCCTGGCTAATGCGCATGCATTTGTTCTACTTCACGCGCGATACGATGAAGAAAACGCTCGAAGCGGCAGGCTTCGAGACCGTGCACTTCAGCGGTTATACGCACGTGGTCAGCTTCGGCTACCTTATCCACAAGCTTGCCAGTTACAGCCGCGCGATTGCGAGGGTCGCACGTGCGATCGCGAAACCATTACGGCTCGATGATGTGCAAGTGCCGATCAATTTCGGCGACTTCATGACGGTTGTGGCTCGCCCTTCCCGCCCCAGTGTTCACCCCAAACTGGATTGAAGCCAAAAGGCGCAACACGCAGTCAAAACCAAGTATGATCGTCCCTGTCGTGCAAGCATTTGACTTGCTTCACACGGTTCGCTAGTCTTGCGGCCATGATTGTGGGCGTTAACACTAAACAGCTCAAGATGAACAGCGACGAGCGCGGACGTCTGATGGAAATCCTGCGGCGAGACGACGAGATCTATGCGAAATTCGGGCAGGTTTACATCACGACCGCTTATCCTGGCGTCGTCAAAGCGTGGCATTTCCACAAGGTGCAAACTGATAACTTCGCGTGCCTGCGCGGGATGATCAAGCTGGTGCTGTGCGACAATCGCCACGACTCGCCCACGCGTGGCAAGGTGAATGAATTCTTCATCGGTGACGACAATCGGTTGCTCGTGCAGATCCCGCCCGGCGTTTATCACGGTTTCAAGGGCATTGGCACAACCGAAGCGCTAGTTCTGAATGTGCCCACTGAGCCGTACAATCATCAGCAACCCGATGAATACCGTCTGCCGCCCCACGACAAATCCATCCCCTACGATTGGGCGTTGAAGGAAGGCTGAGAAACACGGAGTAATGGAATACTGGAGTGATGTAGTGATGATAAGCCGCGAACACGTCTGGAAACGAGCACGCCAGAAGTTGTGTTTTTGCCACGCCCTCCAACACTCCGACTCTCCATTACTCCAACACCCCATCGGTCTGCCATGAAAGGCGTTATTCTCGCAGGCGGTTTGGGCACGCGACTGTTTCCGCTCACCAAAATCACGAACAAGCACCTGTTGCCGGTTTTCGACAAGCCGATGATTTTTTATCCCATCCAGACGCTGGTTGATGCCGGAGTCCGTGATTTACTGATCGTCACGGGCGGCAACAACGCAGGCGATTTCCTGCGGCTGCTGGGAAACGGCAAGGTATTCGGCTTGCCGCATATCAATTACACGCACCAAGAAGGCGAGGGCGGCATTGCCGACGCCTTGCGCCTCGCGGAGCACTTTGCGGACGGCGGTAAGATCATCGTCATGCTCGGCGATAACGTCATCGAAAAAGACATCCGTCACGGCGTCGTCGCATTCAGAAAGCAGAAACGCGGGGCGCGTCTCTACCTGAAGGAAGTCCGCAACCCGCAGGCGTACGGTGTGGCCGAACTCCGAGGCCACCGCATCGTCAGCATCGTCGAGAAGCCGAAGAAGCCGAAATCCAACTACGTCGTCGTCGGCATCTACATGTACGATGCCGCCGTCTTCGACATCATCCGCACGCTGAAACCGTCTCGCCGGAGCGAACTGGAGATCACCGACGTCAACAACGCCTACATCCGCCACGGCGCACTCGAGTACGAAATCCTCGACGGTTGGTGGGCCGACGCGGGCGCCTCCCCCCAGAAGCTGTTGGAAACCAGCGTCTTGGTCGCCGCCAAGAACGGAGTAAAGTTGTGACGCGCGTTCTTGTCACGGGCGGCGCGGGCTTCATCGGCTCGCACTTCGTGAGATTTGCGTTGCGCGACCATCCCGACTGGCAAATCGTCGACCTCGACAAGCTCAGCTACGCGGGTAACCTGGAAAACCTCGAAGGCCTGCCCGATTCGTCCCGTCACCGCTTCGTGCGCGGCGATATCGCCGACCACGCGTTGGTCACCAAACTGTGGAAGGATGACTCCGCCGGCTTTGATTTTGTCGTCAACTTTGCCGCTGAGACGCACGTCGACCGCTCAATCCTCTGGGCCGACGATTTCGTCAAGACCGATGTGCTTGGCGCATTCACACTGCTGGAGGCGGCGCGGCATTTTGGTGCAAAGCGGTTCATCCAGATTTCCACCGACGAAGTCTACGGCAGCATCCTCAGCGGCAGGTTCACCGAGGACTCGCCTCTCAATCCGCGCAACCCCTACTCTGCCAGCAAGGCAGGCGCCGACCGCCTGGCGTTCGCCTACTTCGCCACGCACAATGTGCCCGTCGTCATTACGCGTTGCTCGAACAACTTCGGCCCGAACCAGCATCCCGAGAAGTTCATTCCGCTCTTCATCACGAATGCGCTGGAAAACAAACCGTTGCCGCTCTACGGCGATGGTCGCCACGTGCGCGACTGGATTTATGTCGAAGATCACTGTGCCGCGATTGATTTTCTCATCGCGCATGGCAAGTCCGGCGAGACATACAACATCGGGGGCGGCAACGAGGTCGAGAACATCGTCATCGCCCGCCGCATCTGCCAGCAACTCAGCAAACCTGAATCGCTGATCCAGTTCGTCAAAGACCGCCCGGGACACGACCGCCGCTATTCCCTCGACGCGGGCAAGCTGGCGGCACTGGGATGGAAACCGCAGCGCGATTTCAACCAGACGCTCGACGCCACCATCGAGTGGTACGTCGCCAATGGACCGTGGTGGCGCAAGACAAAGACCGGCGAGTTCAAGAAATATTACGCCCAACAGTATGGGCAGCGACTGTGACTTCACCTTCCCTCTTGTGTCACCCTGAGCGGAGCGAAGGGTCTCCGCGCGAACAACAGAGATTCTTCGCTTCGCTCAGAATGACAAACAAAGAATGAAAATTCTACTCACAGGCGCAACGGGTTTCATCGGCTCGCACGTCGCGCGCGCGTTGGTCAACGAGCGGCACGAAGTGCACGCGCTCATCCGCCCCACCAGTAATACGTGGCGGATTGACGACATCCTGCCATCGCTGCACGTCGCACAGGCCGACATTCTCGATGCAGCGCAACTCACCAAGCAAATCGAAATCATTCGCTCCGAACTCTGCATTCATCTCGCGTGGTACGTCGAGCCGGGCAAATACCTCGTGTCGCCAGTTAACCTGGATTTTATGTGTGCCAGTTTGCGTCTGGCAAAACATCTGGCCGAGTGCGGCTGCAAACGGTTCGTCGCATCGGGCTCGTGCCTTGAATACGACGCCAGCGACAAACCGTTGAACGAATCCAGCCCCACCCGCCCACGCCATCTCTACTCGGCGGTCAAACTTGCTCTGTATCACGCGCTCGATGATTTTTGCAGAACGGCCGACATGCAATTCGCCTGGACTCGCTTCTTCTACCAATACGGCCCTGGCGAAGATCCGCGGCGGCTTGTGCCTACGGCCATCAACTCCCTGTTGCGTGGGCAGGTCTGCAATCTGACACCCGGCGACGAGATGCGCGATTACCTGCATGTCAAGGATGTGGCCGGCGCGGTCTGCGCCGTTGCCCGAAGCAACCTCACGGGCGCGGTGAACGTCGGATCGGGTCAACCCGTGACCGTCCGTGAGATCGCGGAGACGATTGCGGCGTTGCTCGGTCGTCCCGACCTCATCGCGCTAGGCGTTCAGCCGTACATCCCCGGCGACCCGATGCACATCGTCGCAGACAACAAACGGCTTCGACAGAATACGGACTGGAAACCGCAGTGCGATTTGGAAACCGGACTGCGCGAAACCATCGAGTGGTGGAAATTCCAGCGGTAGGTCAGTCGCCCAAGTCGAACCGACCGACAACCTCGGTGCATCGACCGTAGTCTGGGTTCTTGAGAGTTCGTCCGTCCCCGTTCGTGGCCTTTCCAGCCACAGAATCATTCAAGGATTTTTCGAACTGACAATCCGGAAGATATTTCGTATGTTGCGTCTAAGAGTCACCTCATGACGGAGGGTTTTAGAAATTGTCCAAAAGGTTGGCTTGAGCAGGGCGATTATCAAATCAGAGGCCGGAAAGGTGGATAGTGCACACACCGCGCCCCGGCTGAAAAGCTTCTGGGAAAAGATCACCGGTGATCCGGGTGCGGCCTGGTTGGACGGTCTGTTGCTGGTGCCTCTCCTCATTCTCTCATTCTCATATCTCTATGCATCGCCCGAGTTTGCCGCCAACTTGCCGCAAGATGCCGTCGATTTTGTGCTCCCCGCGCTGAACTTGGTGGAACACGGCAGCCTCGCCACGACTTGCTATGGACAGCACCCACCCCCAGCCCATCCTTTTGGTATGCCGCTTCTCTTGGCTCCTGCCTATTTGATTTTCGGCCACTTCCCGGGGAACGGCATCTACTCAATTCTGTTCTTTGCGCTTGGTGCCGTCACGACCGTTTATTTCATAGGGCGACGTTTGGGCGGGCGCGTCTGCGGATGCTTCGCAGCCCTGTTTCTTGTGACCCATAACGGCTTCCGTAAATACGCTGCGAAGATAATGAGTGAAGTGCCATCGATCTTCTTGCTGGCACTGATCTTGTTGTGGATGCTTCGCTTGCGCGGTCGTAGTCGAACAAGCTGGGGGTATTGCGGGATCGGCACGCTGGTGGGGCTAGCAATTGCAGTGCGCTGGGATAACGCTCTGGTGCTGGTTCCAACGTTTGCTTTGCTCGTTCATGATTCTTGGAAATGCTCCCTAAAACGAGGAGTCTACGTCGGCATCGGTTTGATTCTTTGGCTCGTGGCACTGGGGTTTTATAACTATGCCCATTTTGGCAGTCCGTTGCGAACTGGCTACCATTACTGGGGCAATGCGGGTACAGAAACCGTGCCCTTATTCTCATTCCGGTACGCGACTGCCCGTGGCTACTGGCGGACCCGTGGCTATTCGGAACGATTTATCCAAGCGAATAACGGCAATTTGCTTTTGCTTCTGAAGACCCTCCTAAACCAAGCTGACATGACGCGTACGTTTAATAATCCGTCACGTTGGGACAACATTCCCGGACGATACACTTATCAGGCGCTTGTTATAGCACGTACTCTGCTCGGATTCGCCGGCCTCGCTTGGTGCATACGATTGCGGCGCAAGCTGCCATCCGCCGACGCAGCTCTCTGGTTCACAAGTCTTTCGATGGTGATGATTCTATTTTACACCTTTTATTCTTGGCAAGAGGAGCGTTTTTTGCTCAGGCTTGTTCCTTTCTTCTGCGTATTCGACGCCATGAGTCCTGCCGTCATTCGGGCTATAACCGAGAAATGGCCTTCATCGAACCGGATGGCGGCTGCCTTTTGTGGCCATGCTCTGATATGCGGACTGATTTGCTTGCTGACCTATCTCAGCGCATCCGGACTGGTGCCGCAAGGCGACGATAATTTGCATTTGTACCAAGCGATGCACTCCACCAGCAGTATCACAGAATCAAATGCAGTTGTCGTGACCGACTGGGATCCATTTCGGCCCGATCTCTATATTATTCAAGGCACACAGCGCACACTGATTCCACTGTCTAAAGACGCACGAGCTCCATTTGCTGCATCTGAAGAGCCTGAGAAACTGATTGCTTTGTCGCGCCAAGGAAGACCCATCTATTTGCTATTGCATGATCCTGCATCTCCATCCGAGCTTGGTATGCGGCATAGAGGTCCTCGAATTATGCTTGCTATAGCTTACTATAATGCGTCCACAGGTGGCCTAGATACTCTGGCGAAATACTTTCAATATGAGCCTTTGCTAACCTACAAAGATCGGAATGGTCAACCTCTTTGGCCATACCTTTTCAAACTTCATGCCCGCCCCTTTAGTATCAACTGAAGGGAGCAAATACCCTAGCCCCTATGGTTCGCGTGCGCTCTCACAAACTAGCGCAACGAGGCAACCGAGTAGAGCCAGTCCACTTACCAATCCCGCAACGGCATAACTGCGCGGCGGTTTGTAGCGCAGCACGATTTCGTGTGCGCCAGATGGCGCATTCACTCCCATGAGTGCGCAACTCACGCGCAGCACCTCGGCCGGTCTGCCGTCCACTTCGGCGCGCCAGAACGGATAATAGCTCTCGGCGATCACAGCCAGGCAATCGCGGGGAGCGTTGAGGCGGATGCGGACCTGCTGGTTGTTTTCACGAGAAAGCTGCACGTCCGCCAGTGGCACAACATCGCCGTTGCGCAGCGGCGCCATCGGCGCTTCGCCGTCGTGATAGACTCGCTCATACTTCAGGGTGGCGTCGGGGCCCGCGGGTCCGTGCACCAGCGGCCAGTTGCGGGCCGCGAGCGCAAGCGCCAACCGCGGCGAGTTGCGGACATCGCCGTCGAAGAGGCATGCACGCGCGTAAGCCGTCACGTACGCATGCGCGGTGCCGTTGCGAAACACGGTGAAGTCCTTGTTCTCCAGCGCGACGGGGAATACATGGCGGTAGTCAGCAAGCGCCTGTTGCATTTGCGGCGACTGCATGTCGGGGTCGGTCTTGTCAAAGACGACGTAGCGCGCGGCGAACAGATTGAGCAACTCGAGCGACCCGGCACCCGTCTGGTTTAGCAGCCCGGTGCCGAGCGGCGCCATCCAATTGTAGAACGCCTCGTATACCTGTGGCTTGCCGCTCCACATCGGCCCGAGCAGGTGAAAATAGCGGCCCGAGATCACGTAAACCTTCATCCAGTCACCGTCTTGCTTGAGGGCGGCGTAAGTCGCACGGAGATTGTCGAGAGTGTAGGCGGGCACGCCATTGTCCTTGGCCGGCTTCTGATACGGCCAGTAATCAATCAAAAGAAGTACGGCAATTAGGGCGACGATCTTGGGCGTCTGTGCGCGCCATTTGTTCGCGCCGAGCACGTCGGTCACGAAGAAACCCGCCAGCATCGCGACGAAGAATGTCCCGGGCCCGTCGTAGAACACGTACGGCGCCCGGATCTCCTTGAAGAGCGGCACGGCGGCCAGAATCGGGAACGCGGGCAAGAACAGAAACGCTGCCAGCGCGCCCACCGCCCAGAGGCATTTGCGCGGTGCGGTCAGCTTGCAGCGGTAGAACATCCCCAAGAAGGCGAGCATCGCTGCCAAAGACAACAGGACAGCCCAGCGAATCGCGGCCGGCGTGCCGTCGAGCCCGAAGATCGCCTGTGCGGTTTGCCAGTTGGCCTGCCAGACTGTGCTCGGGCCGTACGCGAGCATGATGCTCACCAACAGCACGCCGATGAAAAACCAGAACAAGCTGCGATTCACGCGTCGGTGATTCCACAGCGCCGTCATGGCCAGCACGGCCAGCAGCGCCAGCCCTGCATATTTCTCAGGCGATTCGGACGTCAGTGAGAACAGGCGCTGGAGGCTTTCGCGCATGCGGTTGGCCTCTTCCTGCGTGGTAGGATGGAAGGCTTGGGCCTGCAATTCTCGCGAGAGTTCACTGGTGGTCGCAGTGGTAATCGCTCCGTCGCGATCCACCAGCGCGAGCAGGCTCTTGAACGCGTAGCCATGCTGCCAACCGATCAACTGTTCGTGTTCGCCCGACAGCAGCTTCACGTATTTGGATTCCACCAATCCCGGGGCAATGAGCACCGCGCACAAGCCGGCGGTCACAACGCCAAGCCGCGCGAGCGTGCGTGCTGTTGCCCGCCAAGCGGCCCGTCGCTCGCGAGGCCAGAGCCAGTACACGAGATAACCGAAGAGGAAGACGGCGTGGACGAAGGCCATCTTGTTGTGCGTCCACAGCAAGCCGAACGCAGACAGGCTGCACCAGAAGATGTCGCGGAAGCGCCCCGTTTCCAGCGCGCGGGCGAACAGCCAGAACGTCAGTGGCATGAACGGCATGAACACGATCACGCCGAGGTGTTCTGCACCCGCTGCGCGAATAATTTGCTCGGGATGCAGCAGAAACGCGATCGCCGCCAACGCCGCGGCCCACTCGTTCCTCAGGAAATACCGCGCACAGAAATACATTGCCACCGCGCCGCCGAAGACCGCGAGGAGCGCCGTGAGCTTCACCGCGGTGTGCACGTTACAGAACAACGCGAAGAACAAACTCGGCAGGAGATAAAAACCTTGCGAGTGATTAAGCCCATAGCTCGAACCGCTCATGTAGTACGGCGTCCACCACGGCAAATAGTGATGCTGTGCGAGTTCGCGACGAATGTCCCAGAGGCGTGAAACGAACCCTCCGAATTCCTTGTCGCTGTAGCCGAGCGGCAGCCAGTGCGCGCCAAGCCAAACGCAGTACGCAGCCGCGGCCGCAAGCGTGATCCAGAGTCCGATGCGCGCAGGGATGGTCCGCCGCCCCGCCCCGGTTGAATCAGACGACGGCTTCGCGCTAGCCACGCCTGCAGCGTGGCTAGCCTTCGGCGACGACGGGTTTTTCATTGGTCTTGGCCAGTAGATTCTGAACGGCGGCGAAGATTTCGTCCACAGAAATCTCGCGCAAGCAGGCGTAATTGATGTTGGCGACACAGCGCAGCGGGCGGCTGAGGTAATAAAAACAAACCATGCAGGGCAGGTCGCGCCACATCACGACGTGCCGCTGAGTTTGTGTAATCTTGGGAGCGAGCCTTCTTCCTTATGGTAAAACTGAGTGCGGCGAAGCCTCCAAGAAGTGGCAGAACACTAGTGGGTTCAGGAAGCGGCGTTCCATTTGAATCCGCTGCGGTATGGTTCGTATTCTACGGAACCAACATGGAGTCTGTTACCTACCCCGGAATACGCTTCGTGGTTGAAAACACGAAAAGCAACGCAGCACTCAGCGTCTTCGAGACTTCGAGTGGTACGCATCCTATTCCAATAATGATCCGTAAGGCTTTCACAACAATCGGTGTACCTACAAAGTACGTAGCGGATACAAACTTTTTGCACCAAGCAGAGTGGAGAATTCTCGTAGCTCCGAAACTGTATTGAACTATCGCCGCCCTCCGTGCTAAGATGTTTCCGCCATGAGCAATCGGAAGCAAGAGCCGCCGCTGCAATGCCCATTTGGCCGTCTTCTGGCCGGTGAACTTCGATCGGGCGATGTCGTCTAAAATGGTTTTCCTAGGATAAAGCCGCTTGGAAATCGGTGGTGTGGTGGTCACTTGGTCGGGACGCCGCTGGTGCCCGCGCCAACCGCCAAGCGTTGGTCCTGGCCACCGGGCGGGGTGAACACCCCATAGCCGCGGCGCGGTTTCCCGGGTTACTTTATGGCGTAATGAGAATTAAACAGAAAAAGGAGTTGACGTGCGGTGACTTGATCACGGTGGCATACCAGGTCCGGGGAGCGGGTCAGGCCGAAAAGATGGTGCGATTGGCGAGCAACGCGCGCCTGGTGGTATTTCGAGAGCCGCCGCATTGTTTGACTTTTTTCGCGAAGGGAAGGTCCGTATGAACAAGACGAACGGTACGGTTGACCGAATTAAGATGGAGCTGGGGATTGCGCTGCTGGCGGCCTTGACGGGATGTTACGGGGGTGGAGGTTACGTGGGCGGATATTACGGCGGCGCGGTGGTGGTGACGGAGCCTGATGTGTACGTTTTCGGCGGCGTCTATGAAGGGGGGCGCGATGTGCATGATTATAGTCGTCGCGGATCTGAAAGTCGTGCGGTGGCGCACCCCGGCGGCGGGCCAGCGAGAAGCCCACAACCGATGCGCCCTGCCGGCGGCGGGCCAGGGGGAAAGCGGTGAACCAAACAACTCATTGGACAGAAACAGCCCTGAGGAACCACAGAAACAGACCGGATGAACCTATGAAACTTTCCAACCAATTGACACGTTTTGCCAGCCTTTTGACAATCGCACTGTTGGCGGGTGCCTGGGGTATTTTG
>Ga0116107_1000988_pt1 | contig 18577 bp, 38 predicted proteins | sample June2015DPH_6_10_FD_88969 | JGI IMG/M metagenome (GOLD analysis project Ga0116107, IMG submission 88969) | Peatland microbial communities from SPRUCE experiment site at the Marcell Experimental Forest, Minnesota, USA - June2015DPH_6_100 | ecosystem: Environmental > Terrestrial > Soil > Wetlands... | reverse complement strand
TGGTGGCTTGCCGGAAGTGGCGGAATAGACGTAAGAGTAGACGCTAGTGATTTGAGAGAGAGTATCCCGAATTTCGCATGTTTGGGTTGTGGTTAGCGAGTGCTCAGCGAAACGTAAAATCTCTCCACATAGCACATCTGAGGTGGCATAACGGAAATCCTCAGCTTCCGGCAGGATTATAAAGAAGGAGTGTAATGAGCGTTGAAGAAGACAGTAGACGTAGACATTACCCGGACCGAAATAAGGCGTATGTTTGAGAAGTGGGGTATTGACCGCTCTGAAACCGAGATACTATGGGATGAGAGTAAATTCGGCAGCCGGATGCCCGGTGCTATTGTACGTTATATGCGTGGTACTAAGTGGCAAGAGGTATCCTGTCGTGCTTTTCCCTCACGGGCCCAAAACCTCCGACAGATATTCTTATTCCTGGACCGGATGCGGATTGCCGAGGACAATGGAGTTGCCTATTCCGGTCTGAGCGGCGGTAAGGAAATCGTCCCGACTAATAGTGGGACGAATCGTAAAGAGGAACTCCTGGATGCCTATGATTTTCTTGGCGCCAGTCCCGATGACCCTATTGATTTAATTAATGACCTGTACCGTAAAAAGAGTATGTATTATCACCCGGACAAGGGTGGTGATCCGGAAAGATTTAAGCGGCTTAATCAGGCATACGAAACCATCAAATCCAGTCGGGGTGTGAAATAGAATGCCCAGTCTCAATCTTACCCCACTTCAGTTAATGATTATAGAGCGCTTGAACTACAGTAAAGAGAATGCTGTCACCGGGAAGATGCTGGCGAAGTGGCTCGGCCAGAAAGATGACCGCTTAATCCGTGAGCAAATCAGACTTTTAATAAGTTTGAAATGGCCTATTCTGTCATCTGTCTCCGGTAAACACCCGGGCTACTACATGGCGAATTCCAAAGAAGAAGTAGAGGGCTGTATTGCGGTACTGCACAAACGGAGCATGGAAATATTAGTCCGGGAGAAAGAACTAAAGAGAGCTGCTAAAACTATAACCAAACCTCACCAGTTGAATATGACGATGGGGATTAAGTAAAAGGAGTGTGAGCAATGAATGAAAGAACTTTAGCAATAAGGGACACCCAGGAAATTACCGAAACAAAACCACTACCCATAAAACTGACGGAGGAGGCAATCGCCGTTACCATCTCCAATATGCAGATGGCCGAAAAGCTAGTATCTAAAGTCTTGGAAAAGGATGTTGATTACGGGAAACTACCGGGAATACCTGGTGAGGGTTTATTTGATCCGGGCGCGCAAAAGATTACCAATGCCTTCAACTGCTATCCCAAACACAACGTCCTATTTCACGAAGAAACCGATAAACTGATAAGCTATACCATTGAAACACAGCTCATTAATCGGGAAAGCCAGCAGGTAGTTGGCAGCGGTATTGGGTCTGCCTCTACCATGGAGCCTAAGAATAAATATCGGTGGGTCAGGGACCCGCAGAATTTTGGCTACTCATCTGAGGAAATAGCCACATTAAAAACTCGCGGTGACGACCATGATATATCCTACCGGATTATAAATCCCGAATATGGAGAGCTGGTAAACACGATAGCACAAATGGCGGCGAAGCGTAGCGAGGTGGATGCTGCTAAGTCATTACCGAGCGTGGGGAGTGCTTTAAGGAAATTATTTACCGGTAAACAACGACCAAATGAGGACTGGTCTCGTTTCTGGACAAGCACCAAGAATATGGGCTTGAGCCAAGACCAGGTGCACGCCATACTCAATGTTAAATCCATGAAGGAATGGGTAGATATTGGTAAAAATCTTGATGATGCTATCCTCACAATTAGCGAACATCTAGCTAAAGGTAAAGGGAAAACCGAAACTACTAGCGACGATGATTGGGACAAAATTGTACAAGCCGATGTTCCGCCAGCTGATACCATTTTACCCAATGGGCTTAACCTTACCTGGGTTAAAGAGTCCCTGGCTACTTTACAGTCTAAAAAGCTGCTGTCATGGTCCAACGTGGCAGTAGCCACTCACTTGCGGTCTATGTACCAGGTCGAAGGCGAAAAGCTTACCGTTATGCTCGGAAAACTCACCAAAGAACAAGTTGGGAAATTTGTTGCGGAAGTAAGCAAGGCACAAGAGGGTATTTAGTAACCTCATCAGTTGAATATGAGCATGGGGATAAAATAAGGAGGACTGATATGTCGTTCAGGAAAATCAAGGGTCATGTGCCAAAGCATTGGCGAGAGAAGCGTAATAAAGAGATATTTGAGTTATGGATTGAGAAACAGGATGAAATGGGCCTGAAGGATATAGGCCATAGATATCATCTCACTGAGCAGAGAATATCTCAGATTATTATTAAACAGAAAGAACTGGCACTGGCGGAGGAGGCTGAGAGATGAAAATGTCTTACTGTTCCAAGTGTAAAGAAGTCACACCACATGATAGCAAAAAGGTAACCGACAGGGACAAGGGTGTTTTATCTTACTGTCTATATTGTGGCAACCCAGAGATTAACAAAGACGGTAACAATCCAGTGATACTAAAGACGCCGCCTGTGATTACACCGAAAGGTGATGCGGTAAAGGTTAATAAAGGAGTGTGAGCAATAATGAGAGAGCCAATTCAAAATACGTCCGCAGAAATTAAAGGTAGGAAGTCCGATCACTTAGAAGAAGGTGATGAGCCCTTCGTCAGTGCCCTTAGAGAACGTAAGTATGAGATAGTCTGGATGCAACAGATGAAATCTCATACGTTCTTTTGTTCGGACTATGATACAGATACAAACACGCCTGTTCACAAATTCTCGGCTGGCGAGTGGTTATTCAATGACGTAATAATGGACACTTCTAAATTTGACCCCCAGGGTAAACCTACTCTAATACGCATGACCTATCATCCCCAGTTATCACTGGTCAATGTACCCTTTATGGTCCTGCCGGCAGAAGGGGAGAAAGAGGAAGTAAAGGTATGATTATCAGGAAGAAAACACTCGATAAGAAACTTGAACAGAGCTATGAACGCGGTAAACAAGATGGTATGGATTCCCTCATAGCAATGATAAAAATATTCGCTAAAGAAGGCGACGGTAAATATTACTTTGGGCCGGTCCAAACTGACCACTTAACCGTTGAAGGAAATGTATTCTATATGAAAATGATTTGCGGGGATGCGGTCATATCGGGTAATTTTACCGGCGGAACGGTTAAAATTGCAACCTCTTTACCAGAGGGATATGAAAAATCACTTGAAGCAATAAAGGGAGTCGCCAAGGATAATCCAAAAGCTACTCTCAAGGTAAACGGTGAATACATGATTGATGCAGCTTATCCTACTATCAGCGGTGAATGTCGCGTCAAGAGGGTGATAACCAAAGAGGAATTTGAGAAGGGGTACATTGAACGTAGCCATATTACCAGGGAATTTTACGACCAGAATTTCGTTACCTTGCCCTGTCCCCTTGATTGTGATGCTGCTGAATGTGAAGGCTGGGCAACTATTCATAATGACCCAGAAATTATAAAAGACCACCTGAGATTTCATGCACCAAAATCGGAAAGCTAAGTAAGAAGGAGGTCTAATGTTAGTACCATATCAGGGTAAACAAGTAGAAGCAAAACCAGTCACCTATGCGACTCAAAAAGAGGATTTTAACGAATATCGGCTGGTTGACGATGATGGCAAACTCGGTAAATTAATCAGGATTAAAACAGTGGTCACGCAGATATCTAAACTAGAAGGTGAAGCAGGACTGGACGGTAATCCCGTATATTACGTCCAGAGCCAGAATGTAATTGCACCAATGGACTAAGGAGGACTAACTATGCCTACATTTATAGCTGGTAGTACCCATACCCTAAAGGTCCAGTTGAAATTACCGGAGGACTATGAGAAAGATGAAGATGACCTCACATTATCTATATGGCTGGTAAATTCTAAAGGCAAGCAGGTTTTTGTTGACTATATGGGGTTAAAAAAGGTCGGTCGTATTATGTCGGCTGTCCATTTGACTAAAACTTTCCAGAATTTCACCTATGATGTAACTATGCCCAAAAAACTGGGGCAGTATAAGCTAATGTTCAATATTCCAGATGACATGTTCAGTGTAGCTGCGGAAAGTGACCGGAGTATCACTATAGTAAAAGATGAACACCCTTGAACAAAGTGAAGCCATACGTACCGTAGAACGGACCATGGAAGCACTAAATAACAAGGGCTGGTGTGTCTGGACCTGTTCTAATCTGGATAATGAGAGAATCTTCGTCGTACAGAGCCAGTTTAGTATCTTACATCTACCGCATAATAATTATCCGGTATATACGGTCGATGAACTAAAAGAACTGTCCGAGGCTTCGATTGAGAGTATAAAGTTGATACATGCCGCGAAGAAAATAGTACCCGGGATGCAGGTGGTGAAGGATGAATGAAGAAGAATTAGTAAGACTACGCTTAATTACAACTAATATGAGACTGTTGGAATCCAGGAAGCAGAAAGGTTATACACAAATAGAACTGTCAAAACTGGCGGGGATACCTATAAGTAGATTCCAAGCCATTGAGAACTTACGGTGCGTTCCGACTAACAATGAGATAGATAATATAGTTGGTGTGTTGGGAAGACCAGGTGATTATCTTTTCCCGGAGTATTTACTTAATGCAGTACGAAATGACGTATTTGCCAAGCGTGAAGTCAAATTACGTGAGCCGGAGATAGTCTATCTATCAGAAGTATCACAAAAATTATTACCTTCTTATAATCCGGAAGATGATTTAATTGAGGAAGCGGATAACGATGTATTACGTAACAGATTGCCTCGAATATTGGGTACCTTAACACCAAGACAACAAAAAGTTATTGAACTGCGTTTTGGATTGGATGGACAGGACGAACACACGTATAAAGAACTGGGCAAGGAGTTTGGTGTCACCATTGAACGGGTTCGCCAGATTGAAGCAAGGGCCTTGAGAGAGTTAAGATATCGTAAACGGTCGAAATTACTAAAACCTTTTCTGGACTAATCTGGTTTGAGTATCTTACTGACTAAATTATTATAAACTTTAACCCGTTCCGCTCCGGATAACTTCTGGAGGGACGGGTTATTTTTTAGTTCGTTGGCCGCGGCCCGTGAAGCAATCGCAAAGGGTAATCGATAAGATTCTAACCAGGGTGTTTTGTCCTTTCCCTTACGGGACTCTCTTAATACGATGACGGCATTATCTAAACTTGTCTGTGTCATACCCCTATTATAACAGAATCATCTTCCGTAGTTTGGCCCGTATTTTTGACGCATAGCCTCAATATCTTCTGGTTGACTCTGGATATTCTCAAGTAGTTTGTCCACTTCATAAGCAATAGATAGCATCTGCCTGAGCTTTGCCCTTATTTCAGGGTAATCGCGCATTGAGGAATTTTCAGCAATGTCAACAGCCGATCTGATACTCCAGCTATTATTTAGTTTTAATATCTTCTTTGCTGAATCCTTCGCTCCTTCAATTAGATAGCTCCGTCCGCCTGATACATGTGGATACTTTACATTCTTTACCATTGAAATACCTCCTAATATCTATTGACTAGATTATATAAGGGGGGGGGTAGAAGTCAAGAGGCTGTTTGGTTATCAATGAATTCCGTTCGGCGTATTTTACCAACTCTTTTATTCAGTTCGTGGATTTCGGTGATTAATTTCTGTCTCTCAATTAATTCTTCCTCTGGCATTCGTGAATGGCCATTTGTGCCTGTTCTGTAAAATCTCTGTGCTCTTACTCTATCCCTTAGTGCTAAGAATATCTCAGCTTGTCGGTGTTTTGCTTTAAGATAGGGTAGTATCTGCGTTACTACCTCACACGCTGGAGCACAACTTACTCGCCAGCCATACAGGTCTTGCCAACCTTCTTTTAGGCGTTTTCTCATAAAAAAATGACCTATTCCAGTTAATTCATAGCACCATCTTATCGGTGCTTCGTCCTTCATTATAATCTGGATGAAATACATCGTAGAATAAGACCATCCACTTTTCCCGTTTGGTCTATTATAGTAGGGTTTGCGTGTGATAAAACTCGTGAAACATCCTTCACCGTCAAGCAGGCCGGCTAGGTAAGCTTTATCAACCTCACTCAATATCCTACATTTAGGCACTCCCTTTCTTCTAAAATAGTCATCTAAATCAGCACTGTCTATGACCCATGAACCCGTTTCTGGATGATAGATATTTGGTACTTTGTGTGCCTTGATAGTTTCATCTTGGCACATTTCCCTGATTGTTCCATCTCCCACGCCTAATTTCTCTGCTACCTCTTTTGTTGTCATTTCCATTTTTGCTCACACTCCTTTTGACATTATTATACCACGAGTTATTACTAAATTCAATACTGTAATAAAAAATTTAAGCCGTAGTTTTTGAGGCTACGGCTTAAATATCAAGTTAAGTAATTGAGACTAAGATTACCGCCCGCGTTTAAGTGCCAAGCTCACACAAGAATTCATCGAGTGGATACGTGCAGCTCCGGCCTTACCCTGTGTCTCCTGTGCACATTTTGCAGGCACACCGCCTCGTGTGAACAGGTAGCCCATCAAGTGAGCAGGTACAGCCCCTTTCGGGAAGCTGCGAGTTTTGAGACTAAAAAGTCGGTGCGACCACGGTACGGCAGAGTAGACGATTGCGTTACCCGCATTAGTCAATGCAACAGCCATTTTGTTTTTAACTCCATATTTCAGGATATACGGTATATTTCAACCGGCGCCACAGCGGGTTTTCGATTAAGTTATGGTTTATTAGATTTCGCGGATTTCTCTCGTTTACTTTCTAATTTCAAGTATCTCCGTCCACTGTGTTCGACATCCGCAGATAATAGATTAGTATATTTCCGAAAGTTTGTCAAGTCCCTAATAGCTTGGTGTCCCTTGAGGTATTTGAAGTATGCCCAGGTAATCCAGCAGCGGAGAATTTTCAAGGTTTTTTTCTACCACTATTTCCCCTGGTGGTAGGATTTCATAGCCCAGTCTTTCGGCAATCAGAGTAACATATTCAATGCAGTTTACCGGAGTATTGAAAGGTTTGGAAAATGAATAGTCAGTGGGTGTGGCCCAACTTGACGGCCAGCCGGGTAAGAAAGAAGGCACCGGTGGTCCTTCCCATGGATATTGCGGTAGCCAGTAATCCAAAAGATATCGGTAGACAGTCGATAAGTTTTCGCTCATCCCGTAGGTGGACCGGCCATAGTCGGCGATAGCATTTAAGATATCCTGAACCGAGACGTTCTGCAAGGCTTTAATTCTGTAGATGTAGGATTGAGCGTAGTCATATCGTGTAATAGCCGTACCCTTGCCGATACTTTCAGTGATTACTAGGTCTGCCGGACTTACCCATAATCCCCAGTGAAAAGTTACAGAGCCTTGAAGGCGCGCTATCTCCTTGGTATACCACACACCCGGCGGGTTACCAAAAAGGTCTCCGGGTTTTAAGTCGGCTAGAGCAACCATAGTTTAACTCCATGCCTTCAAATACTTAGCGACTTGAAGACTTAGTGCCTCTACTTTATTTTCGGAGGCATACGGGTCATAGAGATGTACGATTTCATGGACGGCTGTGTTAGGCCAACCGGGTCTCAGAACAAGTTTAACTTGTGGCGGTGTTACATTAAGAAATATCCTGCCTAAAGCGACTTTATTCTTTTGTTCGCATGGTATGAATGACACAAATTCAAATTGCACTTCTTTAGCCGTAGACTTAAAAGCGGCGGCTACTTTCTCATTTACTATTTGTAGTACGTCGAAATAGATTTTGGGTATATGCGGATAAAGGGTTTCTGCCACCTATCATCCTCACACTGGTTTATCAAGATTCTTTAATATCGGGCTATCCCTCTTTTGTAGATAGTCAGTCAGTTCCCCCAGCACTTCACCATACTTTAATTTGTCACAGGTAGCGTTCTCAGCAACTTCGGCCATGGTCTTCAACCATTTCTCCGGAGTGGTCATATTGTCATCGACACAGGGCTGAAGTTTCGCTAATGCTTTATTACCATCGCATTCGTCTTTCTGAGCTATCTTGACAAAGGTTGCGGCAGCCGCAGCAATATTACACTCTTCGCAATTATTAAAAGCCTCATCATCTGACATCTCAGCGACAGGTTTATCAGGTGACGTTGGTGCGTCTGGTGACGGAGGTGATTCTTGTGACGAAGGTGCGTTTTGTGTGCGTCCCTCTTCCTCTGCCAGTATCTCCTCCAGATCGTCATTATTATCCGTAGTAGGTGTTATCATGTCTTTCAATTTTACCGCTCCTTCCTTGCAAAAATCTTTACAGTCTTCTTTATTGGCTACACATTGTTTGGCGATATCCACGACTATTTTATGCGCCTTTTCTGTCTTGGACGAATCCGTTAGTAGCACAGCCTTCTTAATCAGGCCGGCCTCCAAACTTTTAGCTGCCTCTTCGATTTTTTTTGTAGCTCCCGACATACTTTGCTCCTTATCTATAATCCTAGACTATCAATGACATTATTGACTACAGTGCCCACGCCACTAGGCAGGTATTTCATAGTCTTTTCACCCCATTCTCTGGGGAACGGTACCCCCGGCCACTGTTCTTTCATTCTCTTACTCAACCAGGAGGGCCACTTGATTCCCATTGATATAGGTAAGGGAGGTCCGTCAGTAACCCGCATGATGCCTAATTGCTCGATACGTGGTAACTTGCCACCGGGATTGGTTACGATATTGGATAGCGTACCTTTGATTTCTTTAGCCATAATTAAGTCCTCCGTGGAGTGGTAATTCTTGGTCCGTAAGGTACAACATTGACGACATATTCGCCACTCTTATTCCCCGCTACTACTTTTATCCGGGTTGTGCCTTCATTCTGAGCAAGGTAAAGAAACTGCTGAAACATCTCTACATCCCACTTATCTATATTGGGTGGTTTGGCCCCTTGATGATAAATATGAGGGAATAGAACTTCTTTACTCATATATTCTTGGCTGCCTCAAAAGGTTCTGTCTCATTAATGAAAGAAAAGCCCAGTGATTTAAAAAGATAGTATCCCATCTGAGTTACACCGCCAGCGGCAACCTTAGTAATACCCTGCTTTTTCATATCGTTAATAGCAAACTCTAGCAGTTTTCTACCCCATCCTCTTCTCAAATATAGTTTCTCTACATGAATTTCGGCAATATATCCTTCTTTCCGTGAATGGATGAAGACATAATTTATTGTACCAATATTATCTATCCCTGCCAATACTTCACCCGCCAATACCTTCCCACCTATACCTTCCGGCACGACGGGATGTTCATAACCTACTTGGAATAGAAGTGCTTCGTAATCATTCCAACCATACGTATCTTTGATAATGTGTATGGTTTCTAAGGATAACTGACTCGGTGTTTTATGTGGATATAACGGTTGTTTAGCCACAGCTCACCCTTTATGTGGATATAGCACGGTTTTTTTCTGAGTCACATGAGGAAACTGCGTTCCTTGTTTACCGCCGGAGACGCCTCCGATAACCTCAATATAGTTCATCGGCATATTAAGGACTTCCCCTTTATGTTTGCCTTCCAGGACACGTACCTTGTAGCCGGGTGTAATACCTCCGCCGTACATATAACCGCCACGCGGATGTTCTTTTTCTGATGATGGTACTGGGATAACGTCATAATACTCGACGATTTCCCCTCTTATCCATCCCTGGCTGCCGGATTTCATACGGATGAGGGTACCGGGTTTTAGCGTTTCTTTGTACTGAACCTCTCGTATATTCGTCTTACCTTCTACTGTGCTAATCTCGGTTAATTTACCTGGTATGCTTCCGTAGATGCCATATACTTTCATATTCCCTCCTTAATATTCCGGTGGGATAACTAATTCCCTACCCGCTAATATCGGGTCCATTATTGCCCGGACCCGGGGGTGATTCTTTAAATATAAGTCTACACACAATAGTTTCTTATGTCTACGCCCAAAAGAGATATTGTAGTCTCTACACATCTCTTTTAACTCGGATAATAAGAAAGCCTCGTCACACTTACATAGAGCGGGATCGTATTCCCCTGATTCTGATATTTCTAAGGTATATTGGAATTTAGACATCAGGTAACCGACACGGTTATTCAGGTTAGCGGTCAGTACGGCACCATAAGGTGAAAGAAATTCATTAAGAAGTTCACGGAGCTCGGCATATTCCTCATCACTGAGAACAATCATAGCTGCCGCTAAAATTTGATTGACTTTCTCGGGAGCCAGTTTTACGATGATAGCTTTGTTTGATAGACCGGCCATATTTAAAACTCCTGTACTTTATAAAAGCGATGGTGGGTATAAGGATTGTCCGCGCGTTGATATGAACGATACTTATCAGTGAAGTCACCGCCGCCTAAGTGTTGTAGTGTAGAGTTATCGGCATCGGTATGGATATTCTTTAGTCCAGTGAAGTCAGTCGGATACAAGCCGTCCCATACTTCGTTGCCTTCCTCTTGGAGTGATAGTACCCATTTCTTATCGTCGATAGGACCACTGAGAGGCTGACTGGAAGCCTCTAAACTACGGCTGTATAACGTAGCTGTTTTAGAAGGGGTAGAACTCGTTCTAGCGTCTCATAGCGGTAGGGAGCCAGTATTTCATTGGCGTCAAGGGAAACTACCTCACCAGGTTGATGAACGCCAGCGGATCGGTCTATTATCCATGTCCCAGTATTTGACCATGTCATACCATAGCAAGGACGTGTGGCTCTTTCCGACCGCATACCGTAATATGTTCGTTGCACAATGACCTTGTTGAGATTGTCGATGATCTCATGGTCCGGCGGCTCATCCTTCGGCATTGGTACGCCAGTCCTGACCATTTTACGTGCCTCCCTCCTTGTCCATCTCTTCAGCTATCGCCTTGAGTTGAGCGGACAGTTCGGGAGCTACTTTGCCGTATTCGACATGAGCATCCCATAACTGGTACCGTAGGGTGCTCCTTGCTTGGTCACAGGTATGTCCCCCTCTACCGAACTCTGGTTCCATTTCGTTGGTAGTCCAGCTTCGTTTTGTTTTAGGTGGATTTTTCTCGTCGGTAAAAAGCGTACTATAGGACGATTTTATACGGACGCAGCCGGCTTTATAGCGTCCCTCTTCATCATATAGCCCGTTATAGCTATCGTATTTCTCCAGGAGCTTTTCGACTTTTTCTACTGCTGGCGTAACTGCACATACATACCCCAGTGTCTTGGCGATATCACAAAGAGTTGTCGGCTCGGATAATTTTAAAGTACCGTAACCTTCAATAAATTCAGATTCCATATTTCACCTCTTACGGAATATAGGATGTTTCCCCTGCCAGGGCTTTTCCTTCTTGTCTCGGTTATTGACGCCATGCCAAGGATACATACAGAATAATCCTGCTGACATATTTTACCTCCTACTCCTCTACTGGAATTTCTTTCACTCGGTACCCATTACTCTTGAGATGTTCTACCCAGTCTTTAGTGAGGGCCATACCACCCTCGTCCGCGGTATGGCAGCAGTGGTCCTTCATTTTAGTTCCTTCTATGTAGCAACTTGTCACCAGATTATCCTCATAGCAGCCTACCAGTACGGTTTTATTGCCGTTAATCAATTCCGCGGCGTAGATGATTTTGGCTTCACCATTGTTCTCCCGTTGGTAAACCGTTGGTAAACCGTTGTTTTTTGATGGGCAAACCCCGACCTCTTCACAGATGTCATTGAGTCCCTGGGTGACGGTATTTATATCCATGGGTTACCTCCTTATCAATGTCTCTACCTTTTTGCCCAACTGGTTGTTCCTCTTTGTTCAAATGGGCTGGTCCAGGTCTCTTGCCCGTCGGAGAATCTGACAAAAGCTCTCCACGTATGGTAGTCTTCTGACCAAGACCATCCATATATTTTAACGGGTTTGACGAATCCTTTATTACCCCAGAATGTCTGGTTAGGATTCGGTATTGGACCGTAAGCATCGCGCATTATTTTATCAGCACCAATGGGATAACCGTCTGGTCCTCTCTGGTAGACGTGTTTAAGGTTGAATCCCCCTTGCGTTATTATTGTGCGTTGTGGCTCAAGTCGTCCTGGGGGACTCTTATATGGTCTATCCCGGGCGGGAATAAATTCCTCGCTGGTTCTAGTTGTAGGTAACATTCTTGGATATTTACTCTTAGGTATGTGTGGATACAATGGTTCTTTAGCCATATTTCACCAATCTCCTTTTATTAATTCACTAGGCCAGGTAAAGGCTTGATATGTTGAAGGCGGCGTCCAGACACTACACCAGCCAGACCGACTTATACTTCCGTCTACTAAGCTACAGGCGTTAGGGTCAATCCAAGAGGCACATTTGAAGCATTTATAATCCCAGAACAAGGGCGGAGGAGAAAAAGGTAGATAAGCAACTTCAAACTTGGTGAATTTCCCATTAGCCGCCACGTAATTATTTAGCTCGGTCAGCCATGCTTGATAGTAGGCTTGAGCATTTTCCTTAGTTACAAAAGGTGGTGTTACAGCATTAGCCGCCGCGCGAGCTATGGAGTTATAGGCTAACCAGAATAGGTCCGGTAGTACTGGGGGATTTAATCTTAGTTGATTACGAAAGTCAGTTAGGCTCATATATCACCACCTTATACCGGAGATGGCGTAGACCACACGGGCCTTTGCTAAATCGACTTTATCCGAGAGCATACCTACCGGATGTGGGATGCTCATTCTAATCGTTTTCGGCCAGTCTATTTGTAGTCCAGTAGGTAAGGGCGGTCCGAGACCAAAAGAACGCGGCAGAGCATTGTCTACTAACTGCCCTATTTTGTAGCGTATACTGTTTTTATTCGGATAACGGGATGCCCTATATGATTCTTCTTTAGCCATTTGCCTTTACCTCCATTATCGAGTAAAATACCACTTTTCGTATTTGCAGTATTTGCATCTAGTGCCTCTTGCGCTCGGTGTGAATAATTTATACAAGCCCTGTCTTCCGCATGCGGGACAGGTCTCGAAACTACGTGGTAAATTAGAGGCATGTTCAGAACCCAGTCTCTTTGGTATGTGCGGGTAGAGGGGTTCCTTCTTAGCCACTTTTGACCTCCATGTCATTAAGTATACTACTTGATATATTCTTGATAGCCGCTAGGTTTCTGTCCAGCACCTTTTTATCCTGAGACCATATCGCAACATAAGGGAATGAACGGGTACCGCTATCAAACCCGAAATGAGCACCCACCACAAACGCTACGGATTCGGCGATGGTCTCCGCATCAGCCCGCGGAGTACCGAATACTCCTTCGGTATAATAATGCCCAGTTTCATGGATAATAGTTTTAAGTTGCTGTGCCGGTGACTCCTCCGGTCTTACCCAGATATTGTTGGGCATTAAAAATTGGCCTTTGATTTCCGGGTCCTGCTCCGGTCGAGGTTCAAAGGAAAGATTCACACCCTTACGTTTTAACAAGGCAATCATCTTATCCCATAGTTCGGGATTGGCTGCTCCGGTGAGGGATTTTACCTCGATTTGTGGCAGTTCTTTACCCGTGGTCTGTGAAATATCGAAGACGTAAACTACCTTAAAATATCTGGGTGTCTCGTAGCCCGCTTCGGGCTCCTCTTTTACTTTGGAGAATCCCTGGCGAGAGAGGTCTGATTCGGCTTCTACCTTGGATTTGAAGGGTCCGCCGGCACCACTCTTATTATTTATATCGTAGGTGTACCACTGGCCCTCTAAAAATCTGACGCTGTATTTATCATTACCGCGGACCCAGTACTCATAACCCCCTTTAGGTGGTAAGCACGGAGCTAGAATCATTATGCCCTTTTCACCGGCCTTAACGAATCTTCCCAGTTCCTTCCAGGTAGTGAACCCCGCGACTCTGGTAGCACTCGGTTTCTGCAGCATGATAAGAATTAAATTACCTATTGAGTATGACCAGAATTTACTCATGGTAAGCAGATATTCTCTAAATAACGTACTATCCTGAATGGCCGTCACACCCTCTTTTAACTTCTGCAGGATAGCGTCTATTTTCGCGGTCCCGGGAGAAGTTGATTGCTCTAATAAAAAGCTACCCACGGGATACATATCTAATAAAGGTAGGAGGTCTCGATATCGGGCGGGTACTTGCTGGCAGGAGTCGTCGATGTAGTTAAAAGTTGGTTGGCGGAGTTCTGAAGGCTTTTGTGGTTCAATAAAAGCCTTGGACTCTATTAACACGAAATCACCTCTGCTAACTACAAAATCGTACAGGTTAGCTTTATCTCCCTCTTTAACCACTATTTGAAGTTTCTTGCGGAATGCCAGTATATCAGGTGTATAAAATTTCGCATCAACCGCTTTTATAAATTTGTTAACATCCGACTTATTATATTTAAGATATAACTGCTGTATAGCATCACTGCGGTATTTATTGAATTCCTCTCTATTCATCTGATAGGGTAACTTCGTTTCCTCTCTCAATTCCGAAGGTCTTTCGATATACTTCGCTTGAGGTACTCTTTCACCCCGTCTAATCATCCCCTCCTTCTCTTTTTCCCAGGACTGTACGGAGATAATAGAGCCAGTAGGTTTCTGAACGTACTGAGCCGATTCTCTCTTTAACTCCTCAAGATGTATCCTGAATCTTCCTTTCCCCGGGGGAGTAGCTAGAAAACTAATAAATTTAGAAGTCTCTGTCTCACTGACACAGTGTTTCCTTACTATGCTCTCTAACTCCTGTGGAGAGATTTCATTCTTATGGTTTATATACCATTGGGCTATTTCTTTTAGGCACGTATCTACGTCGGTTCTCATATTTACCTCTTTGCCGGACAGGTCTCTCTTATTTTTTGCCACGCACGCCGTAACTGGAGTCGTGGTGCCCTTTCATCGGACATAATTTTCCACGCCAAACACATAGCATAGCTACGAACTTTGGACGTGTCACCACACGTAGGTGGCTTGCTCAAAACTAATTCACAATGTGGGCTTGACTTAATATCTGGCATATCTTACCTCCAATTTTGGGCAAATTCTTTAAAATTGGTTACCAACTCTGGGTAATCAGCTAATACTTTTGGTGGAACTGGTTTACCCTGAGCTAACGCTTCTTTAATAAATCCCTTGTGTGTCCAGGCATTACGCCCTCGAGCATTCGTTTCACTAAACCATACTAAGATAGTGTTCCGTCCCGCGTCTCTGGCCGCCATTACACGGCGTCTATTCAGGCTATGCAGTTCACCATTAACGTGACGTACCACAACAATCGGTGGCGGTTCTCTACCCTCCTCAAGCCACTGGACATACAGTTGATAGTCTGGCCGGCCGCGGACACCCGCTTCACCTTCGGTAACTACTATATCTTTTAAGTTAAACCTTGTTAATTGCTCAAGCTCAGTATCCTCTGGATTGACGGCTGCCGGGTCAAAGCGCCAAGTACCTACTGGCGGTATCTCACCTTCCCATGGTGTAATACTATTCGGGAGTGGGAATTCTTGATACTGGTCTAACTCCTCCTTTGTCATTTGCCAAGGTTCTTTCACCTCTTCCAACTCTCCGCAAACTCTTTAAAATTCTCGACTTCAATAGCACCGTTCTCCAGTAGTTTCTTTTCACCCGGGTCCAGAATCTCAATTAATTTCAGGAACTCGCCGGCATGAACGCGCTCCTCATCGGCAACACTCATTAGTACCTTTTTAGCTAGGGAATTATTTGTCGCCTCACTGTGTGCAGAATAAAGCGAAATCGCATCCTCTTCTGCCGCTAAATCTAGCCTTAGTGCCCTGATAAGGTCTGTTATATTCATGGGGTTGGTCTCTTTTATTCCTGGAAAGGGGTCAGTAAAGTTAGGCATATCATCCTCCTTTAAATTCCCTGCTGGAAGCTAAGGCGTAATTCCTATTGCTCCTTTACTCTGTACCCTATTGGCGGGAATTCCCTGAGACAACCAATAGTTCACACTTCCAGCAAGGCTCTAAAACAAAACTCCGGTGAATTATCTGTAATCAAGATTAGTACACCGGAGTTGGATTGTCAATATTATTAAATTGTATCCTTGCCTCGCCGTGCAGTGCCTTGCCGAGCCCAGCCGTGCCGTGCCATGCTACGCCTTGCCGATTGGTTTTATAGTTTATGTTCTAGCTGGTTAACCTTGAATAACAACTCTGCTTTTTCTTCGTTCCATGCGTTCTTTTCCGCGAGATACCTTTCCTCAACCGTTTGTTTTTCATCTATTACTTCTAACAGATTCTTACGGTTAGTAAGTAACTCCGTAGGTACAGTTTTCATAATACCGGAATATGGGACGTGTTGCCGAACAAAATTACGGTATTGTTCCTCATTCTCCGCCGCTCCATGCAGTATCTCCAGGGCCACATGAGCGGTTGACGCTCTCGCATGAATGTAACGCGGATAAGAGGTCATTACTACCTGTGCTGATTTAATCCTCTGGATGTCTTTCGGTGTTAATTCATCGCCACCCTTATTTTTTAGAACATAATCTATTACATCAAGGGCGTCATTAAATACCTTAGACAGCTTATTTTCATTTATTTCATTTGCCATTGATTTCTCTCCTTTTTTATTCCGCGCCTTGCCTAGCTACACTATGCCTTGTTCAGCCATGCCCGGCCGCGCCGTGCCTTACCTAGCCAGGCCGTGTTTATCCAAACTACTTATACCCGCGCTAGTCTTCTTTCCTCAGTATTTTCCCGGAGTTATCCTTGATGTATACTGGCCCGTTAGGTCTTGAACTACACAGATCGTTCAAATGCCCAGACCTGCCGCAATGAGGTTTTATTCTCAAACATTTCATACTGCCGACTCCGGGATAAAACTTAGATCCTGGTACATGTTTCATTTTTCTTCTCTCCGTGCCTCGCTACGCCCTGCCCAACTCCGCCGTGCTGGGCCCTGCTAGGCCGTGCCCAGCCACCTTTTATTTCAGGTATCATTTAGCATACTTCATTCCCCTTGCCGTGCCTCGCCTTGCCCGGCCATGCCGCTCCGTACTCCGCCTTGCCCCGTGTTTATTTAAAAGTCACCGAGAAGCGACCGAAGCGTGGACGATAAGTACCAAGACCTATTATCTTACCACCGCTGGAAAACCAGTTAAACAGCCTCACTTTATCAATGAGTTCATTATTCATCAGCTTAATAGTAAAATTCAAAGTCCACGGTGGTAGTATCAATGGCCTCTTTTTAACATTCTGTTTTATTGAAAGTCCGCCGGCCATTTTCACCCGCGGCGAAAACTCACTTATATCCAGTAATGTTTTATCAAAACCGGTAAAGGTGATATTTTGGGCATCACGCTGGAATAGAATATATTCCGGTTCGACAATTAAATAAGCCAGCCCCATCCGTATAAATTGCTTACTTTGCTTACCCTCAGTCTTTGCACAACCTGGTGGATTTTCACCAAACAGGAACGCATAGATATTCTCCGCTGGTAAAACAATATTGCCTTCAGTATCATAGTAATACTTTTGTTCCGGTGGTCTAGTATCCTTTTCCTGTCCGACAAATTTATCGAACATAATTGCGGTTTCACCATCAAGTTGTACATTAATTGCTTCTACTATATTAGTAACTTTTTTAGCCATGCTACACTCCTTTTTTTATTTTTGCCTTGCATCGCCTTACTTTGCTGCGCCTTACCCCGCCCAGCCCTGCCTTACCCCGCCCAGCCTTGCGTTTATGGTTTATTATTTTTATTACTTTCGCTCGTTTAAACCTAGCGGCTCCGTGAACGCCCGCTTTTACTCATTAAAGTCACGGAGTATTTTCACTGTTGATGGAAACATTCGTGATTTCACGGCTATCGCCCCCTTTCGATTATTCTATTTACCGCCAGTACCATAACACCTATCATCATCACCAGCTCCATCCAGGCTATCCACTTGTGAGACTCTACCGCCTTACAGTACCCGTCTTTTAATATGGAGACTAATATGACCGTAGTATTGATAGCTAGAACCAGTAATAGTCCGTTACTCAATAAACCTGTATTGATAAACCAGATAAAGAATTTAAGCACCACTTTTCTTAATCTCTTCGCACTTCCAATACTTCACTTGGTCAGCCAGTTCTTTATAGTTTGAAGCACGTTCCTTTAGGGTCTCTATCATCTCACTGACTTCCATGCCGATACGTTTACCTTCTTTATAGGCTGTTAATAGATATAAAGTACCTTCGTCCATAACTTATTAAACCTCCAGAGCAGTAGCCGCTTCTATATGATAGTGAAGGACTAGAATGGCTTTTTGTATTGCCTCAGCGCTATCCATAGCATCAATTAGGTTCAGTCCCAATTTAGTTTCCAATTCTAGGTATCTGGATATCTCCGCTACAAGTATATCTCCTCGGAAGTACTGCATTTTATCTCCGAGCAGACGGATAGTGTCATAGTGGGGAATCTCCTGGTACATATAGGCAACGGCAAATCTTTTCATAGCTCACTCCCTAATTTAGTTCATTCCCTTCAAATTTACTTTCCAGTATCTCCTTGTGACAGTTCTTAATTGCTTCATGGAGGGCTCTAACCATCTTCCGGCAGGGTATCTGTTTAGAACACAGGTTGAATACATGGGCGTTATCGGTATCCACTTCAACAGCCATCATCTT
>Ga0116107_1000983_pt1 | contig 18734 bp, 16 predicted proteins | sample June2015DPH_6_10_FD_88969 | JGI IMG/M metagenome (GOLD analysis project Ga0116107, IMG submission 88969) | Peatland microbial communities from SPRUCE experiment site at the Marcell Experimental Forest, Minnesota, USA - June2015DPH_6_100 | ecosystem: Environmental > Terrestrial > Soil > Wetlands... | reverse complement strand
GCCTGGCAACGGTTCTGGCATAGTGGAGCAGTGATCCGGTTTTGCCGCTGGGTAAAATAAAGTGCTTGAGTTTTGGCATTTTGGTTGTTAAGAAATCAATTTCTTTTTCAAACTCTAAAACCCTCGTCTTGAGCTTCTGAGCTAGCTTTTGATGTTCTTTCTCCCCCGGACTAGCCAGACAGGCGCCGATTTCAAACAAATCACTCTGGATTTCTAAAATTTCTTGCTTGATTTTCCTATCTTTAATTTGCGAAACAACCACGCCTAAAAAACTATTTAACTCGTCCAAATTGCCATAAGCCTCCACCCTGGCACTTCCTTTAGAAACAGTTTTACCAGTGTGCAGAGCAGTCTTTCCTTTATCTCCAAAGCGTGTGTAGATTGGCATATTAGCACTCGGAATAACCGCAGGCGTAGCATTTTTTACAACCCTCTTCGTAGGCAAAGCTGGCCGCTCCGCACTCGGGGCAGATATCATAGAGACTGGTGGCGCTTTCGTCCGTTGAAAGTGCGCCTCCCGGCGTCTGTAGAGACAGTTGCTCAATTTTGACGATTTCTTCTTTTGGAGCCGCATCCGCGACAATTGGCTGGGAATAACCATTAAGATGGGCGTTAGCGACATTGCCGTTATGCGCGCTTGGATTTTTGTCTTCAACAATTCCGTTTACTCTAAACTCGAAGTGTTTGGATAAAACTTTGGCGATTGCATCCGGCAGCGAACGGACTTTATTTTCGCCAAAACCCACACTTCTGGCTCCACCAATGCCAATCAGTTGTGCCACTACTTGCCTGATTCTCTCCCGTGGAGCCAGCGCACCGTTTATTCTTAAGTTAAGCGAAATCATTCTGCCCAGTGCGTCCGCCATAGCAGTCACATCCGACCCTGATTTTCCAACCGTAATGAATACTTCAAACGGTTGCTTATTTTCGTCATGGTTAATGGTGATAAAGGTCTTTCCTACCGGCGTATCGGTGCTATAAGTTACTCCCTCAACCATACTTGGTCTTGGGATTACCGGCAAAGCTGTTTGGACTTGTGGTACGACTACCTTTTCTTCTTTTTTCTCTTCAATCCTTTCCAAAACTCCCGCTCTTGAACCATCCCGCATGTAGGTGATACCTTTGAGCCCCATGTCGTAAGCCAACATATAAAGCCTTTCGACATCTTCAACCGTATGCCCCTTTGGCGCGTTGACGGTTTTGGAGATAGAAGCGTCAATATACTCTTGCGCAACCGCTTGCACTTTGACATGTTCTTCCGGCGTTAAGTCGTTAGCCGAAGCAAAATAATCCGGTTTTTTGTCATCCGGATGTGCTTTTTTCCATTCTTCAAACAGCGGATGGTACATCTTATGCTCCCCAAGCCTATCTCTTCTGATAAACTCGAACTCATAGACCGGCTCAATCCCAGAGGAAACTCCGGACAAAAGCGAGGTTGAGCCGGTTGGAGCAATCGTTAGCAAAACAGCATTTCTGATTCCCTGCTTAGCAATTTTGGCCTTTACTTCTTTCGGCAAATTTTTAATATGGAAACCCTTTAGATATTTTTCGCGATTATATTTGGGGAATGAACCTTTCTCTTTGGCAATGTCGGAGGAAGAAATGTAAGCATTATCGCGTAAAGTTTTAAAGACCTTATCAATAATTTTTAGCGATTCCTCGCTGCCGTACCTAACTTCCATTTTAATTAAAGCGTCTGCCAGCCCCAAGATTCCCAGTCCCTGTCTTCTAATGCCTTTCGCTAACTCTTCATTCTCTTTATAAAAATAGCAAGTGTCATCGATGGCGTTATCCAAAAATCTGACCGCCACTTGGACATCTTTGGCAAAAGTATCGTAATCGAATTGTTTATTCTTAACGTATGACGATAGATTCATCGCGCCTAAATTGCAAACTCCCCAAGCGGAAAGAGGTTGTTCGCCACAAGGATTGGTCGCGATTAATCTTTCAAAATACCAGGTGTTACTTCGCTTATTGCTTCTGTCCATGAAATGCAGCCCCGGCTCGGCCGACTGCCAAGCGGCGGTGCAAATTAAATCCCACAGATATTTGGCTTTAATGGTTTTTAGTATCTTGACTTTGCCGCCGCTTTTCTTCCAGGCCTCCAAATCACCGGTCCATTTCTTATCGTATTTCGGATCGTCCAAATCCGGATAAACCAAATCCCAATCGTCATTTTTCTTGACCGCTTCCATAAAAGCATCGGAGAGGCAAACCGAAAGGTTGGCCCCGTTGATTTTATTTAGATCCTGTTTAACGGTAATAAACTCTTCGATATCCGGGTGCCAATCCCAAAGCATTAACATTAAAGCGCCCCGTCTTGAACCCCCCTGCTGGACAATGTCTTTGGTCGCCAGTGAATAAAGCTCCGCCCAATTGATTGGACCAGAAGAAAAGCCGTTGACTTTTTTGACTCTTGAACCGCGTGGTCGAAGCGAAGAGAGATTGAGCCCGACGCCACCGCCGTGCGCCATAATTTCAATCATTTGTGTAAGGTTAGCCATAATGCCGCCGCGTGAGTCAGGAGGGTTTGGAATCACAAAGCAATTGTAATAGGTCACATCAAAGCCTGTTCCGGCGCCGGCCAGAATTCTTCCACCCGGCAAAAATTTGAAGTCTTGCATTAGGTCAAAGAATTTTTTCTCCCATTTTTTGCGGTCTCTCGGTTTTTCCACACCGGCAATCCCTTTAGCTACCCTTTTCCACATTTCGTCCGGGGTTTTTTCAATCGGCTTACCCGATTTATCTTTTAAGGAGTATCTGTCTAAAAATACTTTTTCTCTTATTCCGTCCAATTTCATATTATTTAATTAATCTTTTTACTTCCTTTTCGAAATCCTCAACATCGACGAATCTTCTAAAAACACTCGAGAAGCGGATGTATGCCACCTTATCCATGGTTTTCAGCCGTGTGGCAACCATCTGACCGATTCTTTTACTTTCTACCTCCACCGAATCGGCGCCTCTTAACTCCCGCTCGATTTCCGTAACTATCTTTTCAATGTCTTCAAGAGATACTTTGGTTTTTTCGCAAGACCGGATAATGCCTCTTTTTAATTTATCCCTGTCAAATTGCTCTCGTTTCCCGTCTTTTTTAATGACTATTAAATTAATATTCTCTATTCTTTCGTATGTCGTGAACCTTTTGCCACACGTTACACATTCCCTTCTTCTTCTGATGGTCTCTAAATCCTCGCTGTCTCTGGTTTCAACGACTTCTGTATCTTTACTTCCGCAATATGGACACTTCATATCAAGTTTTCGGCACCTTTTAGCTTTATTTTTGTTTGATGCCTTAAAACGCTAGATATAGTGCCACAAAAATAATATGGCACTATATCTACCCTGTCAACTATTAACATTTATATCAAAAGATGTCAAGTTTATTTTTAGCTTCAAATTTGGGGCAGATAGTAAACAAACCGGGAAACGAACAAAAAATGATTTTATTCCAAGCAGGCCAACCTTAAAAGCAGTATACAAAAATTATTCTATTCGTAAAGATTCCGTAGCTATTTATACTTTAATTGTTCAACCGACTTTTGTAAGTCTTCGGCTCTTTTTTGCGACACTTGCAGGACAAGTCTCGCATCACCTTTGGTCTTTTCCTCCATCTGGAAAATTACTTGTTGGTGTTTTAAAGACGCTGCCAGGAGTTTTGTCAGAATCTCACCAGTATTTTCACCTTGTTTTTTGGCACTGGCGGCTTGCTGGACAGCCAAATAGAAATAATTCCCGGATTTTGAAAGAGTAGTAATCGCTAAATCCACTTCCCCTTTGTCAATCAATGCGCTCGCTGCGCCAACCCGCTTATCTGCCATTAAGAGGTCATAGTTGGCTTTTTGGATCGGGTCGGTAATAAAAATATTCAGAAAATTATCCCTTAAAGCTTTTAAGAAATACAGAGGATTATCAGGCAAAATTCCCGTGTAGGGAAGGTTATATTGAACGTTTAGTGCTGCTGGGGAGGTGGAAATTGCTTGCGCAAGCACTTTTTGGCCGCTGGCTGCAAAAAGAAACAACAGTACGAGAAAGAATAAAGACTTTTTCACGTAGCTTATTATACAACAATTTTGCAAGCGGCGGCTTATGACTTTGAGAATCCAATTTTTTCTAGGACAAACCGCAAGGCCTCTTCCTTATTCAAAGAGTAAGTGTTAACTATTAAATCATAATATTTTGGGTCCCAATAAACCCAAGTGGGGTCTTTGTGAACATATAATTTTCTGAATTTTTCCAAATTTTCCTTTTCCCTTACTAAGGCCTCGTGTTTTGCTTCCTCTAAAGAAATGCCGTCCCTGTTCATCAATCTGTCAATTCTGATATCAGCCTTGTCTTCTCCCTCGGGATCCTGACAGATAACCAAAATTTTATATACCCCAGCAATCCCCTGGATATCAAAACCCGCCAGATGACTTTGAATAATCTGATTTTTTTCGTGGGTTAAGATTCTTTTGATTTGCTCTTCAAATTTAAGATCAAAACTATCGGGCCGTTGTAGCACGTCGACCTGACTGATGTTCAGCTCTTTATGGATTTTTTCGAACAGATCCCCTCCCTCAAGTAACGGCCACCTTAGTATGGCTGAAAGTTTTTTTGCCAAAGTGGTGGCGCCGGCGCCGATTCTTCCGGAAATGGTGATATTGTTAATCCCCAGCACATCTATTGGTTTCTGACTACTCATAATGTCGCATCCCCAAGAGGCAATTGAGTTTCCAATCTTTTCCCAACCATAATTACTTCTTCAACCAAACGATTAGCATAACCGTATTCGTTATCATACCAGGCAATTACCTTAACCATATTGCCGATGACTTGGGTTAAGGATAAATCAACAATGGCCGAATATGGACTGCCGATAATATCACTGGAGACCAGCGGGTCATCGGTTACCGCCAAAATGCCAGTGTAAGCCGTTGACTGCGAGGCTTTCCGCAACGCGTCATTAACTTCTTGCTTGGTCACTTCTCTTTTTAAGATAAAAGTGAAATCGGAAAGCGAGCCAACCGCCACCGGAACCCGTAAGGATAATCCGCCAAATACATTAGCTAGTTCTGGCAAAGCTTCTGCTGCGGCAATGGTAGCTCCCGTTGAAGTCGGGACAATATTCTGTGCCGCTGCCCGGGCTCTTCGGTAATCCTTATGTCCGCCGTCTTGTAGTCTTTGGTCAGAAGTATATCCATGAATTGTTGTCATCATCGCTTTTTCCACGCCAAAACTCTGCAGCATTACTTTGGCCACCGGCGCAATACAATTAGTAGTACAGGAAGCGTTGTTAATCATTGTTTGTCCTTGAAATTGCTCCGGATTAACCGCTAAGACAATCGTTGGAACCTGTCCCTCTTTAACCGGCGCCGATAAAATGACGGATTTTGCCCCGGCTGTAAGATGGGTTTTGAGTTTTTCCTCAGTTGTCAGATGCCCCGTTGACTCAATTACCACATCCACATTTAAATCTTTCCAAGGCAAAAGTGTGGCGTCTTTTTGTGAAATGACCGGAATTTTTTTATTGTCGACCAATAGATATCCGATTAAACCTTTAATGGCGGGGTTTTCTTCGGCGACCTGATAAGAAACATCCAACGAATAAATCGGGCCGTACGAAGTGTCATATTTTAAAAGATACATCCAGCCTTTGATGTCTGTAGAGGAGCCGGCATTAATTGCCACCACTTCCATCTCCTGATAATGTCTTTCCAAAATGACGCGGTGCGCTACCCTGCCAATTCTCCCATATCCATTAATCGCAACTCGTATCATAGGATTAGTATAACAAAGTTTTCAAAAAATGGACACGAGGAAGTTTATAAAATATTATCTTTGCTCCGAGGGATAGATGACGTTAGAACCTATGTTGCACTAGGATTTTGAACTGTCTGAATTACAGTTATGCTATCTGCCACTACTTCAAGCTCGGGGAATGAAGTACTAGTATCCGGAATCCCAAATCTGTCCGTTTCTCCAAAGCATATGCTATTCGTAATTTTCACATCTGCTTTTGAATTATCAAGCGAAAGTATAGGCTTATCATTTGTATAGCAGTCTGCTTTGTCTCTGGCAAGACCGTCACTATTACTGAATATAACTTCATAATTGTGGCTTGCATAGGCTTGAGCCTCAGGGTCAGGAGTATTACAAGCGCCCAATGCAACACTAACAGCTAAGAGTGCTCCACCAACTCTACTAAGTTGTCTAAAATTGATTCTTCGTGGCTCAATGTCTTTCATGTTCACGAAATATAGCACAACTGATTGTTGTTGTCAATACTATAAGATTTTGATCCGAGGAATGGACTCGAACCTTTTTATTTTTGTTCAAGAACGACTAGTCCGGGCAATTTTTCTCCAGCCAGGAATTCCAGCATAGCGCCGCCGCCGGTTGAGGCAAAAGAAAACCCTTTCAACAAATTCTTTTTCTTGAGAAAACCTAAAGTATCTCCTCCCCCAACAATGGTGAACGCCGGAATTTTTATAATTCCTTCCGCCAGAATTTCCGTTCCTGCTTGATACCGCTCATCTTCAATTTGCCCTAACGGCCCATTCCAAACGATGGTCTGGGCATTCTTTAAAACCTGCAGGAAATTTTCAACACTTCTTAACGTAATGTCTTGTTTATTCTCAATAGTATCTGCCATTAAAAGCATTGACCTGCCGGGAACTTTTTCGTGTGCCAACCTTAAAAGCACTTTATCGTTTTCGACAATCTCTCCGCCAACCAAGACATAGTCGGCAAAACCGTGCATTTTCTCCACCAACGGCAATTTGGTTTCAATTTTTGCCCCGCCAATTACTACTCCTAAAGGCCGCTTGGGATTTTCCAAAACACCCGAGAGCACTTTTACTTCTTCCAGCAACCTTAAGCCGGCAAAAGCAGGCAAAAATTTAGTCACGCCAACAATTGAAGCGTGAGCCCGGTGCGAAGAGGCAAACGCATCATTAACAAAAACTTGAGCGATGGAAGCTAATCTCTTGGCAAACTGTGGGTCGTTCTTCTCCTCTTCCCCGTAGAACCGAATGTTTTCCAGAAGAAAAATTTTATCGGTAATTTCCCATCCAGCAAATCCTCCCACTTTGGTCATTTCAAACTTTGAACGGTGTACTTTGAATTTTGAATTCAGCCATTTTGCCACCGGCAAGAGACTTAAACCTGAATCCTTTCCATCCGGCCGCCCAAGATGTCCAACTATTATAATAGTCGCGCCTTCTTCCAGCAGATATTGGAGAGTTGGGAACCAGGCTTTTAATCTTGAATCATCCCCAATTACAGCATTTTTAATCGGCACATCTAAATCGGCACGTAGCATTACCGTCCTATTTTTGACATCCGCGCTTTTAACGCTTCTTAAATCTTTCATTATTAGTCTGTGAATTCCTGACAAAACATTTCTCCGTAAACCCCTCCATCGACCACGCCAATTCCAGCTTTTCGAAAGTCCTTAGACAGGATATTTTCTTTATGCCCCGGACTTTGCATTAGCCCATTCATTGCCAAACTAACGCTGGGGGCTAAGGCCAAGTTCTCTCCTGCGAAATTAAAACTGATATTCGCTTGCGCCATCCGATCAAAGGGTGAGAGTCCGTTTTGGGAATAATGCGAAAAATATCCGTTGGCAAACATATCTTGGCAATGTGCTATGCCGACATCTGTGAGGGCTTGCGAAAAAGAAAGCGCCGGAATCCCCCGTGCAGTTCGCTCATTATTTACCAGTTGAAACATTACTTGCTCAGAAATCTTATCGATACTTGTTTGTTTGGTTTTAAAATTAAGGTTAACGATTTCATTGCTTTGCGGCTCAACTGTCAAGAAAGACAGTGTGTCATTGACTGCTCCACCGAAGATGTCATTCCAGTCTTTAGCAAAGCCCTGGGTGTTAGCAACTAAAACATTGCCGATTCTAGCGTTTAGAATCGACTGTCTTAAAAACATCGAGAATGGCAAAGCGATAATCAGACTAAGGACAAAAGAGCACAATAATAAACCTGAACAAAGCCCCGGAATAATCCCCAACAACTTACTGACTATTCTAATAGGTCCCACTTTTGGAACAAGTAACCGGAAAAGCGACACGTGGGCGACCAGTATTTTCAAAACGACATTGGCGGCGATTTCAACCAGAACCGCAACTATAAAAAACCCAATCGCGTTGGCAAATCCGTGGGAAATAGGCAAAAATTTAATTAGCAGTGAGGCAACCCGGCCGTAAAAAGTGATTCCGGCCAGAAAAGATAAGGCGAAACTTAAAAAGTCCAAAGAAGCGACTAAAACTCCCAATGCAAACCCTTCAACAGCATAGAAAAATAACACCACGAGCACAAAAATATCAATCCAGTTTAACCCTACCACTGGAATATACAAAGAGGTAATCGTTGTCAGAAACGAGGGAACGTTCATGAAGTAATTATAGCAATTCCCTAAAAACATTGTCAGCGTAGCGGATTGGTGCTATTATTATTAAACGTCAACTACACGGAAATGAAGCTAAATTTACCTAAAAGCTTAACAAAAATATTTAACTTAAGAAAACTTACCACCAAAAAGATATTACTGATCTGCGGGCTTTTGCTGTTGGCGTTCTCTTTTTATTATTTTATTTTGCGCGATTTACCCTTGCCGACAAAATTAAGCAGTACCTCTAATCCTCAGTCAACGCTGATTTATGATCGCAACGGCAAATTGTTATATAACATCTACGACAAAAAAAATCAGACTTTTGTACCGTTATCCAGTATCCCTATCTATATGCAGGAGGCCACCATTGCGATTGAGGATAAAAGTTTCTATCAACACGGCGCCATCGATCTCCGCGGCATTGCTAGAGCTTCTCTTTCAATTGTTTTGCACCAGCAAATCCAAGGAGGCTCGACTCTCACTCAACAGTTGGTTAAAAATAGTCTTTTGACCCAGGAGCAAACTATTCCGAGAAAAATCAAAGAAATCATTCTGGCCTTTGCCACCGAAATGGTTTATTCCAAAAGCCAGATTTTAGAAATGTATTTAAACCAGACACCATACGGCGGCACTTCTTATGGAGTTGAGGCAGCGTCAGAAGCCTATTTTGGCAAACCGGCTAAGGATTTGGATCTGGCCGAATGTGCACTTTTAGCCGGGCTCCCACAAGCGCCGACCGAGTTTTCCCCATTTGGCGCCCATCCCGAAGAAGGGAAAGATAGACAAGTAGAGGTTTTGCAGGCAATGCTTGACCAGGGATATATCACTAAGAACCAGGAGCAAAAAGCCGAAAAAGAAGCTTTAAAGTACAAGAAATTTACCAACGACATTCAAGCTCCCCATTTTGTCTTATACATCAAGGACCTCTTGATTGCCAAGTACGGGCAAAATTTGGTTGAAGAAGGCGGCTTAAAAGTAACCACTAGTCTTGATCTAGACATCCAAAATTTCGCTCAAGACTCTGTAGCAACAGAGGTCAACAAATTACCGACCTATTATCACGTTACTAATGGCGCAGCTTTAATTACTGACCCCGCCAACGGCGAAATTTTGGCGATGGTTGGCAGCAAAGATTATTTTGATAACGCGATCGCCGGCAATGTCAACATCACCACAGCACTTCGCCAACCCGGTTCTTCGATTAAACCGATTAATTACACTGTCGGGCTATTAAACGGCTATAACGCCGCTACCGGTTTTATCGACCAGCCAATCTGCTTTCCAAACCAAGGCGGACAAAATTATTGCCCTCTAAATTACGACGGAAAATGGCACGGGCTGGTGGAAATGCGCTACGCTTTGGGCAATTCCTTCAATATTCCGGCGGTAAAAATGCTTGAGCTAAACGGCGTTAACGCGATGGTGGCAACCGCTTCGGCGATGGGCATCACTACTTTTACCGATCCGCAAAAATACGGGCTGTCTTTAACTTTGGGCGGAGCTGAAGTGAAAATGGTCGATATGGCTACCGCTTTCGGTGTTTTTGCCAATTCGGGATACCGGATTAACCTACATCCGATTCTAAAAGTGACCGACAAAACCGGCAAGGTTTTAGAAGAATATACGCCTCCTTTAAGCCCAATTTTTGGCGAAAAAGTGCTGCCCGACGGAGTAGCTTTTATCATCTCCGATATCTTGGCCGATAACGGAGCGAGGCTTGCGGAATTTGGTGATAATTCGGAACTGAAAATTCCCGGACAAACAGTTTCGGTTAAAACCGGCACCACCAATGATTTCCGCGATAATTGGACTATCGGCTACACTCCGTCGATTTTGGTCGCTACCTGGGTCGGTAACGACGACAATTCACAGATGAGCGGACTAGTCTCGGGAATTACTGGTGCTGCCCCAATCTGGAATGATATTATGTCCCATCTTTTAAAAGGTCGCACACCGGAGCCGATGTCAAGGCCGCCGGACATCATCCAAAAAGCCGTCTGCGCCGACACGGGTTTTCCAACTACCACTGGCGCTACCGGCTGCCCGACCAGATTTGAGTACATGCTTAAAGGTACCGAAAACTCGAAGGGGAAAATTACCATCGGCGACACACAGGTAGATAAAACCACTCAGGATTTACCAGCTAAAGGGCAAACTGATAATCTGGAAACTAAGACGGAAACCGTTTACACCGATCCAACCGGCGACAGGTTCTGCCTAACCTGTCCACATCCTAGCTTAATGCCTAGCCCAACGCCTACTCCTGCCCCTTAAGCTCGGGCTTTTCAAATAGCTATACCTATAGTATAATCAGCAGACTTACTTACCAATTATGCAATTATTGATTCTTTTGATTAATACAGTTATTTTGGTTTTAACCGAAATCGGAGATTTTGTCCTCTTCTATCTTGGGCTGGTTTGGAAAGCAAGCAAAGCTCTAATCAAGTTAATTTTTCGTTTAATCTTCGGCGCTTTTAAATTTATTGGGAAATCCACCCAAAAAAGCTTGACGTATAGTCAAACCGCAAAGGCAAATATTGTCAATCGAATTAAGCTAATTAACTTCCGGTTGCTGCTTTTTTCAAAGAGATTTAAACGTCAACTTCGACCCAAAAAGAAAGCAAGGCTTAGCAAGAAAAAAGAGGCTAAAGAAACGGTTATCACTTTCTTTCCTGCTCCCAAATATTACGTCTTAAAACTAAAGTATTTTGTTGTCGGTTTTTTATTTTGCGTTATTTTTGTACTAATTCCCTTTTCCATCTACACGTTTTTAACCAGCTTGCCCAACCCTAAACTCTTAACCGAAAGAGATTTCCCACAAACGACCAAAATTTTTGACCGCAACGGCACATTGTTGTACCAAATCTACGCCAATGAGAATCGGACTTTGGTGTCCTTGAACTCTATCCCGAAAAATCTGATTAACGCCACCATCGCCATCGAGGATAAAGATTTTTATACTAACCCCGGTTTTGATATTAACAGCATCATCCGCGCAGCCTTGGCCGATGCTTCGGGAAAACCAATTCAGGGAGGCTCAACCATCACCCAACAGCTGATAAAATCGACACTTTTGACTCCCGAAGTCAGTCTCACCCGGAAAATAAAAGAGATTGTGCTGGCTTTTTGGGCGGAAAGGCTTTACTCAAAAAACCAGATTTTGGAGATGTATTTCAACCAAGTCCCCTACGGCGGCACTGCCTGGGGAATCGAAGCGGCGGCGGAAACTTACTTTGGTAAAAATGTTAAAGACCTGGATTTGGCGCAAAGCGCTTTTTTGGCTGGCATGCCACAGGCACCAACGACCTATTCTCCATACGGAGATAATCCGACTCTTTGGAAACAAAGACAGACTGACGTCTTAAATAAAATGTATGAACTTAGCTATATTTCTAAAGCACAGGATGATCAAGCTCTAAGTGAGAACCTGACTTTTCAACCTCCGCAAATTCCAATTTATGCCCCGCATTTTGTCATGTATGTTAAAGACTTGCTAGTCCAAAGGTATGGGTTGGCAATGGTCGAAAAAGGCGGATTAAACGTTACCACCAGTCTTGATTTAAACCTGCAGCAAGACGCTCAACAAATTGTTACAGACGAGGTTACCAATGACGCTTATCTAAACTTGACCAATGGCGCGGCTTTAGTGACAAATCCTGCCAACGGCGACATTCTGGCGATGGTTGGTAGCACTGATTATAATGCCCAAAACGGCGGCAATGTTAACCTAACGACTGCATTAAGACAACCGGGCTCTTCGATTAAAGTTGTCACTTACTCCACCGCTCTCTCCGACGGCTTTACTGCCGCCAGTATTTTGGACGATTCGCCAATCACTTACAATATTCCCGGCTCAGCACCTTATTCACCGGTTAATTACGACGGCACTTTCCACGGCAGAGTACCATTACGCATCGCTTTTGCCAATTCATTTAATGTTCCGGCGGTAAAAACTTTGCAAAAAATCGGTATTCCGGCGATGGTTGATATGGCCAAAAAAATGGGTATCACCACTTGGGGCAATCCCGACCAGTACGGCTTATCGCTGACTTTAGGTGCCGCTGAAGTCAAAATGACCGATATGGCCACCGTTTATGGTACCATTGCCAACCTTGGCAAAAGAGTTGATTTAGACCCGATTCTAAAAGTGACAAACTATGACGGCAGTGTTAATTATCAAAAACAGGAGGAGTTGCCAAATCTAGTACTTGACCCGGGAGTGGCCTTTATTATTTCTAATATCTTGGCCGACAATAGCGCGCGCTCTTTGGAGTTTGGTCTAAATTCGCCGTTGAATATTCCCAATCACACCGTTTCGGTTAAAACCGGCACTTCGGATAATAAAAGAGACAACTGGACTTTCGGGTTTACGCCAAACTATTTGGTCGCGGTTTGGGTCGGTAATAATGATAATTCGCCAATGAGCCAAACGCTGGCTTCCGGCATCACCGGCGCCGCGCCGATCTGGAATAAAATTATGACTTTGCTTTTAGGTAATGCTTCTAGCGCTGCTGAGCAAATGCCCGATGACGTGGTAATAAAAAAATGTCAGGGCAGAAACGAATATTTTATTAAAGGGACCGAAAATGCGCCGGATTGTAATTTTATCGCCACCCCCAGCGCAACTATTATTCCTCCCAGCGGACATTAGGAGCCATTATTCAGGCTTTCCCAGTAGAAAACCGAGGAGGATTCCTAGTTTCTTGGGATTAACAAAGAAGGCCGGCACTTTTTTCATATATTCTTGGTATGAAGGCCCAAAACGCACAATTAGCTCCTTTTCTTCGACAAAATGGATATGAATATAGAAACCTAGAAAATAAACAAGGGAAAAAATAATCGAGTAGAGAGTCAGTGTGGAGAACATTCCGCCCAAACCAATTAAGAGAGCTCCTGCGTATGTCGGATGGCGAAGCACAGAATAAATTTTGTGATTTTGAATTTTACTTTCTTTGGGAAAATAGAGGTAAAGCACTGTCATGTAATCAAAGCCAAACGTGTGCAAGGAGCGCAATGCCATCGCAATTCCAAAGACAGTGAAAAAAACCGCGAGAGCTATTTTTGCCCAAAGTACTGTCGGCCCCAACTGATAGAAATATTGTTCGGGCAAAATTGTTAGAAATCTAAGTGGTGAATGCACCCAGAATGCAGACGAGAATGACCAATAATGGATAAACAGATTAACCGACAAAGAGAGCATGCAGGAAATACCGGCAAAACCCGCAGGGAAAATGTGTTGGTAAGAAAGCTTGCCATATTTGGTTTTCAGCCGATCTTTCCAAAACCACATCTGGTATACGAGAATTAATCCAACAGTACAAACTATTAGCTCTCCAACTAGGGGAGACAAAGAAAGTAAAATCGGGTTAATGTCCCTAAGCTTAGCTATCCCCGGTAGCGAATCAAATCCCATCATCACCAAAAGGCTAAGCAACAAGATAGAGAATGCATATAGGGGCAGCAACAATAGCTTCCTGCCCGACAATATTGGATTTTTTTCTTGGAACTTATCAATGCCTTTTATTAGCATGAGGCAATTATAGCACTTTCCTTTGAGGCTAAAAACACACTTTCGGGCCTAAGTGCTAATTAAATTTTCCAGTTTTTCAAAAGAATTTAGAGGGTCACTGTTTTGAAAAATAAAACTGGTTGTCACAAATCTATTAGCCCCCGATACTCTGGCGGCAATAATTGACTCGTCGGTTATTCCTCCGTCTATTTCTATCGGAATAATTGTTTTTTCTCTCAACTCTTTTATTTTCGAGAGTGACCTTTGTAAAAAAGCTTGACCGGATTTGCCCGCCTTAACTGCCATTACAAGAATTGCGTCAATATCGTCGAACGGAACTGTTATTGCGCTTACCGGCGTATCAATATCCAGCGCCAATCCGACCTCGCCAAAGATTTCCCCCTCGGCAATAAACTCATCAATGTCTTGCATCTTTTCAATGTGTCCCAAAAATCTTTTAAAACCCGCTTGGGCTAAAGGCTTCACGTATTGCGTCGGATTTCCCACCATTAAATGTGCTTCCAGAAAAAAATCATTTTTATATTTTGCAAAAGAACTAAAATCCATAAATGAAGAATTCTCAGAAAATTTTCCGTCCAAAAAATCGATGTGCACTGCTTTAGAAAACGGGCGGATGATTACCAATTTTCTTTCAATTTCCTGCCAATCTTTTTCTAAGATTCCGGGTATTACGTTATGCACAATTTTTATCTTCAATCTTTTTAATTTCGTCTATCCTTCTAATATGTCTTTGGTCGCCGAAAAAGGGGGTTTTAAGGAAAACGTCGACCAGTTTTTTGGCGTTCTCGAAAGTTTCAAACTCTGCTCCCAAAGACAAAACATTGGCATTATTATGTTGTCTTGAAAGTTCTACATTCTCTTTGGAAAAACCCAACACCGCCCGGACATTTTTAAATTTATTGGCAACTATCTCCTCCCCCGCTCCAGATTTGCCAAAAATAATTCCAAAAGATTCCGGGTCATTTTCAATCGCTTCTCCAACTTTTGCAATTAAGTTTGGGTAATCATCGCTCGGGTCGATGGAAAAAGCACCACAGTCTACTACTGCATAATTTTGTTGTTGCAGATATTTTTTGATTTCCTCTTTTAATTTAAATCCGGCGTGATCCGCTGCTAAATAAACTTTCATCTTCTTGAATTATAAATTGGGAATTTTCGCCCTACTGTCCTATTATAACCAAAGCGTCTGAGGAAAAACTATCGGGAAGATCGGAAGTAGCATTACCAATGGTATAGTTAAAACCCAAATCTTTTTTCAGAAGAGCCAGAAAATCGCTTTTACCGGATTTAACTTGGATGGTGACGTTAGTGTAGTTAAAATTATCGGCATTACCGGTTACCACCACATTGTACCCAAGGCCTTTTAAAACCGCCGCCGCTTTGGCCCCGACACCGGCTGTTCCACTACCGTTTTGCACTGTCACCGACAACTGGCTTCTGTCCAGTCCCGAATCTTTATCAACCGGATTAACGGTTGGAGCTAGTGTAACTCCTGGCGTGACGGACGGAGAAGCCGTTGGGGTCGGGGTTGCGGTTGGAGCAGCAACAATCGGAGTTGGGGTTGGTTTTGGTGCCGAGCTTTTTTGCGAACTGACAGCTTTGTAGCCTAAAAACAAAAGTACGATGATAATAATTGCCAGAATCAAATAAGCGGACCTTTTATTGGTTTGCCTTCTGGCAGGAGTAAAGGTGGGAATCGCTTCTAATGGCGTTTCTTCCATACGCTGCCTTTCGAGCAAAGAGTACCACAATCTTCCCGATTTTGCAATCCTAAAAGAACAACTGTCTGGTATAATAAAACAACAATGAAAAAACTGTTTTTTTTGCTATTTTTAATAATTTTTGCAGGAGGGGGAATAATGCTTATTCCTTACTCAAAAGCGCAAGATACAAGTTGTGATATCTCAAACGTTCAGAGCAAATGTGGTGGAGACAATGGAATGGGCTCTCCCTGCAGCGATCTCCTAAAACAATGTGAATCAAGCATCAGCCAAGCTCTCCAGGAGTCCGAAGCAGCCACTACTCCCCTGCAGTCAAAACTGGATGCCATTAACAGCCAGATAACCGGGATAAAAAACACTATTGCAGCAATTGAAATAAATCTCTTGGGCAAGAAAAAAGACATTGACAACGGCTATGCTGATCTTGCCAAGCAGCAAACTATTCTAGACGCTACCATCCGTGACTATTACATCAAATCCTATTACGATTCTCCGCTGCTAATTCTATTATCGGCCAATTCAGCCAGCCAGTTTACGCAAATCTTAGGCTACCAAAAAGCTAACGCCGACCGCGACAAAGCAATTATTACCAACATCGCTGCCACAATTCAGGACTTACAGACTAGGCAGAAACAGCTACAAGCGCAAGAAGCTCAATTAACCGCTCTGAATACCGATCTTAACGGCCAATCGGCCGAGCTGGACAAAATCGTTTCCGGAGCCAGAGCCTATCAAGCGACTCTCTCAAACCAACTCGCAACACTTAATTCAATCCAGCAAGGTATCTTAAGCGCTAGACTTTCCGGGCTTAATATTCCTCTTTTCGCCAGCGCAACAGGGGGCTGTTCAAGCGATATCGGTAAAAGTCCCGGATTTAGTGGCGGGTTTGGTTTCTTTACTTACGGGGTACCAAATCGGGTTGGCTTAAACCAGTACGGCGCTTGGGGGAGAGCCAAAGCCGGACAAGATTCAACCACAATTCTTCACGCTTATTATAACTTTGATTCTATTGACACTCGGGACGCACAAATTCACGTCACGGGAAATGGGGTTGATTGGACCGGCTCATTAGATGATTACGTCAAACGAATTTATGAAGTCCCAGATTCATGGACCGACAATAATTTGGCTGCTTTAAAAGCGCAGGCGATTGCAGCACGCTCCTACGCACTTGCCTACACCAATAACGGGCAAGGAACAATTTGTCCAACCGACCAATGCCAGGTTTTCCAGACCAATCCCAAAGGCGGAAATTGGGACCAAGCAGTTAGTCAAACGGCTGGACAAGTGATGATTCAGGGCGGCAATCCGATTAAAGCTTGGTTTTCTTCAACACACGGAGGGTATATTCACTCCTCCGGCGATATCGGTTGGTCCGACACGGCATATACTAAAAACGCTCAGGATTCATCGAGTAATATTGGCAGTTGGTCCGATCTTAAAAGTAATGCTTATGATAAAGACTCGCCATGGTTCTACTGCGACTGGGGTTCCAGAAGTTCGACTAATAGTACCGCCTGGCTACAATCAAGTGAGGTTGCCGATATTATCAACGTTCTTCTGCTGGCGCAAAAAGATTCGAGTACCGTAAATCATCTTTATCAAACAGATAAAAACACCAATCCCAATCCAGCCGGAACCGACACCTGGGATGCGGGTAGGGTTAAGCAAGAACTACAAAATAGGGGCGTTACTCCCTACAACAGCATCAGTAGTATTTCTGTCTCTGCGGACTTTGGATCAGGGAAAGTCACCAGCGTTTCCGTGTCCGGAGATGGGGGGAGTAATAGCTTTTCCGGCTCTGATTTTAAAAACTATTTTAACTTAAGAGCTCCTGCCAATATCCAGATTGTCGGGCCGTTGTATAATGTAGAGACAGAATAATATGCCGGATATTTTTATTGCCGAGCCTAAAGAAACTGCCGCTGCCCCGAATGAGCCGACGCCTTTAATTAACGCTGAAGAAACGTTGCCGCCGCAGAATCCCGTGCGCCTTTTTTCCGCTCTTAAAAAAGACCCGGATGGCATCGACTTCCAAGATAAAGAAGACGATGAAAAAATCATTCTGTTTATCAGGCGCTCTTTTATCACTAATGTCCGCTGGCTGTTCTTTGGTAGCTTATTATTAATTCTGCCTTTATTTTTACCGTTTATTTTAAAGTTCTTTCCCAATCCGCTTCTCTTTTTACCAAGTAAATTCTACTTCTTCCTAAGCGCTTTTTACTATCTACTTGTAGTAGCTTATTGGTATGTCAATTTTATCAGTTGGTATTTTAATATTTCGCTTGTCACCGATAAGCGGGTGATCGCGATTGAGTTCTCTAATTTAGTCTACAAAGATGTCGCAGCGACAAAAATAAACTTGGTGCAGGATGTTAGCTTTGAGCAAATTGGCGCCATTCGGACTTTTTTTGATTACGGCGATGTGCTAGTGCAAACCGCTGGTACCCTGGATAACTTTACTTTTGAATCGGCGCCGCAGCCAGAAAATATTGTCCATATTACTGAGGATTTAATCGGCAAACACAATGAATTATTTGGCTAGAATTTCACCATTTATACAATTCGGTTTCTTGGCCAAAGTCGGTTTCTTGGCCATGGATTTCTTTTTTGTGCTGTTTTTGATAGTGGCGGTTAGACAAGTTTACGCTATGAACTCCATCATTAGCGGCAGTGGAAATCCTTATATTGTAAAGCTGGTTATCTTTGTCCTTTTGATTGTAGCCGTTTCGCTTTTTTTGACAGCTCTTGTTATACTATAGCTGATGGCCGAATCGATATTAACTTTTGCAAAAATCGTCGCCAATCCCAGCGCCTTTACCTGGTCGCAGGTTTATAGCGCCGGCAAGTTATTTGCTGTTGTCTCTCTCGAGGCCGAAGTGGAAAATGCGGAAAAAGATTTTCTGAATATCTTAGGCAAAGAAATTTTAACGACGTTAGAGCAGGAATTTTTTACGCTGGAGACTAAAGATTTAGAATCGATTAAGGCGGCGGTTCTAACCACCTCCCAGAAGATTCCCAAAGACATAAATTGTTCATTTGTAATTGGGGCGCTAACCAATAATATTTTATATTTGTATATTTTGGGCAACGGC
>Ga0116107_1000971_pt1 | contig 18943 bp, 13 predicted proteins | sample June2015DPH_6_10_FD_88969 | JGI IMG/M metagenome (GOLD analysis project Ga0116107, IMG submission 88969) | Peatland microbial communities from SPRUCE experiment site at the Marcell Experimental Forest, Minnesota, USA - June2015DPH_6_100 | ecosystem: Environmental > Terrestrial > Soil > Wetlands... | reverse complement strand
TACTTATTTTTATAGAAATAATGCATACACAATGCAATGAAAAAGATATACTTTATAAAATTATTCTTTTATTAGTAAATCTAATATTTAATCAAACGATGCGGCTTCCTTATTATTTTGGTGGTACAGACATGATGTTTCATACAAGTATAATAAATGGGATAATAAATTTTCATCATATTATCTCGCCAACAATGAATGGATACCAATATTACAAATATTTTCCTTTATACCATATATTTATTGCAATTGGTCAAATATTAATTAATATGTCTTTGAGATCTAATTTCTTTATTGTCACTGGGTTAAGTTTCTTATCTTCAGTTTATTTTATTTATTTATTATCATATAGGATTACATTAAACAAAAGATCCTCATTGCTTATAACTTTAATGTATAGTATTAGTTATGAAACCATATTTGCTGGAACTAGTGTAGTGCCACAAATTATGTCTGATATTCTTTTTTATGTTTTACTATTTTTGCTAATTTCAAAAAAGTCAAAGGATATAAGATATAATATTTTATCTATTGGCTTAATTTTAACTTTTGTATATTTGCACCAAGTATCATTAGTACAGGAGACTATAATAATATTGGCACTAATTATTATTGAATGGTTGATATATCTAGAAAATAGAACAATTAGTTATTATTTCCCGATCCTGTTTGTTGTTTGTTTTTTAGGGTATTGGATATATACAGCGGGACCTTTTTTTGATAATATAATTACAACGATCAAATCAACAACTAATGCTGTGAATGTTCCAGTAATGTCTCAATATATTGCTATATACAAAATTTATTTATATAATTTGGATTCATCAATACTTGTTTTCTTTATATTGATCGGTATTATTGCTCTACTAATAAAAGGATATAAAAATAGAAATAATGTTTTAATGGTGCAATGTGCTATAATTTCATTTTTGGCATTACCGTTTATATTACCTGGTCCGGCAACATACTTAACATCATTACTGTTATCATATAGATTCCCATTCCTATTATCGATATTTCTTAAAACCGCTGCTGGTGTTGGAATTATTACAATACTATGTTTGAAGGTTAATAATAAAATATTAAGAATAGCACAACATTCAATTGTTATTATAGTAATATTTATTTATATCTTAGTATCTACTTTAAAGATTGCAGATTCAACTGATCTTTATTTAAGCAACCTTTTTCCTCCAACAGATCGTATATATTTTTTAAATAGTGAAATAGCGGGTTTAGATTTTTGCATTGATAAATTAAATGAAAATATATTTACTGATTATTGTTCATATAGATATTTATCCGCCAATAATTACCAAAATGTTTTCCCTAATATTATGTCATATAATGCGTTAGATAGTGCTAAAGATAACTATTTTTTATTTAGACAAGAATCTCTTAATGAACGAGGACAAATAGAATTCATAACAGGAATTCAAGGTTTTATGGGTGTAAGTGTAGAATATACAAAAGATGATTTAGATAAAATTAATTTATATAATAATTTGAGTAATAATAATTTTATATATTCAAATGGAACAACAGACTTATTTGATATAATAAAAAGTCGTTTATATTAAAAATAACATAATATTTGTATATCATTATGAATGCGTAAGAATCTCTTCTAATATTTAAACATGGTTTATTTTAACTTAATATGAAGCTGGAAGTATATAAAGAAAGAATGCATTGTAAGGAGATTGATTGAAATAGATCTTGCTGATGAACAGGAATGTAAAGCAAAAAAACACCTTACCCATCCATTAAAGATAAAGGAATTCATAGAAGCTTTAGCCGGTAAACTGCCGGCAGGTAGTTTTGCCCGTAATGTTGTGACACTGATGACGGGCACAATATTTGCTCAAGCTCTGTTAGTGCTTATATCGCCGATCCTAACGAGACTATATGGACCGGCGGATTACGGGATAGCAGCTCTTTATGCGTCTTTATTAGGTATTAATACCGTGGTAGCATGCTGGTGCTATCAATACGCTATTGTATTGCCCGAAAATGATGAAGATGCAGCGAATCTGCTTGCTCTTTCCATTATAATATGTTTTGGCATGGCGGTCTTGACCCTTGTGTTGGTTGCGTTATTTCGCATCCCTACAGCCAAACTTCTTGGTGCACCAAAACTAGCACAATGGCTATGGCTTATGCCCCTCAGCTTACTTGAAGCAGGACTGTTCCAGGCGCTTAACTATTGGAGTACTCGGCGTAAACAGTTCGCGCGTCTGGCGGCACGAACGATAACTCAGAGCGCAGTTACAGCATCTGCACAACTTGGCGCAGGAGTTGCCTTTCACCCCGGCATGGGGGGGTTAATTAGTGGGAGTATAATAGGATTGCTAACAGCTACCGGACAGTTGGCCGGGCAAATTTTTAGAGATGAAGGAAATATAATAAAATCATATATAAATAGAGAAGATATGAAGCGGATGTTTATCCGCTACAAAGAATTTCCCATTTATTCATCATGGTCAGGCCTATTGAACACTACATCAACCATGCTGCCAGTGTTGCTGTTAGGATATTATTTCAATCCGACGGTAGTAGGTTATTATGCTTTGGGAAACACCGTAATGTCCATGCCCATGAACCTTGTAGGCGGGTCCGTTGCTCAGGTGTTCTTTCCCCGAGCTACCGAAGCAAGGCGTATCGGAAGTTTAGACCGCCTGACTCTGGAGATGTTTCAGCGCCTATTGGCAATAGGGTTTGTACCAATATTACTGATTACTGTAGTTGCTCCGCATCTTTTTGCTGTAGTATTTGGGACACGGTGGTGGATGGCCGGGGAATATGTACGTTGGATCAGTTTGTGGTTGCTATTTGTTTTTATATCATCACCGTTATCTAATCTGTATGTAGTGATGGAAAGGCAGAAGGATGGGCTCGTCGTCAACATTTTTATGATCAGCTCCCGACTCTTAGTTCTTATTATTGGCGGAATTAAAGGAAGTGCTCTCTTTACAATAGCTCTATTCGGAATAACCGGTGCTATACTGTGGATCTTTAACTGCATTTATATATTGCATTTGACCGCTGTCCCTGCATCGAAGGTATATGCTGTAATTATGAGACAGGTAATCCTTGGATTACCTTATGCGTTGCTTCCAATGATTATCTGGTACAGTTCGAATAATTCACTGGCCTTTGTAATGGCCGGAATCGGTGCAGGAATTATCTTTCTAATAGTACAGGGATATAGTATTAAGAAGAGGGGTACATTGATGTGATCCATATATCACTTCAATACAACCAGTATAGAAACTACACACAGGCATTTAACTGCGTTGTTACCGGTGAAGCATTTTATCAGGGCAATCTAACTAAGGATGGAAACTTGCTTCAGCTAATCGACTCATTGGAATTAGAAGAACATTTCATAGATATTCTGAATCACTTAAACGGGTATTACGCTCTGATTAAGCATAATGATCAACAACTCTTCGCAGCCGTCGACAGGGTACGCAGTATTCCCATCTTCTATGGACAAAAAGGCCCGGATTTCTTTCTTAGCGACAGCGCGGAATGGGTCCGTCAGCAGGTGGGAGACGCTGAGATGGGCCCTCTGGCTCGTGAAGAATTTCTTTTAACCGGCTACGTAACCGGACCTGACACTCTCTTTCCCGGCGTTAAACAATTACAGGCCGGCGAGGCCTTAATCGTGCAGGATGATAGAAAAAGCTTAAGCATAAAAACAATACGCTATTACTGCTTTATACATGAATATGAAACATATAAAAGCATGGAAAATCTGATGGAGGAACATGATCATATTCTTTTCAGGATTTTCAATCGTCTAATACAATTAGCAGATGGTAGAACCATTGTAGTTCCATTAAGTGGAGGACATGACTCCAGGCTTATTGTGCTTATGTTGAAGCGCCTAAAATACGATAATGTAATTACTTTTTCCTATGGCCGACCTGGAAATAAGGAATCGGATGTTAGCCGAACGGTGGCTGAAAGCTTGAGTTTAAGATGGGAGTTCGTGCCGTATAGTAATGAGGATTGGTACAGGTGGTTTAATTCAGAGGAACGAAAGAGTTATTGGCGCTTTTCGAGTGGACTATCTTCAATTCCTCATAACCAGGATTGGCCAGCAGTGTGGTACCTGAAAAATGAAAGACTTATTCCGGATGATAGTATTTTTGTTCCAGGACATTCGGCGGATCTTCCAGCAGGAAGTAGAAGTTCATCTGTACCACAAGTTTATAAAAATAATCCAATCAACCAAGCGCATGCAATTAATAGCATACTCCGCTACCATTTTTCCTTACGCGATTGGTCTAAACGGTCCAAGGAGTTATCGCCTATTTTCGAAAAACGTATATTGATGTCACTGGGCTCCTTGAACAAATATCCTGACAATGCCAGCGCTTTTGAATCATGGGATATTGCAGAACGCCAAGCAAAATTTATTATTAATGCTTTAAGAGTATACGAATTTTGGAATTATCAATGGTGGCTACCATTTTGGGATCACGAATATATGCAGTTCTGGAGCACTGTACCCTTGGAATTCAGGATTAATCAGGTTATGTATAAGCTTTTTGTTGATAATCTTTTTTACACCCTAACAGGATTCACATTACCAAAAGATGAGTTGAACCTAACGTATAAACAGCGATTAATAAATCTTTTAGCACCATATATTAATCAATCGTTAAAAAGAAAATTAAGTCAAATAATGAATCATGTAACTACACGTAATATTATAGATGAATATAAAAATAATCCGCTAGCGTGGTGGGGTAGATATGCTAAATCTGAACAAGATTTTTTGGCATTAATAAAGCGTATCCATAATTTGCACGTAGACGCCTTGAACTCCATGCTTTATATACAAGAATGGCATAAATAAATATTACAAATATTTATGTTGTGTTGATTAACAGATTCAGATATTTAGCAAGTAATCTTTGTCTAAAGTCCGGAATTTAAAAAATTTGAATTAAGCTTTGATAATTCTTCATTTATAAGCTAGAAAGGGATATAAATCTATTATGTCTTCAATAACCCGAAAGGCCATAATATTTAACTGCCATTATAATGGGCTTAGCATTATTCAGGAACTAGGCCAAAACGGTATCGAATGTATTGCTATGGATACAGTTCGATCTATAGGAACATTTTCAAAATATGCTAGATATCAAAAATGCCCTAATCCGATGAATGAAGAAAATATATTTATAGAATATTTATATAATATTTGTTCTAAGGAAAAAGAGCCGCCTGTTTTGTTCCCCACAAATGACCATTGGGCAATTGCGCTATCAAAGCATAAAGAGAAGCTTGTAGAAGTTGCAATTCCATGTGTTGCCGATTGGGAGACCGTAAATACCGTTATTGATAAGGAATTATTTTATAAAATGGGCAAAGAGAACGACTATTTAACACCACAAATATATTCTACTGCAGATTTGTCTAATATATCAGCTGAAGATTTTCCTATAGTAGCAAAACCAAAATACAGAAGAACATCCTCAAATGAAAACACGGAAAGTCTTTGTGAAAACTTAGATAGATTGCGTTATATTATAATAAGAAATAAAAATGAAATGGATTACTTTATAAATAGTGAAAAAAGATATCTGCCATATCTTATTTTCCAAGAATATATTCCAGGGATGTCAGATAACATGTATACAGTCGGCATATATGCCGACTCTAAATCAAACATTCTAGGCTTGTTTACTGGACACAAGGTGCGAGGCTATCCCGCTGATTCTGGAGATTGTATAGTAGGTGAAAATTATAACTTACCTGATTACGTTATAAATAATTCCTATAGAATAGTGAATGATATAAAATACACAGGAATCGCTGAATTTGAATATAAAAAGGATTCAAATACAGGAGAGTTTAGGCTCATCGAAATCAATCCGCGTTCATGGTCATGGATCGGAATAACATCAGGTTGTGGAGTAAATCTACCATTTATTGCATACTCGGATTTGACAGGTAAACAGGTAAAATATATACGTTCTGTTCTTGGAAACGGTTCGGTAAAGTATATGAAAGTCCTTGATGATCTGAAAAATAGTTTAATATCATATAAAAATGATTACCCGTATTGGAGTAAAACACTGAAGCAATGGTATGAAGAATTTCGTTCATCTAAAGTGATTATTGCTGAATTCAACGCAGGTGATTGGCCAATTGGAATAAGAGCTTTAATTAACTTTACTATAAAAGAATTAAAGATATTTATGTCAATTTAAGGGTTGATTATAATGATCACTTTTTCATTCCAAAATATCAATATAGTTAACCAATATAGTTATATAGTTAAGACGTTTTCGCAAATCTACCGCGTCCTATATTCGATTCATTCCTATCAAACACTCGCAGAATCTGATAATAATGCTCTTCTGATATCTTATGGTACTAACATTCCTCACTGGCTGGGAGATCATATCCATATTTACGAATCAGCCTTTTTTAACGAAGGGTACCTGACAAATAGCTCAGTCCCACAAACCCAGCTTCAACGCTACAATGATCTGCCTATCATCTATCTTAGCAGGTCCGAGACTAAGGAACCGTTTGTATGTAGCAAGGATAAGAAAATATTAACCAACATAGACATCATTGCCTCTTCGTTTTTCATGCTTACTCGCTATGAAGAAGTAGTCAATGATAGCACAGAAATACTTGATCAGCATGAGCGTTTCTCGGCCACCGCCAGCATAGCATACAAAGAGAGTTTTCTTGCCAGGCCAATTGTCAACGAATATTTTGAACTCCTCTGGAACTGCATCAAAGTGTTTTATCCGCACTTGCAAAGGCAACGTCTATGGAACGGTAGGGATTTTGCGACCTGCCTTACGCACGATGTGGATGCGCTACGGAAATACACTTTAATGAATGAAATACTAACAATTGGCAGCTTTGCTCTAAAACGACGCAAGCCTAGTAAGGCTATTTCTAGCTTCATAGACTATGTAAAAATAGCTAAACATATAAAGAATGACCCCTATGATACCTTTGACCAGATTCTGTCTTTGGAAAATAAATATGGGGCATCTTCATCCTTTTATTTTATGGCAGAAACAGATTATAGTGGAGGGTACCAGCTAAATAATAAAAATACCCTGCAGATAATAGAAAAACTAAAAGCAGCTAACGCAGAGTTAGGCCTACACCCGGGTTACTACAGCTATAATAATTCAGATATTTTTAAGAAGCAGAAAGACATATTTACAAAAACCTTAAATGTAAACAGTCCTGGTTGCCGCCAACATTTTTTACGATGGAAGACGCCGGATACATGGCGCATACAGGAAAAGTGTGGCATTGCTTACGATACGACACTTTGTTTTGCTGACCACGAAGGCTTCCGGGCAGGGATTTGCCATCCGTTTCAGCCCTTTGACCTTATTGAAAATCGCATTCTCAATATATGGGAGATTCCTTTGACTATCATGGATGGAACCTTATCGGGCTATAGAAATTATTCTCCGCAAGAAGGATTATCTGTAGTTGATAGTTATATGAATACTGTAAAAAAATACGGGGGCGTCATGGTGCTCCTCTGGCATAATTCTTTTTTTGATCCGGATAGCTATCCGGGGTGGACAAACATCTATGAGAATATTTTAGCTTTCGCAATGCAGAAAGGTGCTTTATTAACAAATGCCGGCGATATTCTCAAAATATATCTTCAGCAATAATTGCAGCAGGAAAAAAGCTCTTTCTTAAGCTCTTGCTTTATTGTCTGTCATTGAATCTAAAGATAGCCTCTTCTGGCTGTAGTTCTATTGCCAAATAGTGAAAGGAGCAATTATGATCAGAGGAAGTTTGACTACAAATACGGCTACAATTTTAAAGCAAAAAATAATTAATAAAACTGCTGTTATTTCAGTGGTAGGCCTTGGTTATGTGGGGTTACCGCTCGCTGTTGAAAAGGGCAAGGTTGGTTTTAAGGTGCTTGGCATAGATCAGAACCGCGCCCGCGTGGAACAGATCAATCGTGGCGAGAACTATGTTGGTGACGTCAATGATGCAGAACTTTATGATCTGGTAAAGAATGAAAAGCTCTCTGCCAGCTATCAGTTCGATTGTTTGAATGAGGCGGATATAATAGTCATCTGCGTGCCAACGCCGCTGACGTTGAACCGCGATCCTGATATATCGTACATACTCAGCGTCACCAATGAGATAGCGCCACGGTTGCACAAAGGGCAACTGGTGACTCTAGAGAGCACTACTTATCCGGGAACTACCGAGGAGGTCATCCTGCCCCTGCTGCAGCAAAGCGGTCTCAGGGTTGGAGAGGATTTCTTCCTGGCTTTCTCTCCTGAGCGGGTCGATCCGGGCAACCAGCGCTATACCACGAAGAATACCTCAAAAGTGGTTGGCGGGGTCACGCCGGCCTGTCTCGATGTGGCGCTGACCTTTTACTCGCAAACGATTCAGAACGTGGTGCCCGTCTCCAGTCCGGCGGTAGCGGAACTGACAAAGGTGTTTGAAAACACCTACCGTGCCGTCAACATTGCCCTGGTTAACGAGTTCATGTTCCTGTGCGACCGGATGGGACTCGATGTCTGGGAGGTAATCGATGCAGCAGCCACCAAGCCGTTCGGCATCCAGACCTTTTACCCCGGGCCTGGCGTGGGCGGACATTGTATTCCGATCGATCCTTTCTACCTTACCTGGAAGGCCCGCCAGTATGATTTTCACACCCGTTTTATCGAATTGGCCGGCGAGATCAACATCGAGGCATCCTATCACGTAGTCGGCAAGGTAGGGCACGCCCTGAACAATGCCGGTAAATGCCTAAGAGGCGCCAAGGTATTCGTGCTGGGTGTCACCTATAAAAAAGATATCAATGACATCAGGGAATCGCCGGCTCTGAAGGTGATCGACCTCCTTTTAAAAGAGGGCGCACAGATCTCCTATTATGATCCATTTGTTCCGGAATTGAGACCGCACGCCCCTTTCACCTGGGATCTCAAGGGCACCCCCCTGACGGAGCAGGAGCTTAAGGCAGCCGATTGCGTGCTGATCCTGACAGATCACAGCAGCGTCGACTACGGCTTGGTGGTGAAACAGGCGAGGGTGGTGGTTGATGCCAGGAACGCCACCAAGGCGGTCAAACTGCATAGGGAGAAAATCGTGAAGATTTAGGGTTATTATAGTGCACCTTGATGTTGCCGGAAGAACAGTTGGATAGCCTTATTTTTATAATGATGGGAGAGAGCTAATTTTGGAAACCTCAATTATCCATCCCGGGGCCAGGGTCGGCCCTGGCTGTATGTTTGGCAACTTCTGCGTGGTCGAGGACGGAGTCGAACTGGAACATGGCGTACAGCTAGGTCACCACGTGATCATCCATGCCGGCACGATTATCGGCGCCAACACCAGGATTGGCGACGGGTGCGTGGTGGGGCGCCCTCCCACACCTGCCGCTACCAGCACTGTGGCTGCAGAGGAACTGTCCCCCCTGGTTATCGGGGAGAACTGTATTTTAGGCAGCTACGTCGTCCTATACCGGGGCACCACCATCGGAGATTCCTGTTTCTTCGGCGACTGTGCCGCCGTCAGGGAGAAGTGCTCCCTGGGCTCCCACGTCCTGGTCGGGCGCGGCGTCACCGTGGAGAACAACGTGGAGATCGGCGACTACAGCAAGGCCCAGACCGGCGCCTACATTACAGCCTACTGCAAACTGGCCGACCATGTCTTCGTAGCGCCCATGGTCACCACCACCAACGACAACTACATGGGCCGGACGGAGAAACGCTTTGCCAGCCGAGCCGGCGCCGTTTTTGAAAGGGGCTGCCGCGTCGGGGGAGGCTCCCACCTCCTGCCCGGGGTCACCATTGGCGAGGAGTCCTTCGTGGCTACCGGGAGCATTGTCACCAAAGATGTGCCGCCCTATCAACTGGTGATGGGCACCCCGGCCAGGGTCGTCAGGCCGGTTCCGGAAGACGAACTGATCTTTACCCGCCCGGATGGCTCCGGGCAGGATAAAGCCGCGCCGGCTCCGGTTCCCGGCTTTGACCTGAAACGCCAGAACGCCATCCTGAAGCAGGAAATAGATTGCGCTATAGAAAAGGTTGTCACCAGCAGCCAGTTTATCCTGGGCGAGAACGTGAAGTCCCTGGAGGAGGAGATCGCCAGCCTATGCGGTGTACAGTATGGTGTCGGCGTGGGCAATGGCAGCGATGCCCTCTACCTCGCACTCCTGGCCTGCGGTGTCGGTGCCGGAGACGAGGTGATCACCACGCCCTTCACCTTCTTCGCCACCGCCGGCTCCATCGCCCGCACCGGGGCAACAACGGTCTTTGCCGACATCGACGGGCAGACCTACAACCTGGACCCGGATCAGGTCGCAGCTAAGATCACTCCCCGCACCAAGGCGATCCTGCCCGTACACCTCTACGGCCAGTCCGCAGAGATGGACCGGCTGCATGCGCTAGCCAGCGCACACAACCTGAAGGTGGTCGAGGATGCCGCCCAGGCCCTGGGCGCCACCTATAAGGAAAGGCCGGTAGCCGGCATCGGCGATGCCGGCTGCATCAGCTTCTTCCCCACCAAGAACCTGGGCTGCTTCGGGGATGGAGGTATGGTGGTGACCAACGACCGGGAGATCGCCGAGCGTGCCCGCATGCTGAGAGTGCACGGCAGCAGGAAGAAGTACTATCATGAGGCGCTGGGCATTAACAGCCGCCTGGATGAGCTGCAGGCCGCCGTACTGCGGGTGAAGCTGCCCCACCTGCCCGCCTGGATGGCCAGGAGGCAGGACCTCGCCGCCAGGTACAACGAGCTTTTCGAAGCCTCCGGCCTGGTCGCCAGAGGCCTGGTCAGGCTGCCCTTCGTGGCGCCCGGTTGCGGCCACGTCTACCACCAGTACACCATCGCTACGAAAGACCGCGACCTGCTCCAGAAGCACCTCAAGGAGCAGGGGATCGGCTCTACGGTCTACTACCCCCTGCTGCTGCACCTGCAAGGCGTCTTCAGCGGTCTGGGCTATAAAGAAGGGGATTTCCCGGTGGCAGAGAGAGCGACCAGGGATGTGCTCTCCCTCCCGATGTTTCCGGAGATGGCCGACGAAGAGGCTGATCGGGTAGTGCGGGCTGTAGCAGGATTTTATCGATAGGGTTACTCTTTGCTAAGATAAAAAGGAGAACAACATGCCAGATCGGATCAATATCGGCATCATCGGCTGCGGGGCGATTGCCGCCAAGCATGGCGAGGCCCTATCAAATATTCCGGAGGCCCGCCTGGCTGCTGCCTGCGATACTTCGAGCGAACGCGTGCAACGCTTCGTATCCCAATACGGGTGTACAGCCTGCGAAGACTACCGCCGCATTCTGGACGATCCCGGGATTGAAGTGGTGATCATCACCACCCCCAGCGGACTGCACGCCCGGATGGGCCTGGACGCCCTGGATGCCGGCAAGCACACCCTGGTGGAAAAACCCCTGTCCCTGAACACCTCCGGTGCGGCAAGCCTGGCGGAGCACGCCCGGTCACGAGGACGCTGCCTGGGGACGGTGCATCCGAACCGCACCTACCCGACCAGCTTGATGATCCACCAGGCCTTAGAGGACAACATCCTGGGAAAGTTGAGCCATGGGGTGGCTACCCTGCGGTGGAACCGCACTCAGGCCTATTACGAGGAAGCCCCCTGGCGCAAGCTGCATGCCATGGATGGCGGCATCCTGTTCAACCAGGCCTGGCACGCCCTGGACCTGCTGCTCTGGTTCATGGGACCGGTATCCGGTACGCAGCGGATGGGAGCGACCCGGCTGCACCAGATCGAGACGGACGACATCGCCCTCGTAAACATGAAATTTAAGAGCGGCGCTCTCGGCCTCGTGGAGGCCACCACCAATGTCTATCCCAAGAACCTGGAGCAGACCATCTCCATCTTTGGCGAAAAGGGCACCATCATCCTGGGCGGCAACCGGATCGACGCCCTGAAGCTGTGGCGGGTCGACGGTGATGATGAAAAAGAGGTGCTTTCGAAATGGGGCGAGGAGACCGCCCCGCGCCATTCCGGGAACTGGGCGCATGAACAGGTGCTGCGGGAGTTCCTGGAACAGATCTCTTCAGGAACAATCATCAGCCCTTCAGTGGAAGGTGCTTTGGAAGCAATCCGGGTCTGTGAGGGTGGCTGCCGGTGAAAATCTTATCAGTAGTGGGGGCAAGGCCGCAGTTCATCAAGGCCGCTCCGGTCTCCCGGGCGCTGCGGAAAAGATGCGACGAGGTACTCGTGCATACCGGACAGCACTACGATCTCAACATGTCACAGGTCTTCTTCGAGGAACTGGAGATCCCCGAACCGGACTATAACCTGGGGGTGGGCTCGGGCACCCACGCCTGGCAGACCGGCCAGATGCTGATAAGGCTCGAGGAACTGCTTCTGAAAGAACAGCCGGACTGGGTGCTGGTATACGGTGATACCAATTCTACCTTGGCTGGGGCGCTGGCGGCCGCCAAGTTGCATATACCTGTTGCCCACATCGAGGCCGGCCTGCGCAGTTTTAACAAAGCCATGCCCGAAGAGATCAACAGGGTGCTGGCGGATCACCTGTCCACCATCCTCTTCTGCCCCACCGGTGCCGCAGCAGCGAATCTGCTGCACGAAGGCTTCTCCAATATTCCCAATAACGGTAAGCTGATCGACTGCAACGTCAATTTGCATGATCTAGAAGCAAAAATCGATCGGCCGCTGGTGATCAACACGGGCGATGTCATGTATGATGCGTTGCTATATAATATAGGCATTGCCGAGAACAACTCCATCATCATCCGGAGCCTGGGCGTACAGCCCAAGCAGTACTACCTGGCGACAGTGCATCGGGCGGAAAATACGGATGACCCGGCTCGCCTCCAAAATATCCTACAGGCATTGGCGCTGGCTGAAGAAAAAGTGGTGCTGCCCATGCATCCCAGGACCGGGAAGTATATCGCCGATTATAAACTGGATGGGTTGCTGGAAAATAGCCAGATATGCGTGGTAGACCCCGTCAGTTATCTTGATATGCTGGTGTTGGAAAAACAGGCCAAGGCGATTGTAACGGATTCCGGTGGGGTGCAGAAGGAGGCCTATTTGCTGGGAGTCCCCTGCATCACGTTGAGAAATGAAACTGAATGGGTAGAAACTGTGGCTGCTGGCGCCAACAAATTGGTAGGGTGTGACGCAGCAGCCATTGAGCATGCAATGGCAAGCCTGCCGGATCGCGGTAGCTGGAAGAATGCCTTTTATGGTGACGGCCACGCCAGCGAGTTGATCGTAAATGTGTTGCAGTGTGTAGATGATCATCGTCAAAACTGCAATCTTTTATTTCCAGTATAAGGAGAAACATGCCTAAGACTAAAACAATCCGTATAGAACGTGACTTATTGTATATTATGCTTCTTTCTTTATTGTTGGCGTTGTTGATTGCTTTGGGTGACAAATATTACGCCAACTATGGCCGGATTGTCCTGGGGTTGCCGTTTGTGCTGTTTTTTCCGGGGTATCTCCTGATTGCCGCCATGTTCCCCAAGAAGGCTGACTTGGGTGGCATCGAGCGGTTTGCCTTGAGCTTCGGGCTCAGCATCGCCATAGTTCCACTGATCGGGTTGGGGCTCAACTATACGCCATGGGGGATCAGCCTGATTCCTGTAATTGTTTCGCTCCTGGTCTATACTTTCTTGTTGTCCGGGATCACCTTTTTCAGGCGCAGGAAGATACAACAAGATGAAAGATTTATCCCCACCTTTGAGTTTGACCTCCCTGTGTTAAGTGAAATGTCGTGGCTGGAAAAGACAGCGTCTGTCATCCTGGTGCTGGCCATCCTGTTTACTGCTGGCAGTATTGCTTATGTGGCTACTGTTCACAAGACGGGAGAGACCTTCACCGAGTTTTACATCCTGGGGCCTGACGGCAAGGCCGGGGGTTATCCGACCGACCTGACGGCGGGGCAGCAGGCGCAGGTGATCGTGGGTGTGGTCAACCACGAGTACGGCACGGTCAATTATACGATCCAGGTGAAGACTGGAGATTATGTCCAATCCACTGTCGAGCCCATTATATTAGACAACGAACAGAAATGGGAGAAACCCGTTGTTTTTGTTTTCTACGCGTCGCATGAGAACGCAGAGTTGCAGTTCCTGCTGTTCCGGCAGGGGGATACAGCGCCTTACCGGTCGCTGCATCTCTGGGTGACTGTCAAGGCGCCCCCGGCGGGCAGCCAGGCGGTGGCATCCGCTCCCCAGCCAACCACTCCTACGAAAGCCACGCAGAGAAGATCGCCCCGGAGGGTGCGCCGGTGACGAGGGCGGCTGAATGGGCCGCGTCTGGCTTTGCCGATGTGTCAATCCATATTCATTATTGTTGGAAAATGTGAAGCAGGAGTTTTCACTTTTTTGTAGAATTAGATCACTGTTGGTTCAAGTTGCTAAGTACTGCCATGATCCTCTCTGGCAACCCAGTGCGGGGCACCTGCTCGAAGGGCGAGTAAATAGGTAGAAACTGTAAGATTAGAATGCTCTTGAAAAAAGAGCGCTAAAAACCTTCCACCACCATTAAGGTGGTTTTTAAACCGGATAAGTTATTGGAAAATTCGCTTATATATTGTTGAATGGTGGTGTCAATTTTGAGCGTGGATTTCGATCTGGTAGTGGTCGGGGGCGGGCCGGCCGGGTGTGCGGTGGCCCGGGATGTGGCTGACGCCGGTTTCAGGGTGCTGGTGGCGGAGGAGCACGCCGGGGTGGGGGAGCCGCTCCAGTGCTCGGGGCTGGTCAGCGCCAGGACATTGGAGATCGCCCGGGTCTCGCCGGGGGTGGTGCGGCGATCGCTGCACGGGGCGCGGGTGCATGCGCCGGGGGGCCAGGTTCTGGACCTGACGGGTAGGAAAACGTATGCCATAGCCATCGACAGGGTGGCCTTTGATAAGGACCTGGCCACTCAGGCGAGGGGTGCCGGCGCCGAGTTATGGATTGACGCCCGTGTCAGCTCCCTGGAGTACGTGCCGGGGGGCATCCGCGTGAACCTGCCTGGGCAGTCAGTGGTCTCCCGTCTGGTGGTGGGGGCTGACGGCCATAACTCCCTGGTGGCTCGGTGGCTGGGTTTGCCTGCTCCGCCTGAGCGGGTGCCGCTGTTTGCGGCAGAGGTGGAACTTCCGGGATGTAAAGATAATGTGGTCGATCTCTTTATCGGACGCTCAGTCGCCCCGGGCTGGTTTGGCTGGGTGATCCCCACGGGGAACGGCACGGCCAGGGTTGGCGCCGGGTCCAGTAGTATAAATCCGAGGGGCGGCGTCGGTCCGCACCCGCGGCAACTCTTCGAGTATCTGCGGGAGATCTATCCCGACATCTTCCACGGTTTGCGAATTATCAAGATGACCGGCGGGGTGGTTCCGGTCGGCCTGAGGAGCAGGACTTACGGAGAGCGTGCTCTCATAGTGGGGGATGCCGCCTGCCACGTCAAGCCGATCTCCGGCGGAGGCCTCTACCTGGGCCTGAAGGCGGCGGGGATCTGCGCCGACACCGTGGTGGCAGCCCTGACGGCGGACGACTGCAGCAGGGCCTTCCTGTCCCGCTACCAGCGGGCCTGGGAGGCGGCGATCGGCCTGGAGATCCGGTGCGGCCTGCATCACCGGGAGGTGTTCCTGGGGATGAGCGATGGGGAGATGGACAGCATCATCTCTTTCTTCGATAAGCCTTACTGGCGCAGGCTGATCCTCAAGTACGGCGACCTCGACCACCACTCGGTGATTGCCGGCAAGCTGGCCCTAGCGCCTCCCTGGGCGCAACGCTTCATGTACGGCGGCCTGAAGACGATCCTGCACAGCATGGGTGCGCTCTTTTAGGAGAAAAACAGAACCCCTGTCGTTGGAGTCCTGTTGAACGGCAAGCTGGGTCAATCATAATGGTATCGGCATTGTACTATCTGAATGCTATCCGCCTCGACTTTATAAATTAATCTGTGTCCTGGATCGATTCGGCGACTCCAGAAACCCGACAATTCGTGTCTTAGTGGCTCCGGCTTGCCCAGTCCCGTGAAAGGGTTTCTCTCGATGTCTTTTATGAGTGAGTTAATCTTCTTAACCATGGCTTTGTCAGTGGACTGCCAGTATAGGTAGTCCTCCCAGGCGTTATCCGTGAAAACCTTAATCATCTGAAAGAATCCTTGCCGCTGCCTTGCCTGCCTTCAGTTGTTGTATCGACTCCATAAGCCGGACATAGTTCATTTTGTTGCTGCGTATAAACAAGTTCTCCATGATGTTGTTATATTCGGCCTCTGACAGCAGAACGACATTTCCTCCTGCCTTGCGGGTAATGAAAATTGTTTCTGCATCTCGATTCGCCTTGTCGCAAAAATCCTTAAAATTGTCTCTAACGGTGCTATAATTTGCTGCTAACATGAGGTTCACCTCCTGTACAATATATTGTACAATTAAAGATGGTTTTATGCAACCTTATTTTAAGGAAATATTCTTTTCGGCTGTATCGTATTTGCCGGGGAATACTAACGTTCTTGGCTGGCTGGGTGTTTCTGGCTAGATCATTTTCGCTGCCGCGGTCAGGATCTCTTTTTTCCGGACGGCCTTGTCGTATTCGTATACCTGTTGGGCACGTATCGCCGTGGACAGGGGTAGGCCGTTGCTCTGGAGTTCTGCCTTGAACTGGTTCAGAAGCGCGTAAAACTGGTCGTCGCACTGTTGCTCCAGGGCATTGCCCATGGGGACGTACTTGCTGGCCAGGACCATGGCGGACACAGGATGACCCTGCTTCTTGTCCGATGAATACTCGTTATAGGCTTCGCCCGTCAGGGTGTTCAACTGGTCCTCGTAACTCTTGGCCAAACTTTCCAGCGTGGTGGTGTAATGCCCCTCGATTTCCTGTTGGAGTTGGCTCTTGCTTGCCCAGTCATCGGGTGCTGTGGAGTTCGTTGCAGCCGCGCCATGTCCACTGGACATGGCACCGCCGCCGGGCACGGTATCAGGGGAAGGGGTGGCCTTGTTTTCCGGTTGGCTGGTACCGGGATGATCATTGTCAGTGGAGGCGCCCGGTTGCGACAGGTAGATCTCGCCGGAAGGCTGGACGATCTCGCCCTCGGAGGTCTGCAGCGGTTGGGGCGGCAGCAAGAGCGGCAGCAACCCCAGACGCCAGATGCCGGCGAGGGCCAGCAGGGCCAGACAGAGTATCGCTGCTGCGATCCCGGTGATCCATTTGGAGGTCTTGCTCATCATCTTTGGCCTCGCTGAGTGATTGTCTTGGGAATTCCGGCGGCGCCCGGGGCGAGGAACGTGATCTGTGCCCCGGTTAACCCGTGTTCAAGCCCGTTTAAGGAGATTATAAACCGGTGGGGATGAGATTAAAAGCAGGAAATCTTTGCTGAAAATTGGATTGAAGCGGTTTCGTTTTTGTATATTTGAAAATTTTTTTTGAAAGCAGGAGAATGGATGGCGGTGTTGAATTGATAATATTGGACATTTGTAAATATTGTGACTTTTTCGGTAGCGGTGTCCCATGGGAGGGGCGAAATGGAAGCGTTGTTTAATAATAAAGGCGGAAAAGAAGGGAAAGAGGTGATCATGCGATGATCAGGTTCCGAAACAGGAGGATGCCTTGTTGCAGGCGTATTTCTCTGTTAGTCTGCATAGTGATGATACTGGGGTTGTTCCTGTCGTTCTCCCCGCTGCCGGTTGGGGCGGCTCCATATACGTATACCAGCACCGATCTGGCTACGTACCTGCAAGGTATTTATGACCGGGTGCCTTCGTCAGAATTGACCACGCTCGATACGATCTTTGATAATGCAAATAACGCTACATATATACAGGTCTATAACAACGACCCTGGCGCTGCACCGTGGCCGACTGTTTTTGCAAACCTCAGCGTCACCGCTCTGGCGAATAATCAGTACGGCGGTGATGAAAGTCAGGCCAAGAATGATGTTTCCAAGTTGTTGATCGACTTTGCCCAACTGGTCTATTACGGCGGGAGCCTGCCCGCGGGGTCTAGCTCTGCCAGCTATCTCTCTGAAATCAACACGTTATGGAGCAGTAACCAATCGACCATCTACAAAATATTCGATAATACAAATATAACAGAGGATGAATTCAGCAGTTACATGCTGGACTCGATCAAGTACATACCCACAGTGTATTACCAGTTGCTGGCGACATACCCGACGGCAGAGCAGCAAACGCTCGCAGCCCTCAACCTTAATGATCCCACAACCAATGTTTTCGTGCAGAATTGCATCGCCACAGCGCTTGACGATACGGCGCTGACAGGCGCCTATGCGGACTTCGGAGCTAAATCCGGTGGAGCCAACTGGAGTTTTGGCTACATGATCGAAAATGGTTACCGTCCTGTTGATAGTGTCATTAGCATGATCAATGATAAGCCGAGCGCCGGCGAGGTGATTCTGGTATATTACATGCTTCCCTATACTCCGCCCGGCCCTGGCCCTGGCCCCACCCCGCCACCCTATTATCCCCCGGTGCCGCCTCCTGCGCCTTCGGTAGGCACCATGGTTGCCAGGTGGCCGGGCTGCGATCTCTTGACGGATCAGCCGGTGTGGATCGCCAACTCTGTTACAACTTCGGTTTACCAGAGCTTCGTGGTGCCGGCGCCCGACCCGGCCAAGCTTGCTGCAGACAAGGCCAAGGGTCTGGAAGACAGAATCTATTACTGGAACGATCAGTATCAGAGGTGGGTGGCGCTGGCAAGCTACCCGCAACAAGACGGTTCGGTGCTGGTGGAGAACGACGGCGGTTATAATAACATCTGGGTCGAGATGTTCGCGGTCTGGGAGCCCCATTTCACCGACGTCACGGGGTACTGGGCGGAAGATACGATCAACAGGATGAACGGCCTCGCCCTGATCGAGGGCTACCCGATTCCCGGTGACAATGTGCCGCTGGAGCGCACGGCAGGGCCTGACCGGGAGATCACCAGGGCGGAGTTCGCCACCATCCTGATGAGG
>Ga0116107_1000956_pt1 | contig 19120 bp, 13 predicted proteins | sample June2015DPH_6_10_FD_88969 | JGI IMG/M metagenome (GOLD analysis project Ga0116107, IMG submission 88969) | Peatland microbial communities from SPRUCE experiment site at the Marcell Experimental Forest, Minnesota, USA - June2015DPH_6_100 | ecosystem: Environmental > Terrestrial > Soil > Wetlands... | reverse complement strand
GCGCCACGCGACACCGCAGGCGATCGGGTCGCTGTTCTGGGTGGACCCGCACCCGCAGAGACCGACTCCGCCGCCCCCGGAGCGGGTGCACCTCGTCGTGGAACCCAGGCAAGCGTTCGGGAGCGGCTCGCACGAGTCCACGCAGCTGGTGATGCTCATGCTCGAGGACCTACCGATCGCCGGCCGGCGCGTGCTCGATGTAGGGACCGGCTCGGGGATTCTCGCGCTCGCGGCTCGCGCACTGGGCGCACGGTGGGTGGTCGGCTTCGACATCGACGCCGACGCCGTGTGCATCGCGCACCAGACCGTTGCGGTCCAGCCGCAGAGGCTGCCCGTGGCGCTCTTCGCCGGCTCCACCTCGGCGCTGGCCACCAGGCCCACTTTCGACCTGATCCTCGCGAACCTCATCCCGGTCGAGGCCAACCAGTTGCTCGACGACCTGCGCGCGCTGCTCGCGCCCGGAGGCCTCCTCCTGCTTTCCGGCCTCATGGCCGACCAGCGTGCCGCAAGCGAGGCGGAGCTCGCCCACCGCGGGTTGACGGTGGTCACGGCCCGCGAGCTCGAGGAATGGGTCGGGCTGGTGTGCGAGGCAGGGCACCGGGCCCCGGGCACCGGGCCCCGCGAACGCACAGCGGCTCCCCCCGCGGTGCAATGAGCGTCACGCGGCTCGTGCTGCCCGGAGCGGCGATTGCGCCAGGGGAGCTGCGCGTTCCGGCGGACGCGGCGCACCACGCCCGCGTAACCCGCGTCGCGCTGGGCGATCCGATCGAGGTGCTCGACCTCGAGGGTGCCGTTGGGATCGGCACGCTGGCCCGCTGGGAGGGCAAGGCGTGCGTCGTCGAGGTCGGACGCATCGAGACCGATCGCGGCGAGCCGCCGGCGCCGCTCGTGCTCGGCCTGGCTGTCCTCCACACCCAGTCGTTCGACTGGGCGGTGGAGAAGGCGACCGAATTGGGCGCCACCGCGATCGTTCCGGTCCTCACGGAGCGCGTTCAGCGGGGGCGACACGACGCGCGCGTCGAGCGCTGGCAGCGCCCCTCGCCGACGCGGCTGTCGCCCAGTGCGGCCGCTCCCGGCCGCCTCGGGTGGCGGGGCCGCAGGGCCTCGCCGAGTTCGTCGAGGCCGCGCGCGGCGCCAGGTTCGTCGCCGATCCAGGCGCCCGGATGCCCGCACCGTTCGAGGCCGACTCCGGCGGCACCACGGTGCTCGTGGGCCCGGAAGGCGGCTTCACCGACGAGGAACGAGCAGTGATCCTGGCTGGAGGGTTTGTCGGGCTGCCGCTCGGCCCGCGGATCCTACGGGCCGAGACCGCGGCCGTCGCTGCCTTGACACTCGCCCAGATGCTCGCCGGCCGGCTCCGCTAAAGGCACCGCCGGCGTCGGACCTCTCGCAGCGAGTGCGCCGGCGATACCGGACCATCTGCGGCGTCAGGCTCGCACGTTCGAACGTCTAACAACAGCAGAGGGGCAGAGGTGCAGAGGAGCGGAAGAGCAGAGGACTGTTCGAACGTTCACACGTTCGCAGGTTCGAGAGTTCCATGAACGCATTCGAGGTCAAACGTGAAAGGGGAAACGTCAAAGGGACGACGGGACACCGACAGCCGACAGATGTAGCGGCCGCCCGCCGGGCGGCCGGTGTCACTCCCGCTTTCTCTTTGACTTCTTCCGTTTGACCTTTCACCGATTCTTGGCGAACCTTCGAACCTGCGGACGGGTCTCGCTCGTCCGCTCCTCAGCCTGTCTCTACGGACTATTGACCACGGTCCCCGGACCATGGAAGGACTAACATAGGAGGCAGCACAGCAAACGGGAATAGGTCAAAGGAGGCGACAGATGGAGAGTGCTCTGAGGGCCGGGAGGAGCCGCTTCGCTGCGGCGATCGCAATGACCATCGTGCTCGGCGTGCTTGTCGCGGTGGTGCGGATTCGGGCCGCCGATGAGCCCAAAGCATGCTGCTTCACCAACGCGCGCTACACGGGGACATGCATCGTAACGCCAAACGAGGGTGAAACCTGCGAGAGCATCCTGGCCTACCTCAACAACCCCAGCAGCACCGGCAAAGACTACTGCGGCGGCACCCACATACGCGGCGGCTGGGCCCAGGTGGACTGCGATGCAGCCAAGCCGGCGGCTCAGAAGAGCACGGCAGGCTCCACAGCCCATCGCCAGAACGACAATCCCGCGCAAACCCAGGGAGTGGCCAGGTAAAGGGAGTGCGGGCGACCGTCTCTCATTGGTCTTGCTGTTCTCGGACTCCGGACCCCGGAGCACCGTCCTTCGGAGCCCGGCGCCCTGAGCCCGGTCGTCAGCCCCTTCGCAGGACGAGCAAACGCGGCTCGGTCATCTCCTCGACTGCGAAGCGGGGGCCTTCGCGACCCACGCCGGACTGCCTCACGCCGCCGTACGGCATGGGGTCGCTGCGCCACGACGGCATGTCGCCCTGGATCACGGCCCCCACCTCGATGGTGTCGAACGCTCGCTGGATCTTCTCGATGTCGCGCGTGAAGACCCCGGCCTGGAGACCGAAGCGTGAGTCGTTGACGATCGCCAGCGCCTCCCCGAAGTCTTGATAGGTGCGCACGGCGGCCACGGGCGCGAACGCCTCGTCGCACCAAAGTGCGGCATCGGACGGTACGCGGTCGAGCAGCGCGGGGAACACGACCGAGCCCTCGCGGCGCCGCTTCGTCACGCAGCGGGCCCCGCGGCGTTCCGCGTCGGAGATCCAGGCCTCGATGCGATCGGCGTCGCCGGGCGTGATCATCGGCCCGCACAGAGTCTCCGGCCTCCCGGGATCGCCGGTGGGAAAGCCAGCCGTGGCCGCCGCGAACGCGTCCAGGAAGGCCGCTGCGATCGTCTCGTGGACGAGCACGCGCTGGACCGAGATGCACGACTGACCCGCGTAGCCGTACGCCCCGATCGTGATCCGCTTGGCGACGGCTGCGAGGTCTCCCGCGTCGGGCTCGACGATCACCGCCGCGTTGCCTCCGAGCTCGAGCGCGACCTTGCGGTCCCACGCCTTGCGCTTGAGCTCCCACCCGACGGCGGCCGACCCCGTGAACGTCAGCAGGCGAACGCGCGTGTCGTCGAGCAAGGCGCTTCCCTCGGCTCCGCCGCACGGCACCACGTTGACGCCGCCCGGCGGCACGCCGGCCCGGTGCAGGATCTCGGCGAGCAGCAGCGCGGGCGAAGGCGTCTGCGACGCGGGCTTCAGGACGATCGGGCAGCCGGCCGCCACGGCCGGCCCGAGCTTGTGCGCCACGAGGTTGAGCGGGAAGTTGAACGGCGTGATCCCGACGACGACCCCGACGGGGAAGCGGCGCAGCAGGCCGGTGCGGCCCGCCCCGGATGCGAACCCCTCCAGGTCGAGCAGCTCACCGTGAGGGGTCCGGGCGACGAGCGCGGAGTCGGCGAACGTCTCGGCGCAACGGTCGGCCTCCACCTTTGCGAGGGCGATCGGCTTCCCGGCCTCCTCGACCATGACCTCGGCCAGCTCGTCACGGCGGCGTCCGACCTCCGCGGCCGTACTCTCGAGGATGCCCGCGCGCTGGTGTGGCGAAAGCGCCGCCATTGAGGCCCGGGCCGCGGCGGCCGCGTCGAGCGCCGCCCGGAGCTGTTCGGCATCGGCTCGGGCTATGCGGGCGACCTCGCGCCCGTCGTACGGGGACCTGACCGTGATCGTCTGGCCGGCCTGCCGGGACTTGCCGGCGATGAAAGCTCCGAGTTCTCGCATGAGGGCCTCCCGGGAAGTCCATCGTAGCGCGGCAGGCAAGAACGGCAGAGGAGCGGAGGGGCAGGGGAGCAGGGGAGCAAAGAGCCGTTCGCAGGTTCGCACGTTCAGAGGTTCGAAAGTTCAACCACGGCAGAGGGGCGGAGGGGAGGAGACGGGGCAGTCAAAGGGAAAAGGTCAAACGTCAGACGGAAAGCAGGACTACACAGGCCGTCTTCCGTTTCCCCTTTGACCTTTCACGTTTGACCCTTTTCGTTTCTCCTCCGCGCCTCAGCACCTCTGCTCCTCCGCTGTTTGGTCTGGGCAGGGCGGCAGAAAGAAACCGGGGCCGCCTCCCCCCCAGTCAGCGGCCCCGTCCGAGGTTCACACCCCGGCGGAGGTTGCCCTCCGATCGCTCACAACGAACGACCGGCGCGGAAATTCCCGCGCCGGCCGTTCGCGAGGTGGTTGGCTCAGGGAAGTCCAGGTTGACACCGGCCGAACGATGTGGTTCTCTACTTTTCTTGAAATTGAGGTTTCGACTCATGACCTAGGGTGGCCCTTTGGAAACATCACCGAGGAGGAGGCCAAATGGATCGCGATAGTGGCGGCTTCCAAGCGCAGGTGCTGACCCCGGAACGGCTTGAGGCAATTCGGAGGTTCGATACCTGCACGATCGCAGATGCCATCGAATGCTTTGATGTCCGGCTCCGCAACGAGGGGTTTACCCGCCCCGGCCTCGGCCCTGTCACCGGCCCGGACGATCGGATACTCGGCTACGCCGCAACGTTCCGGGTCAAATCGTCGGGCCCGCCGGTGACCGGGGGTAGGTTTGTCGACCGCACCGACTGGTGGAGTGCAATCGAACGTCTGCCACGTCCGCGGGTTGCAGTATTCGAAAGACTGAAGGATGACGGTGGGGAAGGTTCCTGTATCGGAGAGGTCCACGGGGCAATCCTCAAGGCCTTCGGCTGCGAAGGGGTGATCTCCGATGGCTCAGTCCGAGACGTTCCCGGTCTGAGGAGGCTGGGGCTCCCAGTATTCGCGAAGTCCGTCACGGTATCGCACTCCTTCACGCACCTCGTCGACTTTGGCGTGCCGGTCGAGATATTCGGGCTCGCAATCGGTCCGGGGGACCTCCTCTATGCGGATTGTCATGGAGTGCTCGCCATTCCAATCGGGATCGCGGCGGAGCTGCCCGAGGTTGCGGAACGTATCAGCCGAAAAGATCGACGTATCATCGACTCGTGCCAGGCCCCCGATTTTTCTCCGGAGAAGCTGCTCAAGGCGCTGCGGGAAAACGAACAGACCGGTTGAGAATCGGCCCGGGTAATTCAGCCGCCACATCTCACCTCTATCCGTTCCCTTGAGGTGCCGATCCCGTTCGCTCAGCTCAGTGGAGGGGTTCAAGGCCCTTCTCATTGAGTGGACCCTTTTGCCATCGAACATCTCGATCACGAGATACGCAGATGTGTAGGGAGCACCCTTCCCCGCCTTCGCCAGGAACTCGCCCGGCAGGATGTGGCCGATCCCGGTGCCGACGTACACTTCCCGGTTGATCTCGTACTAGGTGTAGAAATCGACTTCCTCGCCGATGTGCCGGCCGGAGTTCCCGGTGCTGTCGCGCAGAACGGAGCCTCCCGAGGTGTTGTACAGCGAGTCCGTGGCTCTGGCCAGCCAGAAATCGAGGTACTGGCCGGTGACCGACCAGCGGCGGTGTGGAACGAGGGTAACGCCGACGCGGCCCGCCACGATGTTCTGCCAGCCGAACTGATCTGTAATGCCAAAGCGGTCATGAACAGTGGGGTACATGGTGTCGAAGGTGCCGCGCACGCCGTCGCTTGGATTCTTGTCTCCGGAAGCGTAGTCGTAGCCCGCGAAGAAGCGCGGCTTCCAGCCGATGGAAGGGACCGTATAGCCCGCGCCGAACGTCGTGCCCCAGGCCTCGACGGTGTTGGGGCCGGCGAAGCCTGCCTCATGGATCACTTCCGCGCGGTAGTCGAAATTCGAGATGTCCCGGCCGGCGATTCGCAGGCCGTACGCCTGCTCGCTCAGGTGACCGGTCTTCACCTTGACGGTCGTCTCCATGGCCACACTCGGCACAACGCGCCAGAGCACAAACGGCTCGATCCGGGATTTCGGGATCGTATCCGTAATCGTGCCAAACGCGCCATAAATGTTGTTGCCCTCCTGGTTGTGGCCGATCCCCTGGATGAGCGGGATGACCACGGAGGCGGCGAACAGGGACACACGGAACTGATCCACATGAATGTTGGTGACTACGGCGTCATACGAGCGCGCCTGGTTGCGCCACTCCGAGTTGGCAGTGATCGTGTTGGTGTAGTCGAGGAGCTGGCGGCCGACGCGCACCGTGATCGGCTTGTTTTCCGGATCGCCGAACTCGACATACGCGAGTTTAGGGTCCCATTTCACTTCGTTCGGCGGGCCGTAGGGCGGCTTCTGGAAGAACGAGCGCGCAATCCTGAAGCTGTCCCACAAATTTGAACCAACTGGCCAGCCGTACGATCGCGCCGAAACGGAAGCGGTTGAGGAGATAGGAATCGTCATTCCCCGGCTTGAAACCAATTTGCCATCAGTCGTAGAGCAAAGTTGTCATCCCGAGCGCAGCGAGGGATCTGGGAGGGGGCTGGTAGATCCAGGCTTTCCCCCACCCAGATTCCTCGTCGCTCCGCTCCTCGGAATGACATGTTCGATGGCAAATTGGTATGAAACCGCCGCCGTCGTACCCTTCGAAACGGAGGCGTTCGTCGAGACCGAACTGGAGCCACTTTGGCAGTTGATCGTTGAGCAAGCCGGTGGGCCGGAAATCGGGGGCGTCGTAGGGCTCCGTGGAGATCAAAGGGGAGGACGCCGGCCCGCCAATGGGCGTGCGGACCGAGTCCGATCCCCGCGCGAGGACCTTGTCGTACTGCGCGTAAAGGTGGCTCCCCCCAGCCGAGAGCAGGAGAGTCGCGCCGGCAATGAGAATGCCGCGACCTCCGAAAATCCTGAACGGCGAAGCGTATGCGAAAGTCCTATCCTTTCGATTCTGGTGCCGCTGGTTGTGCAATCTCGCTCAAGCAAACTGGTCCCACCGCGTCTTGTTCACATCCATGGCCTCCCCGGTTTCGGCGGGGTCGGCAGGCTGATGGATAGGAGTCTCCTTGCGTATCTGGGCCGATGGTACGCCGCTGAGGGGAGGTGTCAAAGGCTCAGGAGGGCACGCGGCAGGCCGGTCGGCTAGCGGGCGCGGCCCACGGATGAACTGGAAAAAGCGCAGAAGTCGCGCCCTTTCCGATGAGGTACGCTCACAACGGCGGTGACCTATTTCAGTGTGCCGATCTGGAAATCGACGTTGAGGCGATACGCCTGCCAATCGTACTTCGTGCTTGCCGCGGCGATTCGTGCTGTGGTCAGGTTCAGCTGGGCCTGGCTCAGCTCAACGATGGAGCTGAGGCCGAGGGCGTAGCGGCTTTGGGCAAGATCGAGCGAGGACTGCGCCTGGTTGAACATCTGCTCTGAAAGGGCTACCCGGTCGCGGGCCGTCTTTTCGTTTAGGTAGGCGACGCGGACATCGCGAACGACCTGGAACTCCAAGTCGTTGACCCGCTGTTTGGCCGCCTGCGACCGAAACCCTGCCTCGGTCTCGCGGGCCTTGAAGAGCCCGCCGTTGAAGATCGGGATGTTGACGCCCACGCCGATGGCGCCGTAGTGTTCCGGCACCTGCACCGCCCCGGACGGCACAACGCCGGCCGTCCCGATGATCCCGACGTATGGGTAGTTGAGCGCGCGCTCGGCGCTGGCGAATTTTTCCGCGGCTCTCTGCTCAAGGTGAAGCCCCTTCAGTTCGGGCCGATTCTGGAGCGCCTGCTGCACCAGGTCGTCCGGTTCGTCGGGGAGCGGCGTTGGCATCGGCTCCTCTGCGAGATCGAACCGCGTGCCGCCCGGTAGTCCCAGAACGGTGGCGAGTTGGTCCTGGACCGCGTCGAAGGTGCTTTCCGACTGGAGCAGGAGCAGCTTGGCATCGGCGAGGTTCACGTTGGCGAAACTGACGTCGAGCGCCGATCTCAGGTTGCTCCTGGCCAGGGCGGTGATCTGGTCGGCGACCAACTGCCGCTCCTCGACGGTTTGCCGGGCAACCTGAAGAACGGCCTGCGCCCGGAGCAGTCCGAAATAGGCCTGGCCGGTCGCCAGGAGGACCTCGGCGCGGGTGCGTTCGGTCGCCTGGTTCTGCGCGTCCGCGCGAAGCCTCGCCATGTCGAGCAGGTCCCCGGTCCGGCCGAAGTCGGTGACCATCTGGTTGACGGTGACGCCGGCGGCGACGTGGTCGTAGACGACCGGATTTGTCAACCCCCACGCAGCCAGACGAGTGCCGTCTTCAGCGTCCACCCCAGCGGCGCTCGCAAACAGCGTGGGGAAGTAGGCCGACCTGTATTCGGCGGGAACCTGGGAGGACGCTGTCGCCTCGAGCGTTGCCGCCGCCAACTGGGGGTTGTTCTTTACCGCCAGCTCTTCCGCCTCCGCCAGCTTCAGGTGCAGTATCTCCTGGGCGTGGAGAGGGGCGCTCGCGAGAACGAGGAACGCGGCCCACATGCTGATAAGCAAACGCATGATCATGCACTCCTCCATCTTTGCAGCAGCGATCCGATTCCCAATCCCTTTCGTTCCTTGTCGTACACCAGCAGATACGCGGCGGGGACCAGGAACACCGTAAGCGCGACCGACACGCTCAGTCCTCCCAGGATCGCCCGCGCCAGAGGGGCGTACGCCTCGCTCCCTGCCCCAAGCTTGAGCGCCATGGGAAGAAGCCCGATGATGGTGGCCAGAGAGGTCATCAGCACCGGACGTAGCCTGACGCGGCAGGCGACCGCCACTGCCTCTCGCACCCGCATCCCCTCCTCCCGCAGATGCCGGGTGAACTCGACGATCAGGATGCTGTTCGAAACCGCGATCCCCACCAACATGACGATCCCCATGAGCGACATGACATTCAACGTCGTCCCGGTCAGGAGGAGCGTGACGATAACCCCGGCCAGCCCCGGCGGCACGGCGACCAGGATGATGAACGGGTCGATGAACGACCGGAACTGGGCCACCAGGATCAGGTAGAGGAGCACTACCGCCAGACAGAGACCAGCGGCGAAGCTGCTGAACGAGGACCGCATTCCCTGCACACTGCCGCGCAAGGTAACGGTCAGTCCTTCGGGTACCTTTGTCTTGGCGATGATGCGGTCGATGGCGCTGGCGATCTTGCCCAGGTCTTCGTGCTGCGGCCGGACGTAGATGTCGATAGCGCGGCGCAACTGGTAGTGGTCAACCTCCGTGGGGGAATTGATTCGGCGCAAGCTGCTGATCATGTCGAGCCGCGTCGGCTCGCTGTTCTTGGCGGCCTTGAGCGGTATCGCCGACAGATCCGCCAGCGATTTGATCTGGTCTTCCGGGTATTGAACCGTCAACATGTAATCGTTCCCGGTCTGCGGATCGATCCAGAAGCTCGGCGCGATCATGCCGTTCGAGGTGAGGGCGGTGATGACGTTGTCAACCACTTCCTTTTGATTCAGGCCGAGCTCGCTGGCACGGGTCCGGTCGATGTCCATCCTGAGCGCCGGATAGTCCAGATCCTGCGGTATGTAGGCATCCGCCACTTCGCCGATCCCACGGATCTGCGCGGCGAGCCTCTGGGCCGTGTCAAACGCGGCCTGCATGTTGGAGCCCGCCACCTGTACGTCGATCGGGGCCGGCATCCCCATGTTCAGCACCGCGTCCACCAGGCCGCCGGACTGGAAGTAGGCAGTAAGCTCCGGCAACTCTGAAGCGATCCGTTGCTTCATGCGTGACATGTAGTCATAGCTGCCGATTGTGTGCTCTTCCTTCAGGCTCACCTGGACGAACGCGGTGTGCATGGCGGAGTTTGGGGTATAGATTGCAGAAAAGTCGGGGGTCGAGCCGATGTTGGAGACCACCATCCCCAAGTCCTCCGGAAGGACTAACCGGCGAACCAGGTTCTCCACCTTGGCGACCTCCTCCTCCGTCACGGATAGGCGCGTGCCGGACGGGGCCTTGAGGTTGATGACGAACTGGCCTGCATCGGTCCGCGGGAAGAACGATACCCCGATGAGTGGGAAGAGGGCGATACTGAGTACGAAGATCACGCCGAACCACGCCAGGGTTGCGACCGGCCGCCGCAGCGTCACGGCGACCGCGCGGTCGTAGACCTTGAGAAAATTCTCGAAACCGTCATTGAACCAGACGTTAAAGCGCTCTCCGAATGTGCCCCGGCCCTTCGGGTGGTCCACCGCGACGGGCATCTCAGAAGCCGGCGTGCCGTGGTGGGCGGGTGCCTTGATGAAACGGGCGCAAAAGAGCGGAACGACGGTCATGGCAACGACATACGAGGCAAACAGGGAAAGGACAACGGCCAGCGCCAGGGCGGAGAAGAGGAATTTACTCACCCCATAGAGGAACGTAACGGGGAAGAACACCACCACAGTGGTGAGGGTGGCGGCCAGAACCGGAAGGGCTACTTCCCTCCCACCCTTTTCGGCCGCTGCCTCAGGGGGCTCGCCCAGTTCCATGTGGCGGTAGATGTTCTCCAGAACGACGACCGAGTTGTCGATCAGCCGGGAAAATGCGAGCGCCAGTCCCCCCAGCACCATGCTGTTGACGGAGCTCCCCCCCAACGAGAGGGCGATGAAGGTCGCCAGGGCGGAGAGGGGGATCGAGAAGAAGACCGCCACCGTAGCCCGCATGCTTCCGAGGAAGACAAGGATCATCACCGAGGTGAGGAAGAGGCCGATCGCCCCCTCATGCAGAAGCGTCTCGATCGCGGTCTTCACGAACACCGATTGGTCGAACACCACGCGGCAGATCAGCTCCTTCGGCACATCGAACAGGTGCTGTACCCCGTGCTTGATGCCGTCCACCACCGCGATGGTGTTGGTGTCCCCTCCCTGCTTCAGGACCGGGAGGTAGACCGACCGCTGGCCGTCCACCCGGACGATGTTGGTCTGGATCTGCTGGGCGTCCTTGGCCGTGCCGATGTCCGCGACGCGGACCGGGGACTGGCCGACCATTTTGATCGGCAGTTCGTTGATCTGCTCGACCGTGTCCAGCTGGCTGTTGGTGTAGATGTTGTAGTCGAGAGGGCCGATCTGCACGTCGCCTGAGGGAAGGATCAGATTCGCCTCGTTGACCGCCCGCACCACGTCCATGATGCTCAGCTGGTGCGCTTCCAGCTTGTGGGGGTTGGTGTAGATCATGATCTGGCGGTAGCGGCCGCCGAACGGCTGGGGGACGCTGGCGCCCGGGACGCCGGCAATCTGGTTGCGCACCTGGAACTGTGCAAGGTCGCGAAGCTTGGTTTCATCCAGCCCCTCACCCTTCAGGGTTACCAGGCAGACCGGCAAGCTCGAAGCGTCAAACTTGAGCACCACCGGCGGCAGCGTCCCCGGCGGGAGCCGACGCAGTTGCGCCATCGCCAGATTGGAGATGGTAGTGACCGCTGAATCTGGATTGGTTCCTGGCTGGAAGTAGACCTTGATCACACTCACCCCGGGCAGTGAGCGAGATTCGATGTGATCGATGCCGCTGCCCAGGGTAAAGAATCGCTCGAAGCGGCTGGTGATGTCGGTTTCGATCTGCTCCGGAGGCATCCCCGAGTAGAACGTGGCCACGACGACGACGGGGATGTTCATGGCGGGGAACATGTCGACCGGCATCTGATCGAGGCTGGTGACCCCCACCACGAGGATGATCAGGCTGACGACGATGATGAGATACGGATTGCGGATTGCAAAACGGGACACGGTTCGATCCTCCTAACGGCCGATCGAGGACGGCGCCCCACCCACGACCGTGACCTTCGGCTGCACTTCCTGATCGGCCTGAAGGCTGGAACGCCCGCTGATCACGACGAGGTCCCCCTCCTTGAGCCCTGAAAGGACCTCAACCTTGTCGGCGGTCTCGAGGCCGAGGGAGACAATCCGTACCTCGACCCGGTTGTCGGCCGCCACAACCATCACCTGCCCGCTGCGGCCGCTTGCTCCCCCTTTCGGTTGCTGAGAGGCTTCGCCGCCGGCCAGATCGACCGCGGTCACCGGGATGGCGAGCACCTTCTCGCGCCGGTCGAGGTTCAGCCGCACCTCCGCGTACATCCCCGGAAAGAGAACGAGCCCCGGATTCGGCACATCGATTTCGGTATCCATGGTGCGCGTGCTGGCGGAGAGCCTGCTGGCGAAGCGGTCAACCTTTCCGGAAAACGCGCGGTTGAGGGTCGGGACGAGCACCTCGACCTGCTGGCCGACGTGGACGGTGGGAACGGCCGACTCGGGAACCGGGACGATGAGTCTGAGCACGCTGTTCTGGGAGAGACGCACCAGGGGCATGGCCTGGGTCTGCGAGGCGGTGCCGGCTTGAATCATCGAGCCCGTGTCCGCGTAACGCTTGGTCACCACGCCGTTGAAGGGGGCGGTCACCCGAGCGTAGTCGAGCATCGTCTTGATCCTCTCCAGCGCGGCCTGGCTCACGCCGATCTGCTCGTTGGCAGCGTCGAGACCCGATCTCGCCGCTGCAACCTGGGCGTCCGTCACCAGGTCCCTGCTCTTGACGTCGTCGATCTCTTGCTGTGCCACCAATCCTGGTCTCTGGGCCGCAACCTGGGAGAGCCGTGTGAAGGAGAGGTCTGCGATGTCATGGGCCGCCTGCGCCCGGCGGAGTTCGTCCCTGGCCCGCTCCGCTTCGGCCTCGCTCCTTTTTAGCGCTGCCCTACCGCTCGCCAGGTCGTCCACCATTTCCGGGACTTCCAGCAGAGCCAGCAGCTGGCCCTTCTTGACCCGGTCCCCAATATCCACATAGATGGCCTTGACGAACCCCGCCACCTTGGCCATCACCTCAATTTCCTGAAACGGCCTCAACTCTGCGGTCAGGCTCAGATCGCGCGTCAGGTCTTCCACGGCGACTCTTGCCACGGCCACTGTCGGTGCCTGGTGGGCCTTGGCTTCGCGCGACCTGGAGCAGGCGGAAACGAATAGGACGAGGATACTGGCCGCCACCGCGAGCGCTGCAAGTGGAACGAGTCTCGATTCGTCTTTCATGGGCCGATTCTAGCCCGAACTCGATTCCGGGGAAAACCAATCGGACGTTGGACGATCCCGTCGGCGCGCAGCCGCGAGCTTTCCCAATGGTGAGAAGGTGAAAGAAGGAAGAAGGGGCCGGCAGGAGCCGGCCCCGATCAGGAGTGAGATTCAAAGAGGAAGGTTCACGCGGCTACTTGCTGGCGGGAGCGGCTCCCGGGAACAAGTAACGGACGTTCAGATAGACCATGTTCAGTTGCGCATTTGAGGGCTGTCCGGAGGCGACGGACCAGGGAGCGCGGGAAAGGTGGGAGACCTGCCCCATCAGGGCCAGGGCGCCGTATTTCGGGTCCTTCCAGAAGGTTTGCGTGAAGCCGAGTGTCTCCTCCTGGATCGTGTGGTTCTGGCCGGTCGGGGCGCCGGCGTAGCCGTAGCCCACGTACTTGCCGTTCGTGTCGAGCGCCACGTTCCGGTCCACGGTGACGCCGCCGTAGTAGGCGTAGAGGAGCGTGCCGCCGTTCGTGTACTCGAAGCCCGAGACGCTCGATCGGGACTTGACCGGGGAGAGACTGCCGTCCGCCCGCGCGATCAGGTCCGGCGCCTGGCCGAAGATGTACCGGCCGCCGCCGTCGCTCAGGTAGCCGTTCGCGACGAGGCGAAAGCCCCTGAAGAGCTCGACGTTGAAATTGAGGAACTCGCCGGTACCGTTGGCCGAGTAATTCCTGCTGGTGTTCGTGTTGTAGACCTCGAATTCCCGGTAGAGACCGCCGAACTCCACGTGGACGCTGCTCGACGGGTCAAAGGCGACCTTGGCGATGACATCCGGCATCCTGTTCGGGACCCCGAGCGTCGTCGAGCCGTTGTCGAGCTGGCCTCCAGGGTAGTTGCTGAGAGCGGCGGGGAAGGTGACGAGACCGCCGCCTGCTGACCCGCCGACGTACTGCTCCGGGCTGTCGAGGGCGATCGCGAAGGCGGCCTGTTTCGAGGGGTGGTAGACGAACCGCAGCTCCGGGACCCGCGCCCAGACGAGGCCCGCCTGATAGTTCACGTCGATGTCCTGGGTGAAAAAGACGTCCCCTGGGAGCGTGGAGATGCCGGAGCGGCCCGGGGTGATCAGGCTCCACGTCTGTCCCATGCTGAGCTCCGTGTCGCCGTTCTTGAGGTCGACGAAGAAGAGCCGCGAGCGGAAGGTGTTGCTGTTCGACGAGACGGCGACGTTGCCACCGTTGTTCCCGAGGAAGTCACCCTCCATGTAGGCCATGACGTGCGTCGACTTCACGTCCGAGTCGATCCGGAAGCCGATCCGAGAGTTCTGCATGCTGAATCGGGTCTCGCTCAGGTTGTCCTGATACGTCTTGCCGTACGGGATGCTGCCGAAGTTCGTGCCGATGCCGCTCCCGACGTCGGTGCTGCGCCACATCCCCGTGAAGTCCATGAATCCCAGCGGAGTAATGGACGCGTTCCCGATCTTGAACTGAAGCGGCGCCGAATCGTTGGGAGAGGGCGCCTTCGGGGTTGGCCTGTCGTAGCCGGGGAGGTTGTGCTTGAAGAGGAACAGGTCGAGCGCCGTCTCGTTTTCGGCGACCACGGTCTCGCCGTTGGCCCCGCGGCCGATCAGGGTGATCCCGGTTCCCATCTCGCCCGAGGTCTGGAACGACTTGTAGCGCTCGGATGTGTTGAAAACGTAGATCCGGCCGTCCTTGGCGACTTCCTGGTAGTAGAGCCCGGTGACCTGGGCGGTGGCGGCCCCGGCGAGCAGAAGGGCGACAAGGACGCCGGCAGCCACGCGCCAGGTTCCGGTACCACGGTTCTTCGTTCCCGCACGGTTGTTGTTCGTCATCTCTCCTCCTCGGGGCCATCCCCGTTCCGGGATTTGTATTTGGGGCGCGTGAGGGTGCGAAGGCGGCGGCGTGAAGGTGCGGTGAAGGCCGTGAAGATCGACGAGAACGGCGCCCCCAAGTTCAGGCCGGACCGTGCTGGAGGCCACACCTACGCCGCGGGCTCGACCGCGTCGGCCGGCGTCCGCGCGCGCCGGCGGGTGAGGGCGATGCCGGAAAGGACGGCGGCGGCCCCGACGAACTGGCCGGGCGTCCAGCGCTCGCCGAGGGTGAGCCAGGCGAACGCCGCCGCCACCACCGGCGTGAAGTTCTGGTACACGGCGGTACGGGCGCCGCCGAGCGCCGCGATGCCCGCGTTCCACAGCATGTACGCGATCCCGATCGCGAAGACCCCGGAGAACGCGAGGCCGAACCAGCCGCGCGCGCCGACCGCCCCCCAGTCCTGGCGCGCCAGCGACGGCAGCGCGAGCAGAACCAGCGGCGGCGTGCCGGCGATGAACGTGACGAGCGTGGCCTGGATCGGGGGCGTCCGCGCCATCACGCCGCTCGCCAGAACGGTGTAGGCGGCCCAGGTGGCGGCCGACGCGAGAATGAGGAGGTCTCCGGTCAGGTTGCCGGTCACGAGGTTGTGCCGCGACCCCGAAACGAGCACCAGAACGAGCCCGCCGACGGCGAGCGTCACTCCGGCCCAGGCGATTCTCGGCAGGCGGTCGCGGCCGAGCGCCGCACCCAGGAGGGCGACCAGTATCGGGCAGGAGGACATGATCAGCGATGCGTTGGCGGCTGTCGTCCGCGCGATCCCCTGGATGAAGATCATCTGGTAGAGCGTGTTGCCGAGGACCCCGAGGAGCGCGAGCCGGACGAGGTCGCGGCGGGGGATGCGCGCCATCCCTCCCCGGCCGCGCGCCAGCGCGGCGAGCGTCGCGGTCGCCATCACGAACCGCAAAGCGTTGAACACGTAGGGGTTCAACTCTCGCAACGCGGCCTTGATCGCCGCGTAGTTGACGCCCCAGATCAGGATCGTCACGAGCAGGCCGAGATCAACGGTGGAAAAGCCGAACTTGCGGGTCATCGAGGTCGTCACCGGCGGCGCCCTTCAGACGGTCGTTTCGGGGCGGTGGGGGCGGCTGACGATCCTCGCGAGGAACCCCCGGACGGCCTTGGCCGCCTCTCCCGCGTGCGCGTACGTCGCGACCTCGACCCCGGCCAGGCCGAGCAGCAGGCGGGAGACCTGCGCGCCCCGGCGGTGGACGAGGAGGACGGGCAGCCCGTGCCGGAGCGCGGCTGCCACCTCGACGCCGACGCCGTGCGATGGGGTCGAGACCTCGGCCACCAGCGCGTCGCAGCCGGCGAGCCAGTCGAGGTCGCGGCGGGCGATGTCCACGTCCGTGACGGCACCCTCGACCTCACGCCCGAGCGGATCGGCGACGTGGCGGGTCGGCACCTGGTGGCCGCACGACTCGATCGCCTCGAGCAGAGCCCCGATGGCCCCGACGTCCCGGGACGTGTTGGTCATCGCGGCCGCGAGGTACACGCGCATGGAGCAGAGTGTAGCGCGCGAAGAGCGTGGCGCAGCGTCACACTGGGACGGGAAAAGGTGAAAGGCCAAAGGGCAGAAGGGAGAGGGAAGACGGACGACGGAGGACAGGGGAACGCGATCTGGAGGGCGCGGTCGGGTCGATGCTCAATCGGTCATTGCTGCGGGGGAGATCGGCGCGTGGACGTGTGGTGGCGCCGCAACGTACCATGAGGTAATGCTCGTGGGATCGCGCGTTGAGCGTGCAGCCGTCACTGTTCTTCCGATCGCCTATTGCCTGTGCATCGCTATCCTCTGGACCTGGCCGTTGGCTTTACACATTGGCGGCAGCGTTGTGAACGCCTCGTGGTGGTACGACGCGCTGCTCAACTCGGCGCAGCTCGAGACGTTCTCCTGGAACCTCCTGCACCGGCCGGCCGAGCTGCTCGAGGGGTACCAGTTCTACCCGCACCGGGATGTGCTGAGCTTCACCGAGCAGATGCCGGCGCTTGCGCTCGCGGCGGGACTCTTTCGCCTCGCGGGCGCGACGCCGATCGGGGCCTGCAACCTGGTCCTGCTGCTCGGGCTGGTCCTGGACGGGTGGGTCGCGTTCCTGCTCGTCCGGGCGGTCGCCGGCGAGATGGCGCTCGCGTTCCTCGCGGCGACCATGGTCGAGGCGATGCCGTACTTCGTCTACGAGCTCGGACGGGTGCAGCTTCTCTGGTGCTGGCCATTGTTCGCGGCGCTTCTCTGCATTCACCGGCTCGCGACCGGAGAAGGGGTGAAACGCGCGAGCGCGGGACTGGCGCTGGCGGTCGCGTTCGCATTCTGGAGTTGCGTCTACTACGCCGTCCTGGCAATCCCTCTCGTCCTCGTTGCGATCCTGGTCTATGCGTCGAGCGGGGTGGCCAACCGGCGCGGCTTCTTCCTGCTCCGCACCACAGGCGCGACGGCGATAGGTGTCGCCTCGGCCGTCCCCGGGCTCCTGGCGTATCGGCGACTGTCCGACACGTACGGCTTCGGACGAAGTCTCGACAATATCGACCCTGCCGAGCTCTCGACCTACCTTCACCTCGTGCCGGCCAAGTGGCCGTTCTGGGCCGGCGCCCTCGGGATCCCGACCAAGGCGGGGGAGGAGGTGCTCTTTCCAGGCGGCGTCCTGCTCGGTCTCGCCGGCGCCGCCGTCGCCGTTCTCGTAGTGGCGCTGGCCCGTCGAGCAACCGCCTGGATCCGCTCCCTGGCATTGGGGCGCGGCAGAAGATTGCTGGCGGCGCTGTGGCTCGTGCCGGTCTTGGTCGCCGGAGTGGTCGTATCGGTGTGGATGAGCGATCTGAGCCCGGTGCTCGCAGCGGCTCTGATCGCCTCGTTGAGACCGCGGGCGGGCGGCGCGGCAGATGTTCGGGCCGCAGCGGTGCGGGCGTTGGGGATTATCTCGGTGGTGGCCTTCGTGCTATCGCTTGGACGCTCGGTGGAGATCGGAGGCGCTACGGTCACGCTACCGCTGCGCTGGCTGTTCGACGTGGTCCCCGGGTTCCACGCGATCCGGTTCGTCAGTCGGTGGGGGGCGATCGCGACCGCAGCGACGGCCTGTGCCGTCGCAAGCGCGGGCGTCTGGGCACCCGGGAATCGGCGCTTGCTGCGCGTCGGACTACCGGCTGCGCTCACCGCCATGGCGCTGGTCGGGCTGCATCCGCGGCCCCAGCAACTTGTGCGTGTCGCGCCTCTCGTCGGGGACCGCGCCGGGTACCGGTTTCTGCGGGACCACCCAGGGGGCGCGCTGGCGGCGCTCCCGGTGCGGGGGGGCGAAGGCCGCCCCACCGACGGAGTCATGCAGGACGCGGTCCTCACCTACGCTGCGGCGTGCTTTCACCGCCACCCGACCGTGAACGGCATGAGCGGTTTCGACCCGCCGTTCTACACCGAGGTCGTGCTCCCGGTGCTGGCTGCGTTCCCGGACACGGAGTCGCTGCGTTTGCTCGACGCTCTGGGCGTGCGGTGGGTCTATGTCCGGGGCGAGCTGCTCGCCTCCGCGAGGTTCCGGCAGATCACGACTTTCGCTGCCGCTCACCCCGAGCGTTTCCGGGTTGCCTTGCAGCGCGGAAATGACGTGGTGCTGGAGCGTGTGGGCGAACTGCATTCTCCGCTGCCACAGGCCGCAGCCGCCGAGCCGCCGCCCATGGTGCCGCTGCCGTCGGGCTGCACGGTGGAGGCCTTGATCCCGGGAGGCACGGTGTCCGTGTTCGGTAACTCGGGACAAGGTGGAGGTTGGGTCAGCGGCGGCCCCCAGCACGGCGGGGAGACGATTGCCATCGAATGCCAGGCCCCGATCACCGCCGCCGGTTTCTGGTTCGGCCTTGGCGGGCGTTTCGCGGCCTACCCTCGAGGCCTTACGGTCGAGCGCCGGCGCGACGACGGGATCTGGGAACCGATCCTGGCCGAGGACGACGCGATCGACCTCGAACGCCTCGTTCTGCACCCCCTCGCCGACAGAGTCGTGAAGCGGTTCGCGCCGGTGCGAGCGAGGTCCTGGCGGATCATCCAGACAGGCTCGAGTGCCCGCGATCCGTGGGCCGTGGCCGGGATCGGAACCGTCCCTCCAGCGTCCTGACGGAAGAGGGAAGAGGGAAGACAAAGGCCCCTGGTTCGAGGTCTCTCGTCTTTACTCTACCGTCTAGCTTCTACCTTCTTTCTTCTACCTTCTACCCCTCTTTCTTCGACAGTCCCCTCCCGCATCCGCCGTCGCCCCGGGCCGCCATGCGCTAGACTTCAGGCGTGCCGGAACGCCCCATTCTCATCGCGATCGACGGCCCCGCGGGCGCGGGAAAGTCGGCCACGGCGCGCGAGGTGGCGGTGCGGCTGGGCCTTCCCTACCTGGACACCGGCGCCATGTACCGCGCGCCGTGGCCGACTTTCCCGCGCCCGCGGGGCCGTCGATCGCGATGAGAATGGGGCGTTCCGGCACGCCTGAAGTCTAGCGCATGGCGGCCCGG
>Ga0116107_1000953_pt1 | contig 19154 bp, 15 predicted proteins | sample June2015DPH_6_10_FD_88969 | JGI IMG/M metagenome (GOLD analysis project Ga0116107, IMG submission 88969) | Peatland microbial communities from SPRUCE experiment site at the Marcell Experimental Forest, Minnesota, USA - June2015DPH_6_100 | ecosystem: Environmental > Terrestrial > Soil > Wetlands... | reverse complement strand
TGGCGCTGGTGGGGGAAGCGGGCGGGAAGCCGATTGGGTTCGCACTGGCCTTGCCCGATGTCAATTTCGCGCTCAAGCCGGCGGGCGGCAGCCTCTTCCCGACGGGCCTGCTCAAAATTCTGTATTATCAACGTTCGATCAAAAGTTTGCGTGTCATTGCTCTTGGGGTGGTGGAGGAGCATAGAGCCTCCGGTGTAGCGGCTGCCTTCTATGCCACGCTCGTGCGGACTGCCAGGAAGTTGGGATACAGCGGCGACTGTGAAATGTCGTGGATCCTGGAAGATAACGTTCTGATGACACGCTCCCTGGAAGTGATGGGCGCAAGACACTACAAGACCTATCGAATCTACGAATGGCACTGAACACGAACTTGATGGCCACCGCAAAGGGCGACGTGATGATCTGCGATCGCGACCTGCACGCCAGCTTGGTGGATGGAGCGTTGCGGTCGGTAGCACGGGTGATGCGCTTCCGGCATAACGATCTGGATCATTTCGAGCGGTGCCTAAACAACTGTGCTTCCGAAGAGAAGATCCTGGTGGTCTCCGAAGGCGTGTTCAGCATGGAAGGGGATCTGGCCGAGTTGCACGGACTGGTGAACCTTTCAAAATCCAACGCGGCGCGCATCTATGTAGACGAAGCACACGGGCTGGGAGTGTTGGGGCGGACCGAGCGCAGCCGTGGCAGCGGTCGTTCCTGGATCACGGGGCACTCTCCAGAAACTTAACTGACAACTTCCGCAAGGGGAACAAGTTGCATACGGAGAGCGGCGGCCTGTTTGGCGATTCGTTTTAGCTGTTGTTCGCGGTATTTGTTTTCATAGAACGCAATTCCTCGGTCCACGTAGTCATGGCCAAACTTCAGCATCCGGTAGAGCAGGCGGGCGAGCATGTGCGCCATTGCGGTGATGGCTTTGGGTGCCCCGAGTTTGGAGCGCAGTCGACGGAACTTGGCTCCCAGAGCGCTTTGGCTTCGGAGTAGGGCCGAGGCCGCCAGCCGTAACGCGGTAGAGGCGCGATTGACTACGTGCCGGGTACCGCGCTTGAGCACTTTGCCGCCGCTGATGCGGTTGTCCGGGCACAAGCCTAGCCAGGAGGCGAAATGCTTTTCTGTCTTCCAGCGACTCATGTCTACGCCCACCTCGGAAATGATGGTTTGCGCGGTCTGTACTTCGATGCCGGCGATTCGTGTAAGGTCCACACCTGCGATGCGGTACAACTGCCCGCGAAGGTCAAAACCAGACTGATGCCCGCGCGCGTCCTTGCCTCGGCGCGGTTCCGGTATGGGTTCGCTCAGCGGGTCGATCCTGGGTTCCATGCTTCTCAGTTGCCCGTCAATGCGTTCATCGCATGTTTGAATCTTCTGCTGATAGGTCTGGTAAAGATCCAGGCTTGGTTCCAGAACGAATAGCAACTCCTGCCGCCAGGTACCTTGCAAGCTGCGAGCAATCTCTTGGCGGCTGGCGCGAATTCGGCTGTGCTTGTGCATCGCCAGCTTGTAGGGATCCCGCTCTCCCCGGACGATGTCGTACAGAATGGCCAGGCCGGTAGTGCCGCTGATATCGCTGATCACGTTGGCCAGTTGGATGTTCATCTCGGTCAGTGCCTTCTGCATATGCTGGATACAAGTCGCGGCTGCCGCCACCAGATTTTCCCGCTGCCGTAGGTAGCCGCGAAGCACGCGGATCTCGTCGGGTGGGCGGAAGGAGTTATTCAGCAGGCCAAAAGTGTGCAACTTCTGCAGCCATTGGCATTCCTGCACGTCTGTCTTGCGCCCCGGCAGTGTTTTGGTGTGGCGTGCGTTCGCCACGTTCACTTCCAATCCGTGACTCTCCAACACGTCGTACAGCGCCATCCAGTAGACTCCGGTCGACTGCATGACTACCGTCTTGATTCGACAGTCCTTCAGCCAGCGCGCCATCCGATGGAGGTCTGCCGTGAAACTGCCGAACTTTCGCACCGGTTCTGCATCCCTGTCTGGCGGTACCGCTACGTAGTGTTCTGCACTTCCTACGTCAATCCCCGCCGCATGCAGATTGAGCGGGGGAAGCCCTTCGGTTGCATCTGCTTTCGCTCCATCCTTCTTTCGCTTGCCAAGCTGCTTTGCCATCTCGTCGGCCTCCATAAAGTGAAGTTCGACGGACTCGGCCCGGTTGCGAATCGGTTTAATGAAACTCTCCAACGGGGTCGAGCCAGCTAGCCGAAGCCAGTTGGTTGCCACCAAATCACTGATCGCCAGAAACCGGAGCCATACTCGGAAACGGGCACTCGCGGCGCCATATGCGCATCGGCCTTAGCTGCCGAGCCACGTCCGCGTCAGCATCTCACTCTGCAACAGTTTCTGGCACCACTTACAGCGCCCCGCTGTCACCTGCTCGGAAGGAACGCACTAGGGCAGGCAACCCTTATTGGAGAGAAAGAGCCGCCAGGGTTGGAGTCGGACTCCGTGCCTTCACTGAAGTGCTCTGGTTACTGATCTTGCGCATCGGAAGAAAGGTCAAGAACGCTTAGAAGTCATGGCTGGATGACTCGCCAGTTAGTCGGTCGTCATTCACCCTGCCAAGGGCAGATCAACTGGGAGTTGCTCCTTAGGGGGATAGCTCTTCCCGATCGGCACAGCAAATTCCATCTGGCACAGCCCGTGCGGAAAAGCGGGTTGGGCCACCAATAACGCCCGCTATCTTGTTGATTCTGCAAACCAAGCTGGCCAGCCAGCGCTGGGATTGCGGTATTCAGCGTGCTCATGGGCTAGAGGGACCCAGGGGATGTTCCGCCAGGACGGGAGAGCTCTGAGATGAAGGTGGAAGTGTGCGGGCTCCGCGGAGCCGCTGGATGGGTTCTTTGCGCTTCAATCTTGTGTGTTATATCAACCCGGGGCCAGGAGTCACAGAAGCCTGACCTGGGCGGACTCAGCATCGAAGATCTTTCGAAATTGAAAGTGGAGTCGGTTTACGGTGCTTCAAAGTTTCTCCAGAAGGCTGCGGATGCACCCGCCTCGGTAACCGTGGTCACGGCCGAGGAGATCCAAGAACACGGGTATCGAACCCTGGCGGACGTACTTCGAAGCGTCCGCGGCTTCTACGTGATCTACGACCGCAATTACAGCTATGTCGGAGTGCGGGGATTGTCAATGCCAGGGGATTACAACGCGCGCATTCTTTTTCTGCTCGATGGCCACCGCGTGAATGACAACATTTTTGATGGGGCTTACATCAGCACGGAGTTCCCGGTAGACGTCGATTTGATCGAGAGGATCGAAATCGTCAGGGGCCCGAGTTCCTCCGTCTACGGCACCGGAGCCTTCGTCGCCGTCATCAACGTCATCACCAAACGCGGGCGCGATCTGAACGGGGTAGAAGTCTCCGCCGCAGCCGGAAGCTGGGGCTCGTACAAAGAAAGTGCCAGCTACGGCAAGCGCTTCGACAACGGACTGGAGACGCTGCTCTCCACTTCTTTGTATAACAGCCAGGGACACACCAGTTTGTTTTATCCCGAATTCAACAGTCCCGCCACGAATAACGGAATTGCTGAAAACGCCGACGGAGATCAGGCCTACAACGTGTTTGCCGACATCATCTACAAGGATTTCAACATTCATTTCGTTCAGGAGTCGCGCACCAAACATATTCCAACCGCCTCGTTCGGCACGGTCTTCAACGATCCGCGAACGCAAACCACCGACGCCCATGTTTATGTCGATGCGCAATACAGGCATGTGTTCGGGAAGTGGGAGACCCTGGCGCGGATTTCCTACGATTGGTACGGCTACAACGGGACGTATATCTACGACTATGCAAACAAAGGCGTTCCGCCTTATACCGTAAACAAGGATCTGGCCAACGGAGATTGGGTGGACCTGCAATGGGACGCGTCCCATTTGTTTTTCAAACGGCATAGCGTCACGCTGGGCGGCGAATTCCGCCAGGACCTTCGACAACACCAGTCCAACTACGACGTCCAACCCTTTTTAAGTTATCTGGATGACCACAGAACCGAGCATGTTTGGGGTCTTTATCTACAAGACGAATTCAGACTCAACAAGAAACTGGCTTTTGTCGCCGGGCTGCGCACCGACTGGTACCAGAAATCCGGAAACACGGTCAGCCCGCGGCTAGGTTTAATTTTCAATCCGACCCCGAACACGAATATCAAAGCCATCTACAGCCGTGCCTTTCGCGCTCCGAACAGTTACGAGAACTTTTACGCCGATTCCGTGGGCAACACCGGGAACCCTTCGCTACGACCGGAAAAGATCCGCAGTTACGAATTGGACTTGGAACACGATTTCGGCAAGAAGTTCAACGCAACGATTGCGGGATACGACAACCGAATTACCGGACTGATAGAACAACAACTCAATCCTGCAACTGGCAAGCCCGTGTACGCGAATTCGGGCAATATCCGCACCAAAGGAATCGAGCTGGAGTTGAAAGCAAAGTGGCCAGCCGGCCTGGAATGGACAATTTCACATTCGATTCAGTCCTCACGAGATCTTCAGACCGGGGATGTGCTGACGAACTCACCCAAACAGCTCGCGAAAGCCAATCTGAGTGTGCCAGTGGCGCGGCGCAGACTCTTTGCGAGTTTGGAAGCGCAATATACAAGCGAGAGAAGAACGATCGCCGGAACAGATCTGGGAGGATTCTTGCTCATGAACGCTACGCTCCTGACGAAGAAGCTGCACAAAGATCTCGACCTTTCCGCGAACCTCTACAATCTCTTTAACAAGCAATACGCGGAATCTGGCGGCTTGGAGCATTTGCAAACATCGATTCCGCAAGACGGGCGAAGCTTTCGGATAAAACTGACCTATCGGCCTCATTTGAGTGCAAAATAGGTGTGGAAAAATATCAGCCCCGTGATCAATATGCAGCAGCAAAGCTGCTCAGTGCACAAGGCGAACTTCCGGCCAGTGGGCAAACTAACAGCCCGTCCGATCCGTGGACAGCTCCGCGTGCCGCTAGTATTCTGCCTGGCATACGCCATGATACCCAGTATTGCCGCCGGGCAGGGGGACGCCGCGGGTGAGTACGAATTGAAAGCAGCGATGCTCTATAACCTGACGCGCTTCGTCGAATGGCCGCCCGCGGCCTACCCCGAACCGCAAGCTCCGATCCAGCTGTGCATCCTCGGGCGAGATCCATTCGGAAGCTCTTTGACATCCATTGTCCTCAAACAAACCGTTAACGGCAGGCCGGTGCTGATTCGCCACTCTCAAAATGATAAGGGAATCCGGGCTTGCCACCTCCTCTACATCAGCTCTTCTGAGAGGAAAGCCACCGTTCAGATCTTCTCAACTCTGAAAGGCTCAAGTGTCCTTACAGTCGGAGAAATGACGCAGTTTGCCGCGCATGGCGGCATGATTCAATTCTCCTTGGAAGACCAACAGGTGCGCTTCGATATCAATCTGGATGCGGCCTCGCGGGCAGGGCTCAAAATTAGCTCAAGACTGCTCGTGCTCGCGCGCATTGTCAAAGATCAGGGCGGCAATGCGGAAAGCGGAGACTCCCCGATCCCATCGCAACCTTTCAAGGTGGCCGTCTCGTACGTCCCGTTCGGCGACAGAGATCTCGAGCAAAAATCAGCGCAGGCCGCAGCCTCCGCCAAAGAGAGTGATCAGCGACCCGGGAGCCGATAAGAATGAGATTGTTCCTAAGTTCCTCGATCCGACAGAAGCTGGCAGCAGTGATTCTGACGACCAGCTGTCTGGCGTTAGTTCTAGCGAGCGTGGGCTTCGGGCTGTACGAGCGCGCCAGCTACCGGGCGATGATGACCGCTGAACTCTCCGTTCTGGCAGATACGCTGGGAGCGAACGCAGCGGCGGCAGTGATGTTCAATGATCGCAAGTCGGCACATGACATGTTAGGAGCGTTGGGGGGCGAGAATCACATTGTCGCTGCCTACCTGTACGACCGCCAACGTAAGCCCTTTGTTGAATATCGTCGCACGGGAGTTCCAGAGTCTTTCCAGGCGCCGGCATGGGTCGAGGAGGGCGCCAGATTCGACCAGGAAAATCTCACCCTCTTTCGGAAGGTGTCCTTCGACCATGTAAACGTCGGTTCCATCGTCATAGTTTCTGACCTCAGTGTGCTGCATGCACAATTTCGGCAGTATGCGAAGATTTCTGCCCTTGTATTAGTCGTGTCCATTCTTCTGGCCTTCCTCCTTTCTTCGCAGTTGCTCCGACTGATCACTTCACCCATCGTGCACCTCGCGGCTGTTGCCAGCAGGGTATCCGCTCAAGAGGACTACGCACTCAGAGCCACAAAGGAAGGGAATGACGAAGTTGGCTCGCTCGTCGATTCCTTCAACCAAATGTTGGAGGGCATCCAGCAGCGAGATGCTGCCCTGCAGAGTGCGAATGAAGAACTGGAAACTCGTGTCCTGAAGAGAACAGAAGAGATGCGAAGGGCAAAGGACGCCGCCGAAGAAGCCAGCCGCGTAAAGAGTGAATTCCTGGCCAACATGAGCCATGAGATCCGGACACCCCTGAACGGCATCATGGGAATGACGGATTTGGCGCTCGGAACAGAAATTACCACGGAACAGCACGAATATTTGGATACGGTCAAACAGTCAGCTGATTCACTCCTGGTTGTCATTAACGACATCCTGGACTTTTCCAAGATCGAAGCGGGGAAAGTCGATCTTGAAATGGTCGACTTCAATCTCCGCGATTGCCTGGAATCTACAATGAAGATACTCGCCTTCCGTGCAGATGAAAAAGGGTTGGAGCTACTGTGCGATATAGCTCCGGAAGTTCCGGAGGTTGTGTGGGGAGATTCCAGCCGGCTTCGCCAAATTGTGACTAACTTGGTAGGAAACGCCATCAAGTTTACGAATGAAGGTGAAGTGGCGATGAAAGTTGAGGTAAAGTCGCAAGGCGACGACAACCGCACACTGCAATTCACTGTGTCTGACACAGGGATTGGGATTCCCCCGGAGAAGCAAGCTCTAATCTTTGATCCGTTTTCCCAGGCGGATACCTCGACGACACGGAAGTATGGCGGAACGGGATTGGGCTTGACGATTTCGGCGCGCCTCGTAGAACTGATGGGCGGGAGGATTCGGCTGGAAAGTGAAGTTGGGCGAGGAACTCACTTCTTCTTTACCGTGCAGATGAAGAGTTCAGAAATGCCAAGCGCGATTGGAAGCATCGCTCCGCCTGAGATCCTGCGCGGGGTAAAGGTCCTAGTCGTAGATGACAACAGCACGAACCGGCGAATTCTGGATGGGATGTTGAGGCGCTGGGAGATGAGGCCGACTCTGGTTGAAGGGGGAGAGGGAGCGCTCGCGGAATTGTCCGCTGCGCGAGAAACTGAGGAGCCATACAAGCTAATTTTGACGGACATGCATATGCCGAAAATGGATGGTTTCTCCTTGGTAGAGCGGATCCGGCAGAGGCCGGAGCTGGCCACGGCAACCATCATGATGCTGACCTCCGCGGGTCATCGAGGAGATGCGGAGAGGTGCAAACAGTTGGGTGTGGCGGCTTACCTACTGAAACCCATCCGGCAATCGGAATTGCGCGAAGCCATTGCCCAAGTCCTGGGCGCGCGCGAACAGACCGGCGCGATTCCACTGGTCACGCGGTACTCCTTGCAAGATGCGCGCGAACCCATGACGGTCCTGCGAATATTGGTGGCGGAAGACAACCCCGTGAACCAACGGTTGGTGATACGTTTGCTTGAGAAGAGAGGACATCGCGTCGTGTTGGCGGTCGATGGGCGACAAGCCATCGAGGCACTCAACCAAGGAAGTTTTGACCTGGTTCTGATGGACGTGCAGATGCCGGAGATGGACGGGCTTGAGGCGACCGCGCTCATCCGGGAAAAGGAAAAAAAGACCGGGAAGCACCAACCAATCATCGCCTTGACCGCCCATGCCATGACAGGCGACCGCGATCGATGCCTGGCCGCGGGAATGGATGGTTACTTGACGAAACCCATCTGGCCACAGGAACTCGATCAAATCCTGGAAAGTTATGTGAATCGGCGGATTTCAGTACCTGAGGTGGTCAATACCAAGTAGCCTGCAATCTGCGGGCCCCCAGATCCCTACACACTGGGGCACGTAGAATTTGTTCGCCGAAGTGGCACGGCTCATCTGCTATGTCAGATGGATGGCTTTCATGATTTCATCTCTACAATCAGATGATTGTGCCCACCGCTAAACCGATGGCTGTTGCGAACTGTGCTGCTTTCTATCGCGTCTTTTGTCGTAGACGATGTTTGGCAAACCCCTGAGCCTGAGAAAGGCCAACTCCCGATTAACGCTAGCGCTTTACCGGATGCGCGTTCTTGCTGAAGAGTGAACGAGGGCGAGGAGATCCTTGCGCGTCCGGCAAAGCCGTTTGGACGTGGCCGCCCGTGATTGCGGTGGACGCGGGCACTATGCAAATTCAATTGAGGGAAGGGGTGAGTTTGAGCTGTGCCGAGACTGTGCTATCGGGCGCAACCCACGACACGGCACACCCAGAATTCGAGGCAGGAAGGTCGACCTGAAAATGAGGTAGCCGATCAGGAGACAATAGGGCGCGAAAAATACCAGGGAGCTGATTTTGTAGCGAGCGAGATTAAAGAGGCTAAGAACATCATTGGCGCATCCCACCAGGCTGAAGAACGCCGCGAGCAAAGAGAGGCTCCTGTTCACCGGCTTAAACATGTAATAGAAGAGCAGCGTCACGGCGATGTAGAACGCGTACGCCATGAGGTTGACGGCGTCATATGCAAAAAGCCGGCCCCGGCCAACGAAGACCTCGGCGGATACTGCCGTCAGAAAGTAAAGCAAATAAACGACACCGGTAATCCTGGCCTTGGGACGCGGCGACGCTTCTGCAATCCGTTCCATCATTTCATAACCTCCAGGAGGGACCGCCTCAGGTTATGTTGTAACACTTATACGTCAGAAGCGCCGATGACTCCTGGTGAGTCGCCTTACCGGAAACTTGGGTACTGGAACCAACTTCTCCGGTAACCGGTAGGGTTCTTTTGTAGCTCTTTGCTCGCCAGGGCTTTGTCCTCGAATGCCAAGCCCGACGTCCGATTTGCATGGACACGTGCATCCTCGGGTGAGTTGGCAGCGCTGGCCAGCCCGCCAAAAATGAGCGATTCCGTAACAACCCCTGCCTTGTCTTGCGTGCTGAGGGACTTGCCGCGACAGTTCTTAGTGTGTGGGCGCAGCGCGGTTTACGTGAGGCGGAGTGGCGATGCGGAAGGTGGCGGAAAGCAAGTCTGAGGCGCGGGAGGAACCGCCGACCAGGACCTGATGAGCGACGGGTTCGACACGCCAGGCGGAAGATGCCGGGTCGTAGTAGGCCAGGTCACGGGCGTGCAGAGTGAAGGTGACGCTTTTCTTTTCACCGGACGAAAGAGGAATTTTGTCAAAACCCCGGAGCAGTTTGACGGGGCGGTCAACTTTGGCGTTGGGGAAACCGACGTAAAGCTGGACGACTTCTTCACCGGTCCGGGTGCCGGTGTTTTGCACACTGACAGAGACGGACAAGTCGCCGTCTGGGGAGATTTCGTTGGCGCTGAGATGGAGATTGGAATACTGGAATGAGGTGTAGCTCAAACCGTAGCCGAAAGGAAACGAGGGCTGATAGCCGTTTTTGTCCCCCAACGTGTAGCCGTGATAGTAGCCGTATTCCACCGAACCAGTGTACGGAGGATCGAATGGCGGGAGTTGCGAAGAGTCTTTGGCAAAAGTGACGGTGAGTTTGCCGCTAGGGTTCACATCGCCAAAGAGGATGCGGGCAAGGGCTGTGCCACCTTCCATGCCGAAATACCAGGACATCAGAATCGAAGGGACATTGTCTTTCCATTCGTCGAGAAGGATGGCGCTGCCGCCAACGAGCACTACGATCGTCCGTGGATTGTCGGGGGCAAGCTGCTGGATGAGTCGCACGTCGTCGGGGCGCAGGTGCAAGTCCTTGCGGTCGCCACCGCGATCGGCGGGATTGGGCATCTCTGGAATGTATTCGCCTTCATCGTTGAAATCGTAGCCAGCAACGATAACGACGGCGTCGGAGGATTTGGCTAACTGGTGAGCGCGGGAAAGATCGGCGCCGGATTCGTAGTTAGTTTGGGTTCCAGAGCCGAGGTAGCGACGGAGACCCTGAAGAGGAGTGATTACGTAAGGGGGATAGACGCGGCTGGAGCCGTGGTCGCCGATGTTTACGGTGTCGGCGAGGCGGCCGATGACAGCCAGGGATTTCAGGCGAGATTGCTCGAGCGGCAGGACATTGCCATCATTCTTGAGCAGCACCATGCTATTTTCCGCGGCTTCGCGGGCCAGATCGACATGCGGTTTTGAAGCGACGAGGTTCGCGTCGTAACGCATGGGGTCGGGGCGCGTGGAATATTCAATTTTGCGGCGGAGGATGCGGCGAACCGAATCGTCGATGAATTCGCGGGGAACGTCGCCTTCTTCGACGGCGGCGATCAAAGATTTGCCGTACGCGACGGTGGCGGGCATTTCGATATCGAGGCCAGCGTTGGCGCCTTTGGGGCCGTTATAAACGCCGGTAAAGAAATCGGAAATGACAAAGCCCTGAAAGCCCCATTCGTCCTTGAGAATCTTGCGAAGGAGGTAAGCATTTTCACCAGCATAATCGCCGCGGACACGGTTGTAGGAGGACATGAAAGTGGCGACGCCGGCGTCAACGGCACGCTGGAAGTGGGGGAGATAAACTTCGCGGAGGGTGCGCTCGTCGACGTTGACATTGAGCTTGGTGCGAGCCATTTCGATGGAGTTCAGCGCGTAGTGCTTGGCACAGGCCATCACATTGTTGCGCTGCACGCCCTCAAGCGTGGCAACAGCCATCTCGCCAAGAAGGTAGGGATCTTCGCCAAAGGTTTCCTGAGCGCGGCCCCACCCCGGATGGCGGAGGAGGTTCAGGCAGAGACCACCGTAGAAGTTACCGTGCTGGGCGCGAATCTCCTGGCCGATGGCGTCACCGACGCGACGCTCGAGGTCGCGATCCCAGCTTGCACCACGGGCCATGGCCGCGGGAAAGCATGTGGAGTGATTCATTACCACACCGCGAGGGCCGTCAGAAAAAGCCACAGGAGGGATTTGCAGACGGGGATTGCGGCCCGCCAGGATCGGGGTGTCGTTGTATTTCAGGCGATCCACGGTAATGAGTTTTATGATTTCCCACCACCAAGTGTCGCCAGACATCTGATGGACTTTTTCCTTCAGGGTCATCTCCGAGAGAAGCTTGTCCGTGTATTGGTCAATTTCCTGCGGAGTAAGGACACGTCCTCGCGGGATGTCGGACATTTTGAAAACGCCGGGGCCGGCAGGGCGGATGAAAATGTTGTCGGTAGAGAGCTTGGGATGAGTGAGCCAGGCGTAGAGGAGAAAGGAGGTGATGGCGAGGATGAGGAGAGCCGCCGGGCTTGCCAAAACCCATTTGACGATGCACTTGATTTTCATCTGTACCTGTTCAGGAGCGCAGGGGAGATTCCGCTTCGAATTTGTGGCTTGAAAGAACTATACGTCCGAAGGCCGAGACGGACAAATGGAGATGGGTGATCTTTGCGGCAGCATTGAGACCAGAAGTGAAGAAGCGGGAGCGGGTTGGCATGGCGCTGTTGTTGGGGGCGATTGCGGGGATGCTGCTGGCATGGGAGTGGGAATTTCCCGCCGCGCTGATTTCCCTGTTTGCGCTGGAAGCGTTTGCCGCGGTTGTCCACATGAACCGCTATGACGTTTTGGCCGTCGCGGCGATTCCCAATGTTCTGTTCCTGCTGGATTGGACGCTGCGGCATTCCACACGGAATTCGAAAGCCAGGTGAACTAAGGGCTATGCTGGCGCAGCTTGCAGTCCCATCACGTATCCCCGGAGGTCATTGAGGGAGTACCGGACAACTACGTACCATTAGGGCGTCAATTAGGCATGTGGCCAGCAGCTTCGAGACTGGAAGCAGAGCAACTAGCTATTGCGGTTTTGATGGAGGCTTCCGAATCTCCGATTCGTCCTCAGCAACCACTTTCTCCACCGATTGGACAACTATCTGCGCATCGAACATTCCCTGTGTCTAAAACCTTTCCCGTCGGTCCGGTAACGCGAGGAGCGGCATGCATGGGAAGCACGAACCTGCTTGGGGCCAGGGCTTGAACGAGAGGCACCAAAAAGCAATGAGGTTTAGGACTGGAAAGATGAGCGCTCGCGTTCTTTGCAGTCACGACAGAGATGCGTCCAAGGCACTGCTTCCAGACGAGCCCGAGAGATAGGCTGCTTGCAGACTTCACACACCCCGTAGGTACCCTGTTTGATCCGAGCCAACGCCTCTTCGATTGCCCGCGCCAGACGCCCGTCAGTTCGGTGCAAACGGATCTGAAGTTCCGCCTCGGTATCGGCGTTGGCCTGGTCAATCATATCTCCCTGCCAGCCCCCTGCTGCGGGCACCCGGGAGTGAGCCTCACCCGGGGCAGACGACAACTCACGCTGTTTCTCCAACAGCAATCTGTGGTATCGCCGCAGGTCGTCTGGGCTCATGACCCTTCCTCTGTGGGAGGAAACCTTGCCTATGGCTCCGCATTCTACACCCGCACGAATCCGATGTCCGCAAGCGGAGGGACCCAGGACTTGCAAAGGTGCAAATGTCAATCGAAGCGTAACTCTTTGGGGATTACCGGACTTCGCGTGCACTCTAAAACTCTTGACGAGGGATAGGGGTCGCTTGGTGGCTTCAGGAATCTATCCCTCCCAAAAACTCCGTCCGGATTGAAAGCACATCTTCTCTTGCGAGCGCAGCTAAGCCTCTGGCAAAAGCGAGCGGCCAGTTTGACCCGACAAAAGTCTCCCCCCTCGCTACTTACGGGTACGTAGTCCCGCGGGAGTAGTTGCGGAGGCGAACGGGGCTGCTTGTTCACCTCATCTATTGGGCGCTACTTTCAGCGCGGCGGCATGTGCTGAAGGATCTGCCAGAGTATCAACGCGATGCTGAAGCCCAACAATCCCATTGAGCCGCGCCACCAAATCGTCGGCTCATGGCCCATGATCTGAAACTTGAGGAACCGCGTGAGGACAGCGATCACATAAAACACTGCTGCCAGGATAATGAGAACCAAGATCAGTTGATTCATGACCTCGATCCTTTCTCTCCGGTTGCCCTAGCTCCAACTCCTGGAAACTCGGGGATAAGACCTAACGCCTAGCAAACGCGGACGGCCTTCTCTAAGTCGAAGACGACGAGCACCACGCTGACCTTCCTCGCGTCTCTCACGGTTGTCGCATAGCCAACCAGAATTTCCGATTTGGACACATCGTATGCTTTTCCTGCCCTCAACACAACAAATACGCCAGCCGAAGTGATGTTGGGAGATCACGTTGTAACCAGCACGCAGCCTCAGTAGCGGGGCTAACTCCCGATTGCGCTGCGATACCAAACATCGGGGCAAGTTTCCGATTAATGCGTTGGACGTCCAAGCGGATTTCTTCCGAGGACGCCTTCATTCGACCCACAGGTCAGTTGAAGGCTCAGTCGAGCGCTTTGTGGAAGCGGAGGATTGCGATCATAAGCAGGCTGATTCCCAAAGCCGCCATGGCGAGCATCTGGGGCCAAAGAATCTCCATGCCAACGCCTTTCAGATAGGTGCCGCGGAGCACGACCAGAAAATAGCGCAGCGGGCTGAGATAGGTGAGATATTGCAGCCAATGCGGCATGGTGCTGATGGGGAATCCGAAGCCGGAGAAAGTTATGGCGGGCATAATGAAGAAGAAGGAGGTTACCATCGCTTGCTGCTGAGTGGACGAGACGGTCGAGATCAACAGGCCCACGCCCAACATGCAAAGCAGAAAGAGAATCGCGCCAACCAACAACACCAGAATCCGGCCGCGAAATGGAACCTGGAACCACAGCGTCCCTACCGTCGCAATGAGCGAGACGTCGAAGAGGCCAATCAGGAAGAAGGGCAGCGTCTTACCGAGGATAAACTCGGCCGGACGGATGGGCGTCACCATGATTTGTTCGAGAGTGCCGATTTCTCGTTCGCGAACCACGGCAAAGGCCGTCAAAACAACTACAAGCACGAGGGTGAGACTGCCGATAACTCCCGGCACGAAAAACCAGCGGCTCCTGAGGTCGGGGTTGTACCACGGCCGCGGCGCGAGTTCCACGGAGGGGATTTCTTCCATCAATTGCGGAGAGATGCGGTAGATGCGGTCTTTCTGGTAGTCCCGAGCGAAGCCGAGTGCGATCTGCGTGATGTAGCCGGAGGCGATCAAGGCGGTGTTTGAATTGGTCGCGTCAACAATCACTTGCAGGGGCGCGGTCTGGCCCTTGCGCAAGTTCTGCGCGAAGCCGGCGTTGATCTGGAGACCAACCGTAGCCTTTCCTTGATCAATGAGATCACCGAGCTGACGGTAGTCCGTCAGTTGGCGTTGCACGTCGAAATAGGGGCTGGAAGAAAAACGGGAAATCAGTTCGCGGCTTTCCTGGCTGTGGTCGAGATCGAGCACAACCGTTGGAACATGATGAATCTCGAAAGTGGCGGCATATCCAAAGATCAGCATCTGAATGATGGGCGGGCCGAACAACACAAAACGCGTGCGTTTGTCGCGGAAGACCTGGATGAACTCCTTAATCAACATCTGCTTGAGGCGCGCCAGCATGACCTCTCCTTACGTCAATCTCTTGTGGAATGCACGGGCGGCAAGCAGTGCCAGCACCATTGCGAACACAGCCAGGGGAACCAAATCGGCGTAGAGCATAGCCGTGGGCGTCCCCTTGAGAAATATCTTCTTCAGGACCGAAACGTAGTAGCGCGCCGGCAGGGTGCGCGTGATCCACTGAAGCACTACGGGCATCTGCTCAATCGCAAATAGGAATCCAGACAGCAGGAAAGCTGGAAGGAAGGTAACGAGCAGGGCGATTTGACTCGCTGCGAACTGACTTTTTGCGATCACGGAGATAAAGAATCCGAGCGCAAGCACGACCCCCATGAACATGGCCGAGCTGACCAGCAGAGTTACAAAAGAACCTCGGAAGGGTACGTGAAACCAATAGATGGCGAGCAAGGCGCAGACGGTGACGTCGAACATTCCGATGGCGAAATAGGGCAGCAGCTTGCCAAGCATGATCTCAACCAGCGTGACCGGAGTTGCAATCAACTGCTCCATGGTGCCGCGTTCCCATTCGCGTGCGATGGTGAGGGAGGTAAGGAAAGCCCCAATCACAGACATGACCAGAGCCAGCACGCCGGGAACGATGAATGCGCTGCTCTCAAGATCCTCGTTATACCAGGTGCGAGTTTCAACACTGACGGGAGCAGGCTGGGCGAGTTGACCACGGTTGCGAAGCCAGTCAAGTTGAATGTCCGACGAATAGACTTGGACAATCGCCTGAGCGTAACCGATGAGCACATTGGCGCTGTTGTCATCAGTGCCGTCAACGAGCGCTTGAACCTGTGCAGGGCCGCCGTCGTGCAGACGCTGAGAGAAATCCCACGGGACGACTATCCCCATTCTTGCGCTACCGTCGTCAAGCCCCCGTGTGAGTGCCGGATAGTTGCTCACCACGCGCACAACATTGAAATACTCGCTGGCCTGAAAGTGCTTCAGAAGGTCCTGACTCTGCCGGCTGCCGTCGCGGTCGTACACATATATGGGCAGACCCTTGAGATCGAGGCTGACGCCGTAACCGAATAGCAGCATCAGAGTCACTGGCATGATCACGACAATGAACAGGCTACGCGCATCGCGGAGAATCTGGATGAATTCCTTCCTAGCCACGGCCAGGAAGCGAATGAAGCTCATGCGTTCCACTCCTTTTCCGAATCGCGTGCGGTTGTAAGCGAGACGAAAACGTCCTCGAGGCTGGGACGTATCTTCTCTATACGGCCAACGGTGATGTCGTGATCTGACAGGTACGTCTGAACGTGCGGGATCGCAGCGGTGGCGTTGTGCACGACTAGGTGTAGTGCGTTACCGAAGACCGCGGCGTCGATCACGTCCGGAGCGGATTGCAGGGCTTCCACTGCGTTTGCAAGCGGTTCGCACTCGACCAGGAGCAGTTCACCCTTCATCGATTTCTGCTTTAGCTCTGAAGGCGTGCCCAGGGCGACTATCTTTCCGCGAAAAATCAGGGCAAGACGGTTGCAGTATTCCGCCTCTTCCATGTAATGCGTCGTCACGAAAACGGTCACGCCCTCCTCCGCCATGTGGTGAATAAGGTCCCAGAACTGGCGGCGCGAGACGGGGTCAACACCCGCTGTGGGCTCGTCCAGGAAGATGACTGGCGGTTGGTGCAACACTGCACACCCCAAGGCGAGGCGTTGCTTCCACCCGCCGGGAAGCGTGCCGGTAATTAGATCCTCCTGGCCTTTGAGGTTTGCCATTTCCAGAGTCCATTCGATTCGCTCTCCGAGCTTGCTCGAAGACACGCTATAGAGGCCGGCAAAGAGGCGTATGTTTTCGATTACTTTGAGATCGTTATAAAGAGAAAACCTCTGCGACATATAGCCGATGTTCTGGCGCACGGATTCGGGTTCGCGGCCCACGTCATATCCTGCAATTCGCGCGCGGCCGGATGTAGGCGTCAGCAGACCGCAGAGCATGCGGACGGTAGTGGACTTGCCGGCGCCATTCGGTCCGAGAAAGCCAAACACCTCGCCTTTTCCGATCTCGAGATTGATGTGATCGACGGCAACAAAATCGCCGAACTGCTTGACCAGGTTCTCGATCACAACAGAGTTGTTGCCCTCAGGCATGGGATGAGGCTCCACCGCCGACCGCATCCACGAAGAGATCCTCGATCGTGGGCGTGACTTGTTGAATCACGTCGAATGGGATCTGCGCGTTCTTCAATCGCGCCTCGAATTCGGGAATTCGGCGGGCGGCATCATCAACCACAACGTGCAGGCCGTCACCCGTCAGTACGAGACTCGAGATTCCAACCGTGTGCTCGAGTTGGCCGCGCAATCTACGTGGTTCGGATGAGGTAATGGACAAAACTCCTTTGCCCAGCTTGGCCTTGAGATTCGCAGGCGTGTCGCAGAAGAGCAGCTTACCCTGATGGAGTAAGGCGACGCGATGACAGCGTTCAGCCTCGTCAAGGTAAGCGGTGGAAGTGAGGATGGTCACGCCTTGTGAGACCAGTTCGTAAAGGATGCGCCAGAAGTCGCGACGCGATACGGGATCGACTCCCGTGGTCGGCTCATCCAGCAGGATCACCTTGGGACGGTGAATGAGCGCACAGACCAAACCTAGTTTTTGCTTCATGCCGCCAGAGAGCTTGCCGGCGAGACGTTTGCGGAATTCCTTCATGCCGGCTGCTTGCAACAGTTGCGTGGAACGTTCTTCGCGCTCAGCCTTTTTCACTCCGAACAGATCGGCGTAGAAGCGAATATTTTCATCGACGGTGAGGTCCTCATAAAGTCCGAAGCGCTGCGGCATGTAGCTGAGGTGGTGCTTGGCGCCTTCGGGATCGTCAACGACATTGAAGCCAGCGACACGCGCTGTCCCTTCATCGGGCGGCATGATGCCCGCGAGCATGCGGAGCGTCGTCGTTTTCCCTGCCCCGTCGGGACCCACCAGGCCAAAGATTTCCCCGGAGCGCACGTCAAAGCTCAGGTGATCAACAGCGTGCACACCTGGAAAGCTCTTCGTGAGTCCCTCGGCGATGATCGCGGTTTGCTGTTGTTCAGCCATTACTTCTCCGGCGTGGCTCCCTGTTGGCGCGCGGTTGGGCTGACCGCGGCGAGATCCACGTGGGCGTCAGCGGGCATGCCGGGTTTGAGTTCGCGATTGGGATTCTCGACATCGATTTTGATGCGATAGACGAGGGTGACACGCTCTTTGTAGGTTTGAACGCTCTTAGGTGTGAATTCGGCACTCGAGGAGATGAACGAGACACGTCCGCGGTACTGCCTGCCGGGATAGGTGTCGGTGGTGATGGTTGCCTCCTGGCTCCAGCGGATGCGTCCCAGATCGGTTTCGGCGATATACGCGCGCAACCAGATGTGATCGAGGTCGGCGAGCGTGACCACTGGTGTGCCGGGAACGACCACCTCTCCAAGTTCAGTCTGGCGTACTGTGATCACTCCGGCAGAGGGGGCACGGAGGATTGTGTAGCCTAAGTTGACTCGCGATAGGCCTAGATTGGCATTGGCTTCCGTGAGATTGGCGCGAGCGATCGCGACATCTTCTTTGCGACTGCCTTCGACGGCTTGGTTGTAACGCTGTTGCGCTGCCTGGAAGGTCGCCTCGGCACGCTTCAGGGCGGTATCCGCGCGGTCGCGGTCCTGGGCGGAGATCTCTTCTTTGCTGAATAGGTGCTGAGCGCGATCATAGTCGAGTTTCTTCTGCTGCAGATCGGCTTGCGCATCAAGCATGGTTTGTTGCGACGCCTTCACTTCCTGCTCGCGCGTTCCAGCAAGCGTGAGCGCCAGGTTGGATTCACGCACGTGAACGTTGGCATCGTCGATCCGGACCTTCTGCCTGTAATCGGCATCATCCAGGCGTGCCAGCAGGGTGCCTTGCTCAACCCACTGGCCTTCTTCAACAGGCAAGTCGATGATGCGCCCTTGAACCTTGAAGCTCACTAGGCTCTCGTGCGCTTCGATATTGCCCGAGAGTGTAAGCTGATTCTCGGGTTTCGCTTTCTTCGTAATACGCGGGTAAAAATACGCGCCTGCTGCGATCACTGCAGCTATCAAGATCAGAACAGAGAGACGTCGTTTCATACCTTCATACCTCGCGAGCAAAAACCTGGGCCGCAACCCGGTTAGCCAAATCGATTATGGATTCCCCAGATACGGTCCAGAATTTTACTTCCTATCTCCCACGCACTGTGGAGCAGGCTTGCCAGCGACAGGATGACGGCAGTAAGCAAAGTGCATTTCATCGCTTTGCCCCTTGACCGGGGGTCGCGATCGCCCTCCAAAAGTGTTGGAAGCTTCCTTCTATCCAAGCTTGAAGCGCAGGCTGGCCCTGCAGCGACCAAAGCAGGAGTGTTCCCATGAACGCTTGCTGGAGCTGAAGCGCAACCTTCTCTTTCTTTAAGCGAGAATCGATCTCTCCGCGCTTTTGCCCGGCGGCTACAACCTGGGCGACCATCTTGCGGCCTTCGCGGAGCTTGCGGTCGACAAGGTCACGAACCCGCTCGCTCGCCAGGAAAGACGAGATCAGGGCACGGGCGAGGTCGG
>Ga0116107_1000950_pt1 | contig 19182 bp, 23 predicted proteins | sample June2015DPH_6_10_FD_88969 | JGI IMG/M metagenome (GOLD analysis project Ga0116107, IMG submission 88969) | Peatland microbial communities from SPRUCE experiment site at the Marcell Experimental Forest, Minnesota, USA - June2015DPH_6_100 | ecosystem: Environmental > Terrestrial > Soil > Wetlands... | reverse complement strand
GCCGTCACGTTAGGCTGTGCATTCGGATCGATCGCCGCCGCCGTCGTGTCAATCCCCGCATTGGCCATCGCGTCCATTTGTGTCCGAATCACTTCGAGTTGATGCGCCGCCCAAGCCACGTCCGTCTGCCCCACCGCCTTGTCCGCACTCGCCAGCGCCAGAATCGCCTGCGCGCGGGCTAGAAGCGCTCTCGCCTGTTCACCCTCGATCAACGCCGCATCATGCCGAGCGCGAAGCTGCAATGATGCTTCCTTCTCGGCTTGTTTCATATCGACTTCCTGCTTCTTAAGCTGGATTTCTAGCATGGTCTTGACGATCGCCGGGTTCGGCGGCGGACTCGCAAGGAACAATTCCGCGACATGGTCGATGCTCGCGGCCTGTAGTAAGCGTCGCTTGATCTTCTGACCGTCCATCGTCGGGTCGGCCGCAAACTGCATTAAGAATTGCGCCCTAGCCAAACGCTGCATGTCCGTCACCATCGTCGGGTCGGACACAGGTTCAACGCCAGAGCCTTTCTCGTAATCAGCGCGCGTGATCTTTTTCCATTCCGATCCGACCTTGTAGCTCGTTTCCTCTTCGAGATAAAGGCGATTCAGGCGATAGAGCTTCGCCAATTCATCCTTGAGCGACCGATGAATGCGCTTATAGATTGCCGTGAACGTCTTAAGCCCTTGCTCGATCATGGCGAGCATCGTCGTCGCTGGCGTGTTTCCGGCTACCGTCTCCCCACTCAGAACATCTTTGACGCCAGCGACTTCCTTTGCCGCCTCGATTAACAGACCGAGAAGCTGAAACAGCACGGCATTCGGCCCTGGCGCCGGCAACGGCGCGAATGCATCTCTCACTGCCTGCCCGCTTGCGTTAACCGGCTTCCATTCGCCAGGCAGAAAGCGGACCTGACCCGAATTCATCGATAGTCCTTTGCCAACGAACCCGCCACCGACAACTTGCAAATGACCTGCATCAAGCATCATATTTAGCGTCGTGTTGATGCTTTCATTCAATGATTTGAGCAATTGGCCAAAGCCAAGCCCATATATTCCGCCATCTGTATTAGGAAGGAAATTATATTGAGTATAATAATGTACCGGTTCAATCTTAATTATTTTACCTTTTGTAAAATTATATTTTATCCCTTCCATTTCATAGCGCGCTACGATCCGTACAACCTTGGACGATTCCTTGTGAACCGTTACTATATACGGTTCTTCATACCCATCATCATCTAAATCGCAACGACGATGCTGTTCCAGAAATTCTATCGGCGCGTCATAATCGCCGTCTTCCCCAGTCGATGGATATTCGATCTCTCGGAACGCTCCAGATAATTCTTTTTCCTTGATCTCCCAAGGATATAGTCTGATGATTTCCGTCGCCCGCGGCGCAACTTTCAATTCGCGCGCTTTATAATTGATGACGAGGTCACGCGCTTGCACGAGAAGCGACGAATTGCGGCCTTCTGTTGCGTCAAAAAATGTCTTGCGAAATGCGCAGCCGACAATCGGAAGTACATGCAACAGCGTGTCAGTTTCCGGCTCCCACTCCGGTTGCTCGTCAAGCAGCTGAAATGACATATGCTCGCCGATACGATCGGCTCTGGCCTGCTTATAGCCAGGAGTCTGAAGAACGCCGTCCCGACCAACAGCCCATTGCGAGGGATTGTTAGGATCAAGCGCCGGCGCCTGTCCTTGTCCTTGTCCTTGTTGCGCTTGCGCAGCGAGCGCCTGCAACGCCTGCGGATTCGGAACGCCGTCATCGGGGCCGATCACGACGCCCTTGACCACATCCTTGTTCATGATGATGGCAGGATACGCTCGCGCGGCAAATTGAATCGCCGCTGTCGTCATCACTGGAAAGATGACGTTCGCCGCCTTCGGCCACGGATATTGCTTTTGCTTGGCGACCTGCATGGCGAGGTCCATAGCCTCCTGCGAGCGCTCAAGCCATTCCGAGCGAGAATTTTCGTCAATCTCATATTCGCGGACGACCTTGACGCCAAGCGCGGTCAGCTCGTCGTCGCTGAGGTCCGGCTTGCCATCATTTTCCTCAACCGCGATGTTAGGCGAATCAATCCAGCGTTTGAGTTTGACGACGACCTCAGGGTCTGGCGGCTTCAGCGACGCCAACGTCGGCGATCCATCGGCCGCGATCGGATTTACCGGCACAGCGCCATCGATGTCATTGAGGCTCGTAAGAGCGTTCATTCGCTTCCGTCCAGCGGTACGATTTTGAATCCTTCAACCCACAAAAATGCGAGAAGATTGTTGGCGGATGCCTCGAAGAAATAAGATTGTTCCGGATTCGCCACTGGCGCCCCTTGTAGCCACGCTAGAACCGCCTCGCGAGCGCCATTTCCGGGCCTCGATGTGGGAAGGCGATCAGCCAGGGGAATGATCTCTGCGGTCATCGTTTGGCTATCCTCGCCATTTTATTCGCTTGGTCAACCGTTCGAAATTGTGTCGGGACTCTCAAAAGCTGCGGTTCGCTCACGGCGGCCTCACTTGTCCATTGCAGATTCGAAGGTGCGCCGCATTCGGCCGATCGCCGCCTCAAGCGCCCACGACGTACCCGCACCTATCGCGAAGTCGCTGACAATCCGTTCGTCGGCTTCGCTTGCCTTTAGCCGGCATGACGTCGTCCCCTCTTTGCCACGACCGCGTTCGCCGAGCGAACCGCGCGACCCTCATTCCCCGTGCGCTTCAAGACCGAATTGGCCACGTTGGCCCATTGCTTCTTGGCCTTCTTGTCCTTCGCTTTCTTTGTGTGTTTCGTCGCAGATGACGCGGTCCAAGGCATTTTAGTACCCCGTCACGATTGAACGGCTGGAGTCGTCGGCTTCCACCACATCATCTGGATAGAGCGCCTGATTGTCAATGACAGGCTCGGCAAAAGTCAAAACGACCGAATCCCATTCGTCAGGCGATGAAACGCCGCGAGCGCGCATTTTCTCTTTCGATTCAATCAAAAGCCGCTGATTTATATCATAACTATAACCGGGCGCGCAAGCATCGGTCTGCAACGCGTCGCTGTCCGGCAGATCGGCTCCTCCTACATCGTCAAGCCAGTCGCGCGACCGCTTCCACATTTCCGCGCGCCGATTGCGTGGACCGGGACGCTTTGACCCGTCTTCGAGAATTTCAACAGGTTCTTGCGGCTCCGAAGCAAAATTGACCGCAACGCAAATCCGCGCGTAGGGGTTGCCCCACGACACCAGAATGTCGTAGACGCCCGCCCCTAAGCCGCCAACGTCGACGAAGGCCCGATCCGGCCTTTCACGATCGATTTCGCTCTTTACCCAATTGGCCCCCGCGACGACATCGATCTTGCTCTTCGATTCTACCCGATGCACCTTTCGCCCCTGTCGATAAGCGATCGAGAACCGATCATCGCCGAAACGTGCGGGATCAACGCCCATAATCAGCGGCCCCCATGATTCTCGTTTGGCCTGGCGAGCTCGTAGTACCGCCTCCGGCTTGATATAGCTGTCGTGGCCGGTGGTCTGGAACGCCTCCTGAGCAGTTGCGGGATATTCCTGTTTAAAAAGCAACGGGTCTTTCAACTCGCCGATCTTATGGCGCCGCCAGACGATTTGCTCGAGGTCGGCTCCATGCAGCTCGGCGTACTCGACCTCTTCGTCTGTCGCGACGAAATCCGGCGGCACGGAGCGACGATATTCGTCCTGCCATAGCCAGGGGACGAAGACGCCGATGTAGTCGCCCTCTCCCTGTTCCGCGGCACGCCACCGCTGATGGAAGAAATTCCCCATCCCGTTCGCCGTGCTTTCGAGGATGATCTCCGTCCCATCCTCATCAGGCACAGTTTGGAGAATGCCAGCGGCGTGTGTCTCGGCGAATTTCCAGAATCCGACCTCACTGCCGTGTAGAAGTTGAATCGTAGCAGAACGTCCCGTCCCTTGAGTCCCCGCCGTCCCTACCTTGTACCCCGAATCGAGGCCGGGAAACATCAACTCCTTGGCGTTGGCCGCGCCGGTTTCCGGCCTCACCGCCTCCGGACAGTTATCATGGAACCGCGTCACCATGTCGAATAGATTTTGCGTCGCGGCGTCCTCGTGGGTCAAAATGAACACTCGCAACCCACGCGTATGCGTCGCCCGGTGATAATAGCGCCCCCCGACGTACGTTGAGCATCCTTGCTGACGCCCCTTCAGAATAAGCGCTCGCACGCGCCCGATCTGATGACGCTGCGCTTCTAGCCGTTCGTGAATGTAGCTCTGCGCCCGATTGAACAGGAACGGCATCGTAGCGCCGCTCTTCGTGCGGATTTTCAAACAGCGCCGGGCGTAGTGCTCAAGATCGTCCTTGAGCCGCTGCCTAATAGCGACCTCCTCTTCACTTAAGCGCGGCGAGGGCATCTTCGTGCTTCACGTTGAGACTGCCCGATACCGCAACAGAAGTCAGGCGAGGATGGCAATACGGCGCAGCCCGATCGGCCGCCCACTTCCTTTCGTCCTCAGTCGCATCGGGCGAGCGCAACAGTGCCAGCATGTATTCGAGGGGCATAATGCCCGATGCCGCCAACTGCTTTTCGCGTTCGAGCGTCACTTTGTTGGGAACGCCTTTCGGACGCCCTGCTTTCGATCGCTTGGCTGGCGATGACTCACGCGCTGTCATTGACTTTTCCTTCATAGCCTGTTAGACTAACTCACCTACCATGTTAGACTAACAATCGATGCCGATCAAGTTTGCCGACATTCAACCCCTTAACTCGACGTTGCGGCCTGACCCGAGGGCGCCGCGCATCGCAAAGGAAAAACCGCCGACGGTAAGGCGTCGCGCTCCCAACGGAACATTCGACCGCACCACCTATCAGCGCGAATTGATGCGAAAACGCCGCGCAGCTGCAAAGGAAAAAAGCTCATGCTCGAAGCCATCGCCATCATCGTTGTAATCGATGTAATCCTCTATCTCGCCACGGGATCGACGCGCCTTTTCTGACTAGCTAGCCCTCACACCATCTGTCTGCATATCCCCTAAAGCGATCTCGATCTTCGGCGTGTGCTGGCGACAATGCCAGTCTGGCTTGACGATGGGAAACTCGGTCACTTTTCCGATGCTCCGAGGCCCTTGTGGAGTACTGATGATGATTGGGAAGACCGTGGGGGGATTTAGGCGGCATTCAATGACATCGCCTTGACGAACGCCGGCACCGCAATTCGTGCATGTCTTCGCTCTGATGATTGCAACTGACATATCTCAAAATCCATGCGGGAATGCAGTTGCGCCGCGTTCGTGAAACGCAGTCCCGGCTTTCTTGAATTGTGAGTTTGGAAACGCGATCCGAGGCGCTGCCGGCGTGCGCTCGATCAAAGGGCGCTTAGCAGGCGCGGCTGGCCGTGAGGCCGAGGCCGCGCCTCCTGGAAGAGCGAGGGGCATGGAGCCCTCAACGATGGGCATGGGCGGTCTCTTCCGTCATCTCGCGGTGGGCGCTCTCGCCTACCTCGTGCGCAAGCTTGGCGTGCGCTTTCGCCCGAATGCGCGACGCTTTCGAACCGGACATGCGTCCCGCATTTACGGCCTGCGAAACACGAGCAAGCGCGTTGCGAGCATGGCTGGCGTCGGGAATCGGGAACGACCTATCCGGCCCCGCGAATGCGCCCGAGGGGAGCGCATTGCGTCTCGCCGCGTCGAGCTTGCTCACAGCCGCTCCCCGGATACCGGCGCCATGTGCGGCCCATGGTCGATCTGAGCCTGCGAAGGCATTTTGCCGGGAGTGTGCTTGACCGGCATGCCAGCGCCGCGCTCGCCGTCTTTGAGCATTTTCGGCGCCGGCGAACCCATACTGGAGCCCTTGCACGCATCCATAGGCTTGACGCCGAAATTGCCGCCTGCCAGATCGCCTCCTGTAGCGTCAGCATAATGCTGACGAAGGCCGTCGTTCGCGTTCTTGATCATGGGGTGTCCCTTCGCATGAGATTCAACTGTGCGACGGACTGACTTTATGCGAAAATACGAAGGCGCGCAAGGCGGTCTCTACAATGAAAAATGCCCGTCGCTGTTCCCGGCGCCGGGCAGTCTTCGGGAGGAAACGCCGCGCTCGCAAGTTACGACGCGACGGGACAAAGCTACGCCGTATTTTTGTCCTGCGCAAGGGCGCGGCGCGCCTGGTGCCGTCCTAAAAAAGTTTAGGCCCCGCGCACCGGGGCCTAAACGGTGAGGGGTATCAGACCCCCTCGCTGAACGTGCCCCCTTCCATAAGGGGTAAACGGGGCGGCGCGTCGGGGAAACCCGATGCGCCGTCGACACATCTTCATTATAGGGACTCTATGCGAATCTGTCGAGTGTGCCGAAAATGAGGTAGTGTCCTAAGATGCCGCAGTCTGAAAGGCTGCGGCCGCAAATCGCGAACTCTCTGAAGCAATAGCGTCGAGAACTTGGCTTGATTCGCGAAAATCAGCACAGATGGCCTTTTCAAGATCGTCAAACTCCAAATCGAACCCGATCGTCCTTTGGCGGCCAATTAGATTCGGCAATGTGTTTCCTGACGGACGACCATTCAGTCTCGGCAGCCCGTTTAAAATAAACGGCTGCAATGCATCAGCCGCTAACGACATGACAATTATCCCGGTCGTCCAATTGTGAATCCTGAGCTTAGGGCGGCTCGCAATTTCTCGTAAAGGTTCTTGTGACTTGCACCGGGCCGTTTCAAATCGCTCTTTTTCACTCGACGGAAAAAGTTCGCCAAAACATCTCCGAAATGTTCCGTTGAAAAATCACTCCCATGACGGTCCGCGACTCGCTCGGCAACATTCGGAAATAATAAGATTAGCGCCTTGAATAAGGTTGGGTTTGCTATACTTTCCTCCGCATTGTACGCGCGCAACCCAGCCATACATGCATGCAGATAAGCACTCAGAACACCGTAAACGTAAGCCGCGTCACTCTCTTCGAACGTCTCCAAGATAGCCTTTAATGCCGCATTGAAGGTTACACGTGATATCTTTCCTGCGCGCCGTTCCGATGGAGATAGCATACCGAACAATGGACTTCTTTCGTTCTTATCAAATAAATCAAACACGTCACGAAGAAGCGCTTCGACGTCTGTTTCAGTTTCCGCCATCCTTTTTATATCAAGCAATAATTCCGGGGGAACCGGTCGTTGCTTTGTATTGATATCGATAAATAGCGTTGCTTCTTCCGCACGAGTTAGGTTGTTGTATATCACAACCGGAACTCTAAGTGTTGTTGTCGATAGATGAAAGCCGAATACACGATGTTGGCCATCTATAATGAGAAACGCGCGCGGAATATTTCGAAATTTAATGGTGCGCGTCTTTCGTGTATATTCTAATTCCGCCTCGGGCTGTGCTGAAAGAATAATTGAGCTTGGAATTGTGCCAAAATCACTGTCGATATATTTTTTGATATCTTCGGCCCGTTTCCTGTCGAGCAGGCGCTGAAAACCGTCAATGGGATTCTCTTGTCGCCGATCAACGAATGTCGTACGCGCCAGCACCTCGCTAGGCATGGCAAGGGTGTAAAATCGATGTCTGCCCTGCGTAAGCAGGACCGCCGTGTAGCTAAGCCATTCGTCCTGGCCAGCGGATTGGATAGCCATTCTCCGAACTAATCCGCGCGCCATGATGGTCCTCAAAGAAGGTATGCAAGTGCGGACGGCGCAAGTGCGGCCGCACAAAAAATTATGCTATGTTATCAGCGAGTTGATGAAATTTGGCTCTCTCGCGAGAGGGCGCGGCGCGCCTCAAGGCCAACTTCTAGGAGAAAGCCGATCATGGCGTTTCGGCTCGGCATGGGCTTGATTGTCGCCCTCTCGGCCTCGATCGCTTTCACAAGCGATTCGGGAAGAGACACCGACAACATAATGCGCCGCTCTTTGGCGTAGGTCGCTGGGTTGCTCATGATAAAAATGCCACCGCTAGCATGACCACGCCGGTGATGCCGACCAAAACGCATGCGACCTCGACAACGAGGATCGCCGTATCGAGCATGACCCGCCACATCGTCATGGCTTGATCCCAGAGAGGGCGGACGGGCGGCGTGCGATAGGGATCGTCGGGCTGGCGCGAAAGGCCAAAGTTTCTGGTCATGGCTCGTCTCCCTGTGAGAGGGTTTTCATCGTGGGCTCCCTACCGTCAGAGCGGCGTCGACCAAATCGCGAAGGCGCTTATCCTCTTCGCAGGCGTGAGGATATGCGGCGCGCGAAACTGCGCGGGTATCGGCGAATTTTGCTAGATCGATGAGCGCATTGAGATTGTCCTTTTTGACAAGCGTCCAACCCATGTCGTCAATTACGTTGGACATACCGATGCCAATCCGCGTTCTCGGATCGTTCCAATTCCAGCCCTTGATCCCGCGCACCCAAGGCGCATCAATCATTGCGCTTATGTCAATCCCCTTGGCCATCTTCGTCTCCTATTGCCGAGAACCAACTTCAACAAAATCACCATATGCGCGATAATTTCCAATTGCAAGCGATATTTTACGATGCCCAAACTGTCACTTTGAACAGGACCGATGCGCTTAAGGCGGTCTACAAACTTGCGGCTTTGGCTTCGGCGATCTCTTTCGCTCGCGCGGCATTCTGAGCGCGAAGGTGATCGGACACGGCGAGGGGCCCGGAAAACTCAGCGCGTCTTGCCTCAAGATCGGCGAGAAGTTTCGCCTTTTCCGCATCCGAAAGGTTTCTTGGACCGATGCGCGCCTGCGAATGGCCGACGGCGTCGGGATAGCGCGCGCGCAATTCTTCAAACGTCGGGCGGCGCGATCGATCGTTCGGCGAAGGAAGCGCCTGCAATTTGGATCGGCTTTCCTCGCGGCGCATCTCAGCGTAAATCGGCGCCATTTCGACTTCGCAGGCGTGTTTGACCTCGGCAACAGTAGGAAGCCATTGAACTTGGCCAGCGATCCCTATTCGCGGGTCCACGATACGACGGGCAACCGCATCAGGATAGCCGCTGAAGACCGCAGCAATCGCCCGGACATAAATCTCCGCATCCTCGGCCTCACCCTTCCGATAGCAGCCGAGGAGAATCCTCGCGCTTTCGCTCGCGATCTCTGGCGAACAAAGTTCCAACTGAGGGGGGGATTGGCCCAAAGGTGACGGCTCCCGTCGCAACATCGTCGCAAAGTTTTCGAGCGGCTGCATGGACACTTTTCTCCGGGTTTTGTTGGAATGGCCTTGGGCCGCCATGAGCGGCGATTGCGGCCGGCGCGTCTTCCCAGCGCCGCCCGTTCAAAAACGTCGCGGGGTTCATCCAAGATCGGTCGGGAGGCTTGTCTCGGATGTAGCGATCGACGCCGGCAACGATCGCTTCGATTTCCGCGGCGACCCGCGCAAACGCTTTGAGTGCCACGGGCTTGCCAACCTTGTGCGGCCAACGCGTCCAGAAGCGATCGAAGGCCGCGTTCAGGTCCGAGAGCAAACGAGCGCGCTCCGCGCGTTTCTTATCTTCTCTTTCTTTCTTATCTGACTGTGGTTGTGGTTGTGGAACGCGCGCGCGCGTAGCATCGGTTCCGCATTGCTCTAGCACTGCATTCGCATCGCTCGATGTTTGATTTTGCTTGGATTTTTGCCATCGTGAGTGTGCTGAACTCGTCGCTGTGAGCTTACGATTTTCGCGTTCAGTGAGCTCGCTTTTTGCGCGCAAATTGAAGAGACACCCTTCCTCAAATATGATTTTTCCAGTCGCAATCAGTCCATCAAGAGCGCGCACAAACCCAGCTTTCGGAAGGCCGCATTGACGGGACAGGCGCCCATCATCGCGCACCAGTGGACCGTTGCGGTCATACATGAGGGCGAGAAGCGACACATAAACGCCGCGTTCAGCAGCGGAAAGACCGGACACACCGGACATCCAATCAGACGGGAAAAAGCGAAACCACGGGTCGCCGCTCATTGCAGCCACTCTTCTGGCAGGCGCGCGCCCTTCTCAAGATTACACGGGGCGCACGCAAGAACGAGATTTTCGACGGTGTGCCTGCCGCCGCGCGACCATGGTAAAACGTGATCAAAATGAAATGGTCCTCCTTTGGAGCCACAATAGACGCACATTGATCCGTCGCGGTCTAACACTGCGGACTTGACGTCTCCCGGGATGGCGGGACGCGACGTCGGCTCGTAGTATCCCAGAGAGCGCATTGCCGGTATCTGGCCCCATCCGTTCTCCGTGAACATTTCCATGATCGTCGCCCGCGACCGCGCCCACTCCCTACCCGTCATTCGAGCAATGAGAGAGAGCTGTTTGTCGTTTGTGGGAAGGCTCCCCCTCGCCCAATAGAACATAACGATCCGGAAATATGCGCGCTCTTGGTGATCATCCAAATGCGCCGTATCGCGCATCCAGTCCCCATCATAGAAGGGCATAAAGGGGCGGCTCATCAATTTTCAGCGCGCGGAAACCTACCCGTTTAGGCCGGGGAGGAAGCGCGTCCTCTGTTCGTGTTGCGTTCACGGCGATTTAGATGTAGAAATATCGAAGCCGCCGCCCCCGCCAAGGGACGGCGGCCTCTTGATCGAACCACCTCATGGCTGGCAGATGCGAAATCGTTTCCGAACGCATGACTTCGCAGGTCTGCTCGGAATGCGGCTGCTTGCCGCTTTCGAGGCCGAGAGGTATCGCAGACTTGGATAAGCGGCATTGGGTATGCTCGGATTGTGGCGCTTCGCATGATCGCGATGTTAACGCAGCTCGAAATATCCTGTTTCGCGGTCGAGAACGTTCGACTCCCGTAGGGGAAATCCCCGTCCTTTAGGGCGGGGAAGACGTTAACATACCCCAACTGCCAACTTTTCCACCGTCACGCTGACGAACGACGTCACGTCGTATTTTTTCACGACGTTGAGATGCGCGACCTGTGCGTCGTCGACGAAGACAATCGTGCTGATCGCGTCCTTGACGATCTTGGCGACGTTGTCCGCGTCCGGTTTGCTCGACTTCCAATAGGCGCTCGCCTTGCGCTTTTTCGACCACGATTCAGGCACGAGATAGGCCGCGTGGACGCGCATCGAAACCGGGCCTTCGAGCGGCGGCGCGCCCTTCATCGCCGCGGCGGCGATCGTGCGCACCGCAGTCATGAAATCGGCCTGTTTCTTCGGGGTGAAGCGGCGCTTTCCTTGCGCGCCGGCGCGCGCGAACGGCACCGGCTCGCCTGGGACGGTGAACGACACCATCAGCCGCGAGCCCCTATTCTCGATTTCAGGCATTCAATGCGCGCGAAAAATTCAGGATCGCACGACATCATGCGTTCGATCTTTCGTACCGCGTGGAGAATTGTTGTGTGATTGCGTCCGCCGAATGCGCGCCCGATCTTCGGATATGAATCCGGACGGAGCGCCTTCGCCAGATACATCGCGATCATTCTCGGAAAAACGACCTCATTGGTTCTGCGCTCGCTTTCCATGTTGGATACGGGAATCTGGAAAGCCTCGGCCACGACGCATTTGATCAACCTGGTCGATGGCGCGGGGGCAAACTCAGACCGTCGAATCCAATCATCAATTATCCAATGAGCGACCAGATAGTCGTCGCAGGTGATCGGACCCAGCTCGATCGGGGCAACGTGGACCGACGCGATCCGATTGATTGGCGTGAGACGCGGGGCGGCAATTCGAAGCACGCGGCTAGGAATCATTCCCATGCGGGCGCGACGGGCCTTAGCGGCCTCGTGCTGGCGAATGAGAGCGTCGCTGTAGCCACGGGCTTGATATGCCTTGGCGATGAAAGGTGGGGTGGATTCGACGTGACTCATGACGCTACCTCTTTATTCCGATTGGTCCGATGGTGCGATTGGATCGAGGGCGACAAAGAACTTGCGTTTGCTTCGACCTCGCGCATATTTCTGTTGGCTGTTGGCTGTTGGCTGTTGGCTGTTGGCTGTTGGCTCGGCGAACAGCGGCCCGTGATCTGCGGGCTTGTCGCCAAGTCTAGCCTTGATGCTTTCGCGGCGACGCTCGTCTGGCCCGGCGAGACAAAGCGCCATCCGCCGCGCAATATCGGCTTGGTATTCAGCCTCGCGCTCGATCAGCACGGCGTTAAAGCCCTCGCGCCACGCCGCCTCGCCCGTCGTGCCGGTGCCACTAAACGGGTCCAAAACTACGGAGCGTTTAAGCTCTAAGATTGAGCCACAATGCGGACAGGTCGGCTCGTCACGATCAGCCCTTGGCAATGAGGACACGTCAGGGTGCTTTGACGAGGAAGGTTCAGTTTGTCGTGGTCGCCCTTCAGCATTAATTGAAGATTTTCTAGACGATTGTCCGTCTTGACATGATTGATGTGATGGACGACTTCGTTGGTCGTCAGAAGGCGGCCAAAAGCCCTTTCCATCACCAGCCGATGTTCGAATAGGTAGCCTCCTTGCGGTTTCGATTGAGGGTGATCCGGCATATAGATCAGCTTGTATCCCCTCTTCGAGATTAGGAACGGCTTGCGGTTTTTCTTGTGCTTCGCCGTCCAGCGACAAGCACACAGCTTCCCGCAACATCGCTGCGCCGAACTCGTCGGCTGAAACCTCTTGCCGCAGGTCGCGCAGGTTTTCGGTTTCAGCATCATCGCCGCGCTCGCGCACGGCTTGCTGCAAAAGCGGCTCCGATGTTTGTTGTCGCGCGGCTTGAACATCTCGCCGCACTGTTCGCATGGGCGAATCGGAACCGATTGTTTTTGCGCTATTTTCATACGCCAGCTTAGCACATTGTGGACATACGAGTCTAGGAGGCGGCGTCACCAGCCGCACCAGCCATTGCATCAGATCGACCGGCTTGACAGTCGGATGCTTGGAGCCAAGGCGATCGTCAGAATCCGCTTTCGCCGAATAAAAAAAGCGGGCGGCGGAGCCGGAATCGCCGCGTGGCTCAAACTGTTCGCGCGGCCCGTAATCGCCATAGGCATTGACGGATGATTTGGCCCCATTGCGTGGCCCCACCGCCGCCAATTGTCCATTGCTCTCGGGAAACGCCGCCAGCACTTCCTCCGAGCCGTCATGGACGATGTTTGCCGGCCAGCGGCCGGCCAGCGCGAACGGGTCATAAGTGTTCGTCCCGTCGCGGCTTTCCTTGCCGATCGAGTTGGATTGGCGCGCGCTGCCGCGCGCGCGGCTGGCGGCGAAGCCAGCGGCGGCGGCGGCGGCTGCATCTTCCGTGCCAGCAAAGCCGACCCGCGTCGCATCGACATTGATCGCGCCCGTTCCCCAGCGCAGCACGTTCGCCGCGACGGTTTTCTCGCTTAGCGGCTTGCGCGCCAGGCAGATCGGCTCCCAAGCCGGCTTCAGCGCCGTCCCCCAGCCCTGCCATGCCGCCGCCTCGGCGCAGGGCGCCTCATCCGACAGCGCCTCGTGAAAATCCTTCGCAATGGCCGCGACCCGCCACGGCCGATCACCGTCGGAATCGACGCCGCCGACCAGGTTCGGCGGATTTTTCAGGCGCTCGGCCTCGATCCGAACCTTTGCGCGTTCGTGGCCGAGCGCCTTGTCGATCCCCTTGCTGACGTCATGCGATTTCGGAAAGCCGCTGCCGTAGACCCAGGCGAGCTGATCGCGGATCTCGAAACCGGAATCCTCGATCGCGCAGGCCAGCCGATGATAGGAGCGCGTGCCGCCGAACGCGATCAAGTGGCCGCCCGGCTTCAGCACGCGGAACATTTCGCGCCAGAATTCGACCGCAAACGCGACGGCTCCATTGTCCCACTCTTTCCCCATGAACCCTTTGGCGAGCCGAGCATAGCCATCAGCGCCGCAGCGCGAGCGATCAGAGGTTAGCGTGTCGTCTGCCTGCGACGTCTTGCCGAACCGCTTGACGATCGACACCAAGGCGTAGGGGGGATCGCAGACGCAGGAATCGATAGAGGCGTCCGGCAATGCCCTCACGATGGCGAGACAATCGCCGCGATGCAGCGTCACGCGCCCATCGAGGAATGAGGCAGCCTCGCTCATTCCCCGCTCTCCGCATTCTCGGGCTCGCGGGACTCCCCACGCGCAGAAAGAATGGTGAACTCTTCAAGAAATTCTTCTTCCGCTCGCGCAGGACTCCAATATCGAAGTGTCACGCCAAGCGGCGTCGTTTCTGTTGACCATGGCGCGGGAGCGGCGCTCATGTTCTGCCGCATTTCGTCGGTCAGAATAGCGCGATCGGCCGCATGGACGCTTGCTGGCATTTCCGCCGGAATGCCGAATCGTTCGCAGACCCGAAGCATCAGCGATGCTTCAAGTTCTCGATAGATGCCAAGCGCTGGCTTGATCGGGCGCGGGATATCCACGAGGTAAGCCTCGCTGGCGTCATGCAAGAGCGCCCAAAGAGCGTCCCCCCGCGGGACATGGCGAGAAAGAAGCACGCAATGCTCGGCAACGCTGTAAAAGCGAAGACAGTGGCCTGAGAACCGGCACTGCATCGAAAGTGCGTGGGCGATATCCTCGATTTGGATTTCGTCCGCGCGAGGATCAAGGGGCCAGAACTGAACGCCCGTATAGGTTTGAATCCAGTCTCCCTTGCGCATCATATCTCTTGCGCTCCCGCATTTGGGCCGGATGCGGGAGCGCAATCTATCCTGATGCGCGTAATAGAATTCGAGATCGTCAATCCCAGCCTTCGCGCGGGAGATTATCAGTTCCAACTCGGCCGGACGCGGTTTTGGCGCCGCCCCTTGGGTCAGCGCGATCAGCGATTGAATCGCCGCGATGCGGGCGCATGAGATCGGTCGGGTCATAGTCCTGCGAACCTCGATGGCTTGGGATTGGCGCGATAGAAATCGGGCGCACGGATGACCTCGAATCGAACTAAACTCATTGCGCGATGCGATCGGCAATACGGACCATCGGGCGATGCGCGATCGGAGCCACAATAGCGAAAGTCGTCGCTTCTCGGATCGCCAAAAGGCCACCGGCAATGATGATCGGCAAGCTCGGCGAATGTCACAGCGCCATCGGGCGGGATTTCCGATTCGCATTTGAACCGCTCGCGCATTTTCGCGGCGGCTGCCCTGCGTTCGGCTCTCTCGCCTACCGATTGCGATTTGGATTTTTTGGGCGCAGGTTCAGGACGTTTCAATCCGATCCCGAGCGCCTGTCGTTTTGTCGAATCGTAGGAACGCCCGATTTCCGCCGCTATGATGCGATAAGGATGTCCTTCCGAAGCGAGTGCTTTGAGCATTTCGATTTCCTCATCGGTCCATGAGGGACGCGGGATGTGTGTGCTGGACACCACGCGATTGCGGCCGACAAGCCCGAGTCGCATCAGCTTTCCGCAAATGGCGTTGCGCGTGCAGCCATGTCCGAATTCCTTGGCGATGCGCGAGGCGGGAAATCCCTCGGCCCATAACGCCCGTAGCTTCGCGACTGCGGCGTCATCCCAGGATTGCTGCGAGAATGAAGGACGCATATTCACGATCGAGCCTCCGCGCGTATGATGTTGAGTTCGGTTCCAAATTCGGCGATTTTTCGCTCGATTTTTCTGACGAGAATCTCATTCATGCCTATCCGGTTTTCACCCATTGCCGCTATCCGTTGTGGTGTCCGAGAACAGCCCCGCGTCGCCCTCGATCCGGCGCTTCGTCATGTCGGCATATTTGGGATTGAGTTCGATCAAGGTAGCGTTGCGGCCGAGGCGATCGGCGACGAGTCCCGTTGTCCCGGCCCCGGCGAATGGGTCGAGCACCGTGCCCCCCTTCGGGCATCCCGCCAAGATGCAGCGCTCGGCGAGCTTCGGCGGGAAGGTGGCGAAGTGCGCGCCCTTGAACGGCTGAGAGGCGATCGTCCAGACGTTACGGGCGTTCGCGCCCATGCCGCTGGAGCGGACAGCCTTCATCGGTCCATTGGTCTTGCCGCCGCCGTTGGCGCGCGACGAACCGGCCTGCGACTCGACGTCCTGGGCGAGCCGCGCAATGCTCGACGGCGCGAGCGGCTCGCGGATCGCGTCGGCGTCGTAGAAATACCGCGCACTCTTGGTCAGCAGCCAAATCTTCTCATGCGCACATGTCGGCCGGTCCGTGACGCTTTCCGGCATGGGGTTCGGCTTGTTCCAGACGATTTCCGAGCGCACCCACCACCCGTCGTCTTGGAGAGCAATTGCCAAGCGGTTCGGAATCATGCAGAGGTCTTTCCCCTTCAACCCGATTGGGATTCCCTGGTTCGCCGCGCGTCCACCACCACGCGTAATTATATAGTCCTGCTTGCCCGAGTCTCCTGGTTTGTGCTGCCCTTTTCCGGGATCGCGAGCGTAACTGTCCCCGACGTTGAGCCAGAATGTACCGCCAGGCTTGAGCACGCGCCTGATCTCGCGGCAGACCACGACCATCGTTTCGAGATAGGCCGTCATCGTCGGCTCTAAGCCAATCTGTCCGGCGACGCCGTAGTCGCGCAGGCCCCAGTAGGGAGGGCTAGTAATCACGGCGTCAAAATGGTTTGCCGGAAGCGTCGGGAGGATGTCCCGGCAGTCGCCATGCAAAATAGTCGTGGTGACTGCTCCCCGGCCTGAAGGCCAGGGCTTCCCAGACGGGTTGCCGGTCTCAGACATTTGGGGCTCCTTCAACAAGGCTCGCCAGTCCGCGAGCGAGAATGTGCTTTGCGGAGTTCACGTCTCTGTCGTGGACAGAGCCGCAATCCTCGCAAACCCACTCTCTTATTCGCAAGCCCTTCAATCCCTTCGGACCGCCGATTGCACCGCAATCGGAACAGGCTTGGGTCGTTAGGCGCTCGGAAACTTCAAGAGCCCTGCCGCCATGCCTGATGGCCTTGTACGACAGGAAGCTCTTGAAGTCCGACCAGCCGGCATCGAGCGAACTCTTTGCCATGTGGGTCTGAGCGATCTTGGACGGGCTCACGTCGCCGATGGCGATGAACCCGAAGTCCTTGGCGATCTTCGCCGAAGCCTTGTGCAGGAAATCTTTGCGGCGGTTTGCGATCTTGGCGTGGATGTTTCTGACGCGCTTTGGCGTCTTGCGTGCGCGCTGCGCCGTTGCGAGCTTGGCTTCGGAAGCGCGATACAGGCGAGGAGCCTCAACCTTGTCGCCCGTCGAAAGCGTCGCAAGGTCTTTCAGGCCGAGATCGATCCCGACATAAGACAGCGGCGCGCTGGCGGCACATTCGACTTCGACCGGAACATTCAGATACCAGTGCCCATTAGAGTCTTGGTTGAACGATCCCGCGCCGATCTTCGCTTCCGCCTTCAATGCCTCACGCTCGTGCATAGCGATATAGGCTATGCCGCGAAACGTGAATGCCACGCCGTCGAAGGAAACATGTCCGGTATTAAACGGAACCCATCCGAGCGACTTGCGTCCGCGCCACTTGAGCCAAGCTTTCTTGTGCGTTTTGCGGCTTTGGACGTAGAGCTTACAAACGCGCTGAATCGTATGCGAGTGGATATTCAGTTCCTTCGCCGCGCCGCTCGTCAGTGCGTGAAGATCAAAATACGAAAGCCACTTACGATGCGCGCGAGCGGCCTTCTGCTGCGTCTCATTGCAATAGTTCCAGACAAAATTGACAGCCCGCGCTTGCCGGTTCAATTCGGCCGCGTGCTTGTCTTTCAGCCTGAATTTGTACGTGAGTTGCATCAGTTTCTTTCGAAGGGCTCGCTATCGCCGCCCTGAAGGACGGGGTCTGCGCTCGCTGTTGTCAAGATCAGCGCTAATTGCTTGGCGCTCCAGGCTCGGATGGAGGCGGAGATGGCAGCCAAAAGGGCTTGAAGGTTTGGCTTCAGATAGTCCTCAAAGTCGAACGCCGCCATCAAGTTGCCGAGATTATTACCGGCGGCACTTTCGACGAGAACTGCACATCCCTCGTTTTCCAAATCCCGCCCTTTCGCCACTGCCTCATCTATCAAGGCACGAATCTCGCTTGCCGCAGCGGCGTATTGGGACTTCGTCATCGCGCCCTGATGGCGTTCAAGCAGATCGTCGATCTTGTCGGCCAGCGCGTCAGAGAACGGGCGGCGCTCTTCACATTCGATCTCAGCCGTGAAAAGGCGCTCGACCTTGGCAGACAGGCGCCCAGCATCGCGGTTGTGAATTTCGTTGGGCTTTTTTACCTTCTCTGCCGCAACAACCGCGTCAACGCGGCTTTTAGGAAGCCACAACACAAGGCCCATGTTCTTTGGCTTGCCGCCATCCATCAGTTCCTCGGCTTGGATCGCGCCGGTGTAGAACGTGATCTTGGTGCCGTGCTTCGTCTTATAAATCGATTGCGTGTCGTTCAATAGATTCTGAAAGATGACATTTTCGTCGCCGACCGCCAAAATCAATTCGGACATCTTCATGATCTCGCTCCATTGGGCGTTAACCGGATAGACATCCCTCAAACATTGCAATGCTCGCTATCGCCGCCGTGAACGACGGGGCTTGCGCTCGCGAGATGGTCGGTTATGCGGCGCTTTCTTTGCTCAGATTCGCGCGCCCCAGCGTCTCCCACGACAGCCCAATCTCGCGTCCCTTTTCGCTCTCGATCAGCATGGGCCAATATCGAACCGGAATTGACGATCGACGCTTCATTTCCGAGGCTGTCGAAGTTCCACATTTCAAGATGCGCGCGACCTCGCTAGGGCCGCCGAGTCTGTCGAAAAGTTCGGGCACTTTCTCCATAGCCAACATCCCTACACCATCCACATGACGGCTGTCAACATGATTTATGTTGCGTCTGAGCAATGTCAAATCCTTTTCGCGCGGGTCAATGAGAAACGCGCGGCTACGCCAGCGACGCGCGGAAGCCGCCGCGCGCGGCAAAATAGCGCTTTGGCCCCCTGACGGCACGACGCTTTGGCGCACCGTGAACTATTTTTTGCTTCTTACATGATTTATGTTGACATCGGATATGTAGACGGCTAGATTGCCTCCATCGAAACCCGATGAGGCCGCCGATGTCCGCCACGAAGCCGAAAGCCAAGACGAAGAAAGCTCCCGAGGCCGAAACGCCCCCCGTCACACCCGACAGCACGACGCCGAAACTCATCAAGGTCAACGTTCGCAAACGATTCTCTGACGCGATTCAGTTCACGGCTGAGATCGAATGTGCGGATGCGGTAAGCCCATCGATCAAACTCGGCCTCGCTGTCCGATGGGCGATGAAGAGCGGCGCGAACCTCCGCGGCGCGGACCTCCGCCGCGCGAACCTCCGCCGCGCGAACCTCGGCGGCGCGAACCTCGACGGCGCGGACCTCGGCGGCGCGGACCTCGACGGCGCGAACCTCAGCGGCGCGAACCTCGGCGGCGCGAACCTCGACGGCGCG
>Ga0116107_1000949_pt1 | contig 19227 bp, 17 predicted proteins | sample June2015DPH_6_10_FD_88969 | JGI IMG/M metagenome (GOLD analysis project Ga0116107, IMG submission 88969) | Peatland microbial communities from SPRUCE experiment site at the Marcell Experimental Forest, Minnesota, USA - June2015DPH_6_100 | ecosystem: Environmental > Terrestrial > Soil > Wetlands... | reverse complement strand
TATCCGCTACCAATAGACGTGGTCCCCGGTTTGAGAGCGCAGAAAGAAAAAGGCCCGCATGCCGGCCTCCTTTTGCGTGAGCGCTGGGTACCATTTTGGTACCCGTTAAGCTGAGCGAATCCATATGGGGATGTGCATGTTTCAGTCCCCTATTCATCGGGTCAATGGCTGCAACAAGATATTCATGATAGACAACCTCATGACATTGATGCGTTTCAGTCCCCTATTCATCGGGTCAATGGCTGCAACACCATAAGCCAGGGTGATCGTGGTTCCGCTTGCTGGTTTCAGTCCCCTATTCATCGGGTCAATGGCTGCAACATCCAGGGGCTAAAATCCACCGCTACCTATTCGTGGGTTTCAGTCCCCTATTCATCGGGTCAATGGCTGCAACGGCACTGAAAGACCGCCAAGAGAGTCCTTTTTTATGTTTCAGTCCCCTATTCATCGGGTCAATGGCTGCAACAAGCTCCAGCACCTCTGTTACTACGATCTCAGAGAGGTTTCAGTCCCCTATTCATCGGGTCAATGGCTGCAACAGCCAATCATCCATTGGTGATCGCTCCTTCAAAAATTCGTTTCAGTCCCCTATTCATCGGGTCAATGGCTGCAACCAGGACCCGACGATTGGGAGTATGGTGTTTTGACGATGTTTCAGTCCCCTATTCATCGGGTCAATGGCTGCAACAAGCTCATGAAAAACGTATTCCATTCATAATCTGGTCGGTTTCAGTCCCCTATTCATCGGGTCAATGGCTGCAACTTTCCCGGCTGCAAATCGCGCATTTACCCAGAGGGTGTTTCAGTCCCCTATTCATCGGGTCAATGGCTGCAACAACGGTAGTGCCTGAACTGGCGAGTGCCCTGGATGCGTTTCAGTCCCCTATTCATCGGGTCAATGGCTGCAACTGCGCTGCCTCTGCCGGTGATCCAGGATGCTTTAAGAGTTTCAGTCCCCTATTCATCGGGTCAATGGCTGCAACAGCCAGTCCCAGCAAAGATTGATGCAAGTCAGGTCCTGTTTCAGTCCCCTATTCATCGGGTCAATGGCTGCAACCGGGAAGACTGCGAAGATATAGCAGAGTTGATTCAGGTTTCAGTCCCCTATTCATCGGGTCAATGGCTGCAACGAGGCCATCGACGTAGTGATCCCGATTACACAATTAATGTTTCAGTCCCCTATTCATCGGGTCAATGGCTGCAACCGTACCAATTCTTTGGCATCGGTCTCTCTTTTTGACAGTTTCAGTCCCCTATTCATCGGGTCAATGGCTGCAACTTAAGCCAAACGTTGAAACCTACGAATCTTTTCGGGGTTTCAGTCCCCTATTCATCGGGTCAATGGCTGCAACTTGCCGGGAGTGGCAGGAACGATTGAACCTGATGAATGTTTCAGTCCCCTATTCATCGGGTCAATGGCTGCAACATCCCAGGAAGGTTGCATGAAGCGATGATGGGATATGGTTTCAGTCCCCTATTCATCGGGTCAATGGCTGCAACATACGCTGGACGCCTCATACAACACTGAATCTCTGGGTTTCAGTCCCCTATTCATCGGGTCAATGGCTGCAACGCGGATTTTTGGAGACGGAGGGAATCGCGAATGTGCGTTTCAGTCCCCTATTCATCGGGTCAATGGCTGCAACCTTTGACCAATACTTTCCGGTATCACCTTGAAACCAGTTTCAGTCCCCTATTCATCGGGTCAATGGCTGCAACTGGCAAGGAGATCCAGGCCATCACTACCGAGATCACCGTTTCAGTCCCCTATTCATCGGGTCAATGGCTGCAACTGCTGTCTGCTCTGTCAACAATGCCCTTTAGCCAATGTTTCAGTCCCCTATTCATCGGGTCAATGGCTGCAACTGCGGCCTCTGGCTGGTAAGGTTGTGCTGGCTTTAGTGTTTCAGTCCCCTATTCATCGGGTCAATGGCTGCAACAATTATCGGCGACAGAAGTAGAAAGAGACGATAGGGGAGTTTCAGTCCCCTATTCATCGGGTCAATGGCTGCAACTTTATTACCTGGCCATTCCGTACGGCTCTACTGCAACAGTTTCAGTCCCCTATTCATCGGGTCAATGGCTGCAACATGTTGCCTCAAAATTGATGCGGGGTGGGAGGCATTGTTTCAGTCCCCTATTCATCGGGTCAATGGCTGCAACTCCCGTTCAGCCCCCAGATTGGCCAACTTTTTGGAGTTTCAGTCCCCTATTCATCGGGTCAATGGCTGCAACTGCCAGAAGAGATGGAGGAACTATGAACGTAGACAAGTTTCAGTCCCCTATTCATCGGGTCAATGGCTGCAACAAGAATGGGGCATGGATTTCATGTCTTTTTATAATGTTTCAGTCCCCTATTCATCGGGTCAATGGCTGCAACATGCCTGCTTCTGCTGAATGATGCCGGCATACTGCTGGTTTCAGTCCCCTATTCATCGGGTCAATGGCTGCAACGATGTAGTATGAACTACAAGCGCACGGCGGCGCAGAGTTTCAGTCCCCTATTCATCGGGTCAATGGCTGCAACTTTAAAAATGCAAGTGAAAAAAATGTCTTGGAGCGTGTTTCAGTCCCCTATTCATCGGGTCAATGGCTGCAACGCCGGTTGCCTGTACTGCAGACCGCTCGATCTTGTACAAGGGTTTCAGTCCCCTATTCATCGGGTCAATGGCTGCAACTACCCGATTCCTTCTGCGGCCTGATGGTAGTGGATCGTGTTTCAGTCCCCTATTCATCGGGTCAATGGCTGCAACGTTAGGCGTCACGTGTATATCAAGCGATGTATGCTGTTTCAGTCCCCTATTCATCGGGTCAATGGCTGCAACAACTCAATAGTGCTTTAAATATTCGGATCAGTTTCAGTTTCAGTCCCCTATTCATCGGGTCAATGGCTGCAACTCCGATCCATCGCCGGCTGTGTCGCCACCAAGAACGTGTTTCAGTCCCCTATTCATCGGGTCAATGGCTGCAACTCAGCCATAAGTGATTCCTCTAGCGAGGTGTTCTCGTGTTTCAGTCCCCTATTCATCGGGTCAATGGCTGCAACCATGACGATGAGGAAATCTGTTCTTACTGCCAAGGAACTGTTTCAGTCCCCTATTCATCGGGTCAATGGCTGCAACGCTCGGATCTCAAGCATCAGCCCAACCTGTCGGCAGTTTCAGTCCCCTATTCATCGGGTCAATGGCTGCAACAATATCCAGGAGTAGATTGGCACATCGGTAAATGGAGTTTCAGTCCCCTATTCATCGGGTCAATGGCTGCAACGCCGCCTATGTGCGACGGCTCTCAAGGGAGCGATGCGGTTTCAGTCCCCTATTCATCGGGTCAATGGCTGCAACACTGTGCAGACGTTCTGGGAGTGGCAAAGGACAACGGTTTCAGTCCCCTATTCATCGGGTCAATGGCTGCAACGCAGCTCCGGCTCCGGTCTTGCTCAGCGCAAACTTTCCTGTTTCAGTCCCCTATTCATCGGGTCAATGGCTGCAACAGTGGCCGGGTGGTGGTGAAGAAATCGCCTGGGAATAGTTTCAGTCCCCTATTCATCGGGTCAATGGCTGCAACTTCCTTCACCTTCGCCAGTTCCTTAGTCAGTCGATCATTGAGTTTCAGTCCCCTATTCATCGGGTCAATGGCTGCAACGTATCCCGACTGCCGCTGCCATGAGTCTATCGAGGAGTTTCAGTCCCCTATTCATCGGGTCAATGGCTGCAACCGTGAACGCGTTATTATTATTAGATCCTTTAGGTGCGTTTCAGTCCCCTATTCATCGGGTCAATGGCTGCAACGACGTGGCGATCGGGGATGTTCTTCCCGCTATAGCGGTTTCAGTCCCCTATTCATCGGGTCAATGGCTGCAACCACGAGCCTGCGGCGCTGGTTCTTCCTCTACGGCAGTTTCAGTCCCCTATTCATCGGGTCAATGGCTGCAACAACTCTGTCAATTGTTCATAGATTCCCAACCCGAGGAGTTTCAGTCCCCTATTCATCGGGTCAATGGCTGCAACGCCTGGAAGCGGGGCTGGTTGCCGGAAAGATGCAAGGTTTCAGTCCCCTATTCATCGGGTCAATGGCTGCAACACCAGCCGGCCAACATTGACGATCTGCTAAACGAATGTTTCAGTCCCCTATTCATCGGGTCAATGGCTGCAACCTCCTAAAGCTCGGCGTCCAGCCTGACGCTGAAGGAGCGTTTCAGTCCCCTATTCATCGGGTCAATGGCTGCAACAGGTAGGCCGACCCGTTGCCCTCGATCCAAGTAGCGGTTTCAGTCCCCTATTCATCGGGTCAATGGCTGCAACAGTGAGTATACAATCCGCAATCGCACGTCCACTTATGGTCGTTTCAGTCCCCTATTCATCGGGTCAATGGCTGCAACCACCATTGCCATCTATTCTGTCAATCCACAAGTCTTGTTTCAGTCCCCTATTCATCGGGTCAATGGCTGCAACGTCAGCCTGGAACCGGTTATCGACCCGGAACAATCGCGTTTCAGTCCCCTATTCATCGGGTCAATGGCTGCAACCGCCCTAATTATCTCAAAAAAAGCCTGCAATTGCAAGCACTTGAGGCGTATGTGTTCTTACTGAACAAGCCTACTTTTTCGAAGATGGACATTCTGCATGGAACCCCCCTCTATTTTCGAAAATCAATAATCCTCTACATCTCCCTTCATTGCTAGATTCATCGGGACAATGGCTGCAACACTTGACAGCGGGAACTGGATATGTTCCTGCATTATCGGATTCATCTTCGAAAATTCTTCTCCCTCCACCCGTTCAACCGCAAATGTTCCGGTAGGGGCAAGTATCATAGCACTTATCCGGTTTGCCGGGGTTGATCTCCTCCTCAATCATCCTCGCCTTGTCATCCCTCGCCTCGATGAACCACTGCCGCAGTTCGTCGGATATGATGTGGATGTCCTTCTTGACCACGATCCGGTCGCCGCGGAACTCACTATATACCAGGCAGCCCAGGTTGATAGGAAACTCGTAGATGGCCTCCATCACCAGGGCGTAGCCCGTGGTGGTTAGCCTGTGAAAATCTCTGGGCTCCCCAAATTTCAAGTCGAGGATCATCGGTTCGAAGAAAACAAAGGCATCAGCGCTCAGGTTGGCGCTCAAGCCGAGGAAAGATCCGTCCAACTTCTGCTCCACCACAACCGGCAGGGCCAGGTTCACAAGCGAATCCTCGCCGATATAAGGGTGCTTCATGAGGATCTCCTGAATCCTGGCCACAACACGAGACTTCTCAAATTCGGTTACCAGCCGCGCCTTTGCTTCCACGTCCGGAAGCACGGCAGCGTCCAGGTCTTTGATGCCGGGAAGCGGGGACGGCGGGCTCAGGTTGAGCAATTCCCTGCAGATATCACTGGAGCGGGCCACTCCGTATTGGTAGATCAGCCTTTTGGCGGACACCAGCACGTGCACCATGGCGGCATGACAGATAGTTCCCCTGATCATGGCCTCGTTGGGCTTGACTTTAACTTTGTCCACCCGGCGCAGGAACAGATCACGATTGGTGGGACAGTAAGCATTGGCCACTTCGTAAAGTGCCAGACGGGTCGAGAAAATAGGTTCCAGGGGAGGCAGGTTCCAGTTCCATCCCCTCAGTTCATCGGCCACACCAAGCTCGCGGGACTTGGGCAACATCCCCTTCAGTAAATGCTTCTTCTCCTCGTCGGTGAGAAAATACATAAATCGACCCCCTCTCCCCAGGCCTTCTCTGCTTAAACATCGGCGCAGAAGTTGCTGTATTCACAGTCGGTGCATCGCCCCCGCTGGTTGGGAGGCGCAGGAAAGATTTCATGTTCAATCATGATACGTATCTTGTCCACCAGGTGCCGCACGAAAGACCTCGTCATCGTCGTAAGCTCGACAGGGTAGATCTCCTGGCGTGGAATCAGGTAGAGAAAACCACACCGGACCGGTCTCTGATAGTGCTCCTCTAGCAGCATGCCGTAAGACGTGAGTTGATATTTGTGGTTCAGCGAGCCGTGCCGTAGCGAATTCTTGAATTCCACGGGATAATAGCCGTCGGGCGTGATCAGATGCAGGTCGAGAATGCCCTGCAGACCAAGCCGCTCTGATTTGAGAAAAGTGCGAAAGCACCGCTCACCCTCGTCAATCCTGTAGCGCCGCAGTTTTCTTCTGTTTTCCAGCTTCTCCAGCTTCAGATGCTCTAGCTTGCCCTCTTCCATCTTGTAGCTGGTTTTCTTGTCCACCGGCATGACATAGTTGAAGTAGATGACCCGGGGGCAATACATATACTGCTTGATATCGCTGACCCGGAAGATCATCAATATTGCCTCCCACGTTATTGATAACTACACTTCGGTACCATCAGATGAAAATAGTGTCGCCATCCGCCCGATCGCGTCGTGACCCTTTGGAAATGCGACCCTTACCTGTTTTACCGCCCGGCGCCTGCGAACTGTCTGTATCGGCGACACCGCCAATCTCAATCTCCAAAAGCAGGTGCAGGTCCTTATCACACACCGGGCAGACCATGATCTTGCCCTCTTTCTTGCCCAGGGTGCGCTTGACGCGCTGGAACAACTCCTGCCGCAGGTTGCGGTTCAGTTCCCCGAAGAAGGCAGAATACTGGATATGCTCCAGTCCATAGTCCTTGCAAGCATCCATCACCTTGTTGCGGGTCTTGTCATCGACGATGTCGTAGATCACCAGAGTTTTCATCGCTTTTGGTCCCCTTTTATCGGGTCAATGAAAAGCCTTCTTCGTTACGCACGTCTCCCGCACTCATCCATTTGGCGATCCAGATTTCTGTAAATCAATCACGCGCATAATGCACACGATTCCAAATCTCTTTTAATAATAGCGCGTCACCGTCAAAGGCGATAATATTCCTGCCGCCCGATTTACCGCACCAGAACCATGCTATCCGCCAATCTATTTCATTTCTGACTTGTTCATATGGTACAACTACAAATATATGATGACGCGGCTTGCTCATTACATGAGAAACCGAAGTAGGATGACCGTCCTGCAAAAAAATCATCTCATGCCGCTCATAGTCAGATGTTGTACGAATAGTGCCAAAGAATGAATCAATTTCATTTTCGAAAGATTTAAAGAACCAGACTCTGTGCAGCGCTCCATAACCTTTCACATACAATCGCTGATGCTTATCATTAAACCAAAGCCGTTCAGCGCGGAAAAGAAGCGTCTTCACATCAGCCTCGTAATTCCATTCACGACGACCTCGTAACTTTTCTTTGACATCCCAGACAGTCTGTGTCGGCAGAGAGGTGCGGAAAAGTTGAATCTCTGAATAGTGGTCCAACCATGGCTTTTTACGTTTGTAATATCCTCGCACCTGTGTCAATATCTTGGTTGCATCCAGTAAATCTGCATATTTGTCGAGCACCTCATCCAACCACCGCAAGATTTTTTCTTTACTACCATGGTCGGCATTAAAATCTTCAACGATGGCTTTCTTGAAATTATAAGCCTGACTGGACACAGTCACTATGCCTCCAAAGGTAGCTACAAACCAGGTGCGCGCATTTTGCTGAGGGTATATTGCATTAACAGCAGATTGTAGCTGATCACGGGATATGCTCTCACCTATCGATTCAATGCCTGCACATTCATGATGATCACCAATGAGAAAGGCAACCCCGGGATTATGCCGGCCAATTCGGCCAAACCGCTGCAGAAAGGATGCCCCATCTCCAGCTTCGAAAATCAGATAGTCAGCCTGAAAGTCTATGCCTACTTCGATAGCCGCCGTACCTATCACAATCAGTTTTCCACGAAGATCTCGCGCGCTTCTGGCAGAAAGACCCCGCACGGGTGCTATGTCATCCCTTGATATGCCTGATTCTACGAGCCGATCTTCCAACGCTATGGCTTGAACAACCGAATTTAAGATAACGATACAGGGAATATATTGGCCTTTTTTATTTGCCTCTTCATTTTTATGTTGCAGATCCCGCAACTCATCTATGAGCTCAAATACTTTTTCATGAACTGTTTTAATTAAATCTCTTTTCCCCGGCATCGTTTTAAGTTCCACATCATGAGCAACCTGCCGCGTTCCTACGAATTGCTGCAAAATATTGACGTTGCCATCAATAATTTTTGGCCTGAGGATCTTACTCAGATAAAATGTAACTTCTTCATTCGGGGTGGCGCTCAATAAAACTACGCGACTAAACATCTTCAGTTGTCTGGCCAGAAAAATCAAGAAGAGAGCATGGGCAAATTCGGTGCCGCCATAGAGATGAAATTCATCAAACACAACGGTTGTATATGCCTGCAGACTGCCAAGAACCTCATGGCTTCTACCATAGTTCAGAGTTAGTATAAGAAACAGGATATCTGGATTAATCAGGATGATTTTTCGCTTGTCTTGCTGTAATAGCCTGAGTAAGGCATCTCCCTTTTGCGATAAGTGCCATTCTTTTCGATATTGCTCAAGAAGATCAGCATTAACCTGTATAATGATATATTCTTCATCGCCTACCTTCTCTGCAGTTTCCGGCGTCCATTCTTGAAAAGATATCTCTTCATCATCCATTAATTGCCTGATTGCTTGTGATTGATCTGCTATCAAGGCATTGGTTGGATAGACGAAAACAGCCGACTCCTTTCGTTTCAGTATGGGAAGCGCAACAGCACGAGTTTTACCGCTGCCTGTTTTAGTGATCAGCATAAAAGCGTCAGAATCACACCATTCCTGAAACATTGCCGCCTGATGTGGATAGAGCTTCGTATTAATTCCCTCTATCTGCACCTGAGGTAGGGCATAGCCATAAACTCTCACGCTACGGCACCTGCTCGCTCCAGTATTCTTTTAGGCACATGTATTACACGCCTACCGGAGTAAACGAACCAATCGTCTGACAATGTTGCCGTGCGTAGGAGCATATGTGGAGGAATCAAAATGGGATCATAGCTAATTAGCCGCCCGCTGATATCCAAGGGGTTGATAACATGCGCCGGGGTTTGCGGAGTGGTACGAAATAGCGCCAGCGGATTGCTAATCTCCTCCCACTGCGCTCTTATAACTGCTCCTTTCTTACCGAGTCGGAACACTGAGGGCAAACGGTAGTCTGCAAATACAAATACATAGAGCTCAAATCCCTTCATCGGGCGCTCGATGTTGAGCGGCTCCCATGTCAAGTCGAGATATATCCGCTTGCCCAGATTCGGAGAATTTATTGTCTTGCTGTCACCTGTCGTGAGCGTACACGAGTCTACAGCGTTGAAAGTAACTGCTGTATGATGCGTCTCCATGGCATGGGCCGGTGTAGCGTAAAGAGGCATTGCCCCAAATTCACCCTCAGGATCTTGAATGTATTTTGGGATGCTACCGACACAGGCACGGTAAGATCTCTGAGCCAGGGCATAACATAGGGCATAGTTATGAAGAAAGGGTTGGGTAGTCGAGACTTTGCTGATTTCGTTAGAGGAAAACCACAGGTAATCATGGTTATAAAGCCTCCCATGATATAGGCGGATACCAAGATCGGTAAATTTTATCGACTGAGCCATCGCCATCACCCCTGGCGGGAACGACGGCGCCCGCTCGCTGTTTGCGATTCCCGGAATTGGATCACATCCTGGTAGGCAGGCTCAAGAAATTCCTTCGTCAGAGAAATGTTTATGGCATGCTGCAATATTTCATCCACCTCGCCAACCGAAAATACCTTTACTTTATCCGGATTACCAGTGAGATTAATATATTTTTCAGTAATTGCCTTAACAGTTTCACCGCTGATTTCATTTTGCAGATCATACAGCTCAAGGGTTAATTCGAGCGATGTGATCACTTCTTCCCATCCGCCCACGATACCGAACACCGAGTTGCGGACATCCCCGCCAATCCGGGACTCCGCCCCGTAGCTCTTGCATGCCAACAGGGCCTTGATCGCTAGAACAAATTCGGTCAAGGTTACACTTCGCAATGTTACTATACTGGGGAAAATTGTTGCCGGCCTGACCGCATAGCGTGTGCCAAGGGCCTGTCCGGTAGTTTGATCCTGATCATTTATGGCATTAAACGTCAAGGCGGCTTCAACATCTGCAAATGGCAAAAGCGAAAAAGCGGTTGAATATTCAATGCGGTGCTTGATATTTGCTCGCTCCTGGCGCCCGGACTCTGTGCTTGTCGCTCCGAAGAGAGCGCAACGCGGGCATGAAAGGCAAAGGTTGTCCTTGAGATAGCAAACGGGGTATGTCAGTCTAGCTTCATCAGTGGCAGTCCTCAGTATTTGTTCTAACTGCCTTGATTCCACTGCTTTTTGTTTGGTTCCTAAAAAGGCAACCCGCATGGTATTTTCCGTCTCGCTGATCGACCGTGGGGTCGCTACCGTATTCAATTCCCTGGTTTCTTCCGTGCGTAATACTGTAAAATCGAGTATCTCTCGCATCAAGATAATTTGAATTGTTTTGGCGCCAATGAGTGGCTCTGGATGAGCAACGGTATAGTTCCCTAAAAGACGTGTCAAAAATTCCATTTATTCTTCATCCTCCTCTTCAACTTGTGGGAATCTCTCTGCAGCAGGTAATGCCCAAAACGCTTCCATATCCTCTTTTTTCTTGCCAGTGGCTTTTTCGCCTTGCTTTTTACTTGGATAATAAACTGTTTCGAAATCTATATTCGGTTCTTTCCAGGCATCAGCCAGCGACTTATCATCGGCATAATGTTCTTTGAGATATTTAATGAAGTACTGCCTTACCTGCTCCATCCTATCAATGGATTTTTTTCGACGCACGTAATAAAGGCCGAAGCGAATCTGTTCAATAACCTTGGTCAATGAGGATTCAGGAGTTTTTTCACATAATGCCAACAAAAGACCAATACCTCTCTCTAATGCCTGTATTGTGCCAGGAGATACATATTTCGAGTCCCTGGTCATTTCATGAGCACGGACGGCTCTGCCCGCCAATGTTTTGAGGTCTTCCTTCCCGATCCGGGCCCCATCCAAGATCTTTGGAACCGGCCCCATAAGGCCATGCATCGTTCTTTCTGTTTTAGCCGGATACCCGTCCAAATACTCGCTAAATGCCGCTATAATTGCCTCGATGTCGTCATGGACATAAAGAATGTCAAAGCGCTTATCCTTTGTCATAATCAGCTTTCTCATCTGAGAACCTCCTTTACCTTCTCCAATAATTGAAAGTGTGACCACGATGCCTGTCCACTTTCATTTTTCTGTTCAATACGACGCAATACATGTCCCGCCGTCGGGCTCTTAAGAATGGCATAAAGGTTTGAACGTTTTGGGAAATTAGTGGCATTTGTCAGCAATGCGGCTGCTGCGATTGCATCCAACCATTTTTTAGCACAATCGATAGGTACCCATTCCGCGCTTAGCAAATCCCTTAGAGCCGGCACAGAAGGCACTCGCGCTACACCCTCGCCACCTTCAAAGGTTATCACCTCCCCTGCTTTCATTACGGCCACCGAGCTATCCAGGGCCAAGCCCAGCATCAATGTGAAAAAGAGTTCTCTTATGCCGGCGTTGGTGTCTGATTCATCGCCAATTGAGATTGGGTTACTCAAAGGTATCAGAATCAGGTGCGGTGTTTGACATACGATCTGCAGGCTGGGATTTAAATTATAAGCCTGGGTTCTAGCATTAAGGGCATCGTCATCCAAAACCCGATTTACAATTAGCGCGTCTAGCGCTTCATCTACTGTTTGGTATTCCGTTGCCCAGTTTCCGTTAAGTACGTCGAGGCTCAATTCATCTGTTTCGTATAATTCTTTTAATAACTTGATCAAAGTTTGTCTGTGTTCCTTTACCTTTTCATCGCTTACTTGGTAGGTCATTAAATCAACGATCTCTTCAGGAGATAAACGGTAGACATCCACTTCGGATAGTTTATGCGCCATATTCCAGGTCATAGCCAATGAAATATTCTGGTCAGGGTTGGGATTATCTTTCGTCATAAGAAGTCGCGTGCCATTCAGAATCTTATAGGCTTTCTGGCACAGGATTTGGCCGCTGGCGTGGCCTATATTCATACGGGGAAAGAGCACAACAATGCCGGAAACCTTTGTTCCCAGAATTAGCTGCTGCAAAAAGCGTTCCAATTTGCAGGCATCACAGATTACTATCTTGCCTCCGCCGCAGTGTGACGGAGCACGGTTGGTGTGGCAATCCGGATTCTCCAAGTAGTTAGCCTTGGCCTCGGTCCCGCCTGTAAATGTCTGATTACAAATTGGACAGAGATGCTCCCCCTGAACAGACCTGGCATTATTTTTGGACTCTGCGTATGCCTGCATCTGCATAGATACAATCGCTTGTAAATTTACATGAGGAGCGGGGTGTATCAGATCGCCCATAAAGCATCGCGCTATATCTTTTGGCATAGCCCGCGTAGGCCGCTTTTCTTCAGGAATACTCTGATATATCTTGCTGGCTATCTGATCAAGAATATCGATAAGCAGCTTTTCTCTTCGCTGATCATCCAAATATTCAATACTGGTAATGTCTAGACCAAATCCCTCTCCGCTTAACTGCCAAAATTGGTCAACACACAATGCCATGTCTTTTCCCGGATCCAATGTAGACAATGCCTGCAATTTCTTATATGAGCTTTCTCCAAAGATTGCATCGTATTCAATTTCGGCAACCAACTGAGAAGTAATTTTACTCTTTTTTTCTTTCACATCTTGATCTGCATTTTTCCCATATTTTGCAGCAGTTTCTGGTAATACCTCTGATCCCAACAAATCCTCTGATAGCGCAGCCTTGAAGAATTTGAAAATGCACATCTCCGGCTGCGCTCTGGCAATCCGTTCGGATTCTCGCGCTAACACATGATCATCTACTTCATTTTGTAATCCCTTTTGCTTATAATATCTACTGATTGTCTTGCGCCTTTGAGCTGCAGACTTTTTTAGAAAGCTATTTCTTTTCACTCTGCCAGCAGCTATTTCAAGGCAAGATTTCAACTCCCTATAGTCAAAAAGCTCAGGTTTAGGCATCATTGATTGCAAAGGACTACCTACTACCATGTAAGATAGCTTCTCTGGCAAAATATCTTCTATTAACTGCGCAAAGCGTGCTTCAATATCATCTATCGGTGCTTCTTCAAAATCTTTTATCGGAGAGGCGATGTAGATTGAGCCGTTGCTGAAATGAAGGAGCGGGCTCCACCCAAGAGCACTAAAAGCATCTATTGCAGCCCGGTGTAGCAGTGTCGTGGAAACGCCCCTTAGTTGGACGAGATGATATGCAGTGCGAATATGGTGAGCGAAGCTAGCCCTGGTTTCGAGATAATTTAAGCAGGGGAAAAGGCCTTTTATCGAGCACAGGTTGTCCACTGCATCCACAATATCGGCTAATGTCTTCCACCTCTCATCTGCATGATCACCAAAGATAACCCGTTCCACCATATTGGCTGGCGTCCGCTCATGGCGCATGTGTAAAAGAACTGCAGACAGTATCTCCGCTTTATCCTTTATGTCCAGAAGACTGGCCACTTCTGATACGACCATTTCAGCCGTAGCTCTATGCACATCAGACACAAAGCCTCTTTTGCCCTTGATATATTCCTGAAACTCTGCTCGGTCTTTCCCTGAATCGTGGGCAACAACACCTGCCAATAAAATCTTTTCCTCATTTTCTTTTAGCGGCGGTTGAAATGTCTGATTCAGGATGGGCAAGAGTGCTATTAATGCGTCCAGCATAACCAGGGTGTGATCAAAGAGACTCTGCTCGAAAGCACGGCTTTTAGCTAACTGCTCCTTCCAGCCATGGTCAAGCATATAACCAATTGCTTTTTCCCTAATAACACTATAATTTAAAATAATATCATCTCCCATACCTAGATTGTTCCTAAAACACCACAACGTATCCTCAAAGCTGTGAATCAGAAAATAGCCGAGTATCGTGCAAAGGAGCTCCGGTTAAGATAGCCGGGGTCTGCGGCAAAAGCCTGGGGATCGAAGCACGATATGTTATAACACCCCACTTGCCTCACCAACTGCCCACCCAAGGTTTGTACCGCCCCTCACCCCGCAGGCAGGAGGCGATGCGGCGGGCCTGGCGCTGAATGACCGCCTTCAGTTTGAGCTTCTTCCCCTCGACGGTCTCCTCCCCATCCAGGCGTTCCAGCACTCGCTTGGCAAGGTCCTTGCGGGTGGCCTCGGTAAGCCGGTCCTCCTCCATCCCGATCTCCCCGCCCTTGGTGACCATGGCGACAACCACCCGGTCCACCACCTGCGCCCGGAATTCCTCGGTCAGGTCGAGGATCAGGCTAGGTTTGCCCGGGCGGTCGGTGTGGATGAAGCCGGCGAACGGCTCCAGTCCGGCCAGGGAGACGGCGCCCCAGACCTGGGTATAGAGGATGCCGTAGCCGTAATTCAGGCAGGAGTTGACCGGGTCGGTGGCGCCTCGCCCCGTTCTCCCCTCGAACTCCACATGCTGACCGAGGACAGCGCTGACTCCCTGCCAGTAGCGCTGGGCTGCCCGACCCTCGATGGCGAAGATCTGGCCCCGTACCTCGTCGATGTTTTTGCCGGAAAGGGCGTCGAGATCGTTTCTGGCCTTATTCAGGGCGTCTGCAGCCGCCATCAGGCCCTCGTAAGCCTCCAGGTCAGCGCCCTTGCGGTACTTGGCAAAGTATTTCAGTACCGCCGCCTGGTTGCGCAGTTTGCCCTCGATGAAGGCCTTGCCCAGGGCCACCCCCCGCTCGTCCAGGTAGGCCAGGATCTGCTCCCGGCGAGTGGCCACGGTTCCGGTAATATTGGGCGAGGTCAGCTTGGCGAACGGTTGTCCAGTGCCGGTCAAGAAATTGATCTGGATACCCAGTTCCATGCAGTCCCGGATCAGATCGCTGGACAGGCTGACGCCGCCGCTGGCGACGGTGATCTGCTCCAGTTGCCGGAGCGGTATTTCTTCGACTATAGCGCCCTTCTCTCTAACAATGAGGCGTTCACTCTTCTTACCCAGAAAAGTACCGAATTTGTCCACAAAGAGCTGCACCCAAACGCTCCTTCCCACTGTTGCTTGTGTACTTTTCTTTCAGTCCCCTATTCATCGGGTCAATAGCTGCAACGATGCTTGTGATGAGATACCAGCACGATGCAGCTTTTCGTAGGCAAGTTTGGCGCCTTCCTGTTTTTTTCAGTCCCCTATTCATGGGGGGCAACGCTACGAAATTCGCATCTTACCCAGGCCGAACACGGTATTCTTGCCGATGTGCAGCAGCTCTCCCAGTTTCAGCCACGGCCAGAACCTGCTATAATACCCCTCTTCAGGGGCCAGGTAGGCAGCCGTGCCCACAATGCCGCCCATCTTCATCTTGACCTGCTGGCGGGAAGAGAACCGCTCCCAGTCCACCCAACGAGTGTCAAAATCAACCAGCTTCACTCTGGATGCATCCTCGGTCAATTGTTTGAAGTCCAGTTGCAGCCGCTCGCCACAGTGGAAGTAGGCCATTGCCGACAGTCGCCTCAGGATGTTGTGGATGACAGCTTCGAATTCCGGTATATCGATCAGGTGCCCCTGGTGTTTGAGTCTGGTCATTGTCAGAAAGTCAACGGTCAGAGTCGTACCCGTAGGCGCCGGAATGGCCGCTAATTCACCGAAGTCCAGTGACCGGTCGACATTCCTGACCAGGCCGTCCCCCTGGTAAACAACCGCCTCCTCGCCGGACAGCGGATGCCTTGCCCTGATCCCGGCCAGGTGATACTTGCCCCGCCCCGTCCCGATCCCCCAATCGCCCAACTCCCGCAGGGTGACAATGAAGTAGGGCAACAGGCCGATCGCCCGCCCGATCAGGATCAGGTTGAAGAACAGGGACTCGCCCTGCTCAAAGTGAGTCCTGCGGGTCAGGGGCGGCTCCAGGACGAACGGGCGGGGCAAGCTCTCATTCTTGCGCAGCACCTCAGCATCCTGGCCCGGCGCCGTCTCGAAGACATAGAAGTAGGGGCAGTTCTCCCGGAGCAGGCATTCCTTGCAGGTTTCCTGGCGCTGGGCGCAGCATAGCCGGCGGAAGGTGTGGCCGAAGGCGCCCCGCAGCATGGAACCCTTATACTCCGGCAACAGCAACTCGTCCCGGGCAACTATCTCGATCGCATAATGGGCGACGCGGAACTTATCGAGCACCTTTCTTCAAGTCCCCTTCTTTAAGAATATTTTTCAGCAACGACACTCCCCGGCGCGTTCGCGCACCCGTTGCAGATTGATGACTTCGGCCACTTCGAAGCAAGTGGTGGTGCTGCCCGGCACCGGCTTCAGGCGGATGATGGCCGGAAAGTAGCCACAGAGGCCGTGCAGCTTGGCCAACAACATCGCTGCGCTGCAGTTCAGCGAAGGCAGGTTGATGATCAACGGTAGGCTCTGCCACTCAATCTCTGTCAGCCCCGTTTGCGAGATCATCGCATCGATCTGCGGCTCCAGCGGCTCCGCCGGGTCGATCTGGCTGGGGATGTCGATCACCCTGTCGATATGCATATCAGCCAATCGCTCTATCCGGTCAACCTGTTCTTTGGTCAAGGGATGCGAGAAGTTGATAATCTGCATTAGAAAAAGCTCCTTACTTCAACTTCGGGTCTTTATCCATTATTTTGACATTATTGAAAAAATACCCGTAACCCACCGAGCTTTTAGCCCCAATCCCGGATTCAGTAAGTGCTTTTACAAGCCATTCCATTGCGACATTCAAAGACATCTTGCCTCCAAAAACAGGCCCTCGAAGCAACTTGTTATCCTTGCGTTTAACTCCAAGGGTAAAGGTAAATTTCGTTTCTTCCACAGTCAAAAAATTGATGGGGTTGGGCGTATCATCGTCAGTAGGCGCTGTTTTACCCGTTCCATCGGAATAATAACTGCCGTAATGTGGATTCATGATGTCAAGGCTCAGTGTCGGCGCAGCGATGGGGAATGCGTCAAAAAACCTGACAGCACCTTGATAGGAACCCAAGATACTGTTGGCCGGGCTTCCAAAGATTATGCAGAAATCTTCATCTTGCAAGGCGTTAGATTCTTCACCATCATATTTCTCACTTATTACAGAGCTTCTGGTTACGCCTTTTACGGCAGTACCGGGAATATAAGGCAATCCATAAATATGATGCAGGGTCATTGACGTGCCGTATACCGATGCACCTCCCAGCCCCACGACCATACGCCCATCCAATAGCATTTCGATGGAAGATGTAACCAGGTTCATTGTTTTGATACTTTCTACGTAACGTTCCTGAATTTTTGCGATAGGCACAGGGTCAAATATGCTCGGCTCTAAAACAGTAATATTATTGGGACCAAGTTCATATATAAATCTACTCTTATTATTAACTTGCATAAAATAAGGAGCCCTATTGATTCTCAATGAAAAATTATCTATTTTAAATGGATCTATCTCTTTCCTTGTATCTATAGGCAACAAAAAGTGATCTTGCCCTTGTATGTGGTTTGATATCTTTTCTCTATTGACTATTTTAATATTTACTGCATGCTGGCCTTTGTTATCCTCCCTCACTTCAAATTCCACTTCTTGCCCTTCTGCTAATAACTCCTTGTCTTCATTTTTAATACCGGAAAAATGAAAAAAAACATCTCTTTTCTTGTTTCCCTCGCTATATAAAATAAAACCATAGCCCCTATCACGGAAGATCTTCTTAATCCTCCCTACCTCACTCATCGTCTGCGTCCCCCTCAATCAGGCCTTCGGCAAAACGGCGCAACCAGTTGAAAAGAGCAAGCACTTCCACTGTTACAGCCCGGTATTCTGCCGACGAAAGTGCAATAATCTTTTCTACAAGTTCATCTCCGTCTTCCAGCCATGGAGGAGTGCAGCTTTTTAGCCATTTAGAGATCTGACTATAAATCATTTTCCATGCTTTATCAGAGTTTTTGGACTTGATAAAAGCCAGTGTCGATCCCAGACCATTCGTTTTGATATACATTGGCACTTTTTTGGTATAACTCTTATATTTACGTAATAAGTTGTTATCATTGCCTAATACAGTTATTGCTTCTTCTATCTGATTATAGGCAAATACCGCCCTTCCCTGCTCAATCCCTTTCATAATTGTCTGGTTCATACTTCTCGACTCCTTTCGAAATACGAGGTTGAAAACACTAAATCCTTGTCCTGACCAGGCCCTTGCCAACCGTGGCATCGCCACCTACCTGAATAACATGCTGGCTCCTAAGATGTTTGATGAAAAAGTCCATGATCGCCATGGCTTCCTTGCCCTTTTCTCCAACATTGAAGTATTGCTTTTCGATCTTGAAGATCGGACTAGCCAATACCAATGAATACAAGATCGTCTCGGACGGCAGATATTCCTCAGTAAACAGGGCTCCGTCTTTTACTGTACCTGTAATATTATCAATAGCGGTCCTGGTAACGACCTCCGTGGATAAACTGACGAAATCTCGGAAATCATCATCGCTCAGCACCGCTATGTCGTGTCTGATCTTTTCCCGCCAGTATTCATGTGCGTCCCCATCTGGCAACACATTCTCGGCCACCCATGATGCAAAACCGTTGCAATTCTTATCGTCAGGATTGGATATTTCAAAGGCATACTCCTCAAGAATGACCATGTTCTTTTTAATAAGCAGACTACTTCCTGAAGGCAGCGAATACGCAGAGGGAGGATCAAAATTAAAGGATACTCCGCACAGATTCAGATCTGTTTGCAGACGGTCAAGCACCCTGGGGCAGGTGATCCAGCCAAAAACGCCCTTCATGGATTTCACCGGAAACAGCAACAACCTGGCATCTGTAAAACCGAGCGATCCGGCATTCAGATCGCCCGCCTCCGGCCCAAATGCATAGGAAATGATCTCTTTAAGTTCTTCTCTGTCGCGATACTCTTTTTCACCAACCATCAGGGCGTTCATCTCTTCAAATACCTGTCTCAAGCATCCCTTTATCCCTGAAGCCTCGATTTTGGGAAATCCGGTGTGCCTTTCCCGCTGAATGGGAAGATCTACAATGCCAAGATCGCTACCGCTTCCTGCATGGACAGGGGTTTCACAGATAAGAAATAGGGGTCTGGCAAGTTTATACATCACTACGCACCTGCTTTCTAATTTTTTGTATTTGTGATTTCCCGATCACATTCTCCTCGTTAAGGGGTTCGGCAATATAGGCTTTTGCCGTCTCTTCATTTTCAAATATTTTATAGATATAGACTTTGTCATCCCTTTCGAAATAATAAATGCGATTTGGATTGTTGCCGTCGTCATAGACACGGTGTTTGCCTCTGCCTTGTGTCTTGATCTCCGTT